>WBZL01003481.1_pt1 | contig 14364 bp, 10 predicted proteins | sample 5204291 | NCBI WGS metagenome assembly WBZL01 (sample SAMN12344345, study PRJNA552823) | activated sludge metagenome | biome: Activated sludge suspended growth; feature: Nitrification reactor; material: Wastewater; isolation source: activated sludge from nitrification reactor of wastewater...
CTCGTCGATCAGGATGGAAAACGGCAGCTCCGCGATCGGATGCAGCTGCCCGATCGCGAACTGGGCCTCTTCCGGCAGCAGCGGCACGTAGATGGGAGAAGGAGGCATCAGGTCCGCGATGAAGGTCTTGCTGCGCCCGCCGGTCAGGCGCTCGATGGTCGGATAGTCCATGCCGAAGAACTGGCGTCCTACCGCGTCCCACAGCGGGCAGCGGCCACTGTCGTCGGCCAGGCCGGCGCTCTCGGCGGCAACGCGGTCGGAGAAGCGCTCTGGAAACTGGGAGATGAACAGCAGGCGCGCGCGCGACAGCAGTTGCGGCGCCAGGGTGTCGGTATAGGCCGGATCAATGTGGAAGCTGATGAACAGGCTGACGTCGGTCAGGTCATGGCAGACCTGCAGGGTATGGATGCGCGTGGATATCCCGAGTGCCCGGCTTGCGTGCACGACGAACTCGTTGCGGAAGCTGTAGAAGGGGTCTGCGAAGCCTGCGCGCGCAGCAATCCCACTGATCCCCACCACGTTCCCTCGGGACAAGTCCTCGAGTGCGAACAGGTAGATCTCCTCGCCACTCGCGTCGTCGGTGGCGAAGGAATGCAGCGAGCGTTGCAGGCGATCGGTCAGGAATGCGCGATCGTGCGGCAAGGTGGTGATGCCCACCGGGCTGGCCGCCGCAAAGCGCTCGAGTGCCGGCAGGTCTTCGGCTGTGCACGGACGCAACAGGAAGCGCGTGGGCCGATCGCAGGTGGTCATGCTTGCGTCTCGTCTGAATGAGTGGGTGGAGGGGCTGCAGCCGAGGCCTCGCTGCGCCAGGCGTTGGCGCGCGCGGTGCGTTCGTCGCGCGGGGTGCGCCCGAAGAAGCTGCGGTAGGCGTTCGAGAAGTGAGCGCCGGAGGCGAAGCCACAGCCCAGGCCGATCTGCAGGATGGACTGCGAGGAATGCTGCAACTGCCGGCGGGCGCGCTGCAGCCGCTGTTCCAGGTACCAGCGCGAGGGCAGGGTATCCAGGTGTTGCTTGAACAGCCGTTCGAGCTGCCGCCGCGAGACGCCGACCAGTCGCGCGATGTCCTCGGTCGACAGCGGCTCGCCGAGATTGGCCTGCATCAACGCCACGGCCTCGGACAGCTTGGCACTTCCGCCGGCCCGCGCAGCCGTCGCTTCGGGCTGCCGTTCATGCTCCTGGCGCAGCCGCTCGATGGCGAAGTGCGCCAGCAACTGCACCTGCACCCGCTCACCGTGGCGCGTGCCGAACCAACGGATGACCAGTTCGATCGCGGCCGTGCCGGTCGCACAGGTCCAGCGGTTGCGATCGTGCACGTGGTGGGCGGCGGTCACGATCGCGTGCGGCCAGCGCGAGGCGGTTTCGACCATGAACGCCGACGGCACACAACAGCGATAACCGTGCATCAGCCCGGCCTGTGCCCACCAGGCCGCGCCGCAGCCGATCCCGCCGAGGGTGCCTCCGCGCCGGTCCAGGTCGCGCCCGCGCCCGGCCAGCACCTGGGCGATCCATGCCGCGTCGCCGGCCGTGGGCGGGGCCTGCGCACACACGAAGACGCCGGCGAGATCCCCGCACCCGTCCAGCGAAGCGTCCGCATGGATGGTCTCGCCCCCGGCGCAGCGCACGGGGCGCCCATCCGGCGAGAGCACCAGCCATTCCAGCGCGCGCCCACCGAGCAGCGCATTGCCCGTGCGCAGCGCATCCAGCGCGCCCACGGCCGGCAGCAAGGGGCCGTTCGGCAGGATCAGGACCGCGTGGCGCTCGCGCATGGACTGAATCTGCAAGCGGAAGCCAGGTGCGTCCGAGCGCGCGGGCGCCCTGCGCTGCGGCCGCCGGTCGCAATGGTGGGGCGCGATGAAGGTCCCGAACTGACCACGGGGTCTCCGGATGGGGATGCCGATGCGGTCCGGTCCTCACCGTTCCGCGGGACTCGATCATGGCACCGGTGGCGGTCGCAGCCGCGTTCTGGATGCAGCTTGCGCGCAATTTCCGCAAGGCGGTGTCGCATGCACGCAAGCGGGCGCCTGCCGTGGGTCCTGCCTGGCACGGTTTACCGATTTGCGACGCCGAGTTGTCGTGGCGCGACGCAGCCACTGGCCGCGCGCAGATGGCCGGTGCACTGTCCGCACCCATCGCCGCGTCCGCTTCCGGAGCGCGGCGAATCGATCCCCGTTCCGAACCAGGACCAGACCATGCAGACCCCGAATCCGCGGTGGCGCACCGCTCGCCGGCGCTCCCTACTGACGCTCGCACTGACCCAGGCCCTGTGGGCTCCGGCGGTCGTCTGGGCCCAGGCGCCAGAGGATTCCGCCGAACCGGCGGAACTGGACGCGGTCTTCGTCACCGGTTCGCGCATCAAGCGCATCGACGCCGAGACTGCACTGCCGGTGGAAGTCATCACGCGCGAGGAAATCGCCACGCGTGGCCTGACCACGGCGGCCGAGATGGTCAAGTCGCTGACCGCGAACACCGCGCCCCTCGCGGACGGTGCCAGCATCACCGACAGCACCTCCGGGCAGCGCGGCTTCAACGGCGCCAACCTGCGCGGCGTCGGCGTGTCGAGCACGCTGATCCTGCTCAATGGCCGCCGCCTGGCCAACTTCGCCTCGCCCGGCGACGAGGCCGGCGTGGACCTCAACAACATCCCGGCCGGCGCCATCGAGCGGGTGGAAGTGCTCAAGGATGGCGCGTCGGCGGTGTACGGCCCCGATGCGATCGGCGGCGTGATCAACTTCATCACCCGCACGGACTACCAGGGCCTGGACCTGTCGCTGCTGGCAGCCGACACCGACCAGGGCGGCGCGGACAAACAGACCGCAACGATCAGCGGCGGCTTCGGCGACCTGCAGCAGGACCGTTTCAACGTCTTCGGCACGCTCGATGTGCAGCACCTGGGCGCGCTGCGCTCCAGCCAGCGGGACTTCATCCGCGAGCGGCCGCTTGCCACCACCTTGCCCGCGCTGATGTCGAGCAACACCTATCCGGCCAACATCGATATCAGCAGCGCCCAGCGCAACGCGTTGATCGCCGCCGGCCTGCTGCCGGCCGGGACCACGCGCACTCGCATCAACCCGAGTTTCCCGGGGTGCAATCCACCCGCCACGGTCAACGCGCCGCAGGGACCGGGTGGCCCGGTGGCCTGCAGTTACGACTACATGCAGGACACCGAGCTGTATCCCGAGTCCGACAAGATCGGATTCATCGGCCGCGCGGTGTTCCAGGTGTCGGACAGCCACCAGTTGTACGCAGAAGCATCCTTCGCGCGCGCCGAGACCTTGTATCGGCTGAGCCCCAACCCGCAGCGGATCCGCAACCTGCCGGTGTCGATCCTGCCCGAACCGTACCGCAGCGCCTTGACCGGGCCGAACCTGCCGAGCACATTCAGCGGCGTCCGCTACCGCATGACCGAAGCCGGCAACCGCACCAGCGAGGTCACCAGCGAAGGCAGCCGCATCGTGCTGGGCGCCGAGGGCAGCTTTGGCGAGTGGTACTACGGTGCCGGACTGTCGCGCGCGGAAAACGATGCGATCGATCGCTACGTGGACGGCTATGTCCTGTTCGACCAGTTCGACGCCGCGGTGCGCAACGGTACCGTCAATCCCTTCGGCCCGTCGTCCGCCGCCGGGCAGCAACTGATCGACAGCATCAAGATCGATGACGAGGCGCGCAAGTCGCGCGGCACCAGCGAGAGCTTCGATTTCAACTTCTCGCGCTCACTGATGGAACTGGACGGCGGTGAGCTCGGGCTCGCATTGGGCGGTGAGTTCCGGCGCGAACGCCAGAACTTCGATCCTTCCGATCTGCTGCAGAGCAACAACATCGCCGGCGATCGCGACAGCACCCTGCAACCGGGCGATCCGCCGGCGCTGGTCGCCACCCGCGAGAGTCGCACCATTGCATCGGCCTATGCCGAGCTGAATGCGCCGGTTTCCGAGACCGTGGAGCTCCAGGGCGCGCTCCGTTTCGATGAATACGAGGATGTCGGCTCCACCTTCAACCCCAAGTTCGGCGTGCGTTGGCAGCCGCGCGCAGACCTGGTGTTGCGCGCCTCCGCCGGCACCGGATTCCGCGCGCCGTCGATCAGCGACCTGTACCGCCCGACCATTTTCGGCGTGACCTCCAGCCTGATCACCGACCCGCAGTGCGCGGATGCGGAAGGCAGCATCGACCTGTGTACCGACCAGTGGCCGGTGGAGCGTCGCAGCAATCCGGATCTGGATCCCGAGCGTTCGCGCCAGTTCTCGGCGGGCTTCGTCTACGAGCCCAGCGAGCGCTTCAACCTGGGCGTGGAGTACTTCTGGCTGCAGAAGCGCGATGTCATCAGCACCCTGGGCGAGCAGATCATCATCGAGAATCCGGATCGCTACAACGGCACCTACATCGAGCGCGACGAAGACGGCTTCATCAGCAACATCATCCTGCAGAAGGAAAACCAGGGGCGCCTGAAGACCAGCGGACTCGATTTCAGCGGCCGGCTGGCGTCCGGCGAAACCGACTGGGGCACCTTCAGCGTCGATCTCACGGGGACACTGGTTCTCGAGTACGAACGCCAGTTCGGGCCGCTCGAGCCCTATCGCAGCAACCTCGGCCGCTTCCTCAACGATCAGGTCATCCAGCGCTGGCGCCACCGGGTCGCTTTCAACTGGGATCGCGAGTCCTTCGGCCTGACGCTCGCCAACACCTGGCTGTCCGGCTACCGCGACCAGAACACAACCTACGATCCATTCAGCGACGAACGCCTGCCGCCGCGCGATGTAGACGCCTATTCGCTGTGGGACCTGACTGGCAGCTGGCAGGTCAACGATCAGTTGCGCCTGCGCGGGGGCGTCCTCAACGTCTTCGACGAGGAACCGCCGTTCTCCAACCAGGCCTATTTCTTCATCGCAGGATACGACCCGACTTACACCGATCCGCGGGGTCGCAGCTTCTACCTCGGCCTGGAGTACAAGTTCCGCTGATCGCCGATCTCACGGAGGGCCATGCAAGGCCCATCCCGATCCCCCTCCGCGGCGAACGCCCCGCGCCGCGGATTGCACTCCCCAGGGGCCGCGCCAGGGGCCGGTCGCAAGACCGGCCGGCGCGTTGTCCCGGGCTGCTGCGGTGCGTCGCTCAGGGTAGTTCGCGGTGATAGGCGCTGACCCGCTCCACTTCCGCCCTGGAACCCAGGAACACCGGCACCCGCTGGTGCAGTTCGGTCGGTTGCACGTCCAGCATGCGCATCAGGCCGGTGGTCGCAGCGCCGCCCGCCTGCTCGACGATGAAGGCCATCGGGTTGGCCTCGTACATCAGGCGCAGGCGGCCCGGCTTGGACGGGTCCTTGAGGTCCCGCGGGTACATGAAGATCCCGCCGCGGGTGAGGATGCGGTGGACGTCGGCGACCATGCTGGCGACCCAGCGCATGTTGAAATCGCGTCCACGTGGGCCGGTCTTGCCGGCCAGCAATTCGTCGATGTATCGGCGCATCGGCGCCTGCCAATGGCGGATGTTCGACATGTTGATCGCGAACTCGGAGGTTTCCTCCGGAATTCGAAGATTGCGGCCGGTGAGGACGAAGGAGCCGACCTCGCGGTCGAGCGTGAAGCTGTGGGTCCCGGAGCCCGTGGTCAGCACCAGGATCGTGCTCGGGCCATAGACCGCGTAACCGGCCGCCAGCTGCTGCGAGCCAGGCTGCAGGAAGTCCGCCTCGGTTGGCTCGGTCACGCCGTCCGGGCAGCGCAGCACGGAGAAGATCGTGCCCACCGAGACGTTGACGTCGATGTTGGAGCTGCCGTCCAGCGGATCGAACAGCAGCAGGTACTCGCCCTTGGGGTAGCGATTCGGGATCGCGTGCGGGTGGTCCATTTCCTCCGACGCGATCGCGGCGAGGTGGCCGCCCCATTCGTTGGCTTCGAGCAGGATCTCGTTCGACAGCACATCGAGCTTCTTCTGCACCTCGCCCTGGATGTTCTCGCTGTCGGCGCTGCCGAGCACACCGCCCAGCGCGCCCTTGCCGACCGCAATCGAGATGCCCTTGCAGGCGCGCGCGACCACCTCGATCAGCAGGCGCAGGTCCGAGTTGATGCGGCCGTGCTCGCGCTGCTCCTCGATCAGGAAGCGCGTCAGGGAAATCGGTTTCATCGGGACTCCGGTGCGGGCAGGGCAGCCGGGCGCGGATTCTGGCGGCTGGGCGGGTGACAGGGAAGGGGCAAACACTCCAATCGCCGGCCTGCGAGTGTTGCATCATCCGCCCGATGAGCCGCCCAGACCGCCCGAAGAAGCCCACCCGCAAGCAGCGCAAGCGCCGCCGCGCCACCTTGAAGCTGGCCGCGAATGGCCTTGCGCCGACCCTGGTGACCGCGCAGACGCCGGGCGTCGAGGCGTTCGCGCTGGCCGCCGCGCGCGCGCTGGGACTGGCCCACGCCGGCTTCGTGCCGAGCGGCACCAAGAACCCGGGAGAGACCTTTGAAGCGACGCCGACCCGCCATCCGTCGCAGCCGCTGAAGTGGAACGTGCGCTTCGCCGACGCCACCGTGGTGATTACCCCGGATGCCACGCTCTACGGGCGCGCGCGGCTGGCCTTGGAGTGGTGCCGGCGCTACCGCAAACCCTGGCTGCACCTGTTTCCCGGCAGCCACGATGCCACGCAAGTCGCCGAATGGCTGCGCACCCGGCCGCTCAAGTCGCTGCACCTGACCGGCGCACTAGTGCACCAGGCGGAGCGGTTGGGGCCGCTGGTCGAGGCCTTCGTGCAAGCCCTCGCGTCATCGCATGGAAGGAACGGTTAAACGCGGAGACGCGGAGGACGCAGAGAACGGGCAGCGTCAAACGCGGAGACGCAGAGGTCGCAGAGAGAAGCCACAGCATCAGGACGGCAGTGGCGCATTTCGTCCGAATCGCTTGTGCTTCTCTCCGCGCTCTCTGCGTCTCCGCGTTTGACAAGCTGGTGAGCACCGCCAAAAGCGAAGTCTCAGAGACGCAGAGAAAAGCCAGAGCATCAGGATGGCAATCGCGGGTTTCGTCCGAATCGCTTTGCTCTTCTCCGCGCCATCCGCGTCTCCGCGTTTAACTGGCCCCCTGCAGAGCGTCAGCGCAGGACGCGACGGGCGCCAAGGTAGCGCTGCTGCCAGTAGCGGTCGTCGAGGTGGTCCAGGCGCACGCGGCCGGCGTGGTTCGGCGCGTGCACGAAACGGCCCTCGCCGACATAGATGCCGACATGCGAGACGCCGCGGCCGCTGGTGTCGAAGAACACCAGGTCGCCGGTGGTCAGCGCGCTGCGCTTGGCGTGCCGCGCCGGAAAATCGTACTGCGCGCGCGTGGTCCGCGGCAGTTGCATGCCGAGCACATCGCGGTAGACGTAGACCACGAAGCCGGAGCAGTCGAAGCCGACCGATGGATCTGTCCCGGCGCTGCGGTAGGGTGTTCCGACCAGCCCGAGCGCGCGGAAGGCGAGGTCGGCGCTGGCGCCCGCGCCCGCTCGCAACGCCATTGGAGCGGACGTCGCAATGCGCGGCGGCGGCGTGCTCGCGCAGCCAGCCAGCAACAAGGCCAGCAGCAGCGACGCGCAGCCGAGCCGCGGCCTCCGCTCAGTGTTCGTCATCGCCGGAGGATGCCGCCGGTGCTTCGGTGTCGACCGGTTCGGTAAAGCTCAGGGCCTTGTCCACCATCGATGCCCCGGAATAGGTCTGGCCCTGGCGCTTGGCGGTCTTGCGCGCGCTCATTTCCTGGTCGATGGCGTCCGCCGCCAGCACCAACGCGGCCTTGCGCTCCTCGCTGAGCGCGGTCCAATGGCAGTCGTCCTCGGCGCCGGCCATCGAATACAGCAGGTTCAGGGTCGGCTTGAACCCGGCCACCTTGACCCGGCGATAGGCCTCCACCGATCCGATCTTGCGCAGATCCTCCTCGGTGCGGATGCCGATCTGGCGCAGCCAGGCGGCGCTCTTCGGGCCGACATTGCGGATCTTCGCGACGGGTGGGGCCATGGTGGATCCTCGTTGACGTACGCCGATGGTGGCACACAGACCACGATCAGTCACAAGCGTTCAAAAATACCTGCGCGAGCGCTTCGAGTCCTGCCTGGTCGTCCGCATCGAAGCGGCCCGGCAGCGGCGAGTCGATGTCGAGCACGCCGAGCAGCTCGCCCTGACGCACCAGCGGCACCACCACTTCCGAGCGCGAGGCCGCGTCGCAGGCGATGTGGCCGGGGAAGGCATGCACATCGGCGACCAGTTGGGTCGTACGCGTGCGTGCGGCCGCGCCGCAGACGCCGCGGCTGAGCGCGATGCGCACGCAGGCCGGCTTGCCCTGGAACGGCCCGACCACCAGCTCGGTGCCGTCGAAGAAATAGAAGCCCGCCCAGTTCACATCGGCCAGCGAGTGGTACAGCAGCGCCGAGAAATTCGCCGCATTCGCGATCCGGTCGCGCTCGCCGTCGAGCAGGTGGCGCGCCTGTTCGACCAGGTCGCGATAGAAGGTGGGTTTGTCTGTGGCGCTGGGAGTGGCGAGTTCGAACATGGGGTCAGGAGCGGGGCTGGGGAATGGGGGCTGGGGGCTGGGGCGCATGGACGGGCTTCCCGGCAGACCGAAATTACTGCATTTGCATTGCGCACGCTGTGTGCATCCAGAATGCGCCGAACAGCACGCGCACTCACCCCAGCCCCCAGCCCCCAGTCCCGCTCCTGCTTTCGAGCCCCGCTAGGAACGCCTCCTGCAGCGCGGTTTCGATGGCGCGCGGGGAGCGGGTGGCGCGGATGTCGGCGATGGCTTCGGTGGGGGTGCGGCCGTGGCGGACGCGCCAGGCGGCGGCGATGGTGCCGGCGCGGCCGAGGCCGCCGACGCAGTGAATCAGCACGTCGCGGCCCTGCGCGCGCTGGGCGTCGATGAAGTCGAGCGCGCGCGCGAGTTCCTCGTGGGTGGGCACGCGGCCGTCGACGATCGGCTGGTGCAGCGCGGCGAATCCGGCGCCGGCATAGGCGCCGATCAGGTCCTCCACGCCGTAATGCGCGAACTCGTCGTTGGCGAGCAGGCACAGTACCGCGTCCACGCCCTGATCCTTGAGCGAGGCGAGGTCGCTGGCGAGTTCGCGGCCGAGGTCGCGCCGGCCTGGCAGCAGCGTCAGGCCCACCCGCGCCGGCATTCCGTCGAGGGCGCCGAGCCAATCCACCCGCAAGGGCCCGTTGCGCTCAGCCAGATCGCTGTAGCGCTCGATCGCCGCGGCGGCGGTGTACAGCGCCCACTGCTTCTGCACCGGGGTGCACTCGTCGAAACCGAGCGTGTGCACGGCATAGCGGATCTGGCCGATCAACAGTTGCTGCGCATCGCGGTCGGCCTGGATCAGCGGCGGGTAGAAGCTGCGCAACTTGCACAGCGTGCGCCAGGCGCGCTGCAACTGCGGCAGCTCGAAGTCGCCGGCGGCGGCCGGATCTGGCGGCCGGCCGAGGTCCGCCTCTTCCAGCAGGCGGTCGCTGAAGGCCAGCGCCTGCGGCAGCTCGGCCTGAGCCAGCGGCGTCCAGATGTAGAGCAAATCGTTCTCGAGCTTGATCAGATCGCGCAGCACATGGCCGCGGTGGGCGTGGAAGAAATCGATCATCCACACATTGCCCGGCGCATCGACCAGGATGTTGGCGCCGTTGAGGTCGCCGTGGACCCAGGCGAAGTAGTGCGCGCGCGCCAGCCGCGGCAGGCGCGTCAGCTCGCGCTCGTAGAACAGGCCGATGTGCGGCAGCACGCGCCCGTTGGCGAAACGGATCTCGTCGCCGCCGCCGTCGCCGCCGGTCAGCGTGGCGACGCGCCTGCGCACGCCGGGCGCCCACTTGGGCTGGAAGTCGTAGTACTCCAGCAGCTCGGTGCGCTCCTGGCTGGCGGCCGCGTACAGCCGGCCGAGCTGCTCTGCGAACACCTGCTGCAGCACGCGATGGATCTCCGCCTCGTCGGTGCCGCGCTGGTACAGCTTCTGCAGCGAGCGCGAGCCGCCGCGGCCCATCGCGGCGTAGCGGTACTTGATGCCGCCGCGGTCGGCGAAATCGGCGAAGTCGGCGATCCGCGGCGCGCTGTTGCCGAGCACCGACTCGATCCGCTCGAAAGACGCGCGCTCCTGGCCCATCGGCCCCTGCGGCCCGATCTTGACCACATGCGGCACTTCCTCGTGGCCGTGCAGGTCTACGCTCTCGGTGTCGAGCACGCGGTTGCCGGAGAATCCGCCGTCCAGCGCGCGGTAGCGCACCAGGCGCGAGCCGCGGAACAGGTAGCGGAGCAGTTGCGCATCGGCCGCGTCGAGCTGGGTCGCGTCCTTCGCCTCCAGCGCGGGCTGGGTGGCGTTGAACCCGATCAGCGGCAGATCGCCACGCGCGCCGCCGAGGAACTCGATGAACTCGCCGAGCGAATCGATCACGCGCACGCCGAGGATGCGCGTCAGCTGGGTCAGCGCGAGGAAGTGGTTCGCGCGCGAGGAACTGGCGGTCAGCGCCGAGCACACCGCGATCTCGAAATCCGGGAAATGCGAGCGCAGATCGTAGGCGAGGAAGCTGATCTTGGCCTCGGTCCACACCCCGGCCAGGCCCACCCGCAGCGCCTCGCCGCGGTGGCGTTCCAGCAGGGCCGGCAGGCGGGTGTCGACGAAATTGCTGAGCACCGTGGCGTCGACGATCTCGACCTGCTTGCCGGCCGTGATGTCGTCCGTGCGGAACGCAAAACCGGCACCCGGCGAACCCGCCAGGCAGTGGCTGCCGAAGCGCGCCAGGTGCTCGCGCTGCGCTGGCACCGAGGTGTCGTGCCAGTCGCGGATATGGATGACGCGCAGTTCGGAGTCCGGGCGTGCATGCGCCCACGCCGTCAGCGCCGATACCGGCCCCTGCGCCGGATCCGGGCCGAGCAGCCGGCGCGATTCCTCATGGCCCACGTGCAGCGCATTCGGCAGGCTCTGGAAGCGTCCGATCGGTCCGACAAAGTCGTGCTGGAGACAGTCGGTGAGGAGGAGGTTGGGCATAGGGGCTACGCGGGTTGTGGGTTGTGGGTTGTGAGTTGTGGGCGGCAACAGCCGTGGTCCCGGGCTTTGCTGCCCACAACCCAGAACCCACAACCCATAACCGGTTAGTTCTTCCGCGCCGACTTCTTCCCCCGCGCCACTGCCAGTTCATCGGCGATGCGCTTGGCGGCGCCGGACATGAACATGCCGACGTTCTGCACCGCGTTGCTGGAGGCGCCGATGGGCAGCGGCCAGCTGTTGCGGTCGATGATGAAATTGCCCAGGACTTCGCCGCTCTCGCGGTCGGACACGGTGACGGTGGCCTCGAAGTGCGCCTGGCCGACGAAGCCGGTGGCCATGCGCGCCACGACATTGCCTTCCTCATAGCGGGTGATGGTGCCGCTGACGCGCAGCGCCTTGCCTTCGAGTTCGGCGCGTGACACCTCGTCGAAGGCGGCGCGCTCGGTGACTTCCTCGGCGATCAGGTCGGCGATGCGCGCACGCGCTTCGGCCAGCTGCGCCTGGTACTTGGCCTGCGCCTCGTGGTCGTCCTTGGTGTCCTTGGTCGCGGTCACCGCGAAGTCCGCCACCTCGACACGGGTGTAGTCGCCGATCTGCTTGCGCGCGGCGGCGGACTCGGTGCGCAGCTTGGAGGTCGAGCCGCAGGCGGCGAGCAGCAGGACGGCGAGGATCAGCAGTGCACGGATGAGCTTGGGCATGACGGTGTCCTGTGGCAGCGCGCGGGTGCGCGGATCGCGACCAGGGCCCTCCGGCGTAGCGGCGCCCTTGCCTGAACCGATCATAACGACAGCGCCGGGCGTGCAAGGCCATCACATGACGTCGATTGACCGACTGACCAGTCGGTCAGTAGCATGCGCTGCATGAACACCACCGACGACCGCAGCGCCATCGACCGCATCCTGGATGCGGGTGTGCGGCTGTTCTCGGCGCATGGCTATGACGGTGTGTCGATGACCGACATGGCCGGCGCGGCGCAGGTCAGCAAGGCCAACATCTTCCACCATTTCGCCAACAAGGATGAATTGTACGTCGCGGTGCTCAAGCATGCGCTGGCGGACTTCCAGACCCAGTTGGCGGAACTGACCCGGAGCGAGCCGGACTTCGCCGGGCGCGTGCGCACCTTCGTGCGCTGGCACTCGCAGCGCCTGCGCGAGCGCGAGCCGCAGACCCGCCTGCTGCTGCGCGAGATGTTCGGCGAGGGCCAGCGCGGCCCGCAGATCGCGCGCGAGGTGTTCGGCGAGGGCCAGCGCCTGCTGCTCGACCTGGTTGCCGGCGGCCAGCGCGAAGGACATCTGCGCACCGATGTCGATCCCGCGGTGATCGCGCTGACCCTGGTCGCGGTCGACATTTTCAGTTTCCTCGCGGCACCCACGCTGCGCGCGAACCCCGCGATGGCCTTCGCGGCCGACGCCGACACGCTCGCTGCGCGGGTGTCGGATCTGATCCTCAATGGCGCGCTGGTGCGGGATGTCGCGAACGGAGTGATGGCATGAGTCTGCAGAGCGAGGGCACGAGGGCACGAGGGCACGAGGGCACGCAAGAACGCGCGCGGCCAGTTCATGTGTTCATCGCCAATCCATCGACTCGGGACGAAGCTCCGAGGGAGCGAGGCCTTCAACTTGCCCTCGTGCCCTCGTGCCCTCGTGCCCTCCCGGCATTCTTGCCCTCGTGCCCTCGTGCCCTCCCGGCATTGGCGCCCTCGCGCCCTCTTGCCCTCCTGAAAGCTGTCGCCCTGGCGGCCCTCGTCGCGCTGGCCGCCTGCGGCAAGGAAGAAGCCAAGCCGGTGCAGCGCGGCACGCCGATCACCGCGCAGGCGCCGGATGTGCGCGAGGTGGCCAATGTGGAGACCAGCGTGGGCGTGATCACCTCGCCGGAACTGCCATTGGTCAAGGCCGAGGCGACCGGAAGGGTGGTGGAATTGCTGGTCGATGCCGGCGCCGACGTCGTGGTCGGACAGGTGCTGGCGCGGCTGGACGACGAAGTCCAGCAACTCGGGCTCAAGTCCGCCCGCGCGGCGCTCAACCGGGCCGAAGTGCAGCGCGACAATGCCGAGAAATCGCTCGCGCGGCTGACCGATCTGCGCAAGACCGGCGCAGTCTCGCAGGGCGCGCTGGATGACGCGCAGGCGGCCGCCGAAGCGGCTGCGGCGCAGGTCAACGAGGCGCGCGCGGCGCTCGACCAGGCGCGCTGGGGCAAGCGTATGACCGAGATCATTTCGCCGATCGCCGGCGTGGTGCAGCAGCGCCGCGTTGCGGTGGGCGATCTGGTGCGCGTGGGCGATCCGGTGATCGAACTGGCCGCCGCCTCCGCCCTGCGCGCCGTGCTGCCTTTCCCAGAGACTTTCCTCGGTCGCATCCAGGTCGGTCAGAAGGTGCGCCTGCAACTGCCGGAACGCCCGCAGCAGGTGATCGAGGGCGAGATCAACGAACTGCGGCCGATCGTCGGACGCGACAACCGCGCCATCGAGGCGATCGTCGCTTTCGCCAATCCGGGTGGCTGGAAGCCGGGCGGCAGCATCGTCGGCGAAGTCGTGATCGAAACCCGCCCGGACGCAGTCACCGTGCCGGTGGAAGCGGTAGTCATCCGCCCGGCCGGGCAGGTGGTCTATGTGGTCGACAGCGGCGTGGTGACGGCGAGCAAGGTCACGACCGGCGTGCGCACCGCGGACTACATCGAGATCCTCGACGGCCTCGCCGCCGGCCAGACGGTGGCGGTCAAGGGCGCGGGTTTTCTCAGCGACGGGGCGAAGGTGGAGGTGCGGTGAAGGCAGCAAAAAAGTGAAATGTGAAAAGTGAAAGTGGGTTGAGGCGAGTTTCCGCATTGCGGGGATTCGCCTCAGGTCACGCACCGCCGATTGCCTGCCGCAAGGTGGCGGTCAAGGGCGCGGGCTTTCTCAGCGACGGGGCGAAGGTGGGGGTGCGGTGAAGGCGGTGAAAAGTGAAAGGTGAAAAGTGAAAAGGGTGAGTTGAGGCGAGTTTCCGTGCCGCGGGGATTCGCCTCAGGTCACGTACCACCAAATTCCTGCCGCCCGCTCCCGCGTGCTTCCCCTCCCCCTGGCACAGGGACGGGCGGCTGGAATCCTTCCTTTCACTTTTCACTTTTCACCTTTCACTGACTTCGAGATGTCCCTCCCCACTCTCTCGATCCGCCGCCACGTCTTCGCCGCGATGCTCAGCATCGTGCTGGTGTTGTTCGGGCTGATCGGCTACCAGCGTATCGGTGTCGACCGCTACCCGCAGATCGAATTCCCGCTGGTCTCGGTGGTGACGGTGCTGCCGGGTGCGAATCCGGAGATCGTGGACACCAGCGTCACCGGGGTGATCGAGAGCGCGGTGAACGCGATCCCGGGCATCGACTTCGTCGCCTCGACCTCGCAGCCGGGCGTGTCCCAGGTGGTGCTGCAGTTC
>WBZL01003482.1_pt1 | contig 14360 bp, 25 predicted proteins | sample 5204291 | NCBI WGS metagenome assembly WBZL01 (sample SAMN12344345, study PRJNA552823) | activated sludge metagenome | biome: Activated sludge suspended growth; feature: Nitrification reactor; material: Wastewater; isolation source: activated sludge from nitrification reactor of wastewater...
CCAAGAGGATTAAATCGATCTTATGTGGATGGGCGGCATTGTATTGGTAATGGTGAAGGTACTTACGATTATATTATTGGTGAATTTTTCTAGAGGTACAAAATGACACGAGATGAATACAAGCAATTTATTATTGATGCCCAAAAACGTTCAAAAGAGTTTGTTCAAGATGCAAAAGAAACTTTAGCCTATAACCAAAAACAAGTGGAATGGTGGAATGAACGAGTGAAAGAAGCCGAAAATCATCTAGCAGTAATGGAAGCCGCTTATCAGGAACGTCTAACTTGGAAAGTTGAAGATACATTTAGGGGCAACGAAGAACCGGAAAAAGCACGACCGCGATGGAAGAATATTGTAGTTGTGAATGAGGTTAAGGCGCAATGAAAGCAGTAGCAATGAGTAGAAACGAAAAATATCACCATCCCGAAATGTGGGATGCCATTGCTAGAATTTGCCCAATTGTAGAAATGGAAGATCGGCATGGTGATTTTCATGTTATTTGTGACGATGACAACATGTTAATCATTGAACGTAAAGCCGCAATGGATTTTGTCAACAGCATAAGGGACGGCCGTCTATTTAATCAGGTGGCACGTGCCAAACAAATAACGCCCTATGTGTATGTTGTTATTGTTGGTTCTATCTTGCCCGTTCGTGGTGGGAAAACAGCCATTAATGGCAATCTTACCGGGTGGGATTATGCTGCCATACAAGGCGTTATGGTAAGCGTTCAGGAGCTTGGCGCTATGATTATTCACTGTGCAGACGATAATGATTTTGTGGCCTGTATTGTGCGCTTGGCTAATCGTTCCCGCAAAGCTATTCCAGTTATGCCAGTTCGTGAAGCGCATGTTTTCGGCGGCGCTGAAGTCATTCTGGCCAGCTTGCCGGGAATTGGCGCAAAAAAGGCGGCTGACCTGCTGAAAGTATTCCCAAATGTCGGTACAGCACTTTGGTTCTTAACTGATTTAGATGGCAATGAACAGAAAGTTGCAGGCATAGCGGATGGAACAAAACAAAATATTGTTAAATTAATTGGCGGGAGTTTGAATTTCAATCCAACAAAAAGCGAACTAGAAAAAACCTTTATTTACAAATAAGGAATAAACAAAATGAGTAATGAAAATGCACTAGAACAAATTGAAGAAAACGTAACGGTAATTCAGGATAAACGAATTGCCGCGCCTGACATTATCAAGCAAGCGGAAATACTGGCTGAAAAGACATGGCGATTCATGGGCATTACCAAAGAATCTGCTACGTCTGTTTACCTCAAGGGATGGGAACTTGGCTTTAAAATGACCGCTGCTCCTGAATTTATTTACCCCATACAAGGCAAACCAGCACTTAGCCCACGTGGGCACCTTGCTTTAATCCACAATAGCGGCATTTTTCAAGGTGATGGCTGTTTTCGTGTTAAGGATTTGCGCGATGACAAAGGCAAGCCGACAGGATGCACCGTGTTTATGAAGCGTGGTGATAGCAATGTTGAATATGAAATTACCTTTACAGTGGATGAAGCAAAAGCGGCTGGTTTGATTAAATCAGATTCGGGATGGGAAAAATATCCATCTAATATGTGCCGATGGCGGGCAATTGGTTATTGTGCCGATGTGGTTGCGCCTGACATTGGCGGCGGCATGAAACGAGCTGATGAATACGGCGCAGATATTACGCCTGATGGTGATGTAATTATTGGTAGTTGGGTAGAAAACACAAACCAGCGAAAAGCTACATTAATTGAAACAACTCTAAATGACCTGGTGAACCAATTCCAGCCTGATGACATCCTAACAGCCAACAACGGCCGTATGCCTTCAACGCAAGCCGAAATTGACGCGGTTTTGGCTAAACTGAGTGACTCTAATGATTGAACTAGCCCACTTAAGCTACAGCAGCGTTAATCATTATTTGAACTGCGGTAAATCGTGGCAGTTTAAGTACCAGCAGCAGCTACCAGAGAAAAAGAACTCTAATCTTATTTTCGGTTCTGCGGTGCATAAAACCATTCAAGCGCACATACAAGGCGGACAGGACTTACGTCAATCCTGGCGTGAATGTTGGAGCAAAGAACTGGCTTTAACGCCTGATATTGATTGGGGCACAGATAACCAAACCGAGCTGTTTAACTATGGTGTAACTCTGTTTTCAAATGAAGATATTTCAGGCATGGTGAAAAGCTTAAAACCGTTGATTCAAAATGGTTCGCCTTGTATGGAGGTGAAGATAGAGTTGAACGTGCCGGGCGTTCCTGTCCCTGTCATTGGCTACATTGATTTAATCCAAGATTCAATGATTCCAGTTGATTTCAAGACGGCGGGCCGTTCGTGGTCACAAGAGCAGGCAAATAAAGAGATGCAGGCAACGTTTTATTTAGCTGCTTTGAATCAAGCCGGTTTGGTGCAATTCCCGGCAAAGTTTGAATACATTGTTTTGGTCAAAAATAAAACGCCAAAAGTGCAACGGTTTGTAACTGAACGCAGCGCGGCCGATATTTTCAAACTGTTTAATTTAGTCGGTGAAGTTTACCGCGCAATGACAAAAGATGTTTTTTTACCAAATCCTAGCGGCTGGTCATGTGCGGCTAAATACTGCTCATTTTGGAATGAGTGTGAACATGGAGGTAAAAGCTAATGAGTAACGAGATTAAACCTTGTCCGTTTTGTGGCAGTGATAAAAGTCTAACAACTGAAATGATATTCCCAATATCAAAAAAACAAAATGAATTTGACTGGTATGTTATTTGCAACAGGTGTTCTGTTTATGGGCCTTATACAAGCTCGGAAGATGGTGCAATAAAAAAATGGAACCAACGGCCGTACGATTACGATATGCCAGCCATTGTGAAGAAGGTTCAGCAGCTAGAAAAAGAAAACGAGCAGCTTAAAGCCATGTTGCAATTAGGAGTCAACTATGAACGGGCAAACGGCTAGAATCGTTCAAACTGCTAACGATTTGCAATTCTATTCGCCATATGATCGGCTGTTAATTGCTGACCTTAAATCGCGCATTCCTTACAACGAACGTCGTTGGGATGGCAATAATAAATGCTGGATTGTCACGACAAATAACCTCAACACGCTTAAGACACTTTGCAGTCAATATCTTGGCAATGAGCCATACATACAAGGCCAAATTGGAACCATCCAAACAAAACCGCAAACCAAACTGCTAAACGTGCGCTATATCGGCACACCTAAAGATAGAGGCAACGGCGAAAAATCGGCATTTGGGCATGACGGTAATGATTGGTCTATTGTGTTTCCTGAGTTAGTTTTGCGCCAATGGTTTGAAGGCGATAATGCAACGGTTGATACAACCGACCTTACCTTGTATGGTGTGTTGAGCCTTAAGCGTAATTGCGCCGGAACTGACATCAAATCAGCATGGCGACGGATGGCCAAAAGATACCATCCTGACATAAACAAGGATGATGACGCGGCCCAAATGATGCAACGAATCAATGAGGCGTATGAAGTCCTGAATAACCCAATGAAGCGCAAAAAGTATGATGCTGGCCTTGTATTGGCAGCTAGTTTGAAAGACACCCCCCATACAAGGCGAAGCGCTTTTGATCACATTTGGCGAGCGCCGGAAAGATGCGGCTTCATTATGGCAACTGGTATGAATCAGTTAGGCCGTTTTGTTGTTGAAACCATTCACCAGTGGGAACCGATTAAAGACAACTACGGCCGCGAACTGGTTACAAGCTGGCCAATGGGCGCGGATATTTATCAGGAGAATTGGGTATGAATCAAATACAGTATAAACCATATGATCGGCTAAAAATGGGTGATGTTATGCGCGTTTTGGGATTACGTTCATATGATGCTACAAAAAGGGCACTTAAAGAAAAAGGAATTGAAAGCAAGCCAGCTTACGGCAGTTCGTTTACTATTAAATACTCCGAATTGGTAAAGGCAGGATTAATTCATGAAATCAATAGTTAAAGGTTCACTTACCGATATTCAGCAGCAAAGCGGCAAAAGTCTGGCTGAAACGTTCCTCAACGCTGAAATAGTGGTGTTGGTAGATACATCGGGCAGCATGGGTAACAATGACGCGCCGGGTAAAATCAGCCGCTATGAAGCTGCCTGCAATCAACTAGCAAACATACAAGGCGATAACCCTGGCAAAGTTGCTGTTATCTCGTTTTCCTCATGGCCTGCTTTTTGCCCGAATGGTAAACCTGATAATTTGAATGGTGGTACTAACATGGTAGACGCCTTAAAGTTTGTTAAACCTGTAGATGGGACCGGCACAAAAATTGTCTTAGTTTCTGATGGGGAACCCGACGATTATTTTAGCGGCGGTGCTGATACGCTGGCCGTAGCCAAAACGTTCTTAACGCCAATTGATGTGATTTATATTGGCCCTGAAGGTGGACGCGGTTATCAATTTTTGCAGCAGCTTGCCAAACTAACAGGCGGCAAAAGTTTCAAGAGTGAAGCGCCCGGATTGTTGGGTGAAGGGATTGAAACTTTGCTTTTAATCGGCTAAGAAAAAACAACAAGGAAAATAATAATGTTAATCAGAGATCATTTTCAAAACTTCAAAGGTTATAACATTCCACGAGCGCAATTAGTTATTGCTGATATTCCCTATAATATCGGTATAAATGCTTACGGTTCTAATCCTCAATGGTATGTTGACGGTGACAATAAAAACGGAGAATCAGAACTAGCAGGTAAAAAATTCTTTGCCACTGATGATAATTTTAACTCTCATGAGTTTATGCATTTTTGTTCTAAGCTTATGAAAAAAGAGCCAAAAGAGCGTGGGCAAGCTCCTTGTATGATTGTGTTTTGTTCATTTGAGCAGCAATGGGGATTAATTGAACTGGCTAGAAAGTTTGGAATAAACAACTATATCAACCTTGTTTTTCGTAAGAATTTTAGCGCACAGGTACTAAAAGCCAATATGCGGGTAGTTGGTAACGCAGAATATGCTTTGCTGTTATATCGTGACAAGCTGCCAAAATTCAACAATGACGGCAAAATGGTCATGAATGTTATGGATTGGATTCAAGATGATATTAAAAGTCCACTATACCGCAAGGTTCATCCAACACAAAAGCCAGTCAAACTATTAGAGCGGCTGATTGAAATCTTTACTGATGAAGGTGATGTAGTAATTGATCCTGTTGCTGGAAGCGGTTCAACAATTATTGCTGCTGAAAATCTAGGGCGCAAGGGTTACGGTTTTGAGATTGACAGAAAATTGTATAAAGAAGCAAAAGCATGGGTAGATGACTATGCAGTATACAGAAATGAAATAAAACAAAATGGATTTTCCCCAAAATTAATGAAAAAACAAAACCCGGATCAACCATTATTATTTAATGCTGCTTTTGTAGGTTAGACTGTTTTCAGCCGGAAAGGAAATGTAGACATGAAAGAACTCGTTGAGTTAATTTGTGATAATTGCGGAAAGAGGTTTAAGCGTTCTAAATCAAGATTTAACAGAAAAGACACTGCAAAAAGATTTTTTTATTGTAGTAAAAAATGTGTTTCACCATTTAAAAATCAAAAATTGCCAAAAGAAATACTTGAAAAAAGAGAACCAGCAAAAACAGGAGAAGAACATCACTCTTGGAAAGGTGGCAGGTATATTAACGATCAAGGGTATGTAATGGTACATCTCCCTAACAATCCTCATTCTTATTCTAATGGTTGGGCATTGGAACATAGAGTTATTGCATCTAAAAAATTAGGCAGAAAACTAAAAACCAGTGAACAGGTTCATCATATTGATGGCAACAAACAAAATAATAGCCCAAATAATTTAATAATCTTAACTTGCCCACAACACACAAGGCTTCATTCTCAAAACCAAAATAACAGAAAAGAAAACGAAGAAAACTATTTGATTAATTGCGCTTGTGGATGTGGGAGAAAATTGAACAAATACGACAATCGTGGTAGACCAAGGATGTTTATTCATGGACACAAATAATAATATTAAGCAAATTTCGTGGTTTGGCCTCTATTTCGATTCTTGGCAAGGTGAAATTGTACCTGATGCGTTTAGTCATCCGGCAAAGTACAGCAGGGCATTGATTAGAAAGATTTATGATCATATGTTGGAATCTGGTTGGATTAAAGAAGGTGACAAGGTTATTGATCCTTTTGGCGGCGTAGCTTTAGGCGCTTATCACGCTATGCAGAATGGCCTTGTATGGCATGGCTGCGAATTAGAACCAAAATTCGTTGAATTAGGTAATCAAAACATAGCATTATGGAATGGCCGTTACTCCCAACATTTTGCCAAGTGGGGAACGGCCGTACTGCACCAGGGCGATTCTCGCCAATTGGCGGCGATTATGGGCGGCGGGGATGGCGTGGTGAGCAGTCCGCCGTATGCGAACAGCATAAACGCAAACGACGCGGCAAACGACGCGGCAAACGACGCGAACGCACGCCAACAACGAAAAGCGGCTAATGGAATACCTGGCACCGCGTATCATCGCGGTGGGCCAAACAGCACGCAAAACCAGCCGCAAGTTTACGGAACCACCCCCGGCCAGCTCGGCGCAATGCCGCAGGGCGACCACGACGCCGCCATAACTTCTCCAGCCTATGCCGATACCATAACAGGCATTGGAGAAGGCCCAGGCGCACGATGGGACGGAAAGACGCACCCCAACAACCCCAATAAGCGCAGCAGTCAGGCGGCATACGGCCGTAGCGCGGGGCAGTTGGGGCAGATGGATGCGGGGGTTTGTAGCCCGCCGTTTGAAGTGACAAACCAAAGCACTGATATTAAGTTTTTAGAAAACAGGGCTGCAGAATGTCGGAATGGGTCAAGGATGCAGCCTAGCTTGGGCGAATACGGCTCCACTACTGGCAACATCGGCAACGACACCGGTGATACCTTCTGGCAAGCCTCCCGCCTCATCCTAGAGCAGCTATACATCACCCTGAAGCCCGGTGGCGTGGCGGCATTTGTTTGCGGAGATTTTGTGCGGAAGGGGGAGCGCGTCTATTTTGGGCAACAGTGGCTAGACCTGTGCGCGGCCGTTGGCTACGAGCCACTAGAATGGGCTATTGCATGGAAAACAGAATACAAAGGGAATCAGCTAGATATTTTCGGCAATGACCACGAAAAGCGCATTAACCGCGTTAGTTTTTTTAGGCGACTTGCTAACGAGAAAAATCCAGACAACGCAATTCTAAATGAGGATGTTTTATTTGTAAGGAAACCGTCATGACCCTACTCACCACAGCACAAAAATGGAACGATTCAGGAATAGCGACAATTCCAATCGGCTATAAAGCCAAACGGCCGGACCTAACAGCCCTTAAACGAGTTGGAAGCATAGACCACAACGGGCGGTCAATTTGGGAAACCTACAAAGACAGATTGCCAACCCAACACGAACTAAAGGAATGGTTCAGCACGAGCCTGCGTAACATTGCCATTGTAACCGGTTGGCAAAATCTTGTTATTTTGGATATTGATAACTTAGCCTTGTATGATGTGTGGCAGATGTGGGCAAGCCATACAAGGCAAGAATTATTGTCTACATATCGCGTCAAAACTGCCAGAGGGATACACCTTTACTATTACATGCAAAACCCGCCTGAAACTGGCCTTAAATGGCCTGGGATTGACGTTAAGGCAGCGGGTGGCTATTGCCTCATTGACCCGTCAACGCATCCTTCAGGCGCGAAATATGCCGCAATTGAAGCCGATATAGTTTCAGTTGAAAGTGTGGAATCTATTCTGCCTTTAGAAATGGTACAGGCTTTACCAGAGCGGAGTGTTAATCATTCGCCTTGTATGGGTGTGAAGGATAGCGGCCCGTTTACCATTCGTGATGACAAGCCTAGTTTGTTTGTGAAGGATTCAGTTAGGATTCTGGATTACTTTCCTAACGTGGTAGTGCGCAACCGTTTCGTGGCCGTTAGGTGCCCGCTGCATGATGACAAACACGCTTCAGGCTGGATTGATACCGAACGTAATAGATACGGGTGCAATACCTGTTTTAATGGCTCTATGGATGTAATTCAGTTTCATGCGGAGCTAAATGGGGTTGATAATGCAGCAGCTATAAACGAGTTGTGTAGATAAACAGAAAATAAAAACAGGCAACAAAAAAACCTATCAACCATACAAGGCGGATAGGTTTTTTTTATTGCTTAAATCTGATTTAATCTTGATTCTAAATCAGCTACTATGTTAACTACTTTTTGCAAATCGGCCGGGTTGTAACTACTCGCCAAAATCGCCTGCACCTGCATTGTTTTTGATTCTTTGCAGTTGGGGCAGATATAAAGCGGCGGCACGTAACGCAGCTTTAGATCATCGGTTGGCGTGCGACATATGCTGCATTGACGGTTCATATTAGCTTGTTTTCCTGCAACCATGCTAACACCTCAGAATCATTATACAAGGTGGAGTCGCCTAACCTAACCCAACAATTATTCCCAAACGGCTGAAAATCATTCCGAATAGCTTTAGTAATTTGTTCTTCTGTCATGCGTTCTTTAGTGGCTGTTTTACTCATCTAAATTAACCTCACTCATTGGCAGACAACTAATACCGTTACCATTTTCTAGGATGTAACAAACAATCTGAGCATCATGATCGATGTATTGATAAACGTCTTTTGTGGTTACTGGCTGATTTATTTCTAAACTATTCAAAAATGCAAACAACAAAAGAGCAAAACCAAGAAATACAATTACTAACACAATACCCTGAAATACTTTACTCATTTCATCCCCCTAAGTTGCCCTAAAGTTAATCTCATCTGGTTTACAAATTGCGGTTCGTTGGAGGCGGCTTGTTCGCCTTGTATGGTGATGACATATGAATCTGGCATAGCGTCAAATTCTTTCAAGATGGCAAACAAAACCTTACGCCATTCGGTAAGCTGCCTATTCTGCAAAATACCAGTGTCAACGGCCCGGTTAATTTCATCTCTCATATGGTTTCCCTTTTCAATTGTTACGCTCATGACTTCACCTGAAAACTAACTGAGTAGATTCTATCACAATACACATTGCCCCCAATTGGCTCTAGAATGCCCCATAACGGCACAATCTTGGCGCTAACGGTGAATCTGTCGCCTAGCACATACAGAAACATCCTGGCGCGTGCTATATGTTTCGTATGGATACTGAAGGTAAATGCACCACCATACAAGGCAAGCAAGAGAAACACGGCCGTTAACAGTAAGGTTTTCATTTGTCACCGCCTAACAAAATGCTGTTTGCCCTTGTCAAGCTAGATTCACCAATGCCATACCTATCAGTAAATTGCCCGTTCGGTGTCATGCCGCTAGCAACCATTGTCACGTAATCGGCAAGGCGTGGCGGGAGTTTGTCAAGCTGAATCATCCCCTTGTCAATCATGGCTTGTTGTTTACCAAGTTGCCGAACGGCCGTGTCACGCTCAGAAACAATGCTGTCAAGATTCTTTTTCAGGCTGTCAAGGTTCGAAACTGCCGTGTCACGTTCTTCAGTTGCCTTGTCAAGTTGTTTGGTCATGCTGCCAAGTTTGCCGCGCAGGCTGGCAATAGTATGGTCCTTTGTGTCACTATCTTGACGCAGCTTGTGAAGGTTTCGAATTGAGAGGGTAACGGCCGCTGGAATACTGATAAGGCTAAGTAAGGCGCGGGCTGCAATAATCTGCCAAGTGTGTTCTAAATCTAGCAAGATGTTAACCGTTACAACGATTGCCAGATAAAAAGCGGCCATAAAACCCATGATAATTGTTTCGTGTTTTGGCTTGTTTTCTTTAGCTGTTTTCAGGGATTCGGCCAGGCTAAAAAAAGTATGAACCGTTGCAAGGCCTAACAGTTCCACAACAAAGGCTACTAACAACGCTTCAATTTTTGCTAATCCCAAAACCTTTACAGAATTGTGATAAGCAAATGAGGCGGGAATCAGTGGCGCAAACCAGGGAACGATACGCGCCACATTATCAATTAGTTTTTCTTCAGAAAGGTATTGTTTAAGATTCATTATTTTTTCCTTTAGTGGCCTATGTGCCACTTTCCGCAATAGGGGCATTTATTTTCATAAACATGTAATTTTTCGCCACGTTCTCTAAATGCCTTTTGTGCGGCATAAGCGGCCGTTTCGGGCGAGCCATATCGTTTCTTTTTGCCGCACATTTGGTAATAGTCTGACCTGTTGCCGGTTCTGTTTTTGTGCTTGTTTCTGCTCATTTTAATTGCCAGTTGTATTCTAGTGTGCCGAAAGGCACTAGCGGTTCGTGTAAGAGTAAATCAATCCATATATAGCCCTCGTGTTCAATAATCGCTCCACCTCTGTCTAAGCATTCAAACTCGCCCAAGCCTTCAATAACTACCGTTCTGCCTGTCCATTCACGAATACAAGCGGCCGTTTTTCCGTATCGTTCTTCAGTGACTTTTGCACCCGTTGCCATTGTAGAGCAATCAGAATCACAGTTTATGCCGCCCAAAATTGGGTCATACCAGCTAATTTTTAACGGTTTATCTTGGCGATTAGCCTGTTGCCAGTCTAGGAAGTTTAGTGTACGGCCGTTTGTATCCTTCAAAATGACATGGCTATGACAGCCCGTTGACCATCCATTACTAGCTTCATAGCCTAATAGGTCGCCTTGTATGATGGTGTCGTTGTAGCTGACCTTGTAATCACCATGCAGAAGCGTTAGCGTCATGCCGTTGTCGCCCTTCAGGGTAAGCATGGTATTTTGGTCATAAACAACGCCTCTTGCATCTACATGGTTATAGCCGTCAAGTCCTTTATAAGTCACTTTGCCGCTAAACGGCGCGTAAATTGGTTGACCGCAGCCAGAAGAAATGTCAACCCCTTGCCAACCATCTAAACCGTGTAAACCGGCTTGTGTAACCCGAAAATCACTATATAAACTGCCTAACATGAAATTGTTTTCCGCTGCTATCGTTTCGTTTTCGGGTGTAACATATAAGGCAAAAATAATAGCTCCAACGGGTAACAGGCTTAAGATTTGCACCACAAAAACAACGACAAAACCTAGCCAACGATAGGCGCGGCTACGGTTGCGAGTAGCAAACCATACAAGGCAAAACGGGATAAAAATCAGTAGGAAAAGTTTCACAAAAAATGCCTCTAAAAAAAATAATACGGGAGGTTTTTATTTTCTACCTCTGGAAAAACACATTTTTTTATTTTTTTTGTAGCTCGTGCCACATATCCGCAATGCCCCAATTATCATATGTAGCGAGACTGAATCCGAAAGTTTCGGCAGCTTCTTCAGCCGTTGGTTCGTGGTCTAAGTTGGCAAGCCATTTGATAAGTTTTGCTTTCTTTTCAGCGTTAGACCCGCGCCATTCAAAGTCAACTTTTTCAGGAATATCAATCTTGGGCCATACCGGCTCAGTCTCGTTTGAATAATAAGCAACGGCCGTTTCAAGTTGTTTATTAGGGATGTAGATAGATTGAATTACCATTGTTTCACCAGAAATATTAGCAATGAAACGGCCAACAGTTTTACCGGAAAGGTGAAACGGTTCCCAAATCTCTTTGGCAATTTCTGCAATCTTGTAATAGTGGCTAGGGTTAGAAAGATAACCACAAAACCAGCTATAAAACTGACTTTTTAGTTTTGTTGGAAGCGCTTCAACATTAGGCAATTGCGTACAGGGATGTACTGTAATGCCAAATGCTTGACCTTCTTTTGCAAGTTTGGTTAAGCCATCTAAAGCATCTTCATTTTCTAGCGTGATATTCTGGAACTCATCAAAAATGCCAACGATGCGCGGCAATCGTGGTAATCCTAAAGAAGCGCCCAAGCGATGATAGTCTTTTAGATTGTTACAAATCTTTGTTTCTGGTATTGCTTTAAATAAATTGGCGCGGCGGTCTTTTTCCTGAAGTAGCCAAATGATTTGCTTTTCGGCTTCCTTTGTCGTTTCTGCCACTGGCAAAGCCAGGTGCTTAAGGCGGCGAAAAATACGAAAATCTAGCCCATTTTTTAAATCAGCTATTACAAATTGAATTTCTTCAGGGCCGTTTGTGGTAAAAAGTTGATACAGGAACGAATGAATAAATGATGTTTTACCGGCTCTGGTAATGGCATACGTGCCAAAGCTGCCCGTTTCTTCCAAGTCGGTAACAATAAATTTCCCTGTATCAACTTCTTTTCCTGGCGACCATTCGTAAGGCGCTTTTATTTCTTGTGTAGGTTCCGAGCGTGTTAGATAAGACATGATCGCCTTGTATGTGCTTATGACATGTGGCTTTAACCACTCGCCTAACTGCAACCAGTAACCACCACGATACATATAGATACCTACGGCCGTTACGATTGTTGCCATTACTCCAACGGCTGCGGATTGATAGCGCCATCCGGCCGCAATGCCTAGCAACGGCGCATAGGTATAGATTGATTCGTGTGGCTGTTGGTCGGTGTTAGTTGTCATTATTCTTTATTCTTTTGGTGTTGGAGCAATAAATTTAAACGCTTCACCAGATTCATTATGTATAAATCCGCCATTAGGCGATAAATGATTTACACCATCTGCAAGGGTGAATTCACTTTCTGGATCATTGTAATTTCGGCTAAATAAACCAACTTGATCCATTGTTTCTAATTTTGAACTATCATGATTATTTCCATTGCGAGTAAAAAACCATGCCATTTTATTCACATCCTTTTTGATTGATTTGATAAGCTAAATACATTAGTTTAATTTCATCTTCATCAGTGACTTGCCCACTGGCAATTACTGAACAGGCCAACTCATCTACTTCAGGCCATCGGTTTTGCAGCTCAAACAATTGCGGGTTGGTCGCATCATAAACGCTTAAATCCGTAGCCAGCTCCAACAAAAGCGCTTTATCCGCTGCCTGAAGGTTGCTATAGGTGATGTTTGTCCATTCAACAGGCGCGATAATCCAGCCGTAATACAAGCCAAGCGCAATACCACATACAAGGCAAACCAGCGCTAGCGTTCTTTTCGATACGCCTTGTATTGTGGATTGAACTAAAGCCTTAATAGCCAGCGCCTTGATATTCGGTTCCTCAACACTAACTGGCTTAACTCGCACCGTTGGAATAATCAGTCTTGGTTCTGTTTTAAATTCGTTTGTTCGTTTCATAACTCAATTCCCTGGTACTGGTGTAGGCGGCACACACCCGCGCTGCAAATCGCCAACTTCATGAGCTACACAAATGGTAGGTACTGGCGTGGGATTCCCAGCAGCATTAACCGTAGCTTGTGCCTCAAAATCTTCAACTGACCATGTGGGCGTAGCCGTTGGCTGGTCGGAAAAGTATGCCGTAGCCGTTGCCGCAAAATCAACAGAAGGCGTAGGAAATGGCGTAGGTGTAAATTCTGGCGTAGCAATCATTACCGTTGGCACATCGGGCACAATTGGCAATTCCTCATTCACATCGCCAATAAAACGAGTGATTGCTTCTTCCATTGGTTCCCGCTTGCCTGCTAGATTGTTTAACAAATCAATCGTAGCATCTACCAACTCAGGGCCGTAAATCCTAATCCCGTATGGCAGCACCCAAAGGAGTACGGCCGCGAAAATTAAAGCATCCCATCGCACCACACGCGATTTAAGCGACTGCGTAACCGCAATAGCAATAATTACAATGGAACCAACGGCCGCAATGGTTAGCGTGATTAGCCCTAGCCATGTCGTGATTGTGCTGATTGTTTCTGGACTCATATCCACCTCTAAATAGTAATAGCGTTTGTTATGGCGCTAGGCTGGTTTTTCTGATTTTTCTTCAGGCATAACAATATATTGCCCATCCCAACGGTCTAAAATGTTACGCATAATAACCGACTTGCTTACCCCATGACGCTCAGCCAGCCGGTTGATTTGTTCTGCTACTTCATTTTCAATTACATAAGACTGCGTTTTTGTTTTTCTCATTTTTTTACCTCATTTAAGTTTCCTGAATTATCCATATTTTTAGTTGATTGTCAATGTATTTTGTAAATAGTACTAGGTTCTCACCTTAAAACTTTGAAAAGTCATTGACAGTCAATGATAAAGATGCTAAGATTCATCTTGTAACTTTGATTGACATTTTTTCAAAATAAACTGTATCCAGAGGAAAACAAAATGACTGCAATACAACAAACAGATTTTCAAGCAGGCGAAATTTTTTCTATCGGTTTCCGGCCTTGTATGTGGTATGCCGATGTATGTGTTAGGAATGGCCGTGTAGCTGAATTGGTAAAAGTTGAATTATCCGAGTCAGAATATCGGCATATTCATGCCGCAGATGTTGAAAAAACTCCAATTGATGCTGAAATCGAATTAAACGTTATTAATCGTGCTAAAAATTTGGCAGCTTGTTTTCAGTAGAATTTAATTTGTATCGGGCTGTTCTGGTGAATGATAACGGATGTTCGATTCATC
>WBZL01003127.1_pt2 | contig 14355 bp, 8 predicted proteins | sample 5204291 | NCBI WGS metagenome assembly WBZL01 (sample SAMN12344345, study PRJNA552823) | activated sludge metagenome | biome: Activated sludge suspended growth; feature: Nitrification reactor; material: Wastewater; isolation source: activated sludge from nitrification reactor of wastewater treatment...
CTGAGGGCTGGGGAGATCATGGGTTCTTGAGGAGTTTTCGCATTCCGCGGGTACCGATCCACCTTCAATATGCCGCTGACTGCTGCGCCCGACATGAGATCTTGTTCGCTTTGGCATCCCATATGACGGCCAAGGTGGCCTCAACTGGTGGCCACCTTGAGACGGTAGCGGCCAGGTGCCGAAGAACATGCTACACATCCTCTCGCAACCTGCCATCGAATCTCGAGGATCGGCGTTGACCGGCCTGGGCAGGCTCCAGAAGGCCGAAGTCACCCCTCAACGACTGCTGCAGTGGTCTGTGGACTCACTGATTCACTGGCCGGAGATCTGGAAAGCGACCCTGCGCGAATGGAGCGAGGATGGTACTCGCGAAGGTACGAACTGGAGTGCGGCCGCGCCGCTCGACTCCGAGGAAAGTCGACGACCGCACGATTCAACGCGACAACCTGATGAGGAGGAGACGACTCACGACCCGAGTCAGGGGAGAGCGACAAGGGTCTTCCGTCATCGGAAACCCGTCGATGTTGATCGAGAAACCTTTGCGGAGATGGTCAAGGAACGATGTCGCCGGATAAGTGGTCGACGGAGGAAACAGGCATTGCCTCTGGAGCAGTAACACGCAAGGTGCAGAGCGTTTAACATCGGGATCGAAACACCCCGCGCCGCCTCAGAGTCGTCTGGGCAGGGGCATTGCCGGTAGCCGATCATGGGTTACGATCTACGTGACCCGTCCCGGTGACCGCATGGATTCGGTAGAAGATCTCCCGCTCCAGACCGTGCTGCGCATGATGACCGCCGCCGGTGTCTGTCGCTGCTACCTGAAGGCGCTTGCACCAAACGATAACAGCAAGAACCAGCCCTACCTTGGCGGCGACTTCGGCGTTCTGAACGTGCTCCCGTCGGGGAAGCCCGTCGCTACAACCACCGGAGGCGACCAGCCAGTGCCGATCTTCCGGTCGGCTCTTGACCTCTGGTGGCTCGGCGCCGACGGTACCGGGCGAAAGGCCCCCGAAGCAAAGCTGATCCTCTATCCGCAATACCCGGAAGTCCGGCTCTCCGGCTATCTGACGGGCGTGGATCGCTCACACCGGCCCTCGCGTGCGCTCGGGACAACACGCGAACCCGGTCGAGTGCTTCTTCTGGGAGTCACCGACGACGGGCGCATCGTCGGCGCCGCCGCCGCGGCTGGCAGCCCCCTCGCTCACGAGTGTCTTGCGCTCGCGAACCTCGAGTCCGTCGGTGTGCTCCGACGTGTGCCCATGCCGGAGGAAGGTGCGGCCCGGTCCTCCCGCGAGCTCCTGCTCCACGCACTCTGCCGCGTCGCGTCGAAAGGGTGGATCGACTCACACCGACTGGACAGCGGCGGAAACTCCCTTCCCTGCGCTTCCCGCAACTGCGGGGGCTACACACTTGAGGCCGAACTGGGCGTGCGCCCGAACGGCCTCGCGGAACCCGACTTTCACGGATGGGAAGTCAAGCAGTTCGGCGTGAACAGCTTCGAGCGCCCCGGGGATGCGGTGATCACGCTGATGACGCCAGAGCCCACGGACGGTGTGTATGCCACCGAGGGCGTCCTTCGCTTCGTCGAGCAATTCGGCTATCCGGACGTGTCGGGAAAGGAGCACCGCCTCAACTTTGGAGGTGTTTTCAGGCACGGCGAACGCGCAACACGGACCGGGCTGACGCTGCATATGCATGGCTTCGACGCCTCATCGGGTCGGGTCGCCGATCCGGCGGGAGGATTCTACCTGCTGGACGACCACGACCGCGAAGCAGCCATCTGGCGATTCAGCGATCTCCTGGACCACTGGCGGACGAAACACGCATTCGCCGCGTACGTGCCGTCGATCGTGCGGAGAGTGCCGAACCTGCAATATCGATACACGTCACGTGTGCGGCTGGGCGAGGGGACCTCGTTCGAGCGCTTCCTCTCGGCCGTCGATCGAGGCGACGTTTACCTCGATCCGGGGATCAAAGTCGAGAACTATCCGGAGTCACCGCGCGCCAAGAAGCGCAATCAGTTCCGGGTGAAAGCGAGTCGGCTGAGTGCGCTCTATGGTCGTTTCGACGAGGTCGACGTCTGCGGGTGACGTATTCGCCTGGCGAGAAGCCCGAGCTTGCCCGGCGACAGCGCACACTCCCATACGACGAACACCTGCCAGCCCATCGCGCGCAGCGCACGGACGTTTCGCCGGTCCCGTGCGACATTCTCGTTGAACTTCGCGCTCCAGAATGTCTTTCTGGTCTTCGGATGGTACGCGTAGCGGCACCCGGGATGGCGGTGCCAGAAGCACCCGTGTACGAAGACGACGACTCCGTGCTTCGGGAGTACGAGATCAGGTCGCCCTGGCAGTTGCCTCCCGTGCAGACTGAATCGGAGCCCCTGCCGGTGCAGGTAGCTGCGTACGATGCGTTCCGGGGTGGTGTCCTTGCCCCGGATGCCGGACATCATCCGGCTCCGTGTCGCGCGGTCGACGATGTCGACCATGCTCAGTCTGCCGCGACGTCCACCAGCATGTCGAACTGCTTCTCGCGCCGGACGACCGTACGCTCTCCCATGATGTGCGGACGCATCGCCCGAGCGATGGCCTCGACTACGGGCACAACCACGGAGTTACCGAACTGACGGTAGGCCTGCGTATCCGACACCGGGATCTTCCATCGCCGCTCCGCATTGTCGAAGCCCATCAGGCGCGCGCACTCACGCGGCGTAAGTCGCCTGGGGTTGCCGCGCTTGCGCTTGATGAGGATTTCGGAGCCGTCCTTGTAGTACCGAGCCGACAGCGTCCGTGCGGTGTCGGTCCGGTCTACGAGGCCGAAACCGAATCCGTTGCCCTTCGCCCGATGTTTGGCCGCGTAGTCCTGCAGGTTCCTCCAGAGGAGATCCGTCTGAACGTACTTCTTCAGCACGCGCCCTTTCTCATCCAGGAAGCGCTCCTCGGCCTCCTCGCATCCATCTTCCGGGTGAAGGATGTTGCCGAGCGAAGGCCAGTCATCGCGCGGAGGAATGAGGACGTCCTTCCAGTCGAATCCCGTGTCCTTCTTCAGTCCGACGAGGAAGATCCGCTCGCGGTGCTGTGGAACGAAGGGCCTGGCGTCGAGCACCTTCGCGGAAACCGTGTAGCCGAGTTTGTCCTCGAGCGTTCGCATGATCACATCGAACGTACGCCCGCGGTCATGGCTCTTCAGGTTCTTGACGTTCTCGAGGAGGAAGGCCTTCGGCTGATGGTGCTCGATAATCCGCTCGACGTCGAAGAAGAGCGTGCCCTGGGTCTCGCACTCGAACCCGTGCTTGCGTCCGAGCGAGTTCTTCTTGGAGACCCCGGCGATACTGAAGGGCTGACAGGGGAACCCCGCCAGGAGTACGTCGTGCTTCGGGATTGCCGCGGCGTCGATCTGTGTGATGTCGCCCGCGATGTCATGCTCGCCGAAGTTCGCCCGGTAAGTGCGCTGGGAGTGCTCGTCCCACTCGGACGTGAACACGCACCGCCCCCCGATCCCTTCGAATCCCACGCGTAACCCGCCGATGCCGGCGAACAGGTCTATGAAGGTGAATCCGTGTCCTTCGCGAATTGCGCGGCCCTTCGGGGCACAGAGACGCCGCAGCTCGCGCAAGGCGAGCTCGTCGGGCTCTGCATCGCCGCTTTCCCATCGCTTCACCGTACGAGGTGATCTGGCGACGGAAGCTGCGAGGGCGGATTGAGAGAGGCCGCTAAGGCGGCGCAGCTCGCGGACCTCGTCGGCTGGTGCCGACCTAGCGGGTTTTCTTCGGGGTGCTTTCACGGGGACAAGATGTCACCGATTTGTCCCAGCGGCAAGCGCTGTCCGGGATTCTGCTCACACAGAGGGGAATCGCGCGAAATCGCGCGGCTACAGGGCTACAATGTCCGCTTCGTCCGTTCGGTCAGCTCGCTGGCCCGGTCGACTTGAGACAGGACGGCTTCGACTCTCTCGGCCTCCCCCGCAGAGCCGGACGACCCCAAATCCCGCGACCGACAGGGCCCGCTGGAGCTCGGGTCGTGGCCAGCGCCCTCACCCGCGCAGGCGCTGCTCGACTTCCGCAATGCCTACGGACCTGTCCAGCAACACGAGTAGAGAGCGTGCGCGTGACAGCGCGACATAGAGCAGCTCGTCGTCACCAGCGTAGAGCGACGGCTGCACAAGCACCACGGCGCGCTGCTCAAGTCCCTTGAAGCGGCGCACGGAATCCGCCACGATGCGGTCGCTCTGAGGTTCGTCGGCGGTGACGACAGGAAATGCGCCGATCCTGGCCTCACGAACGGCGCGGTCGCGGAACGTGGCATCGCAGAAGAGCACGGCAATGTCCGACGATTGCAAGCCGTCGTCAGAGCAGAGATGCTCGAGCAGCTCGGGAAGCACGTCGACCGGATCCGCGTCGACCGGGTGGTATCGAACTGCGGGTCCACCGGGGCCCGCGAGGACGGCGCCGTCGGGCAGCAGCCTCCGGAATGTCGAGGCGATCTCCCTCGTATTCCTCAGCACCTTGAACAGTTCGATGTCCGATGCGGGGATACCGTCCGCAATGCTCGGTGCCCGGTTTTGCACCTTTTGCATCCGATCATGGAACACGAACAGCGTTCCGGCATGCGGAGCGGCGAGCAGTCGTTCCATCGCGGGAAGCCACGGCAACTGAAAGTCCTGGCCTTCGTCGACGACCATCGCGTCGTAGGGTGCCACGCGCAGCTCGTCGAGGGCCTCGTCCAGCAGTACACCCCAGTCAAGACCACTGTCCGCCGCCGTGTGCGCGGGCTGAAGCCCCACCTGCCGCCTGATCCGGTTCACGAGGGCCGCGAAGCTGCTGACCGTGAGGTTCTCCCGTTTCCCTACTGCGTCCGCAAGGTGACGGCTGAGCGGCCGGTTCCAGCACAGGAGCAGGGTTCTCAGTCCTTCCTGGGCGAGGCGCACGGCCTTCGTGCGAGCAAGCGAGGTCTTGCCTGTGCCGGCCGCACCGGCGATCGCCAGCCGGGGTCGCGTCCGGATGAGATCAAGAACCTGCGCCTGCGTCTCCGTCAGCAGCTCGATGTCGCGATCCACTTGGAGAAGCGTCACCGCCGTGGTCCGCTCAAGGTGGAATTGGGGAGCGAGAAAGCCGTGGATCAGCTTGACGCCCTCCTCACCGGGCGGCCGTACACTTTGGTCGATGGCGGCAGCATCCATGCGTTGGTCAACCCAGGCGCACAGATCCCGCATGTCGCTGGCGTCAGCGATCAATCGGCGCGGAAGTGCGGGCGTCAAGTCGCCGAACACGCGACAGTCGGGAAACAGACAACCCACTGTCGCGGGAATGCGCCGCCCGTTCCACCGTGGGATACCGCGAAACATGTCCAGAAACGTATGCAAACTGCGACGTGCCTGCGCTTCGGGGTCTTTGATCCTGAAGCGGAAGCCGCCCCGATCCGTGGAGTGCCAGCGATCCATGGCAGGGTCGTAGCTGATCTCGCCACCCTTCACCTCGAGCACGAGCACGCCGCGCTCCGGATGAACGAGCACGAAGTCTGCCTCGCCCTCACGCTCCATGCCGAGCCGATCGATCCCACGCCACGGTCTGCTGTAGTACACGTCCCATCCCGCACCGAGCGAGCGGGCGAGCACATCGTAGACCTCGCATTCCGCACGCCGCTCGGGCTTCGCCCGGATGTCGTCGGGGATTCGGGCCGGGATCATCCGTCGTCCGCCCTGCGCGCGGGGCGTGGTCACCCGTCGTCCTCGAGCAGCGCGCGGAAGAACCCCAGTTCCGGAGCGTCCGGCGTGCCCACGAGCAGCGCGCGATCGAGGAACCGATTGAACTCCTCACACGACGTCTCCGGTGCGTGCAGGCACGCGTGGCAGCACGCGATGCTGCAGTCGCCTCTCGTGACCATCCGACCTTCGATGCACAGCGGATCCGAGGAGCACCAGCGGGCGGCGCGAATGGCGTCGCGCACCGTGGCCGCGATGCGCTCGGCGCGTCCCTGCCTCTCGAGCCCACCAAGCGTTCCGTCTGCGTCCGACGTGGCCGTGTAGATCAGAACCCCGGCACCGAAGTCCCCGAAGTAGAGGCGCTCGCGGAGACTCGCCGTGGAGTAGCCGCACTCGAGCGCGAGCTGCCGCATCACCACGTGGGCGAATGCGTGGATCAACAGCTGGCGCGCAGTCACGGAGCGGGGTGGGGATTGGTCTGTCTCGAAGCGCTGCCGGTACTCGAGCCGCCAGGCGTCGTCGATCGTGCGGGTGCGCCCCTGGACGTCGTCGCGAAGCTCCCAACTCTCCAAGGCCGACCGGTCGAGACTCAGGAAGACCCCTTCACCTCGGACCTCCACGGCGGGGAGCCACCGCTGGGGACTCCGAAGCACGTCGCAACGACGAGCCGGCGGACCGTCATCCTCCGCAGGCGGTGGCACGATACGGGTGAAGCCAGTCAACGCCCGCAGCTCGCGAAGTCGTGGCACGCGCACCACCGTGTCGATCAGGCCGGCGAGTCGTTCGGGAACCCGCTCCCTCCGGACCTCGAAGTCCCGGGACCCGTGACTCAGTTCGGTGCAGATCTTGCCCCACTCTCCGCGCCGGAGATCGTCTCCCGACGCCTCGCCGCGCAGGTCGGCGTACACGCATACCGCGCGTATGAACTCGTCGACCGACACCTGCGTCGGAACACCCACCACTCCACTATCGACCAAACTCCGCACGAACGGCTCACGCGAATCCACCGTCATCACGAGGGGCCAGTATGCGCTCAGGCGATCCTCGAGCTCGCTGTCGAAGGGAGGGATCAGCAGACTCGAACGGGCGATCGGAAAGTAGAGATTGGTCGCACCGCGCTGCACGAGGCGCGGGGGGCGATCACAGCCCTCGGCGGCGAGGCCCGTCCAGGGGCGCCGGCCACGGCAGTTCCACCTCTCCGTTGACAAGCTGCGGAATGCTTCCTCCAGCGTCCGCGTCTGCTTGCACTTGACGCACTCAACTTGAAGGCCAGCAAGGCCAGCTCCGACCGTAGCCAGCTTCACCGTTCGCGGCTCGCGGCAATCGTCTGCGTGCCGTACCCAACCTACCCAGTCGAAGTCATCGATGTGCCCTGCGTCGCATGCCATTACGAAGCGGACCGGGACGGCGAAGACGGAGCCACCCCCTTCGGCAGACTGCGAACAGGACGCACATTTGCGAGCGGCACTCCCATCGCGGTGCGGCGCCCAGTCCCTGGCACGTCGGAGCACGTGGCAGCGCGGACACTGCAGCCAAGCCGGGAACCGCACCGCCGGAACGGCCTTCTCGATCTGCTCGTTGTCGTTTGTAGCCGCCGGGGCAATCCTGAACCCGTTCACACCGAGAAGCTTCTCGAGCCGGGGGTCATGAAGGAGGTCGTGTTGAGGGAGGTTCGACCACTCGTCCGCGACCGCCATCACGACCGAGATGGGCGCACCCTCCCTCGTCCGCAGATCGGCGATCGCGCCCGGGCCGAACGTGGACGCCGCGCTGCTCCTGCGCAGCTCTCCGACGTAACCCGCTGGCGTGGACGCGCCCAGGTCGGTGCCGCCCCCCGCGCCAGAACTACCAGCCGCTCCCCAAGTCCCCCGACTCGGCCGGCCGGCACTGCGCCTTCCACCGCCCTGAAAGCCACTACGCTTCGGCATTCTGCAATCCCTCTACGAGCCTGACCGGCATCGATGGTTCCACCGAACGCAGTGAGTTCGGCGTCGGCCACGCCTGCAAGGCGCTGCGCCTGCCGAGCATCGCTGGTCTCGCCTGCTCCGCTGCCATGAGCAAGCTCGTTTTCGGTTGTCTGTCGTTCCAGTACGTGGCGAGTTCCGGCGCCCGCTGTATCCAGAGCCGCACAATCTCCTCGAGTTCCCGCTGCGCGGCATCGCGCTCCTCCGGATCCACCGCGGCGATCCGCGATGCGATGCGAGTCGCGAGCTCCTCGAGTTGCTCACGATGGTCGGGCGCGTCGCCCGGCTGGTCCGAGAGACCGTCGACCATGTGCCGCGCGAGCAGCACCAGTGCTGCATGCAGGGTGCGGTCACGCGCTCTCGACGCGAACGGCGTCACGCTCGTCGCCTCCACGCTGCGGTACAGCGCGGCGTGTCGTGCCCGGAACGTCTCGAAGTTCGATCGGTCGCGCGCCTTGCCGTTGTTGAGGATGGCGACGACCAGCCCGGGACTCTCGGCGGTGCGGCCCACCCGACTCGTGGCCTGGATGTATTCCGCGGTCGCCTTCGGCTGCCCGTTCACGATCATGAGGCCGAGGCGCGCCACATCGACGCCGACGGAGATCATGTTCGTGGCCAGCAGCACGTCCACCGCCTCCGGACCATCACGGAAGGTCTTCCGAACGAGGCGATCGAGCAGGCCGCGGATGTTCTCCTGTGTGACCCGGCTCGTCAGCTCCTCGGGAGGACCATACGTCCTTGGCGTTTCGCTCCGTCGAAGCGCGTATTCCCTCACCGAGGAACCGACATCATCCTGGACGAGTGGCAAGGCTCCGCCGAGCTCGCGCAGCGCGTTGAAGTACGCGACGAGCGTCCAGTAGCCGTCTCGTGAGGCCTCCGGAACGCCTGTCGTGCCCTGCAGGAGCGACGCCATGACCGCCTGCAGCGTGAACTTCGCCGATCGTCCGGCCGTGCTCACGGCGAGGTAGCGACGCGTGGGCGCGTCGGTCTCCACGACGGCGAAGCAAGAGTCCGACGCATCGATGCCGGGCGGCGGAAACTGCGCAACCTGACGGTTGAAGAGTGCCCGAACCTGGTCTTCCGCGCGGCGGATTGTCGCTGTCGACCCGACGATCTTGATCGGTCGCGACTCGTGCCGCACAACCTCGTCGATCGCCGCCTCATAGGCACCGGCGAGCGAGCCAAGCGCACCGGAAATGAGGTGCAGCTCGTCCTGGATCATCAGTTCGGGAGGCGGCGAGGTTCCGGGGAGCAGGAGCACCTGGCTGCTTCGATTGCGCACGAGCTGCGCGAACTTGTCCACGGTCGCGATCAGCAGCGTCGGTGGCCTGCGGTAGATGAGTTCATCGACTGTGAGGAGCGGCAGCGTGCCGATTGCCCTCGATAGTTCACACTCCTCACTGGGGCAGCGCACGACGATGTCTGTTCCATCGGCGACGGCAGTCCAGCGGACCATTGTTCGACAGCAGGGACAGCTGGTGAGCTGCCGAGGGCTGCACGGCGCGTACACACTGCCAAGCACTGCCACCGCTTCCTTCATGCTGTTCGGCGTCCCACCGCCGCCGACCCAGAGCCCGAGGCTGATCGGTGCGGCGTTCCGGAGGTCGGGGTCACCCGAGACCGGTTCAGCGCGTCTGAGCATCTCGCACGCACATACGAGGGCCGCAGCGCGCTCGAACTGCTGCAACGTGAGCAGGCGGAGCGTGTAGCGCATGAAGCAGGCGACGCCGCCCTGCTCGGCGACGGTGTGCCTTCGGAGGCGCCGGAGGAAGATCGTGAAGGCAATCAGGCCGAGGTAAGCCTCGGTCTTGCCGCCCCCGGTCGGGAACCACAGGAGGTCCATGACCTCCCGATCGGGCGACGACGGGTCCGCGATGGAGTCGATCGTCTGGAGGATGAACCCGAGCTGGAAGGGTCGCCAGGCAAACGCGCGTTCGGGTTCGATCCACCGCCTTTGAAGTGCAATCGCCCGATTGGCCAGTCGGAACGCGGCCGAAGCGTCCGCATCATTGGCCAGCCGCACAATGCCTGCTTCCATCCGCGCTGCGGAGAGCTCGCAGGCATCCAGTTGTCGGTCGGCCTGCTCCCGGTGCTGGGGTGGCAGCTCCGGCATACGCGCACGTTGCTTCGCGATCCACCCGCGGTAGCCCTCCACTACAGCTCCCAGCGTCATCGAGGGGTCGCCACTGGCCAGAGAGTCCGCCCGCAGCCCTTCCGGTGCCACCCGACCGATCGCCTCCGCTAGCATCGCGTGTCCCGCGGCTGACACGAGCTGCACGTCGGCCTGGGGCACCCACGTGGTGCGGAGCGCGACGACAGCGCCATCGGCATCGACTTCCCAAGTGGCGCTGCAAGTATGTCCTACGGCCAGTTCCCGCACGTCCCGATAGATCAGCGCGGCAGTCCGCGCGTCCTCGTCGTCCACGTGGGCCCCGCCCGGCCGGCCCTCGAACTGCCATCCCTGTGGTCGCTGCACCACGAGTTCGGCCTGCAGGAGCGCCAGCCCGCTTGTCGTCGCGCCGGGCACACTCGCCGTGGGCCTGCCGCGGTTGACGAGGGAGATCGTCATCAGCCATCCGTCGCCCGCTGGAATCGCCTCCGCATCCAGCGCGACGTGCTCCGCCCCCGAGATCAGTCCTGCTTCGACCGTGCAGGAGCCATCGACGTCGACGCGCACCTGTGCCTCGTGGCGGATCGCCTTGCGCTCCCACGTCGTCCTGCGGCCCGCTTCCTTCCGCTCCTCCTCGCTCAGCGGCATCTCGGCGTAGCGACCACCCGTAGCCACCACTGGAATCGCGACGGCGGCTCGCTCCGTCGCTTCCGCGCGAATGCGGAACGACAGCCCCATCGCCGAGGGCTTGAGCTGTTGGTGGAGTGCGATCTGCGCGTCGTCTGCTCCATCGTCGTCACCGCCTCCGCCGCTGGCTGCTCCGTCGCCATCATTCTCGTCGGCGCCGAAACGACTCTCTTCGGGGTAGAGGATCCCCGTGAGGTAGCGGTCGACGGGCCTGTCGGGAATCCGCTCATCGGCAGCGAGTGGACCGACAAGGTCGTCGACCAGCCTTGCGGCGAGGATGTCGCGTGGGTCCGTCATCTCTTTATGGCCGATCACGTGAAGAATGGGACGGTCGGCAGCCCAACCAGCATGGGTGCAAGGAAGAAGCCGCTGGAAGCGTATGGCTCGACCGCCTCCACGTAGGCGGGGTCGTCAGGTGCGAAGACCACGGTCCGCGAACCAAGCGAGTGGAGGTGCTGGATGTACGGCGGCGGGTAGTTGTACTTGTCCGGCCAGAACTTCGAACCGGTGTTCTTGAGCATCCAGTAGAACGAAGTCGACAGCCGCCCGAGATGCCGTGAGTCAATGGGGTCATCGCGGCGGTCGTCCTCGAACAGCCGGAAGTTGCGCTCGTTAGCCCCTCCCTTTTCGGGTAGGCGAGCCACAAGCTTCACGCCCTGCGAGTGCGCTGCAGCGAGAGCACGCTGCGACTCGCTGACATTGCTGCGACTTCCGATCACAATCGAAGGTAGGTCCAGGTCTCCGTTGAGGCCCACCTCGACCTGGTACCGCCGCCTCGCACCGTTCACCCTGCGCACGTCGCGGCCGTCGTCTGCACGCGTCACGAATCGGGCACTCGTCGCCCTGACCACGAGAGTGACCGACGCTCGGGTGGCCGCGACGAACAGCACGCGCGCCTCCTCCGCCCAGTCGGTATCCTCGTGGTTGAAGTTGGGAGGCAGTTCCACATCGACCTGCCCCGCTTCTCGCCCTTTCGACGCGTGAATCGTGGAGTAGATCGGCCCCGTGAATCCGAATTCCGGGAGCAGCAGCTGGTCCGGGACGTTGCCGCTGGCGAGGTTGAGACGCAATTGATGCAGCGAGATCGCACCACCGGACTGGCCGGCGACCACGCGGAGCGACGCCCATGCCTCGTCGACTCCCGGCCAGATGCCGCTGGGGTGGGCACCGGACGCCTCGGCGAAGAGCCGCTCGAATTCGGCGCGATAGAACACGCTCTCCGTGCACCTGCTGAGGACCATCGCGATCCAGGGCGTGATGGCCCGCGGGAAGCCGGAAAGCCGCAGCCGGACCGATTCTCCCCGCGAAAGCGCGTACGTCGCCTCCTCGAGCGCCAGGTATCGGCGGCGGTGCAGCTGGAGGTCATAGCGATCCGGGTCCTCGAAGTCCGATGCCGGGAAGCCGGTCACGAGCAGTTCGCGCAACCAGTGGTAGGTCACCTCGGGAGCGCCTTCGATGCGCTCGAGCAGTTCGACGCGCGTGTCGTCGAAGAGTCGTCTGAGCCCGTCGTCCTCCGTCCTGAACACTTTCCTGAGACAGCGTTCGGAGATCCGGCCGTTCCAGCGCCGGCGACACTGTTCGAGGAACGGCTCCGCATCGCCCGTTGCTGAATCCTCCGAGAAGCCGTAGATGGCCTGCGCTGCGTCGCCGAAAATGGTCACGCCGCAATTCTTCGGAAGCGCTGCGATGATCGCGTGGAGCAGCCGTGCCCGCGGCCCGACCAGATCCTGTGCCTCGTCGACGACGAGGTGTCGGATAGACGCCAGCCACTCGGCCAGCGGAGCTGGCGGGCCCTCGAGCAGGCGGATGGCCTCCTCGATGCTCTGCTCGTGCCCATCGGCCAGCACTGCGCCACCGCGGGTCGTGAAGCCATTCACCAGGTGCCACGCTCTCGAGTCGAGCGTACTGGCAACCAGTCCGTCCACCGCATGCCCGTCGCCGGAAAGCTGGCGGATGCGGATCCGGAGCTCGGCGATTGCCGCGCGCGTGAAGCTGATGAGCCAGATCTGGTGTGCCTGTACGCCTTGCTCGACGAGCCAGACGATCCGACGACATGCGGTGAATGTCTTCCCCGTGCCGGGAGGCGCGTCGACGACCTGGAAAGCCTCTACAGGTGCAGTTGCGATCGCGTGCTGATCCGCGTCCGCCTCGACCGGACGCGGCCCCTCACGAGTCAAAGCAGGGCCGCAGGGTCGGGCCGTCTGCGGAAGGGGCTTGTCCTCGTGCGGAACGGGTGCTCCGCCTGCGACCAGGTTCGATCGCCGGAGTTTGACCGCTTCCTCGACGCGACGGGCGGCGGGGCGCTTTCGGAAGCTCAGTTCATACTCCAACTCGTCGCAGCGGTGTACGCTCTCGGCGCCTTCTGCCAGCTCTTCAAGGTCGAGGGTTGACTTTGTCGAGAATGGTCTGTGCATGCTAGCAGTGATACAAGGAGTTGGTAACGTCCCAGGCTGCTCCGCACCCCTCGCGCGAGCTGCGACGCGAGGAGCCAGCTGCCTCAACCTGTGGTCACTTTCCTACCGCCGCAATGCCTCACTTTGTCTTCTCGAGGGATGCCGGCTTCGGCGGTCACCCTGGCGACGGCTCCGAGTAAGGCGTCCGGCGCGGCGCAACGGGCCGATCTAGCGGGCGCATGCCTGGCAGGTCGCAGCGCTGGAGAGTAAGCCCTATAAGATCTCTTTCGGCGCGGCCACGGTCCAGACAATTTCAGCATTCGGGTGAATGCCACAGTCAGCGCTGGCCCCACCGCTCGATTTCGAGAGCCTCCAGCGCGCTCCTATCGAGAATCGGGAACTCGACCGCGGGATTGAGGCGGCGCTTCCGGGCGCGCTGCACGAGCAGCACCAAAGGATCCGCCGACCCATATCCTTCCGCCGACGGTCGAACGCCGGGCCTGAAGTCCCGCCGCGCGGCAGAGGCAACAAACCTCGCACCTTGGCGTGCGCCTTGGCGTGGCAGTGCCTGCGCGCGGGACATCGGCGGTTGCTCAGGCGAACATCGTCCTCACGGAGGTGCCATTCCGGTTTCCTGGAGAGCCCTACCTGAGCTACCTTCTACACGTATTCCGGGACACAAACCCCCAGCGCCCACCGGCTGGAGGCCAGATGATCCACACGATGGAAGGTCCTTCGGCCGTCACTGTGACTTCCAGCTGATGAATCGCGAGGCACGGGCGGGACCAGGAGTCGGCGCGCAGGGATCGCATTCTGCTGCAGAGCCTCGCGAGGCCGCGCACTACTTCCCGGTACCGAAGACGGACTGCGCCAGCTTTGCGAAATCAAGGGACTTGAGGACGGCGAGGGACGCTGACTCGGGATACCCACGATTGAAGTTCGCGATGAACCGCAGGTAGTATCCTCCGCCGGGTGAGGCAACCAGCCGCCAGGTAGATGCACGCACGCGGGCAGAAGCGAGTTGCCGACGTTCCACGACCCCGACAGTATCGTCGACTGTGCGAAGGAGAATCTCAGCCGTCGGGAAGATGTGTGACCGTCCCGTCGTCACCGACATCTCGAAGCGCTCTTCGCCATCCTCATCGAGGTGGCGTAGAGAGGCCCCGTACCGCGAGCGTCTCGCAATCGATCGGGACGAGGGCACGTTCGGATTGGTCTCGATTCCCAGGCTCGCGATCAGTCCAAGGTACGCTCGATTCGATTCGGACACCCGACGTTCAAGGCGAGCATCAGCTGTTGCACGCCACACAAGACCGGTGCTCGGAGTTGTGTCCGGACCAGAGGCGTCGGTGCGTCTGACGTACTGAGTGACTCGAAAGGACCCCGGGCCGAGCGTGTCTACTTGAGCGCGCCCGCAGTTCCCGAACCCGAGCCCGGGCGCGATGGTGGTACCTGGTCCGGTGGCGGTGATAGGCGAACACTCCGTTCGGGTGCGCGCCCG
>WBZL01003484.1_pt1 | contig 14349 bp, 16 predicted proteins | sample 5204291 | NCBI WGS metagenome assembly WBZL01 (sample SAMN12344345, study PRJNA552823) | activated sludge metagenome | biome: Activated sludge suspended growth; feature: Nitrification reactor; material: Wastewater; isolation source: activated sludge from nitrification reactor of wastewater...
CGGTCATAGTCGCTGCGTACGCCGGCAAATCGCGGCCCCTGCAAGACCCGCAGATCGTCGGCGAAGCGGCGGCGCTCGCTCGGGTCTCCCTTCACCAAGGCGAGGTCATCGGGAGCAAAGACCACCGTGCGCACCAGACCGAGAAGGTCTTTAGCGCGCGGCAGTTGACCTCGGTTGATCCTTGCCTTGTTTGACTTGCCGGGCAAGATCGCGATCTCGAGGATCGCCGTACGCCCATCGCGCACTACGGCAGCACGGATGATTGCCTGCTCGCTGCCATGCTTGATCAACGGCAGGTCAGAGCTGACCCGGTGACTGGCCAACCGAGACAAATAGTCGAGCGCCTCGACGATATTGGTCTTGCCCTGACCATTGCGGCCGACAAATGCCGTGACACCGGGCTCGAGGGCGATCTCCAGATTCCCCCACGACCTGAAGTCGTGCAGCGAAAGGTGCGCGGCGTACAACTGCTATGGCTTATCTGGTGTCTGTGGGTGGATCGCGTGGCCACCAAACTGGTTGCGCATCGCTGCGATCGCCTTCATAGCCGGGCTGTCATCTTGTCGCGAGGTGAAGCGGGCAAATAGTGATGCCGCAATCACATTCATGGGTACGGCGTTGTCGATCGCCGCCTCGACAGTCCAGCGGCCCTCGCCAGAGTCGTCGGCGTAGCCGCGGATTTGATCTAGATGGTTGTCATCCTTGAGGGCGGCGACCAGCAGGTCGAGGAGCCACGAGCGGATCACGGTGCCTTCACGCCACGAGTCGAAGACTTCGGTGACGTTGTCGACCAAGTCGACGGTCTCGAGAAGTTCGAAGCCTTCGGCATAGGCCTGCATGATCGCGTATTCGATGCCGTTGTGCACCATCTTGGCGAAGTGCCCTGAGCCGACTTTTTCACCTGCGTGCACAAAACCAGACTCTCCTGCGGGCTTCAAGGCGTCGAAGATGGGTTGCACCTTGGCGACTTCGCTCGCCGCGCCACCACACATCAAGGCATAGCCATTCTTCAGACCCCACACGCCACCCGAAACGCCACAGTCGACAAAGCCGATGCCCTTGGTGGCTAGCTTGGCAGCGTGGGCCTGGTCATCGGTCCACTTGGAGTTGCCGCCATCGACCACCAGGTCACCTTCGCCAAGCAGATCGGCCAATGCGTCGATCGACTCGTGGGTCGCAGCACCCGCTGGCACCATCACCCAAACCACCTTGGGGCTGGGCAATTGTTCGACCATCGCAGCCAGTGATGGTGCATCGCTGAGCTCTGGATTGCGGTCATAGCCGATCACGGTGTGACCACCTTCGCGCAGGCGAGTGCGCATATTGGCACCCATCTTACCCAGACCGATCAGACCGACATCCATGATGATCTCCCTTGGTTGGCTCCCAGGTTGGCGCCGCCGGGGATCACGACAACAAGCGGCGCGGCATCAACAGATACTTGAACTCCCCTGACGGCTCACCCTCGAGACTATCCAGCCCCGCAATCACCACGGGCTTGGTCGATTGGGTGAAGGCCAACTCCACAAATGGAGTCTCAATCACGCCAAGTCCGTCAAGCAAGTACTGCGGATTGAATCCGGTGGTGATGGCCTCACCCGTCATCACTGCTTCGAGAGACTCACTCGCCATGGCGTCTTCGCCCGATCCTGCATCTAGGGTCAAGACATTGTCGACAAATGCCATTTGGACTGCGGTATTTCGATCAGCAACCAATGCAACACGTTTGACCGAGTCGATCAACGCAGCCCGGTCGACCCTGGCGATGGTGAGGTGTTCGCTGGGGAATAGCGAGCGCACCTTGGGGAATTCACCATCGAGCAGGCGGGTCGTCGTACGACGCAAACCGCCGTTGACGTGGCCCTCAAAGCCGATCACACCTTCACCCGTGCCTGAGGTGGCCAAGGCGATCGTGATCTCGGGGCCACCGGTCAACGACTTTGCGGTGTCGCCAAGCACCTTGGCTGGCACGAGCGCTGCAGCAGAGATGTCACTAGCGCCTGGTTCCCAGGCGAGCTCACGGTGAGACAAGCGGAAGCGGTCAGTGGCAAGCAGAGCAATCGAGTCACCGTCGAGCTCGACTCGTACGCCGGTCAACACCGGCAACATGTCATCGCGCCCGGCAGCGGTGACCGCCTGGGTGACCGCATGGGAGAAGGTCTCCGACTTGACCACACCCTTGGCCTCGGGCATCACTGGGATCGGCGGGTAGTCCTCGACAGGCAGAGTCGGCAGCGTGAAGCGGGCCGAACCACAAGTCAGGGTGACCTTGGGGCCATCAGTAGTGAACTCGACCGGCTTGTTGGGCAGGCTGCGGCAAATGTCGGAGAGTAGGCGACCTGAGACCAAGGCCCGGCCTTCTTCGCTGACTTCAGCGCTCAAGGTGGCGCGAGCAGAAGTCTCATAGTCGAAGGAAGACAGCATCAAGCCGTCATCGCCATCAAAGCTGCCTGCCTCGATGAGCAGGCCAGCCAAGACCGGCAAGCTGGGCCGGATCGGCAAGGTGCGTGCGGTCCACGCAACGGCATCAGTCAGGACATCGCGATCAACGCGGAACTTCACGTCCTTTTTCCTCTCAGTCTGGGATGAGCGCCTGCTTCTGGGATCAGCATCTGTTTCTGGGATCAGCACTATGCCACTTCAGGGGTGACCCCGGCCACACCGGTTCAAGTTGTCCACAAACTGGTTGGGCCGGTGAGTTTCCACGTCGATCGGTAATTCTCTAATTTCAGCAGTAGTAGTAGGGCCTGTGGATCCTGTGGAGAACTGCTGTTTGTGCTGGTCAACTGCTGTTTTGAGCTGTGTATTGCGTGTGGGTTGAATTGGTGACAATCAAATCACAAGGTGGACATTTATTGGGCTGTGTGGGCTCGTTGCTGGTTTAGCCACAACAAACCCACAACTGTGTGCCCAGGGAAGGGGTCGCCGTACACATCTTGCATGCTTGTGATTTGCCACGACAATTCGTACGGCGCCAACCCACTCGGCGCCGACTCATCACATGGCGGCTTGTTTGATCCTGTTGGTCAACTCCGAGACCTGGTGGAAGAGGCTCTTGCGCTCTGCCAGGTCCTTGCGGATCCGTCTCTCGGCATTCATCACGGTGGTGTGGTCGCGGCCACCGAAGTGCTTGCCGATCTGAGGCAATGACAATGGAGTCAGCTCGCGACACAAATACATGGCGATCTGGCGCGAAGTGGTCAAGGCACGGGTGCGGCTGGGGCCAGTCAGGTCTTCGATGCTGAAGCCGAAGTAGGCAGCCGTTTGGGCCATGATCAGCCCGGCTGTCACCTCTGGCTCGCCACCCTCGGGGATCAAATCCTTGAGCACGATCTCGGCCAGGGTCATGTCAACCTCTTGGTCGTTGATGCTGGCGAATGCGGTGACTCGGATCAGAGCGCCTTCGAGCTCGCGGATATTGGTCTGGATCTTGCTGGCGATGAATTCCAAGACTTCTGGCGGCGCCGACAGACGATCGGCGGCCTGCTTCTTGCGCAGGATCGCGATCCTGGTCTCCAGATCTGGGGGTTGTACGTCGGTCAGCAGCCCCCACTCAAATCGATTGCGCAGCCGATCCTCGAGTTGGGTCAGTCGCTTGGGGGGTCTATCGGAGGTGATCACAATCTGCTTGTTGGCATTGTGGAGGGCATTGAAGGTGTGGAAGAACTCTTCCTGGGTTTGCTGCTTGCCCTCGAGGAATTGGATGTCATCGATGAGCAGCACATCCACGTCGCGATAGCGGCGTTGCATGCCGGCGGTGTTGCGCTCTTGGATGGCGTTGATCACGTCATTGGTGAAGGCCTCTGAGGAGACATAGCGGATCTTCGTGCCCGACCAGAGGTTGGCGACATAGTGTCCGATCGCGTGCAGCAGATGGGTCTTGCCCAGGCCGGAGTCGCCGTAGATCAGCAGTGGGTTGTAGGCCCGGCCCGGAGCTTCGGCGACTGCCGAGGCTGCTGCGTGGGCGAATCGATTTGACTGACCGATCACGAAGGATTCGAACTGGTAGCGCGGGTTGAGTTGCAACTCCGACGCACCAACCACTGAGGCACCATTGCCCATAAATCGGTTTGTCGATAAATCGCTAGATGTATTTGTTGCTGAGGTTAGATGCGGCAATGAGGTGACGTTGGTGTCTTCTTGGTGCTCTGTCTTGATGCTGGTCAGCGTTGGGGGTGGCTCTTGATCGGTGGTGGGAGCCTGGGTCAGAGCGGTTTCAAGAGTTGGGTCAACCTCGACCACCAGACGCATCTGTTGGCCGGTCTCTTCTGAGAGGCCATCTTCGAGTCGAGTGCGCGCCCGCCCCTCGATCTGGGTGCGTGAAAACGCATTGGGTACGGCGATGATCACGATGCCGTCGGCAACCATCTTGAGTTGGCTCGACGACAACCACGTGCGCTCGTTTGGTGGGAGTCTCTCGGTTATTGATGGCCAAATAGCCTTTAGCTGAGCTAGATCCATGTTGTTGTCCGACTCCGGCACGTGTGTCTCCCCTGACCTGTTTGTTGTCCACACAGTTCTCCACAGACTGTGGGTATGTGAACCGAAATTCGACCCTGATCCTGTGGATTGGCAGACGCTAACAAGCCCAAGGCCTGTGGATCAACTCGTTATCCACAGGTTTCTGGTCGGTACGGCGTGTCGCCCTTTGATTGGCTCGTCTGACCTGTGAGAGTTGGTCAATTGTGACTATTCCGAGTGCGGTTAGTCATCGTCTATGTGCCCGGACGGGCGGGCTCAGGCTGCGCTCATGTTTAGTGCTGGCCTGGCAAACCAGATTGTGCGGTGACTCCACACCCCGGGTGCGGTGCGTTGACCAGAGCACACAATGATCACTGCCTGAGGAGGCCCATTGGTCGCGTAGATCTTGTTTAGTTGGGCCTCAGAGACTCGTTCGGCGTTGACTTCGATCCGCTCGACGACCTGATAGCACAAGGTGTCTCCGGCCTTGCTGATCAAGGCCAAGGATCCGCCTGTGCCCAGTTTATTGAGAAGGCGATTGCCCATTGCGCTGTTGTCTGGCCAAGTGTGCGCGTTGAGCAGGACATTGCCGTATGGGTTGCCGGGGTGAATGCCAGGCGAGTCGAAGGCGAATTCGTTCTTGCCACTTGAATCGATGGGCGGCACGCCAGGCACGCCGTCTTTGTCTCGCGGCAAGGCGAGCACGGGACTCCCCTTGGTGATGCCGGTGACGACAATCTTGGTTGGGACGAATGCCTGATTGGGTGGGTTGGTGCAGTCCACTCTTGGTTTGGTGACCTTGTGTGGTGCGGAGGGCTGCACCGAGGCCGTACCGGTCGGCATAGTTGTGCTCGGCGGTGGGGCACTGGCTGCTTGGTGTTCTGGTTTGCTGTTGGAGTACCACAGCACGGCTGTGGTCACTAGAGCGATGGCGACAGCAATGATTGTGAAGATCAGGACTCTGCGACGCTGATCTTCGGCTTGTTGATGTGGCGAGATGGACACTTGTGGGCTACTCCAAGGTGCGAAATGTGCAATTACGAGGATGACACATGAGCTGTAATCCTGGCTCAGGATGCCGATTTGCTGTGGACCACCGCACTAGTCATCCAGACGTCGAATTGACCCCGATCGTCTGGCCCGCGTACCGTTGGCAGGTCGCATCGTGTCTTGATAGCCGAAGCGGCGATCTGTCATGTGGGCACCAGATGCACGAAAGGCCTTTGGGCTTGCGACTTCGTGTCGACCTGCGATTCATGACAGCTGAGACTTATCGCAATACAAGTTAGTGGAGATGCAATCGTGAGCAAGCGTACTTTCCAGCCGAACAACCGGCGCCGTCACAAGACCCATGGCTTCCGGCTGCGGATGCGCACCCGCGCGGGTCGCTCGATCTTGTCCTCTCGTCGTCGCAAGGGCCGCAACCGTCTGGCTGCGTGAGCCGATGATGGCTCACGGGTTCTCATGTTGAGCGCCCCCAATCGCTTGACCCGAAGTGATGACTTCACTCACGTCGTACGACGTGGGCGTCGAGCGGGTGGGCCATTGTTGGTTGCGCACCTGCTCGACAGGGGCGATGAGGCCACGACTCAGGTCGGTTTTGTCGTTGCCAAGAATGTCGGCAATGCGGTTACTCGGAATGTCGTGAAGCGTCGACTCCGTCATCTGATGAGAGAGCGCATCGGGCTGCTCCCAAGTGGCTCGACTCTGGTGGTTAGAGCCCAACCAAAGGCTGCTGTCTGCACTTTCACAGAGTTGGCTCAAGCCCTCGATCGGACGCTTGGTCGGGTGATGGCCCAATGAAGTGGCTCCTAGTGACCCTTTTGAAGGGATATCGCCTGTTTATCAGCCCGCTCTATGGGCAAGTCTGCCGCTATCACCCCTCATGCTCGGCTTATGCGCTCGAAGCTGTGCAGACGCATGGAAGCATCAAGGGCACTTGGTTGGCGATCTGTCGGATTGCTCGCTGCAATCCATGGGCTTTGGGTGGCTATGACCCGGTACCTCCGCAGGACGCAACACCCCAACAGGATCCAAAGGCAAGCCACGTTGAGATGGCCGGCCCAATCGCAACCTCTAAGCAAGGAGTCTGATGGCAACCCTTAGCAAGATCGGCTCATTCATCATGGCGCCGCTCTACTGGGTGATCTCACTGATCCTGGTCGGCGTGCATTCAGTTTTCGGGATGTTGTTTGGTCCAACTTCCGGCCTGTCATGGGTCCTGGCCATCATTGGCCTGACTGTGGTGATCCGCGCCCTGTTGATCCCATTGTTTGTCAAGCAGATCAAGGCATCGCGCAACATGGCCTTGTTGCAACCACAGGTCAAAGAGCTTCAGAAGAAGTACGGCCACGACCGCGAACGTCTCGCCCAGGAGACAATGAAGCTGTATCGCGACAGCAAGACCAACCCTCTTGCCTCGTGTATGCCGATCCTGATCCAGATGCCGATCTTCTTGGCTCTGTTCCGGTTGCTCAATCACGCAGCCAATGGCCAGCCGAAGGGAGTGCTCACCGAGACGGATGTGGAGCACCTGTCCAATGCGACGATCTTCGGTGCCAAGATCGCGGATTCGTTTACCCGCGCCGACACCGTCAATGTCCAGATTTTGGCCGGTGTGCTCGTGGTGGCGATGACCGCTACGACCTTCATAACCCAGCGCCAACTGATGGCTAAGAATATGCCCGCTGACGCTATGTCGGGCCCTTATGCCCAACAGCAGAAGATGCTCCTCTACGTCTTGCCTGTTGTATTTGCGGTCTCCGGGATTGCCTTCCCAATCGGCCTGTTGATTTATTGGACCACGTCAAATATCTGGACGATGGGTCAGCAGTTCTACGTGATTCGCAATAACCCGGCTCCCGGCACCCCGGCCTTTGATGCCAAGCGGAAGCGAGATCTGGCCAAGGGGAAGATCACGGACGATGGTCCACAAGCTGTCGCGGGCGAGGAGCAGAGCGAAGAGAAGCGTCCGGCCCAAAGACAACAACCCAAGAAGCAGAGCCGCGAGCAACGCAAGAAGTCCAGCGGCAACTAGTCAACTGCGGATCGACCGTGAGATAGCCGCACGTACACAGGAGAGACATGAGCGAGAACCAAACCGAAGAGGCAGTCGAGGGCAATAGTGATGTTGCGGAGGAGGCATCACAATCTAGCCGCCCTAGTCGTAGAGAGCGCCTAGAACAAGAAGGCGATATCGCGGCCGACTACCTGGAGGAACTTCTCGAGATCGCTGACCTAGACGGTGATCTGGACATGGATGTAGAAGGTGATCGCGCCACGGTGTCGATCGTGGGCGCGGACTTGCCGGCGCTGGTGGGCAACAAGGGTGAAGTGCTTGAGGCTCTGCAGGAGTTGACTCGTTTGGCCGTCTACAGCAAGACCGGTGAACGCTCTCGGTTGATGCTTGATATCTCGGGTCACCGCGCCAAACGCCGAGCGGCCTTGGAGGACGAGGCGAGCAAGGTGGTCGAAGAAGTCAAGGAGACTGGTGAACGGGTTTCAATGAAGCCGATGTCTGCCTTCGAGCGCAAGGTGGTGCATGACGTGATCGCGGCCGCTGGGTTGGGTTCGGAGTCCGAGGGCACGGAACCAAACCGTTATGTCGTGGTACTCCCCTCTTAGTTCGGGTGCCAGTTCGGTGTCCGATCATGTTTCACGTGAAACACCCCCCGTGCCCGCTGTGGCCCGGGGGGTGTTTGGCGAACGGCTGCACTTGGCCACCCGATACGCCGACTTCTTGGTCGACCAGGCGACCATTCGAGGGCTGATCGGGCCACGTGAAGTGCCCCGAATCTGGGAGCGACACCTGCTCAATTGCGCGGTCGTGACCGATCTCGTGTCTGATGGAGCCACAGTCGCAGACATCGGTAGTGGCGCTGGGTTGCCCGGGATCTGCATGGCAATCCGCCGACCCGACTTGGAGATCACCTTGATCGAGCCGCTCCTACGGCGGACCAAGTTCCTCGATGAGGTTGTCGCTGAGTTGGGTTTGGTCAATGTGAGTGTCCACAGAGCGCGAGCTGAGGACTTGCACGATGAGCATTTTTTCGATGTGGTTACTTCTCGGGCTGTTGCTCCTCTGGGTCGATTGGCCGAGTGGTCGTGGCCCTTGTGTCGACCTGTTGGTCAAGTGATCGCTATGAAGGGAGCCTCTGCAAGGGAGGAGATTGCTCGGGATGCAAGGCAGTTGGCGCACTTAGGTGTTGGTGCCGAGATCGAACTTGTTGGTGCCGAGTTATTGGGAGAAGCGGTGACCGTGGTGCGGTTGAAGGGGCGCGAGTGTTGATCAGGGCGCTCGTTTCCCGGGTTTCACGTGAAACATTGGGAACCATCGGAGGTGGACAAGACAGGTTTTCCACGGATGCCAGATGGCCCACTGAGCGTGTCAATCCACAGACAAGCGCGAGTTGTCCACAACTTGACTAAACATGATGACCTAACAATGTGCCACCCAACTTCAACCCAAGTTCTCACCAACTTCACCCCAGTGTGACCACCAACGAGACCATGCCCGAAGATGTTTCACGTGAAACCCTGACCCAGGACGAGGCCAATGAGTGAACAAAGCAGGGAAACTAACCCTGTCCCGACAGCGGGCGATTATGCACGTGATCTACCCCCCTATGACAGCAGTACCCCGATGGCGCGTGAGATCGAAGAGCAATTGAGACGCCGTCAAGCGGTTGGCGCTCCACTCCCCCGTCCGGATCACACCCGAACTTTCGTCGTAGCCAACCAAAAGGGTGGCGTCGGCAAGACCACCACCACAGTGAATTTGGCAGTCGCTTTGGCCCAGCATGGCCTACGAGTGCTCGTGATCGACCTCGACCCACAAGGCAATGCGTCGACGGCCTTGGCGACTGAGCATCGGCGTGGCACCCCTTCGACATACGACGTACTCGTGGATGGAATGCCGATCGACGATGCCGTGCAAGCGCACCCCGAGATCGAGCATCTTGAAGTCGTGCCAGCAACAATCGATCTGGCTGGTGCTGAGATTGAGTTGGTGAGCATGGTTTCTCGCGAAAACCGGCTCCGTACAGCCATCGGCAAGTACTTGGCCAACCACTCGGTCGACTACGTCTTCATTGATTGCCCACCCTCTCTTGGGCTCCTCACTCTGAATGCCCTAGTTGGTGGCGATGAGATGCTGATCCCGATCCAGGCGGAGTACTACGCGCTGGAGGGTCTGGGCCAACTCCTGGAGACGGTCCAAATGGTCAAGACGCATCTCAATCCAGGTTTGCAGATCAGCACCATCTTGATCACCATGTTTGACTCACGCACGAACTTGGCCGCCGGGGTGGCAGCCGAGGTACGGGAGCATTTCGAGGATCAGGTGCTCAAGACGGCCATCCCTCGTTCAGTCAGGGTCTCAGAGGCCCCGAGTTATGGGCAGAGTGTGATGACCTACGATCCAGGCTCACCGGGGGCATTGAGCTATCTCGAGGCCGCTCGTGAAATCGCCCACCGTGGACAAAAGGAGCACCACAACCAATGAGCGCCAAGCAAGCCCCGCGACGTGGCCTCGGTCGTGGCCTCGGCTCACTGATTCCCCAAGGTCCCACGCAAGGCGAAGATGTGGCGGCTGAGACCCAGCCGCCACCCACCCAGCCAGAGCGAGAGAGTGTTTCGGCTGGAGGTGACGTAGATCCGAAACCCAACTTGGTCGCTGGCGCCTACTTCGCCGAGATCCCCGTTGAGCAGATCTCTCCCAATCACGCCCAGCCTCGCGAGGTCTTCGAAGAAGAGGCCATGGCTGAGTTGGTGCACTCGATCAAGGAAGTGGGTCTGCTCCAGCCTGTCGTTGTACGACGCACAGGTGAGGCGACTTATGAGCTGATCATGGGCGAGCGTCGCTGGCGGGCCTCAAAGCTCGCCGATCGTACGACGATCCCGGCCATCGTGCGCCAGACCGACGACAACGACATGTTGCGCGATGCGCTCCTGGAAAATCTGCACCGAAGCCAACTGAACCCTCTTGAAGAGGCGCACGCCTATCAGCAACTGCTGGATGACTTCGGATGCACCCACGAGGAGTTGGCAAGCCGGATTGGGCGCAGTCGACCTCAGATCAGCAATACCTTGCGACTGATGAAGCTCTCTGCGCCAACTCAGAAGCGGGTTGCGGCTGGTGTGCTCAGTGCGGGCCATGCCCGGGCCCTATTGGGTGTCTCCGATCCCGAGGTACAAGATCGTCTGGCGCAGCGAGTAGTGGCCGAGGGCATCTCGGTGCGGGGGCTTGAAGAGATCGTTGCCGTCGGAGACCTTCCCGATGCCGACAAGCCCTCTCCCAGAGCCCGCAAACTCACTGTGCCGGCTCTTGAGGAGCTCAATGAGCGGTTGGCAGATCGGCTCGACACCAGAGTCAAGGTGAAGTTGGGCAAGTCGAAGGGCACGATCTCGATCGAGTTCGCATCCATGGGCGATTTAGAGCGGATTGTTGGCATTATTGATCCACGTAACCGCTCAGATCGACCCATTTAGTGGTTTGTCGACAAAACCACTTAGTTACTAATCGCTAGATTGATTTAGCCATCTAGAGTCATTTCCCTGACTTAGTAGCCTTCGCAGCTTTGCGTGCAGCACGGGCTGCCTTTTCGACCGTGTCCATCTGGGTGGCCACTTCGGGAGTGGGAGCAGAGCCGCCTCGCGAGGCGGGCAACCACCAAGACCCTGGTGGGTGCTCCTCTGCCGGGTGCCATGCCAGGGCCTCTTCGTGGAGCTCAATCATCTTCTCGCGAAGGGCCGCAGTCTCGGCCTCAGGATCCTGGCCATCGAAATACATCGGCTCGCCGATCACCAAGGTGATCGTCTTGCCCCGACCAAACAGATCCCTGGGGTGGTCTTTGGTCATGATCAGTTGGCTGCCCCAGATCGCGACCGGGATCAGAGGCACCCCGGCCTCGGCGGCGATGCGAGTAGCCCCGCTCTTGATCTCCTTGATCTCAAAGGACCGGGAGATTGTCGCCTCAGGGAAGATCCCGACCATCTCGCCGGCCTGAAGGTATTCGACGGCGTCGCGCATCGATTGGGCACCTTCAGCGCGATCCACGCTGATGTGATGCATCCCGCGCATCAAGGGCCCAGCAATGGCATTGTCGAAGACCTCACGCTTGGCCATAAATCTGGGCAGGCGACCGGTCTCCTTCCAGGCGCCATAGCCACCGAGGATGAAGTCGACATGGGCCACATGGTTAAAGGCCACCAGCACGCCACCCTCCTTGGGCACGTTGTCGGCACCTTTCACCTGAAACTCCAGATCAAGACCCTTGAAAGCAGCCAGAATGGCTCGTACGACGACGGGATACACGTAGTCACGCATGTGACTAGCATGATCGATAGTGCCTGTCCCGTTAAATCTGACCCAGGAGGTGGGATGGTCCGCCGCATCGAGCGCCTCACTCTCGACCACCTGCCTGCGTTGGCCCTGCCAGCCTGTGCGGCCTGCGTGCACTGGCAACTAGACGCCGTACGGCGCACCCGCCCTGACGTCGTACCCAGTGTGGAGAAGGCCGCGTGGGTGTCTACGTTGCTGCGTGATTGGGGTCAGTGTGGTGCCGTGGTCACCATTGATGGTGAGCCCGTGGCACATGCGATGTGGGGGCCGGCTTCACATTTGCTTGGGCTCGCGTCCTATCCGACCACACCAGTCAGCCCAGATGCAGTGGTGCTGACAAACATCTTCGTGCACCCAGAGCATCGCAACGCCGGGCTGGGGCGCCAGTTGGTGCGAGCGATGGCCAAGGAGATGATCAAGCGCAAAGATGTGCGTGCGATTGAGTCGATCGCGTTTTCGCCCACTGCTGCCAATAAGGCAAGCCGCTGCGTGATCCCACAAGACTTCCTGTTGGCGGTCGGCTTTTCGACGCATCGCCCACACTCCTGCTATCCCCGCATGCGCATGGATCTGCGTACGACGCTGAGCTTGCGCGAGGAGTTGGAGCAGGTGCTTGATCGGATCCTGCGCCCGCTGCCCAAGCCATCGCCTGAGTCAGGCTCTGGTGCTCGGGTCAGTCTCCGAGGGCTGACTCACCAGAGCTTGGGTCACCAGAGCTTGGGTCACCAGGCCCCACCTGAGCGGGAAACTCCCTGAGCTTGGCCTTGATGTCGGCATAGTTGAGCCGACCGGTCTCTTCGTCTTCCTCCGGGGTGAGATAGAAGCGCTGGGTCGCCACGACGATCGCTTCGGCGATCAGGTCGCGTTGTGAGGCGTCTTGCAATCTGGCCATGTCGGCGCTGCTGCTGACATATCCGATGTCCATCCACATGGCCGGCATCCGGGTCATCCTGAGGAGATCCCAGGTCTTTGCATGCGAGCGCAGGTTGGTCATGCCGGTGCGGGCCACGATCTCGCGCTGGATCAAACCAGCCAACTTCTCGCCGGTAGTTGACCAGGTGTCGTGGTTGGTGTCGCCGAAGAAATACGCCGAAATCCCTTTGGCTTCGGGATTCTCCGAATAGTCCAGCGCAATCGCGATCAGCAGATCTGCTCTGAGCTCGTTGGCGAACCTCGCCCGCTCGCGCTCCTCTTGCAGGTCTGCGGAGCCGAAGGAGGAAGTCGTCAAGTACGCCGAAACGCCGGTGGCTCCGAATCGTCCCGCGATGCGTTGGGCCAGGTCCTTGACGATGATGTCTGAGGTCTCGCTGTGGGCATCAGGCAGATTGTGGGCGCGGCTGATGTCGATCACGATCACCTTGTCGCTGAGGTTGGGCCCCGCCGCTCGGATCCGTGACTCCGCCCGCATCGCATTGGGGGCACCGCCCTGCACCATGGGTGAAAGCCTGGTGAGGGCCTTGAGGGTCTCCGGTCCGCACGTGCCGTCGGTGACCAGCCCGTAGTTGCGTTGGAAGTCGGTGAGCCCAGTCGAGGTCTCGACCCCGAAATAGCCATCTACGCGGCCGATCGCAAAACCCAGATCAAGCAACCGGCGTTGGAGTTGGTAGACGTCATCGCCGACCATCAAGTCTCCAGGCCTGAAGATCAAGATCCGATCACCCAAGTGCCATCTGGTCTCATGGAGGCGTCGATAGGTGCCGGGGCCCACCTGACCATCGACCAACAGGCCACGTTGCTGCTGGAAGGCTCGGACAGCCTCTTCAATATCGGCGTCGAAGACTTCGCGGGCCTGATCGTCCAGCAGGCCTAGGCCGTGGAGCAGGCCAGCGATCTCGCTGATCGCTGCTCCACTGTCGCCCAGTCGAAAGGTCTGATCCAAGTAGGTCTCCACACTCGCTCCCCTGCCCCGCGCTTGGGATCGGCTCAGGAAAATGCCGCTGGTCTACTGTGGCAGATCTGTTGATCTGCTCACAAGCCAAAGTGCACTGCTCAGCCGGACCCAAGGTCAGAGCCCCGATTTGGTTGGCTCAGGAGTCGATGAACTCTGCGAGCTCCTTGAGGATCACGCTCTTGGGTCGGGCGCCGACGATTGACTTCACCACTTGGCCGCCCTGGTAGACATTGAGCGCCGGAATGCCGGTGATCTTGTAGTTGCTGGGGGTGATTGGGTTTTCGTCGACATTGAGCTTGACGAAGCCCATCTTGTCGCCGTGCTCGGCCGCGATCTCATCCAGGATCGGACCCACCTGACGGCAGGGGCCACACCACTCGGCCCAAAAATCGACCAATACGGGACGGTCGGCCTTCAAGACCTCTGCCTCGAAGTTGGCATCGGTGACGCTTTGCAGATTGGACATCTATCCTCCAGTTGATCGTGCGAAGTCAGTGACCATTCAACACGAGGCCACCGACGATTGTTCCGGCGTACTGGCTTGGGTCAGCGACCCAGGTGCGCCAGGTTGCCCAGATAGCGCTCGGCGTCGAGGGCTGCGGCACAACCCGACCCGGCAGCGGTGATGGCTTGGCGATAGGTGTGATCCACCAGG
>WBZL01003485.1_pt1 | contig 14349 bp, 14 predicted proteins | sample 5204291 | NCBI WGS metagenome assembly WBZL01 (sample SAMN12344345, study PRJNA552823) | activated sludge metagenome | biome: Activated sludge suspended growth; feature: Nitrification reactor; material: Wastewater; isolation source: activated sludge from nitrification reactor of wastewater...
GCCGGTGATCGAGCGGCCGTCCGAGGTGGTCACCATCCACGAGGCGGCACCCGACAGCCGCGAGCCGCGCACGCGTCGCAAGCTCATGTTCTTCGACCGGGTGAAGGTGCTCATCCTCCTGGGGGCGCTGCTCACCTACTTCGTCGCGCTGAAGCACAGCCAGATCCCGATCATGAGCTGGGGCGAGGCCGTGCGCGACCAGCTCGACTCGAAGCAGGTGCTGCTCTGGCTCGCCGGCCTCGAGGTGCTGCGCCAGATCCACAACCTCGTCAGCGAGCGCTCCGCCGGTTACCACGGCTTCTGGACCCGGCGCGTGTGGGGCGGCTGGGACCGCTTCTGGGGCCGGCGCAACCCGTGGCTCCGCTTCCGCCTCGCCCGTCTGGTGCGCCTGTCGATCTGGCTCGTGATCATCGTCGCCCTGTTCGCCTGGCTCTGGGGCGTGAGCTTCACCACCGCGGTCGCCGAGGCGCCCGAGCGGCTGCTCTACGAGCCCTTCGGCGCTCGCGGTCTGCCGTTCTTCTTCCAGATCTTCATGGGCCTGGCGTTCGGCATGTTCCAGTTCGTCGGGATCTTCTACATCCTGTCCCGCGGCGGCATCGAGACGTTCATGCCGCAGGACATCAAGACCCGCTTCAGCGACGTGTACGGCCAGGACAAGGTGCTGGCGCGGGTGCAGGAGAACGTGATGTTCCTCGACCACCCGGAGCTGATCGAGGCCAAGGGCGGTCACGTGCCCGGCGGCATCCTGCTGTACGGCCCGCCCGGCACCGGCAAGACGCTGATGGCCGAGGCCGTCGCCGGTGAGACCGGCAAACCGTTCGTCTTCATCGAGCCCGGCGCGTTCATCAACATGTTCTTCGGCATCGGCGTGCTGAAGGTGTTCCTGCTGTTCCGTCGACTGCGCAAACTCGCGCTCCGCTACGGCGGCGTGATCGCGTTCTTCGACGAGGCCGACACCCTCGGCAACCGAGGCGTCACCTCGGGCGAGTTCATCCGCACCCGTGCCGAGCAGCTCGGCCTGATGAGCTGCAACGGCATGCACCACCTCTCGCCCAACGCACAGGCGATCATCGCCGAGGAGCTGCTGGCCGAGCGCGCCACCGCCGACGAGGCCGTGGCACGCCGGGGTGGCATCCTGCGGCTGATGATGCCGGGCGGTCGCGGCATGGGCGGCATGGACGGTTCGCTGCAGCGCATCCTCACCGAGATGTCGGGCCTCAAGAAGCCGCGCGGCGTCATCAGCCGTCGGCTGCGCCAGTTCCTCAACATCCAGCCGAAGCAGCCGCCCAAGTACCGGATGCTCATCATGTTCGCCACGAACATGCCCGAGTCGCTCGATGCCGCGCTGTTGCGGCCGGGCCGCATCGACCGCAAGTACCACGTCGGCTACCCGAACCTCGCCGGCCGCATCCGCACCTTCGAGGGGTACCTCGACAAGGTGCGCCACCAGGTCACCGCCGAGCAGATCGAGCAGCTCGCGATCCGCACCCCGAGCGGCAGCGGTGCGCTCATCAAGGACATGGTGAACGAGGCGCTGATCGTCGCCACGCGCGCCGGGCGCGACTTCGTCACGTTCAGCGACGTGCTCGAGGCCCGCACCTTCAAGGTGCACGGGCTGTCGGACGGCACCGCGAGCACCGAGCTCGAGCGGTGGGAGACGGCGATCCACGAGGCCGGCCACGCGGTCTGCACCTACCTGCTGCGGCCGCGCGACATGATCGACATCGCGACCGTCGAACAGCGCGGACCGGTCGGCGGCTTCGTGTCGTGGATCCCGCGCGAGGACCGCAAGTTCGACTGGAAGGCCGACGCCGAGACCGATCTCGTCTGCTCGATCGTGTCGCTGCCCACCGAGCGCGAGTTCTTCGGCGGTGACAACAGCTTCGGGGTGGGCGGCGACCTGCGGGCCGCCACCGCCCTGGCCGAACGGATGATCCGACGCGCCGCGATGGGCGACACCTTGTCGTCGCCGCCCGAGGCGAAGGGCCACGGCGACCAGAGCGCCAACCGGCTCGATCAGCGCGTCGAGGACAAGCTGCAGGAGCGCTACGCGTTCGCGCAGTCGGTCGTGCAGGACAACCGCTGGTTCGTGCTCGCGATCGCCCACGCGCTCGTCACGCACAGCACGATCCTCGGCGACGACATCGACGCGATGTACCGGGGCACGATGGGCGTGCGCCTCGACGGTCGCTGGTACCACGAGGACGCGACCCGCGAGGCGCTCGAGGCGTACCACGCCCTGGCACTCGCCGCCCACCAGGGCATGGCCGTCGGGTTCAGCGGCGGGTTGCCGGTGCCACCGTCACTGCCGGTCGCCGCCGGGGTGGAGCCCACCGACATCCAGCAGGACGCGGGCGGTTCGACCGAGCCGTCGCCGCTGCCGCCCCCGCCGCCTCCGACCGAGTGAGTTCTGGTCGCGATTCTTCTCGGAGATCGAGACGATTCGCGACCAGAACGCCGAGATCTCAGCCGCCGGCCATCACACGGTGAAACGCCTCGCACGCTCGGCGCTTCACAGCCGGCTCAGCCGCCAGCAATCACACGGTGAAACGCCTCGCACGCTCGGCGCTTCACAGCCGGCTCAGCCGCCGGCAATCAAACGGTGAAACGCCTCGCACGCTCGGCGCTTCACAGCGGGAGGCTCAGCCTCCCGCGACCGCCGGGATGATGCTCACCGTCTCGCCGGCCGGGACCTTGGTGTCGAGGCCGTCGAGGTAGCGCACGTCGTCGTCGGCGACGAAGACGTTGACGAACTTGCGCAGCGCGCCGGCATCGTCGAAGAGGCGCTCGTGGAAACCCGGGTGCGCGGTCTCGAGTGCGGTGAGCACCTCACCGAGCGTCGAGCCCTCGACCGACACGGTGGAGCTGCCGCCCGAGAGGGGGCGCATGGTGGTGGGGATGCGAACGGTCACGGCCATGAGCGAAAGACTACCGATCCGGTCGAGATTTCAACTGCGCCGGACGCCGGACGGCGGCACCCGCTGCACCCACGGCTGGGCCTGTTCGAGCTGCGCGGCCACGCGCACGAGCAGGTCCTCGCGGCCGTACGCGGCCACCAGTTGCACGCCCACCGGCAGACCGTCCGCGGTCCAGTGCAACGGCAGGCTGATCGCCGGCTGACCGGTGACGTTGAACTGCGCCGTGTACTGCAACAGCTCGAAGATCCGGTAGCCGTGCCCCGGCTCGGACAGGTAGCCGATCCGCGGCGGCGGCACGGCGATCGTCGGCGTGACGAGCAGGTCGTAGCCGGGCGAGCCGTCGGCCGGGTGCCACCACGACAGCACCCGCCGGCACCACTGGTGCACCTGCAGCATCGCCGCCACATACTGCTGACCGGTGACCTGTCGGCCGAGGTGCGCGAGCGCGAGGTTGTCGGGCTCGACGTCGTCGGCGCCCGGCTCGCGACCGATCGTCTGCGCGAGGGTCGCGACGTCGTTGGCGGTCCAGGTGGCGACGATCGTGCGGAAGTGGTCGGCGAAGCCGGCGTCGCCGATCGCGGCGGGCCACGAGTCGTCGACGGCGTGACCGAGTCGCTCGAGCAGCGCGGCGGCATCACGCGCCGCCTGCGTGCACTCGGCGTGACCGGCCGCACCGAGCGGTGGGTGGTCGAGCACACCGATCCGCAGCCGTCCCGGGTCGGCACCGACCTCGTCGGCGAGCGGCCGGGCGAAGGGCGGCGCCGTGTACGGGTCGCCCGCCTCGTACCCGGCCATCAGATCGAGCACCGCCGCGGTGTCACGCACCGTGCGCGTGACCACCCCGTCGATCGTCGACCCCATCCAGCTCTCACCCACGTCGGGTGCCATCGACACGCGACCTCGCGACGGCTTCAGGCCCACGAGACCGCACTCCGACGCGGGGATGCGGATCGAGCCCCCGCCGTCGTTGGCGTGACCGACGGCCACGATGCCGGCGGCCACCGCTGCCGCGGAACCACCCGACGAGCCACCGGTCGAGTGGTCGAGGTTCCACGGGTTGCGGGTCGGCCCGTAGGCCAGCGGCTCCGTGGTGATCGTCGACCCCCACTCCGGCGTGTTGGTGCGTCCGATCGCGACGAGCCCACCGGCACACAGACGTCGGTACATCGCCGAGTCGTACGGAGCGCGGAAACCGATCGCCTTCAGCGCCCGCACACCCTGGTGGTGGGGCTCGCCGCCGATCGCGCAGCCGAGGTCCTTCACCACGATCGGCACACCGGGGAAACGCCCCGTCGCTGCGGGCGCCTCGGCGCGTGCGGCGTCGTAGCGCGGGTGGATGATCGCGTTGAGGTCGGGGTTCGTCGACTCGGCCGCGGCGATCGCCGCGTCGACGAGCGCCGTCGGCGCCACCTGTCCGGTGCGGACGAGTTCGGCCTGCGCGCAGGCGTCGAGCGAGGCGAGCTCGGCGGGATCGATCGAGGTCATGGGCGACACGGTAGGCCCGCAGCACCCCGCCCGTAAGATCGGGAGATGCGAGTGGTGGCCGCCGTCGACAAGTACAAGGGCTCCGTCACCGCCGCGCAGGTCGCCGCCGCGATCGGGCACGCGTGCTGGGAGCTCGGACACGACTGCGTCGAGATGCCGGTGGCCGACGGCGGCGACGGCACGCTCGAGGCGCTCGGCGGCGCCAACCGCACGTCCACCGTCACCGGCCCGCTGGGCGACCCGGTGCAGGCCGGTTGGCGGTTGCACCGCAACACGGCCGTGATCGAGATGGCCCGGGCGTCGGGTCTCGCACTCGTCGGCGGCCGCGAGCGCAACGACGCGATGGCGGCCTCCACGGTGGGCACCGGCGAGCTGATCGATCAGGCGCTCGACGCCGGCGCCAAGAAGATCATCGTGTGCCTCGGCGGGTCGGCCACGACCGACGGCGGTCTGGGGGCGATCCGCGCCATCCACGCACCGCACCGGCTGCGCGGCGTGCAGCTGCTCGTGGCGTGCGACGTCACCACGCGCTTCACCGACGCGGCGCCGGTGTTCGGACCGCAGAAGGGCGCGTCACCGGCACAGGTCCGGATGCTCACCGGCCGGCTCGAGCGGCTCGTGCAGATGTATCGCGACGAGTTCGGTGTCGACGTCAGCGACATCCCCGGTGCGGGCGCGGCCGGTGGCCTGGCGGGCGCGCTGGCCGCGGTGGGCGGCAAGCTCGTGCCCGGCTTCGAGCTCGTCGCGGACGAGCTCGATCTGCACGACGCGATCGCCGACGCCGACCTGGTGGTCACCGGCGAGGGCCACATGGACGCGCAGAGCTTCGAGGGCAAGGTCGTCGGCGGGGTGCAGGAGGTGTGCGCCCGGTACGGCCGGCCGGTCGGCGCGGTGGTGGGCGACGCCGACGACGACGTGGCCGACCGCCTGCCGTTCGTGTCGCTCGTGCAGCGCTTCGGGCTCGAGCGTGCGATGGCCGAGCCGATGTGGTGCATCGAGCACGCCGCCGCCGAGCTGATCGCCCGGATGACCGAGGCCTGACGCGCCGGTGGCCGGTGGGCCGCCCGACCGACCGACGGGTTCAGCCCGTCGTGGTGGTGGTGTCGCCGCCCACGGGCGGCAGCGTGGTGGCCACGCCCGCGATCGTGGTGGTGGGGGCGCCCATCTGCTCGAGGGTCTTGTTGGCCTTGTCGCTGCCGAGCATCACGATGACCGACGCGCCGTCGGGCAGCACGCCGCCCTCGATCGGCGCGGGCGACGAGACCTCTTGCACGACCGGGTTGCCGAGCAGCACGGCCAGCGACTGGGCCACCGGCAGCGCGCCGGTGTTGGTGGGGTCGTACAGGATCGTGGTGAGGTCCTGCTTGAGCGTCGCGTTGGTGGCCTTCACCGTGGTGTAGCCCTTGCCCTGCAGCGCGGTGGTGAGCACGCCGGCCGCGCCGTTCACCGTGCTGGCGTTGGCGACCACGACGGTGGCGCCGTCGACGACGGGGACGAACTGGGTGGTGGTGGTCTCGGGCGGCAACGTGGAGCCGGTGGTGACGGTCGACGTCGGCGTGGTCTCGAGCGGCACCGTCGTGGTGGTGGCGACCGAGGCGCTGCCGCCATCGTCGTCACGGATCTGACGCAGGATGAGGAAACCGGCCACGACGGCGATGAACGCGATGATGATCGCGGCCGTCGAACCCATGGGCGAACCCGCCGACATGGCGGTGTCGCGGCCCCGACGTGGCTGGTCGCTGCTCATGCGTGGATCCCTCCCTGTTCGCCCGTGCGGCCCGGTCCGTCGAGGCGGGCACGACGGCGACGCTCACGCTGGCGACGCAGGCGTCGCACGACGAGAGGGTCGACCTCGAGCGCTCCCGGGTGGTCGAGCAGCAGGTTGAGTTCCTGATAGTAGTCCTCGGTCGAGCAGGCGAATCGCGCGCGGATCGCCGTGTCGCGGGCCTCGTCCTGCATCCACCAGGTGGCCTCGAACTCGATGATCGCGATCTGGCGCTCCGTCAGGGCCGGGGCCCCGTCGAGGTCGCGCGCGGTCAGGGAGTCGTCGGTCTCGGCAGTCACGGCCACAGCCTTGCCGGTCCCGACCCCGCGAGACAAGCATCCCGCACACCCGTTCGACGCGGCCGACCAGCGGTATCGTCCTGCGGCGATGGGCACCACCACGCACGACGGCGCAGCGGCGGCCAGGCCGTTCCTCATCGGGGTCGCCGGCGGCACCTGCTCGGGCAAGACCACGGTGAGCGAACGCCTCGCCGAGCTCGCCGGCGAGGAGCACCTCGCCCTGATCAAGCTCGACTCGTACTACATCACCCGCGACCACCAGCCGGTCGAGGAGCGGGCCCTCGCCAACTACGACCACCCCGACGCCTTCGACTGGCAGCTCCTCAACGACCACATCGCGGCGCTGTCGGCGGGGGCGACGGTGCCGGTGCCGATCTACGACTACACGCACCACACCCGCAGCGGTGAGGTGCGCATGGTGCGACCGGCGCGGATCGTGGTGGTCGAGGGCATCCTCGTGTTGTACGAGCCGCAGCTGCGCGACCGCTTCGACCTGAAGGTGTTCGTCGACACCGACGCCGACCTCCGATTCATCCGCCGACTGCAGCGCGACGTGGTCGAGCGGGGCCGCACGCCGGAGAGCATCGTCGAGCAGTACCTGGCCACCGTGCGGCCGAGCCACGAGCTGTTCATCGAGCCGAGCAAGCGTCACGCCGACGTGATCTTCCCGCAGGGCGGCATGAACGCCCCGGCGCTCGAGGTGCTGCTCGCGAGGGTGCGCGAACTCGTCCGCGTCGACTGACATCGACCCGAGAGCCGGGTAAGGGGCTCGAACCCTTGGCCTGCGCTTTACAAGAGCGCTGCTCTACCAGCTGAGCTAACCCGGCGACTGGGCGCGAAGTGTACCCACGCGCCCGGAGGGCTCAGGCTCGCTGGGGGCGGCGGGCGCGGGCGACTTCGTAGGTGGCGAGTGCGGCGGCGGCCGAGACGTTGAGGCTCGACAGGCGACCGAGCATCGGGATGCTCACGATCATGTCGCAGCGCTCGCGCACGAGGCGCGAGAGCCCGGCACCCTCGGCGCCCATCACGATGCAGATGCCGTCGACCGCGAGGTCGCCGATGTCGAACAGGTCGCGGTCGGCCTCGTCGGCGAGACCGACCACCCAGATGCCTTGTTCCTTCAGGGTGGTGAGCGCGGACGGCAGCCCGCCGACCATCGCCATCGGCACGTACTCGACGGCGCCCGCCGCGGACTTCGCGACGGTGGGCGTGACGTGCACCGCGCGGTGGCGCGGCAGGATCACGCCCTGCACCCCGGCGCCGTCGCAGCAGCGCAAGAGCGCGCCCAGGTTGCCGGGATCGGTGACGCCGTCGACGGCCACCAGGAACGGTGCGGCCTTGCCCGGCGCACGACGGACGAAGTCGGCGAGCTCGGCCTCGGGCACACCGTTCGCGTAGGCGATGATCCCTTGCGGTGCCTCGCTGCGGGCGGCGGCCTCGAGCCGCTTGCGTGCGACGTACTGCACGGGAATGCGCTCGTGGCTCGCGATCTCGAGGATGTCCTGCACGGTCTCGTTGTCGTCGAGGTCGCTCGCGACCCAGATCTCGCGCACCCGCCGGCGGCCGGCGAGCAACAGCTCGCGGACGGCCTGGCGGCCCTCGATCTGCTCGCCGCCCAAGGTCTTCTCGGGCTTGCGCGACGGGGCGCCCGTGGGCGACACCTTGCCGGTACGGCCCTGCCCTCGCGACTGGAACTTGGTGGACCCACCGCGGGGACCACCGCCCTTCGCGCCGGCCTTGGCCCGGCTGGACGTGCCGCCGCCGCCCGACCCACCCGCACCGCCGATCGCGCCGGGTCGGCCACCGGCGCGCGTCGAACCCGACGACGACGCGGCGCGGGTCGAGGCCGCTCGCGCGGCACCCGCGGCCTTGCCCTTGCCGCCGCGGCCCTTGCCGCCCTGCTTCGTGCTGCTGCCCTTCGCGGACGATGGCTTCACTGCTGCTCCTCGCGCTGGATCACGGCGACCGCCCAGCAGGCGATGCCCTCACGACGTCCCAGTGTGCCGAGTCCTTCGGCCCGTCGCCCCTTGACCGTGACCGATGCCCCTGCGGCGTCACTGAGGTTGCGCTGCATCTCGGCCTTGCGTGGCGCCAGCTTCGGTGCCTCGCACACGACGGCGCAGTCGACGTTGCCGATCGTCCAACCCTGCTCGCGGAGCAGCGCCGCGACGTGGCGGACGATCACGAGCGAGTCGACACCCTTCCACTGCGGATCGGTGTCGGGGAAGTGCTCGCCGATGTCGCCGAGCCCGGCGGCGCCGAGCAGCGCGTCGGCGACGGCGTGGGCCGGCACGTCGGCGTCGCTGTGGCCGACGAGGCCGCGTTCGCCGTCGAACACCACACCACCGAGCACGAGGCGACGGTCGGGATCGTCGCTGAAGCGGTGGATGTCGAAACCCTGCCCGACTCGCACGATCGTCACGTCGTCTCCTCCTGCACCACGCGGCGCGCCCAGTCGAGGTCGTCGGGATGCGTGATCTTGCGGTTCATCGGTTCGCCGTCGACCACCACCACCCGGCCGCCCGCCGCTTCGACCAGCGCGGCGTCGTCGGTGCCGTCGCCGCCCGACGCGTGGGCCTCGCGCAGCGCGCGTGCGCGGAACGCCTGCGGTGTCTGCACGGCCCGCAGCGTGGCTCGGTCGGGGGTGGCCGCAACCGTGCCGTCGGTGGCGACCACCTTGATCGTGTCGGTGACGGCGAGGCCCGGGATGGCGCCGTCGGCACCGGCCGCCACGGCGGCGACGACCCGCGCGTAGAGCTCGGCGCTGGCGAACGGGCGAGCGGCGTCGTGCACGCACACCACCGTCGCGTCGGCCGGCACGGCGGCCAACCCGGCGCGAACCGATTCGCTGCGCGACGCGCCTCCCGCCACGACATGACGGAACACGGCCGACTCGCTGTCGACGTCGGATCCCGGCACCACGACCACCACGCCGGCGGACGCGCGCGACGCGACGGCCACCGAGCGGTCGAGCACGCGTGCGTCGCCGAGCGACTCGTACTGCTTGGGCCGGCCGAACCGGGCGCCCGAACCGCCGGCCACGACCACGGTCCAGACGACCTCCGCTCCGGCCGCACGGGCGTCCGCGACCCCTGCAAATCCTGGCTGGGCGGTGGTCACGTCGAGCGAGGGTAGTACGGTGATCCCCGCATGGCTCACGAGGAACTCCTGGCGTCGACCGAATTCTTCGCCGACGCGTCACCCGAGGTGATCGCCGCCATCGCGGCGTCCGGCACCGAGCGGCAACTGGTCCGTGGCGACGTGTTGTTCAAAGAGGGCGACGCGGCCGACGCGCTCTACGTCGTCACCCGCGGTCGGCTCGCCATCGCGATCGCCAACCCGATCGACCACCGCGAGACGGTGGTGTCGCTCATGGAGCCGGGCGACCTGTTCGGCGAGATGGCGATGCTCGACGACGGACCTCGCTCTGCCATGGCCCGTGCACTCGAGCCGTCGGGCGTCGTGTCGATCCCGTACCGCGCCGTCCTCGACATCTTCCGCGCCCAGCCACAGTTGCTGTGGGGCGTCACCCGGCTGCTCGCCAAGCGTCTGCGCGTCATGGACGAGAACCTCGCCGACAGCGTGTTCCTCGACGTCACCGGTCGCACGGCGAAGCGCCTGCTCGAGCTCAGCGAGGGCCAGGACGAGTTCACCCTCCCGGTCACCCAGGAAGAGCTCGCCGGCATGGTCGGCGCCAGCCGCGAGCGCGTGAACAAGGCGATCGCCAGCTTCATCCGCCTCGGCTGGATCGACCAGCACGAGCGGCGCTACACGATCATCAAGCGCCAGAGCCTCGAGATCCGCGCCCGCTGATCAGGCTGATCAGGCGTCGCGCGTCGACGTCGACCAGGCGCCGACGGCGGCGATCACGGCCGTCACCACGAAGAAGTAGAGCCCACCGGTCCAGCGACCGAGCGAGTCCGTGGTCTGTCCGGCGTCGGGGTTCCCGAGGTTGAAGCCGGCCTGGTACGGCAGCCACTTGAAGGCGTTGTCGACGCCGGCGGCGCTGAGCAGCGCGCCGATCAGGCCCTCGCCGACGAGCGGCCACAGGATCAGCACGGCCACGGCGGCCGGCGTGCTGCGGATGAGCAGACCGAGCCCGAGCCCGAGCAGCGACACGATCGCCGCGAAGCACACGATGCCGATCAGTGCCGCCTGCTCGCCGTCGGCACCTCCGAGCGAGATGTCGCCACCCCGGCTGTTGAGGATCGCCGAGCCGATCCCGAATCAGATCGCGACCATGACGGCCTCGACCACCGCCCCCACGACGACGGTGACGATCGCCTTCGCGACGATGACCCGCGACCGCTTCGGTGTGGCGGCGAACGTGGGGCGGATCGTGCCGAAGCCGAACTCACCGGTGATGCCGGCCGCGCCGATCACGCCGAGCAGCATGCCGGTGACGACCGACGTGCCGGTGACGAGCCCGACGACGTCGCCGGAGTTCATGTCGTCGTTGTCGACGAGCAGGGTGGTGAGCACGGTGATGACGAGCGGGAACGCGACCGCGATCGCCGCCAGCACCCAGTTCATCCGCACGGTGCGGAGCTTGATCCACTCGCTGCGCAAGGTCGAGATCACCGCACACCTCCGGTGTGGTACTCCTGCACCGCCGAGGTCGCCTTCAAGAACGCGTCCTCGAGCGATCCGGTCTGCTCGGACAACTCGTGCAACGTGACCTGATAGCGCGCCGCGAGCTCGCCGACGTCGGCCGCCGAGGGGCCTCGGACGTCGAACGTGGTGTCGTCGACACCGGTGACCGACGCACCGCCGGCCTGCAGCGCATCGAGCAACGCCGACGGTCGGGGGCTCTTCACCCGGACCCAGTGTTCGCCGTAGCGGGCGACGAAGTCGCCGACCGTGCACTGCTCGATGAGCTGGCCCTTGCCGATCACCACCAGATCGGACGCCATGAGCGCCATCTCCGACAACAGGTGGCTGCTGACGAGCACGGTCTTGCCCTGGCCGGCGAGATAGACGAGCACGTCGCGGATCCAGCGGATGCCCTCGGGGTCGAGGCCGTTGGCCGGCTCGTCGAGGATCACCGTGTGCGGGTCGCCGAGCAGCACACCGGCGAGCCCGAGGCGCTGCTTCATGCCGAGCGAGTAGGTGCGCACGCGTTTGCCGCCCACCTCGCTCAGCCCCACGGTGGCGAGCGCCTCGTCGACCCGGGCGGCGGGCAGCCCGTTCGAGGCGGCGAGCCAGCGCAGGTGGTTGCGGCCGGAGCGTCCGGGGTGCACGTAGCCGGCATCGAGCAGCGCGCCCACCTGGTGCAGCGGCCGATCGAGCTGCTGGTACGGCTGGCCGTCGAACAGCGACCGGCCGGCATCGGGGCGGTCGAGGCCCAGCATGCAGCGCATGGTGGTGCTCTTGCCCGACCCGTTCGGACCGAGGAAGCCGGTCACCCGGCCGGGCGCGACGGCGAAGCTGAGGCCGCCGACGGCGACCTTGGCGCCGAAGCGCTTGACGAGACCCTCGACGGTGATCACGGGAGCCAGTCTGGCATCCGACGGGTGCGCCCGCGGGCGCGCCGTCGGCGTGCGATCACGAGCTCGCGCTCTGGCTGGCGAGCCAGTCCTTCGCGATCACGTCGATCGACTGGGTGCCGGCTTCCACCTTCACGAGCAGCGCGCGCAGCACGTCGGTGGTGAGCAGCCCGTTGATCTGCGTGATCACGGCCGACACCTCGGGGGTGGCGGCGATGGCCTGCATCACCGGCACGACGAGGTCGAGCGGCGCAGCCGACGCGTCGTCGGTGAGCGGCAGCAGACCCAGGGTGGTGATCGTGGGCTCGAGCGACGAGACCACGCCGCAGTCGACGGTGCCGTCGGCGACGGCCTGCGCCACCTCGGCATCGGTGTCGCCGGCCTCGGTGACGTCGAACTCGGTGTCGTAAGCGGCGTTCAGGTCGGTCGGACCGAAGGTGGTGGACGACTCGAAGCCGGCGGTGGCGCCGAGCTTCACGTCGGCGGCGACCTCGGCCAGGCTGCTCAGATCGGTGAGCGAGTGCTCGTCGACCACGTCGGCGCGACACGCCACCACGTCGGTGAGTGCGATCGAGCTGATCATCGTGGCGGCCTGTTCAGCCGGCAGTGCGTTCTCGATCGCGACGAGCTGCTCGTCGGAGGTGGCCGGGATGTCGGTGACCTCGAAGCGCTCGAGCACCGACACCGTCGAGTCGGCGACGAACTGCACCGAGCCGGCGCCGAGCTGCTCGTACAGGCGGTCGAGCGAGTCGACCGGGTCCTTGCGACCGACGCGCACCCCGGCGTTCTCCATGCCCTGCGCGTAGATCTCGGCCAGCAGGTCGTTGAGCGGGTCGGTGGTGCGGCCGACGTTGACCGTCGGCGAGGCCACCGGGGCCGTGGTCGAGGTGTCGTCGTCGCCGCCGCAGGCGGTGAGCGCGAGCGTGCCGGCGAGCGACAGTGCGAGCACGGTTCGAGTGGACTTCACCGGTTCCTCCAAGGAGCGCCAGGGGCGGGTCGTGGCCCGGATGGGGCCGTGCCGGGTGCGCCCTCGACCGCCGGTCGGGGACGACGGGGCGACATCGTACGGCCGCCGGTCCCCCTTGCGGCGGTCAGATGCCGCCGGCGAAGGTGTCGATCATCAGGCGCACGTCGTCGCCGAGGGGGTACAGGATCGGGCAGGTGCAGCCGTTGGCGACGTACTCGCCCACCTTGGCCCGCACCTCGTCGGGTTCGCCCGACGCGGTGATCATCTGCACGATGTCGTCCGGCACGAGCTTGCTGGCGGCCACCACCTGGTCGTGGGTGGCCGGCCAGGTGAGCACCTTGCCGATCTCGTCGAGCAGCTCCTGGGGCACGCCGGACGCCTTCATGATGTGCGGCTGCTGCCCGAGGTACTGGGTGACGAGCAGCCGCGCACCGTCGAGGGCGGCGGCCCGGTCGCGGTCGACGCTGCACACGACGAGCTGGGGGCGGTCGATCTGGTCGATCGTGCGACCGGCCTTGGCGGCGCCGCGCTCGAGCGCCGCGATCGCGTCGTTGTTGTAGGCGGGCGAGACGAGGTAGTTGAGCACCGCACCGTCGGCGATCTCGCCGGTGAGCTCCATCATCTGCATGCCGGTGGCGCCGATGTAGATGGGCACGTCCTTCGGCCGACGTTCCTGGTGCACGTAGTCGAGCTCGACGCCGTCGAGGTGGGCGAACACGCCGTCGAAGGTGACGGTCTCGTTGGCGAGCAGCGCTCGCACCACCGTCACCACTTCGCGCATCACGGTGAGCGGACGCTCGCGGTGGATGCCGACCTTGCTGGCCAGCGGATCCCACCAGGCACCCAGGCCGCAGATGACACGCCCCGGCGCGAGGTCGTCGAGCGTGGAGAACGTGCTCGCCAGTCTGGCCGGGTTGCGGGTCCAGATGTCGATGACGCCGCTGCCCACCTTGATCCGGTCCGTGGTGGCGGCGAAGGCGGCCATGGGGACGACGGCGTCGCGCACCAGACGGCTGTCGGCCTGCCAGACCGCGTCGAACCCCTGTGCCTCGGCGTAGCGGACGAGCTCGATGCCTTCGCGGATCGCGTGTGCGTCCTGCAGGTACAGCGCGACGGGAGTGCTCATGCGGCGGAGCGTAGCCGCTTGACGTTTTGTCAAGCCGGTGGCCGCGTCACAGGTGTGTGAACAACCTGGCTGCCTGCTCGGCGGCCTTGGCCCGCACCTCGTCGAGGTCGACACGCGTGGGCCGTCCGTCGCGCAGCAACACCTCGCCGTCGGCGCTCGTCACGTCGATCGCGCGGATGCCGGGGGTGAACGCGACGTGCCACGCCGAGTCGGCGTGGTCGTAGCTCCAGCGCACCCGGTCGGCGCGCGCCTCGGGGAAGAACCGGTAGCCCTCGTCGAGCCATGCCCACACCGTGTCGGGCG
>WBZL01003487.1_pt1 | contig 14339 bp, 13 predicted proteins | sample 5204291 | NCBI WGS metagenome assembly WBZL01 (sample SAMN12344345, study PRJNA552823) | activated sludge metagenome | biome: Activated sludge suspended growth; feature: Nitrification reactor; material: Wastewater; isolation source: activated sludge from nitrification reactor of wastewater...
GCCAGAAATACTTTGCCGTGCTATACATTTTCGTCAAGCCGTCGGCCGATACCGTGCTAACAGGAATTTCAGTAAACCCTTGCTCCAGATCTGTCCTGAGCACAGCAAACGCTAATCCGATTCGTTGCCGAATTCCATCGTATCCATATCGATATCGTCAACATTGGGCTGGCCGAGCAGTCGAAGCCAAACGAAACCCGCCGTTCCCGCGGTCAGCGACGCCAACAGGATCGCCATCTTTGATGCATTGACAGTTGCCGCAACGAACGCCGGGTCACTGCCGGCAAAGGCCAAGTTCGTAATGAATATCGACATCGTAAATCCGATCCCGCCGAGCAGTCCGGCACCGAAAACATGCTTCCAATTCAAATCGAGCGGCAATCGGCAAATACCGACGGTTACCGCGATAAATGCCACTAAAGTGATTCCAAGCGGTTTTCCCGCGACCAAGCCGACAATGATGCCAAGACTGTTGTTCGACGACAGGTCGCCCATCCAACCGCTGCCGACCACGACGCCTGTATTGGCTAAAGCAAATATCGGCAGGATCAGAAATGCGACCGGCTTATGCAGTATGTGTTCAAGCCGGTGCGACGGCGATTCGGCATCGTCTTGCTTATGGGTGAATGGAATAGTGAATGCAAGCAGCACACCTGCAATTGTCGCGTGTACCCCGGACTTCAACATAAAGAGCCACATCGCCAAGCCCCCGACCAAGTATGGGAAAAGCGACATTACCCGCATACGGTTCAGAATTATTAGTGCTGCAAAAACACCGAGTGCCAGTAGCAGAAAGTTCAATGAGAGATCGGCGGTGTAGAAGACAGCAATAACAATTATCGCACCCAGATCGTCCATTACCGCCAAAGCGACAAGGAAAACCTTGAGCGATGCCGGTACACGGTTTCCCAGCAATGCCAACACGCCTATGGCAAACGCTATGTCAGTTGCCATCGGAATTCCGATTCCGGGCTGGGTTGCGGTTCCCGCATTTAGGCTTAAGTGTAATAGTGCCGGGGCGGCAAGGCCGCCGACAGCGGCAACGATCGGCAATAGAGCATTCTTAAAACTTGAGAGTTCTCCGACGTAGAGTTCGCGTTCGAGTTCGAGGCCGATCACCAGAAAAAAGATCGCCATCAGTCCGTCATTGACCCAATGCTCAACGCTCAACGGCCCAATGTAACCTTGCCAAAACCCAATGTATGCATTGCCGACCGCCGAATTTGCGACAACCAGCGAAATGATCGTACACAAGATAAGTACTACCGCTCCCGCTCGCTCATTCGCGAAAAAATCCTTGAAAGCGTTCGATAGTTTTACACTTCTTGCACCCGTCATTTTCCTCAAATATTAATCTTGATGTTGTCTCTGGTTTAGTAAATATCTTCCGATGCCGTACACGCTGATCATCAGCCAGAAAAATTCTACTACAACCGATGGGAGATTGAATTCGAAATAGAGCGAGATCAGGATCAGGGCCGCTCCGGCGGCGTTTAAAACGGAATATGAAAGCTGCTCACTTCGAAGTCGGCCCGTTTGGAGCAAGACATACGTGATTATGATCGTGCCGACGCCAATGGTGCCGATGACGTCGTACCACTGGATCGTCATTTCATTCGGGCGACCATTCCCTTTTCACCGACCGCCCAGACCGCATCGCTCCCTTTGGCCTGAACCGCGTTATAGCTCAACTTATCGATGTTTCGCCACGATTTCCCGCCGTCATTTGAAATGTCCGAACCGCTCGACCCAACAGCGACCACCGTTTGACCGTCGATGTACGCGACCCCCGAGCGAAAACCGCTGAGTCCGCTGCCCGCGACCCACGTTCGCCCGCCGTCGAGTGTGTGCGCCAGGCTGCGGTCATTCTCCTCCGGCTTTTCATAGTTGCCGCCGACAATGATGCCTCTCTTGCCGTTGAGCATCGCGATCGAAAAGATACCGCTCCCGGCCGTTCCCTTCACGATCGGCGTATCCGCGACCAACCATGAAACACCTCTGTTCTCGGATCGGAAAACGCGGGCGTCCGTACCGCCAGATACCAGCAAAAGCCGGTCCCGGCCCTGTGTGATGAGGCAGGTGCCGCTCGCCGCAAATGCCGCTTCGCCAGTTTTGGCCGACGCCATCTTGTCGGTATCCATCGCTTTCCACGTTGTGCCGTCTTTGGTGCCGAACAGGACATATTTGCCGTCTATCGGATCCGACATCGCGACGCAATTATTTCGATCCCAGCACGCCAGGGCGTCAAAGAAAGCCTTTTCGTTTGTGTTCTTGAACTGAAGCGTCCACGACTTACCGCCGTCGATGGTCTTGTATATTCGCGAACTGTCGCCGTTGCCGATGCTGAGAATGTAGGCGGTACTGGCGTCAAAGGCCTCGATGTCGCGAAAGTCGAGCTTTTCGGCATCGGGAACCTTGATGACGGCCCACGTTCCACCGCCGTCGGTCGTCCGGATCACAGTTCCGCGCGTGCCGCTGGCCCAAACCGTGTTCTTGTCAACGACCGAGAGTCCGCGAAACGACGCGGTTGTATCGACCGTTTGCCTGACCCATTGGGCGTCGGCGGCCGTGCACACACAGAACAAGACGAGTAAACAATATAGCGTTTTCATAGGATCTGATAGGAACCGGCCGCCGATGACGATCGGCCTTACTACGGTCTTAATAAACCAATCTCGCCCGGACCGTGCCCTTGATATCTTTTAGGATGTCGAAAGCCTCCTGCGAGATCTTGTGGTCAACGTCGAGTATCACGTAACCGATCTCGTCGTTCGTTTTAAGGTACTGGCTCGTAATGTTAAATCCGCCCTTCGACAGGCGCGAGTTGATCTGGCCCAGAACGCCCGGTACGTTGCGGTGAATGTGGAGTATCCGGTGCGTGCCGGCCTGCGGCGGCAGGCTAACCGCCGGGACGGTGTGCGAGCCTTCGCTGGTGCCAAAATCGAGATACTTGATCAGTTTAGCCGTGACATCAAGCCCGATATTCGCCTGAGCTTCTTCGGTCGAGCCGCCGATATGCGGTGTCAGGATCACGTTCGCAAGGCCCTGCAGCGGCGTCGAAAAGGCGTCACCGTTCTTTTCCGGCTCATCCGGAAAGACGTCGATCGCGGCGCCGCTCAATTTGCCCGACGTGAGTGCCTTTTTCAGGGCATCAATGTCGACGACGTCACCGCGGCTGTGGTTGATCAGGATCGCACCCTTTTTCATCGCCTTGAGCGTGTCGGCGTTGATCATTTGCCGCGTCGAGGCGTCCGACGGGACGTGCAGAGTGACGATGTCCGAACGTTTCAGCAGATCGCGAAGGTCGCGGATCTGTTTGGCATTGCCGTGCGGCAGCTTGGTCGCAATGTCGAAATAGTTGACCTGCATTCCCATCGCCTCGGCCAGATTTGAGACCTGTGAGCCGATATTGCCGTAACCGATGATACCGAGCGTTTTTCCTCTCAGTTCAAAGCTGCCCTTGGCGTCCTTCAGCCATTTGCCCTGATGTGCCGCAATGTTCTTGTCCGAGATCTTTCGGATCAGCATCACGCAGAGGCCGATGATCAGCTCGGCAACCGACCGGGTGTTCGAGTACGGGGCATTGAATACGGCGATCCCTTTTTTCGTCGCTGCCCGGAGATCGACCTGATTGACACCGATACAAAAGCAGCCGATAGCCAGAAGTTTGTCGGCCGCCTCGACGACACGCTTGGTGATCTGCGTTTTTGAGCGAATGCCGATCAAATGGACGCCCCGAACCGCCGCGATCAATTCCGACTCGCTAAGAGCACCACTCACCTGCTTGATGTCCGCATAGCCGGCGGCCCGTAATTCGGCGACAGCGGCGTCCGAGATGTTTTCGAGCAGCAGGACCTTGATCTTGTTGCGGGGATAAGATGTGGATTTGACCGTCATAGGACCTTATTCGGATACACCCATAATGCCTAAAATCCGGCCACATAACAAGGCACAAGCCGTCGGCTTAGCTCAAAACGTTTCCGCCCGCCGGAGAATAGACGCCGATCCGCCGCCGGTTGTGAAACCGAGATCGGCTAGCGCGTGATATTTCACGGCAGAGGTACAAAAGTTGCCGACGCAAGGCCGATCGGCGGCACGATCCCGGGTTTCTTAAATATTGTCGAATCTCGACTTAAACACTGACGGCTTATACTTCCAAACCCCGGTCGAATGGCACGCTTATTGCGTTTTCACTGTTTGAGGGTTCACTTTTGATTACTACTACCATTTTCAAAAATGGGAGGAGGATAAAACAATGAATCGCATATTGATGTTATTGACAATGGTCCTGATACTCGCCGGAGTAGCGGTCGGCCAATCGCTGGCAACAAAGGACCGCTCGACCGGCGACAGAACTGACCCGGTGATCGTTATGTTCGGACCGGGAGTCAGTTTGATGGGTGTTCAGAACAACCCGGGAACTTATGACTTTTTGAATGATAAGTGTTGGGGTAACACGTTCGTGCTCAACGGCAGCGGGGAATGGTTTACGAGCCATCTTACCGTCACAATGGATTACATTAGCGGCCAACCCAATCCGGATGGCGGCAATATGATCTCATACGGCACGTGGACGATGACGATCTACAAAGAAGGAGCCTATTTCGGCACCCTCTATGGTGAGATCGCGAGCGGCGATATCGCATGGCGGATAAATCCCAAGACCGGTATCATCGACGGACGCAGCACTGAGGCCTATTTGAGGGTCCTCGGAACCGTGGACGGTATGTCTAAATTATGGCAGGAGCCGGGATTGCTGCGGCTCGATGCCGATACACGGCTCGACGGTGTGAGGGCTGTCACGACGGCAACCCTGGATTCTGATTACTAGCGGCACTTAACGCAAAAAAGCCGGAGCGGTAATGCCCCGGCTTTTTTACTACGGTCGATGCGGCCGCCTACATATGTATCGTGAGGTCGTGGACGCCCTCGGCGGCTTCCATGACGGCCTCAGAAACTGTCGGGTGGGCGTGGATCACGCGTCCGAGTTCGTCCGCGGTCGTTTCGAGGGCCATCGCCACACAGGCTTCGGCAAGAAGCTCGGTCGCGTGGGGCCCGATGATGTGGACGCCAAGAACCTCGTCGTACTTCTTCTCGGAAACGATCTTGACGAACCCGTCGGTTTCACCGAGTATGCGAGCCTTGCCCGATGCTGAGAACGGGAACTTGCCGACCTTGACGTCATAGCCCGCTTCTTTCGCCTTTGCTTCAGTCAGTCCGACTGAGGCTACCTCGGGGTCGCAGTACGTGCAGTTCGGGACCAGGTTCTGTTTGATTGGTTCGACCTTTTTGCCGGCGATCTTCTCAACGACGAGTATGCCTTCCTTTGAGGCGAGGTGAGCGAGCCACGCCGTGTCGATGATGTCGCCGATTGCGTAAACATTCGGCTCATCCGTTTCACAATACTCATTGACCTTGATCGTGCCCCGCGGGTTGACGACCACCTTGGTGTTTTCGAGCCCGATGTTCTCGATCAGCGGCATTCGACCGACGGCCACGAGCAGCATCTCGGCCTCGAACGCGACATCGTCACCCTTGGCGTTCTTGCCCGAGACCTTGATACCCTTTTTGTCCTTTGTGAGTTTGTCCAGTTTGACGCCGGTCTCACACTTGATGCCCTGCTTTTTGAATGCACGGGCCAGTTCCTTCGATACGTCCGCGTCCTCGATAGGCACGATCCGGTCCATCAGTTCGACCACGGTCGTTTCACAACCGAACCGGTGATAGACGCTCGCAAACTCGACGCCGACAGCGCCGGAGCCCATCACAACCATTGATTTCGGAACGCGGTCCAGTTCCAGGATGTGATCGGAATTGACGACCTGCTTTCCATCGGTTTCAAAGCCCGGTATCGGACGCACGACCGAACCGGTGGCGATGATGATGTTCTTGGTGTCGATAGTCTCCTTCTTGCCGTCGGCAGCGGTAACCTCGACTTTGCCCTTACCGGCGATCTTGCCGAACCCGTTAAAAACGGTGACCTTATTCTTCTTCATCAAATAGGTCACGCCGGCGGCGTTCTTGTCGACGATATTCGACTTATATTTCTGGATCCCGGCCCAGTCAAAGCTTAGTCCGGTCACCTTAAGTCCAAAATCCTCGAAATGACCGGCTTTCTGATAAAGATGTGCGGCATTCAAAAGGGCCTTGGTCGGAATGCATCCGCGAAGGCCGCATGTGCCGCCGAGCTTTGCATCTTTTTCCTTTTCGACGATGGCCACTTTCAGCCCGAGTTGTGCTCCGCGGACCGCCGCGACATATCCGCCCGGGCCCGCACCAATAATTGTTATGTCAAATTGTTCAGCCAATGTAGTTAACCTCTGATAAATAGTGAAAAATTGCGTAAAGGACATTATAAGGCTTTCGCCGATCGCAGGCTAGTTAATTACTTTAGATTTGCGTTAGACTGGCCAATGTATGATCCATTCGGACGAGTTTCTTGCGATCGTTAATGACGCAAAGTCGCGAATTCGCGAGTTGTCCGTCGACGATGCCCGCGATCGGGTAAGTAATGGAGCGACACTGATCGACGTCCGCGAAGACAGCGAGTGGATTGAGCACGCTGCCGGAGCGAGGCATCTCGGCCGCGGCATTCTGGAACGTGATATCGTCCAGGCCTGTCCGGACAAAACGACCGAGATCATCCTCTACTGCGGTGGCGGATACCGATCGGCACTGGCGGCCGATATGCTTCAAAAAATGGGCTATACAAACGTTTGGTCTTTGGCTGGCGGTTGGAAAGCGTGGCGTGATGCCGGTGCCCCGATCGAAATGGAGATGCCATTCTAATGAGCGAGAACGAAAAAGACGATACCGTCGATCCGCGGGCTCGAACGCGTGAGATACAGGCCCAGTTTGCTGCTCGCGGTGATGCGCTCGGGTGGTTTGAGGCGTTGTACCAAGAAGCCGCCGGCGACAATTCGATGATCCCGTGGGCCGATCTCGAGCCGAACCGCTATTTCCGCCAGTGGGCCGAATCCAACGGCCTGAAGGGCAACGGACGCACCGCGTTGGTCGTTGGCTGCGGCCTCGGCGACGATGCAAATTACCTTTCCGATCTTGGCTTTAAGGTCACTGCCTTTGACCTGTCGCCGACCGCGATCGAATGGGCCCAAAAGTTGTACCCGGACAAGGGGATCGACTTCGAGGTGGCCGACCTTTTCCAACCATTTCGCGGCTGGCTCGGGGCGTTCGACTTTGTGTTGGAGATCTACACGATCCAGCCGCTGCCGCTAGACTGGCGGCCGAGGGTGATCGACGCCATCTCGGCCTTTGCGAACAGTACCGGTGAGATCGTGGTCGTAACTCGCGGCCGCGAGGACGATGTCGAACCGGACGAACTACCCTGGCCGATGTCACGAAAAGACCTCTCCCGGTTTGAAGCAAACGGCTTTGTCCAAACCGATTTTGTGCAGATGCCCGGCGAAGATGACGAACCGCCAAGGTTTGTCGTCGCGTATCGGCGGGCCGCCGAAATCGCCTGACCCGAACGGCGGCCGTTCATGTCCGGCAACAACTCAACATGCCGCGGCGAGGCACATCAATTGCTCTCGATCATCTGTGTTGTTGATTTGACGCTTTTTGATCGTCGAAAAGCGAAAAACTACGCGAGATCGCCGCGAAATTGGTAAAATGTACACACGTACAGGAGATGTCGATCTATGCACTTCAAGCAGTTTTATCTTGGCTGTCTTTCCCATGCTTCGTATTACTTAGGTTCCGCCGATGAAGCGGCGATAATCGACCCGCAGCGTGACGTTCAGCAATATTTGGACGAAGCTGCCGCAAACGGACAGCGGATCAAGTACATCATCGAAACCCACTCACACGCCGATTTCGTCAGCGGCCATCTTGAACTCGCCGGCAAGACCGGAGCCGAGATCATTTACGGAAAACGTGCCAAGACCATGTTTCCGACGCATTTTGTCAGCGATGGTGATGAATTGACGGTCGGCGCCGTTAAGTTGCGGTTCCTCGAGACACCGGGCCACACGCCCGAGGGGATAACGATCGTTGCCGAGGATACCGAGGACGCGGCCGCTCCGCTCAAGATGTTCACCGGTGACACGCTTTTCATCGGTGATGTCGGCCGGCCCGATCTCATCGGGTCGAAGGGGTTCACGGCCGAGCAGATGGGCGAGATGCTCTACTATTCACTGCACAATAGCATTCTCGCCTATCCGGATGAGACCGAGGTATTTCCCGCTCACGGGGCAGGATCGCTGTGCGGCAAATCGCTGTCTAAAGAGACGTGGTCAACGCTTGGAAATCAGCGGCAGTTCAACTACGCCCTCCAGCCGATGAGCGTCGAAGAATTTGTCAAGATCGTCGCCGCTGACCAGCCTGAGGTGCCGATGTATTTTCCGAAGAGCGCCGCTAAAAATCTCGAAGGCTCGAAGTCGCTGGATGAGATCGCCCCGCCGCGACGGCTTACAACGGATGAGGTCAAGGGCTTTGACGGAGTGGTTATCGACGTCCGCTCAAGCGTCGACTACGGAGCTGCTCACATCCCAAATGCTGTCAACATTTGGCTGGCGGGTCAGTTTGCGTCCTGGGCCGGAACGATGATCCCGATCGGTACTCCGATCGCGATGGCGGCCGACACCGCTGAACAGGTCGACGAGGCCGTGATGCGGCTTGCCCGAATCGGCCATGATACCGCCGCGGGCTTTATCCTGATGAGCGAATTCACCGGTGAAACTAACTCGGTCGAGCAGGTTTCGGTCAACCGCCTCAATGAGGTCATCGACGAGGACATTCAGTTGATCGACGTTCGCCGTGTGGCCGAGTATAGTGCGGCCCATGCGATCGGGGCCGTCAATATGCCGCTCGACAAACTGTCGAACGAGATCGAAAGACTTGATCCCGAAAAACAGACCTATGTCATTTGCCAGAGCGGATACAGGTCCAGCCTTGCGACCAGCATTCTAGAGAATGCCGGATTCCGTGATCTGTACAACGTCTCGGGCGGTACCGCCGCATGGATAGCCGCGGGGCTCAAAACGGAAGAATCAATTGCCGCCTGCGCGGCTACTAAACAGGTTTGATATATGAGAGTCGCTTTAATATTTGCCGCGTTCGCGTTTCTTTTCAGTGGTTGCCAGAAGACGGTCAACAAAACGACCGACTCGGGGGTTCAAACATCGTCGGCGTCCGTAAGGGAAGCCTCGCCGGTTGAAACTCAAGCCGCCGTTTCCAAGCCATACTCGCAGTTCATCGATGTACGGACGCCTGAGGAATACTCGGGCGGCCATGCGGCGCGAGCGGTAAATATTCCCCTCGATACTTTGATGGCGAGTCTTGACCGTCTCGAAAAGAATGAACCGGTCTATTTGATATGTCAGACCGGCCGGCGTTCCGGCCAGGCGGCCGAGATGTTAAAGGGAGCCGGATTCAGTAACGTATTCAACGTCACCGGCGGCACAACCGCTTGGCAGTCGGCAAATCTGCCGATGGAGACCAAGCCGCCGCATACGGTGCCTTCGCCCGCGAAATAGCGGGGTAGAACATTTATGGAGAATCTGATCATCATTGCCGCGGCCTTTGGTCTCTGGTTACTGCTTCAGCTTGTTATTTTGCCGAAGTTCGGCTTTAACACCTGAATGCGCGGTGCATGCGACGTCGGGTCACGACGTGAGAATGACGAAAAAGCAGAAAAGTAAGTTGGTAAATGGATGAGGTGGATATGCAAAACTCAACAGCCGCTGACACCAAACAGGAAACAAGCGTCGAGCTTGATGGGGTAAGAACAGCATTGCCGGCATCGGGCGACGGCTATGGGTACCGACGCGATGTGAATTTGCCGTTTCGGGAGGCTCTGGACAAGACCTACGAAACATTGAAAGCAGAGGGATTCGGCGTATTGACCGAGATCGACCTTAAAGCGAAATTTAACGAAAAGCTCGGTGTCGATTTTCGCAACTACGTGATCCTCGGAGCCTGCAATCCCGCTATTGCGTTTGAGTCACTGCAGCAAGAGATAGATCTCGGCTTGCTCCTGCCGTGCAACGTGATCGTCTATGATCGTGACGGCGGATCGTCCGTCGCCGCGATCGATGCAAAGAGTATGCTCGCGGTAACGGGAAATCCGAATCTCGTCGAAGCCGCAGAAATGATCAATGAACGATTACGCCGAGCGATCGACGCGATCTAGATTCGGACGGATCATACAGATATGTCACGGCTTAGAGTAAGGTGGTTATCTGCTTTGCTTGCGATCGCGGGATCGGTCGGCACCGTCTTCGGCCAGGCGGCGGGACGGGTGCAGATCGCGACCGCAAATTCGCTCGCAAATGGCTATTCGATAGCCCTTGAGCCCGTATCGTTCGAAGGTTTTACCGGGCTTCAATCCTTCGCTTCCGCACAGCACGACGGAAAGATCTTGCTGATCGGCGGCCGCACTGACGGCCTGCACCGCAGACATCCCTTTGCCGCATTTTCTCCTGACGGCAGCAATAACAAAATAATCGTCCTTGACCCCGTTTCAAAAGAGACCTGGAGTGCCGCCGTTACGGACCTTTCGCCCGAACTCGGCGAGCAATTGCGGTCGACCAATATGGAGTTCATCCAGCGAGGTCAGACGCTGTATTTGATCGGCGGTTACGGCTACAGCCGCATTGCAGGTGATCACGTTACCTACGGCAAACTCACGGCGGTCCGTGTAGATTGCGTCATTGGGGCGGTGGTGCGGGGCGGGGCGATGGCCGGATGCTTTCGACAGATCTCTGATCCGATCTTTGCCGTCACCGGAGGCCAGATCGGCCGCATCGGCGAAACATATTTCCTGGTCGGCGGCCAGCGATTCGAAGGGCGTTATAACCCGATGGGCCCGAATCACGGTCCCGGCTTCAGGCAGCAGTACACCGATCAGATCCGAAAATTTTCGATCATCGACGATGGCAAGGTACTGCGTGTCGAAAACCCGTCAGCCGTCACCGACAAGGCTAATCTTCATCGACGCGATTTCAATATGCTGCCGCAGATTTTCGCGAACGGAGTGTCCGGCTTCACGGTGTTTTCGGGAGTTTTTCAGATCGACGCCGATATTCCGTTCACGGACACGGTCGATATATTTGTTGATTCGCATCGCGTCAATCCGGCGTTCACTCAGTACCTAAATCATTATCATTCCGCTAAAGCGGTCTTATTCGATGCCGCCGCTCAGAGGACCGAGAACATATTCTTTGGCGGCATCAGCAAATACGAGGAAAGTGGCGGCACTCTGGTCAGGAATGACGATGTACCGTTCACCAAGGTCATAAGCAAAGTGGCCCGTGATAAGGACGGCAGATCGACCGAGACCAAGCTCAGTGAAATGCCCGGTTTCCTTGGAGCCGGTGCCGAGTTTATCGTCAACGCCGCTCTGCCGCGATATGAAAATGACATTGTGAGATCGAATGAGCTCAAGGGAGACCGCGTGCTTCTAGGGCACATCGTCGGCGGTATCGTCAGTACGCAAAAAAGTATTTTCTTCAGCAACAGTGGAAATGAAAGTTCGGCCGGCAAGACCGTATTCCGCGTTTGGTTGAGCCGGCCGGCAAAATGAAATTTGCGGCGGGTGTGGATGCATAGCCAAACAGCCGCCGCAGGGCGAAAAAGATCAGGCGAAACGGATCATCGTTAAATGGACACAGTTATGAACACGAAATTTGACCCCAGCAACGCTATTCAGGATTTTCTGGTTTTTGGCGAATTTGGCGACGTAAACCCCTCAATCACTGATTCGTCAACATTTACCTTTATGTCGCCGGACCGGATGGAGGAGCTTTTCGACCATGAGATCGAAGGCTGTTTTCTGTATTCGCGGCATTGGAACCCGACAAACAAGTTCCTGTCTGACGCACTCGCCCGAATGGAGGATTGCGAGGCGGCCCAGGCCAAGGCGTCAGGGATGGCAGCGATCAGTTCGGCGATCATCCAGCTTTGCGGCAGCGGCGATGAGATAATCTCGTCACGCACGATCTATGGCGGAACATACGCTTTGTTCAAGAACTTTCTGCCGCGGTTCGGGATCAAGGTCCACTTTGTCGATGTTCAAAATATCGACGCTGTCAACGCGCTGATCAACGAACGAACAAAGGTCGTTTATTGCGAATCGATCAGCAACCCTTTGCTCGATGTATCGGATATTCCGGCGTTGGCGGCGATCTGCAAGCCTCGCGGGGTCAAACTCGTCGTTGACAATACATTCAGCCCGATGATGCTCTCGCCGATCCGGCTCGGAGCGGATGTGGTCGTTCACAGCCTGACAAAATACATAAACGGCACGAGTGACTGCGTGGCGGGTGCCGTATGCGCCAGCAGCGAGTTTATTCACCAGCTGACGGACATAAATTCCGGTGCGTCGATGCTGTTCGGGGCCGTGCTCGACAGCACGCGGGCCGCGAGCATATTGAAGAATCTCCATTCGCTGCATCTGAGAATGAGGCAGCATAGTCAAAACGCCCAATACGTCGCTGAGAATCTGCAGAAGCTTGGGCTGAGGGTGTTTTATCCGGGATTGCCGGAACATCCCCAGCACCGTTTGCTTACGGATATGATGAACGCAGGCTACGGCTACGGCGGGATGCTGGCTGTCGATGTCGGCGATACGGCCAAAGCCAATCGGCTTATGACCAGAATGCAGGAGGAAAAGGTCGGCTATCTCGCGGTCAGCCTCGGATACTTTAAGACGCTTTTCAGTGCTCCGGGCCACAGCACGTCCTCCGAGATACCCGAGGAGGAACGCAAAGCAATGGGACTCAGCGACGGGCTTGTCCGATTCTCGGTCGGCCTCGACAACGATATCGAGCAGAGTTTTGAAAGGATCAAACTGTGTCTGGCGGAATGCCGTGTGATCTGATCCGATCGGGGATTCGCCCGCCGCCGCCCCAAGTGCTTTGGTGTTTCAAATTACCAGTGTAGAATTGGACATTATTTAATTAGCAACTTATGTCAGAAGCAACATTTTCAAAAGCAAATACACGTATTGAGACGGACTCGATGGGCGAGATCGCCGTTGAGAGTGACAAGTATTGGGGGGCGCAGACTCAGCGTTCGCTTCACCATTTCAACATTGGTTTCGATGTGATGCCGCGTGAGGTCATCCGCGCGCTTGGTATCCTCAAAAAAGCGGCGGCGATCGTCAATTGTGATCTCGGCAAATTGCCCGAGGACAAAATGACGCTCATCGTCCGGGCCGCCGACGAGGTGATCGAAGGGAAACTCGACGCTCATTTTCCGCTGCGCGTCTGGCAGACCGGCTCAGGCACCCAGACCAACATGAACGCCAACGAGGTCATCTCGAACCGAGCGATCGAGATCGCCGGCGGCGAGATGGGCTCGAAATCACCCATTCACCCGAACGACGACGTCAACAAATCGCAGTCGTCGAACGACACATTTCCGACGGCGATGTACATCGCGGCCGCCGAACGCCTTACCGCACTGATCCCCGAGGTGCAAAAGGTCAGCGACGCGATCAAGGCAAAGTCACGTGAGTTCGAAGGCGTGGTGAAGATCGGCCGCACGCATCTGCAGGACGCGACGCCGGTCACCGTGTCGCAGGAGTTCAACGGATGGGCAAATCTCGTCGACCGCGACATCGAGCGTATGAAGATGGTCCTTCCGGGACTGATGGATCTCGCCATCGGCGGCACCGCCGTCGGCACGGGCCTCAACGCTCACCCGGAGTTTGCCGAGCGAGCCGCGGCTAAGATCGCCGAACTCACCGGACTGCCGTTCAAGTCGCACCCGGACAAATTCGCCGCTCTGTCGGCACACGACGAAGTAGTTTTCGCGTCGGGTGCGTTAAAAACTCTCGCCGCGAGCCTGATGAAGATCGCCAACGACATCCGCTGGCTCGCGTCGGGGCCGCGGTGCGGCATCGGCGAAATAAGCTTACCCGAGAACGAGCCCGGATCGTCGATCATGCCCGGCAAGGTCAATCCGACGCAGTCCGAAGCGATGACGATGGTCGCCGTTCAAGTGATGGGCAATGACGCGGCGATCGGGTTTGCGGGTTCGCAGGGCAATTTCGAGCTGAACGTCTTCAAGCCCGTGATGATCCACAATTTTCTGCATTCGGTCCGTCTGATACACGACGCGTGCCATGGATTCGTCGATTACTGCATCGCCGGCATCGAACTCAACCGGGACAAGATCGATCATTACCTCCGCGATTCGCTGATGCTCGTGACCGCGCTCAATCAGCACATCGGCTATGACAACGCGGCCAAGATCGCCAAATACGCACACAAAAAAGGCATCTCGCTTAAGGAATCCGCCGTCGAACTTGAGCTGTTGTCGGCCGAGAGATTTGACGAACTAGTGATCGCCGAGGATATGACACATCCGTATCG
>WBZL01003489.1_pt1 | contig 14336 bp, 9 predicted proteins | sample 5204291 | NCBI WGS metagenome assembly WBZL01 (sample SAMN12344345, study PRJNA552823) | activated sludge metagenome | biome: Activated sludge suspended growth; feature: Nitrification reactor; material: Wastewater; isolation source: activated sludge from nitrification reactor of wastewater treatment...
TGGGTATGTCGAATAGGGTGAAATAACCGTCCACATTGGCGCTGGTCCCGTTGGTGGTCCCCCGGACCAGGACATTGGCAAAGGGGAGGGTCTCGCCGGTGTTGGCGTCCTTGATGGTGCCGAACGCGCTGAAGTTGTATTTTTCCGGTTGGAAAGCTGATGCGGCCACTTGATCTTCCGCTGCGGGGTCATACCGGGAGATAACCACCGACCGGGGCGCTTTGAGCTCATATTTCAACCCGGTCCCTTTCAACAGGAGGGCAAGACCTTCTTTCAGGTACATTTTGCCGGTGGAATAACTTGTGACCCGGATGCCCCTGATGTCCGCTTCATTGAATTCGAACTGGAGCCGGTAATTGATCTTCAGATCCAGAAAAGCCAGGTCGAGGGACAGGTTGTTGTAGGAAAACCTGATCCGGAGGTCGTCCGCCGGCTGGTCCTGAGCCTGAATTTGCGGGTTGAACAGCACAAGCAATAGGGCGGACAGCCACACTGCACGGTGTAGAGTTGACTTCATGAAAGGATGGTAGTGAGTTTAAAAATAGAGAGTAGTCGGAACCTTGGTGTTGAAACAGCGTTTGCGTTGGTCAGTCCTCAGTCCGGCGCACTTCAAAAGGCCGTGAACTGAGAACTGCCAACTGCCGACTGATCAATTGCAGCTTTCGCGCAACGTCTTCAGTTCTTCTTTGCTGTTGACCGTCACAACCGAATCGTCGGCCGTCATGGTCACGTCTATCGGGAAAACGATTTCCGGCCGGCCTTGTACGCCCGGATTGGCCTCATGCCAGTCGTGGGCCAGCGTTTTCAGCGCCTGCTGATCGGCTGCCTCGGCCGTAGTGCCGTCGGGGAATTCGACCGTTACCGGGAAATTGATCTCGAAACAGGGGGTACAGTTGCCGCTGTGGCCGTGCGAACCATGCTGGCCGCCGTGGCCCGGGTGATGCCCGAAATAGTTGCCGCCGCATGCCATGGCCAGCGCCTTCAGCTCTTCCTTGCTGTTCACCGTGATCACCTCACCGTCTTCGTTCAGCAGGTCGATCGGGAAGACGAAAGCGGGCATGGCGTGGACGTCCGGGTTGGCCTCTTTCCAGGCCTTGACCGCCTCGATCAATGCGTCGTAATCGCCAACTTCCGAAACCGTACTGTCCGGAAACTGGATGGAAACCGGAAATACGAGCTCATAACAACCGAAACGACCTAGATTGCCCTCGCCCTGGAGCCGGTAAACGGTTTCGTCGACATAGTCGGTCACATCCGTTGAAGTGGTAGAGGTGTCCTTCTGGCAACCGACGAAAAACGCGCTGAACGGCAGAGAGAGCAATAGGGCATAATTGAACAATCGCTTAAGCATAAATTGAGTTTTTTGGTTAAATAATGGATTGATTGTCAGGGTAAAATATGGTCATCTGGATTTGATTATCTTGAAGTGAACCGAAAAATCCGCCCGGGAGATCCGCAGGATATAAAGCCCGGCGGGCAAGGCCCCCAGGTCCACCTCGTTGGCGGCGCCCAGGGTTGCGGTTGTGGCCAGTACTTGCCTGCCGGAGGGGTCGTAAAGCGCTACATCGTATGTCGGCGCCGATTCGAATTCCAGCGGATTGCTGATCTCCACCTGAACGGCGTCGGGCGTTGGGTTGGGGTAGACAATGACCTGGGTGCTTGCAATCCTTTTGGTTACCGGAATGTCGCACACATCGCTGGTCAGCAATTCCTTCCGCCTGGGGCTGTTGTTCAGTACGGCAATGATCCTGGCCTTCTGATCCTGGGTGAAGACATTCATGCAGGCATCGGTGGTATAGTCCATATAATTCTCGACCATATCGCGCGAACCGCAGGAAACATGGGTGGCGCAATCGTAATTGGGTCCGTCGGCGCCCGGGGTGTCAGCGCAGTAATCGTCCGCGCCGCATCCGCCGTCGCCCCAGATATGCCGCAGCCCCAGCCAGTGCCCGACCTCATGGGTGGCGACCCTGCCCAGATCATAAGGCGAAACCAGGTTGGGAAAGTTGCCCTTTTCGGAACTGCCGAAATACCGGTAATCGATCACCACGCCGTCGGTGGCCGCCAATCCGCCGTTGTCATTGAGCCCTTCCAGGCCGGATGCCGACGGGAATTGGGCGTAGCCAATGACGTTGTCCCGCCGGGAAGTACCCATGTAAACCGTCCAGATATTGAGGTACCTGGCGGGGTCCCAATAGGTTTTGGGTTTGAGTGCAGACTGGATCTGGTCCATCGTCCATTTCAGCTGGCCGCCGTCCACCCGGTCCACGCCGGGTTCGTCGAGTATGCTGCCGTCCGGTGCAATGGTGGCGGGACAGAAGGTGATGCCGATATCCGCGCCTGCATCCAGGGTATTGTAACCGTTGGTATTGGGCATCCTGTTGAAATCCTCGTTGAGGACTTCGATTTGGGAAAGCACCTGTTCGTAAGGAATATTGGCCCCGCTTCCGGTTTTTTCACCGTAATAAATGACGTGTACGATGACGGGAATGGTCATCGAACTCCGGTAGTTCAGTTCCGGTTGCCGGGCGATTCGTTCTGCGATCCATTCTTCAAAATAACCGGCAGTTCCTTCCTGGGGATAGTTGGCTGAAAGGAGGGCTTCAGCAGCGACAAACCCGCACTTCTCCCAGGCTTCCTGGGCTGTTGCCTTCGGCAGGAGGCTGACTGCCGCCAGAAAAAAGACGCTTACCGGTAAGTGGAAGTTGAATCCCATGATGTATTGGTTGTGTTCGGACAATATTCGTCCAGGGCTGCGCAACTGCTGCGGGCAACCTGAAACGGCACCGGTACGATTAACTGCTTTTGGTCGGCCAGGAAATAACGGCCTGAAATCCGGGGAAAAAGCTCCGCGGCCGAAACCGCGGAGTACCATGCCCTTTAAGGGTCTCCTCGAAAATGTATCTTATTGATCCTGTTTGAAACCGATCCGAAGCCGGTCTCAAACGCACCTGAATTAAAAATTGTAGCTAAGCCCGGCGCTGATCCCGGCCGTGTATTCCGCGGCTTTGGAGAACGGCGCCAATTGCTTTTTAACCAGCGCGCCGGAAAAAGTGGGCTCCAGGCCGACGCTCAGGTGTTCATTGAGCCGGTATTCAACCCCGGCGCTGAGCACATAATCCGCGGAAAGGGGCTTGCAATCCTCGGGGGCGTCGAATACCCGCCTTTCCCGGGGGGCTTCCTTGAATTTGTCGTTGAGGAAATTCAACCCGGTGATCGCAAGGGATCTGTCGGTCAGGTAATTGACCGCAAACCCGCCGCCGACTGAGAAATTCCAGCGTTTGTAGCCGGTTTGGTATCTCACAGTGAGCGGCACCGAGATGTATTCCAGGCCGGTTGTCGTGGTAACTTCCACGTCTACCGGTTCGTCCTCTTCGATCATTTCATTGGGGTCCGCCTGGCTGGTCTTCAGCTCGATCTCGGCTACGCCGCCGGCTGTTTTCAGCATATAGGTGAACTCGTAATCCCCTTGTCCGCCCTGGGGTTCGCGGTCCTTGAATTCCAGGAACGGCCTGTGGGTGGAAGTATATTCGCTTTTCCGGTAGTTCAGGCCGGACTGGAGCGCCCAGTTTTTGTTGACGGCATACCGGACACCGAGCCCGACGCCGTAAGCAACTCCTTTCAGGGTCGGGGCATCCTCAAAAGCCTTATGGTGCCCACCGTGCGTAGGAAAGGGAAAATCATTGTCTACGTCAAGCACCGATTGGCTTGCCGTGAAATGCAGCCCTGCCGACCATTTGCTGCGATTGTTGGATGGGCTTGGAACAGGTGTCGTCGCCGGCTTGTAAGGTTCGGCCCGAAAAGCAACGGCAGGCTCAATCCCCGGCAGGCGATCGGGGAGCGATTCCCGGATTTTAACCGGTTCCGCTCCGGATTTCACCGGCTCGGGGCCGGCTTCGGCGATCGCTTCCGGCAAAATGGTTTTTGGGGTATTTGGAGCAACCGGGTTGCCGGTCTTGTTTAAAGCCGGGATCTCAGATTTTTTTTTGAGGACCGGATCGGTATTGTTTTCATTCCTTTTTCCGGGATCGACAGCAGCGCGATCGTGCCCGGACAGGGTGTTTTCCGTTTCCAGCGAGTAGGTGTTGCGCCGGTCACGCACATCGGCGGATTCCCCGGTTGCAGGCTGATCGGCAGGATCGCCGTCCGGGCGCAGGATCAGTTGTTTCTCCAGCGCTTCCAGTTGAGCGGTATTCTCTTCGATGCCTTGTTCCAGGCGGTCGAGCTGACGGTTGTAATAGATATGCTGGAAAGCGATGACCCCGAGCAGGAGCGCTGCCGCCGCGCTGAGGCCGAAACGCCAGAGGGGCTTCAACGCGGGCCTGGGGACGGCAGCCAGGTCGGTGTTGATCCGGTCCCACAGGTCGTCCGGCGGATTCTCCGAATACTGGTCAAAGGATTTCCGCAGAAATTCCTCCATCCCTTCTTCGTGTAGATTTTTTTCCATAAAACGGTTATTTCTTCCATTGGTGAAAAGGGGTGGAGTTGCCGGCGATCGTAGGCAACTCCCCGTCCCGATACCAAAAACAGTTAATCAGTTAAACTCTTGTCCAACATATCCTTTAAATACTTTTTTGCCCGGTTCAGCTGAGATTTGGACGTCCCTTCCGAAATGCCGATCTCCCTGGCGATCTGGGCGTGGGTATACCCTTCCAGAATGTACAGGTTGAGCACGGTCCGGAACCCCGACGGCATTTTCTGCATCAATTGAAGGACCCGTTTGACCAGTTCCTCCGAAAAAAATCCGTCATCTGCCATTTCCTCAACTTCTTCGTACCCTTTGAACTCTTCAAAGGAGAAAGCGCGTTTTTTGGTCTTGATATGTTGAAGCGCAACGTTCAGGATCACCTTTCGGATCCATCCTTCCAGGCTGCCGTCCCCCCGGTAGCGGGGAAGGTCCCGGAAAACTTTCACGAACCCTTCCTGCAGCATGTCCTCGGCGTCCTCGCGGTTGTCGGCATAACGCAGGCAAAGAACAAACATCTTGCCCTTGAAGTGCTCGTACAATTGCCGTTGTGCGAGCCGGTCGCCGCGTTTACAAGCTTCGAGGATCCCGGTCATAGCTGTCAATTCGCGAATGTTCTCGTTCATTTCAGTTACATTTACTTAGGTTGCAGGATAGCCCGGAGGGTTGCATGAGAACGGAAAAAATATGTTGAAAAAGATGGCCGGATCGGAGAATGAGGTGAAGGATAGGGGAAATGAGGTGAACGGGAGAGGTTGGTTTGTTTATTCGTTTATTTGTTGATGTGTTGATTTGGGGATTCGGGTCAATCGAAAAATTGGACCGATTAAGTCGATTAAACCGAATGATACCCTGCCGGCCGGCAGGCGGGGATTAGGCTGACCAACTGACGGACGCCCAAAATCGGACCAATCGAAGAATCCCCACCCTCGCTGAAGCTACGGCCACCGGGCGACGAAGCTTTCGGCGAAGTTGCCGGGCGTCGTAATCAATCGAACAATCGAATCATTCGAACAATCGAATCATTCGAACAATCGAACAATCGGAACAATCGAACATTCGAATCAATTAATCTATTTTTGCAAAAAATCGCCAACTTTGAACATGGAAGAAACAATGCTCCGCAGCCGCGGCTGGTTCGGTCGCAGCGGGAAAGACGGATTCATCTATCGCGCCTGGATGAAAAACCAGGGCATCCCCGCCGAAGATTTTGACGGCAAGCCCGTGATCGGGATCTGCAATACCTGGTCGGAGCTAACGCCCTGCAATGCCCATTTCCGCGAGCTGGCCGACGCCGTTCGCCGGGGCGTCCTTGAAGCGGGCGGTTTTCCCGTGGAATTCCCCGTCATGTCGCTGGGCGAAACGCTGATCAAACCTACCGCCATGCTGTACCGCAACCTGGTGAGCATGGACGTGGAGGAATCCATCCGGGCCAATCCGGTCGACGGGGTCGTGCTGCTCTGCGGCTGCGACAAAACGACGCCCGCCCTCGTGATGGGCGCCTGCAGCGTCAACCTGCCTTCCATTGTCGTTTCAGGCGGTCCCATGCTCACGGGCCGGTTCAAGGGCAAAAGCATCGGCACTTCCGATGTCTGGCGGTTCAACGAAGCCTACCGCAAGGGCGAACTGAGCCAGGAGGAATTCATCGAAGCCGAAGCGAGCATGTGCCGCAGCCAGGGCCACTGCGCGGTCATGGGAACCGCCTCTACGATGGCCTGCATGGTGGAGTCCCTCGGCCTTTCGCTGCCGGGCAACGCCGCCATTCCCGCCGCCGACTCGCGCCGCAAGGTGATGGCGCGCCTTTCCGGCCGCCGGATCGTGGACATGGTCCGCGAAGACCTCAAATTGTCGGATGTCCTGACCCGGGAAGCCTTTGAAAATGCCATAATGGCCAATGCTGCTATCGGCGGGTCCACCAATTTTGTACTGCACCTGCTCGCCATTGCCGGCCGGATCGGCGTCGACCTGAAGCTGGACGATTTCGACCCGATCTCCTCCAGGATACCGCTGGTGGCCAACCTGCAACCCTCCGGCGCCTACTTTATGGAGGATATGTATTATGCCGGCGGCCTGCCTGCGGTCATGAAGGAACTGACCGGCTTCCTGCACGCCGGTTGCATCACCGTAAACGGCAAAACGGTCGGGCAAAATGCCGAAAAGGCCGAATGCTACAACCGCGACGTCATCGCTACCGTGGAAAAACCGTTCAACCCGCAATCCGGGATCTGGATCCTCAAAGGCAACCTCTGCGAACACGGCGCCGTGATCAAGCCGTCGGCCGCTACGCCGGCTTTAATGCAGCATCGCGGAAAAGCCGTCGTCTTTGAAGATATCGAGGATTACAAGGCCCGCGTCGACCTGCCGGACCTGGATGTGGATGAGAATTCCATTCTGGTGCTGAAGAATGTCGGCCCCAAGGGGTATCCCGGCATGCCGGAAGTGGGCAATATGAGCCTGCCCAAGAAGCTCCTGCAAAAAGGCGTGACGGATATGGTGCGCATCTCCGACGGCCGGATGAGCGGTACCGGATTCGGCACGGTTGTCCTGCACGTATCCCCCGAAGCGGCTGAAGGCGGAGCGCTCGCCGTTGTCCGCGACGGCGATTACATCACGCTGGATGTCCCCAACCGGGTCCTGCGCCTGGAAGTGTCGGATGAAGAACTGGAAGTCCGCCGGAAGGCCTGGCAAACCCGGGTCAGTTATTCCGACCGGGGCTACGTCCACCTGTATCAGCAGCACGTCGAACAGGCTCACCTCGGCGCCGACCTGGATTTCCTGAAAGGCAGTTCAGGCAGCTCCGTGGTTCGGGATTCGCATTGATTGTATTTGAGGGACCCGAGAACCAGGGAATCGAAGAGTCGAATCAGTTCCCCGATTCCTCAATTCCTCAATTCCTCAATTCCTCAATTCCTCATACCCCAATGGCTCCTTTCCAACAAAAAACAGCCGTCATCACCGGCGCGGGCCAGGGCATCGGCTTCGAGATCGCCCGCCAACTGGCGCTGGGCGGCGCAACCGTGATCCTGAACGACCTGGAACCGGCCCTCGCCCGGTCAGCTGCCGAAGCTGTCAAGCGGGAAGGGGGCGTTGGTTACGCCTTCCCCGGCGACGCCTCAGATGTGGGCTTTATCCGGGAAATGGTGGATTTTGCCGCAGAAAAAACCGGCGCCATCCATGTGGCGATCGCCAATGCCGGGATCACCCTTTTCGGCCCGTTTTTGGACTTCGAACCGGAATCGCTGCGCAAGGTCATGGACCTCAACCTGGGCGGCAGTTTTTTCCTGGCTCAAGCAGCCGCCCGGCAAATGGTCCGGCAGAAAACGGGCGGCAGCATCCTGCTGATGTCGTCCGTCACCGGTCATCTTGCGCACAACAACCTGGTGGCCTACGGCATGACCAAAGCCGCCCTCGAAATGATGGCCCGCGGGCTGGTCGCCGAACTGTCGCCGCACAGCATCCGGATCAACGCCCTCGCGCCCGGCGCCACCCTGACCGAACGCACCCTCGAAGACCGGGATTACCGGCAAACCTGGTCGGCCATTACCCCGTTGGGCAAGCCGGCTACGGTGAATGACATCGCACAGGCCGCCTTGTTCCTGGTTTCCGATGTCGCAGGTCATATCACCGGGCAAACCCTGGTGGTCGACGGCGGGTGGACGGTTATGGGCGTGCAGCCGGGAGGGGGGTAACAGGATGTTCAAAAATTCCCTACCTTGCAGAGCATGTCCAGAATCCAGTCCATCGATGTCTTCCGCGGGTTTACCATTTTCATGATGGTATTTGTCAATGACCTTGCGGGCGTTTCAGGTATTCCGCAATGGATGAAGCACATGCCGGCCGACGCCGATGCGATGACCTTTGTCGACGTGGTTTTCCCGGCCTTCCTTTTTATTGTCGGAATGTCCATTCCCCTGGCGATCAGGGCCCGGGAGGCGCACGGCGATTCCATCCGGGCGATCCTCCTTCATGTCGCCATCCGGACGGCCGGGTTGGTGCTGTTGGGCGTGTTCATGGTCAACGGCGAGGAGATGAACCGCGAAGCCAACCTGCTGGCGCCCCGGTTGTGGGAATTTCTGCTGTACGTCGCCATCATTTTGATCTGGAACCGGTATCCGAAGGCGGAAAACAACCGGAAATACCTGTGGTGGGGGCTGCGCATTGCCGGTTTTGTCATTCTGTTCGTCTTGTGGCAAACCTTCCGGAAAGGGGAAACCGGCGCATTGACCGGCATGACCCACAGTTGGTGGGGCATCCTCGGGCTGATCGGCTGGGCGTATCTTTTGGCGGTACTGGCCTACCTGTTGTTCCGGGAAAACCCGACCGCGATCGCTGCCGTACTGGCGCTGTTCATCATCATGACGCTTGGGTTGCGGTCGGAAAATATCCACCTGCCGGCTTTTTTAGGTTGGCTCAAGGGGCAAACCGGCCACCTGGTGCACGCTTCCCTCACCATTGCCGGCATGCTGCTCGCAATCCTGTTTACGGATAAAACCCCGGCCGACACCCCGCGGAAACGCATCATCTGGATGGTGGCCGTCGGTATCTTTGCCTTGCTGGCCGGTTATTTCCTGCGTCCGCTGTACGGCATTTCCAAAATCCATGCCACCCCGAGCTGGGCGCTGTTTTCCATAACCATCTGCTGCTTTATTTTCCCGCTGATCTACTGGCTGGTCGATGTGAAGGGCGTTTCAAAATGGGCAACATTCCTGGAGCCCGCCGGCAAGAACCCGCTGCTGACCTATATCCTGCCCGCCCTGTTCTTTTCCATCGTCGGTTATAGCTGGATGCCCGAAGTGCTTAGCTCCGGCGGCCCCGGTATTGTGAAATCGGTGGTGTTTGCGTTGTTTATCCTGTGGCTGGCGGCCCTGCTCACGCGTTTGAGGATCCGGCTGCAGTTGTAGTCAATCGGCTTATTCCCTCTCATAAATTAGGATTTTCTCTGCATCCACTTTTGGCTGGATATATTTAGAGAGTTTAGAAGCAAAGTCTACTTTCTTATTTAATAGTTGCTGCACATTTTCCCACATATCAAAAAATTCCCATGCAGTTTCGATTTTGGCTGCATCCAACTCGACATAGAGATCAACGTCTGAGTTTTCATCAGCTTCTCCCCGGGCGTAAGAGCCAAAAAGATAAACCTTTTTTACCGGCTTATCGGTAAAAAATAACTTTAAACTGCTTATTTGCTGTTTGGTAAGTTGCAATTTAAATAAGTTTCCTCAAAATTAAGGATTATTATCCAACCTCCCAAATCCGATTGGTTATACGCTATCCCTCTGCACATTTTATCCGGCAGTGTGCCCTCACCTCCCCATCTCCTCCAACGCCGCCACAAACCGGTCCAATTCTTTGGTGGTCGTATACACATTCGGCGTAATGCGGCAGCCCTGCACCCCGGCCCCGTCGATGGCGACCGTCCAGATCCGGTATTTGTCCAGCAGGGTTTTGGCCATATCGGCGGGTTTCATGCCTTTGACCCCGACATTGGCGATGCCGCAGGCCCGGTGCGATTCGGCCGGCGTGTTCACTTCGATGTTCGGGAGGTTGCGCACCCGGCTCGTCCAGTATTCCTGGATATAACGCAGGCGGGCCTCCTTGCGGTCGGCGCCGATCATGAGGTGAAAATCAAGGGCATCGTTGATGGCCAGGTCGGTATGCACAGGGTGGGTGCCCGTGTGGTTGAGCTTCCAGATATGGTCGTCGCCGTGCCCGAAATCGGCGAACAGCGGCCACAAGCCTTTGATCTTTTCCTTTTTGACGTAGAGCATACCGGCGCCGAGCGGCACGCTGAGCCATTTATGCAGGCTTGTGCCGTAATAGTCGCAATCCAGATCGGGGATCTTGAAATCGATATGGGCGAAAGCGTGGGCGCCGTCGACCATGACCTCACAGCCCTTGCTGTGCGCCATATCGCAGATCTTGCGGATGGGCAGGATATGGCCCGTGATGTTGATCATATGGCAGACCATCAGGAGCCTGGTTTTGGGGGTGATAGCGGAGGCGTACAGGTCGACGATCTCCTCATCCGATTTCGGATGTTTGGGCACGGAGACCTTTCTGATCACCACCCCGTACCGTTCCTGCATCTGGCGGAACATCTCCTGCATGGAGAAATAGTCCTGTTCGGCAAACACCGCCTCGTCCCCGGCTTTCCAACGGACGCCGCCGATCACGGTATCCAGCGATTCGGTGGTATTGCGGGTGATGATGACCTCGTCGGGGCTGACGCCGGCCAATTCAGCCAGCCGGGCCTGAGCCGAGCGCTTATTGTCCCATTGGACGGTGCGCATATACCACGATCCCTGATAGTTGACCTCCCGCAGGTGTTCGATATAGCGTTCGAGGGTATGTCGCGGCATGAAGCAGTAATAGCCGTTTTCCAGGTTGATATAATCCGGTTTGAGGCGGTACTCGCTCCGGATCTCGGCCCAGAAGTCTTCGTTTCGGGCCAGCGTTTCCGGACTTTGGTCTTCACCGGCTGCCAGGATCTTTTCAATGTTCTTGATGGCGGTATCTGAAAAAAGGCCTGCGCCGGCCAGGAGTTTAAGGAACTGCCGCTTTTCCACGGTGGTCATTTTTAACAGGTTAGCAAACGGGTTGGATCTAACAAATGTAAGATTAATTGGAATTTAACCTTGCTTTAATTTGCAGTTCATCTTTGGTTTGGACTTTTGCCACCGTAATTAGAAAAGACTTCTTGCTGTCATCTTCTCTTATTTTTTTCTAATCTTTCCTGCAATCTAAAGTCGCTTTCTGATCAGCGTTCTACCGCCCGGTACAGCGCTGATGCTTTTTTTATGGAGAGGTATTCGCATAGCTGACTGAGCATTCATTAGGACAAATCTCTCGATTGGTTATCTGGAATATTGGATCATTAACCCGGCCGAAAAAATTGTACTGATTTATATACTGGATAAAAATGGCACTTTCACCGGACTTGCTCCCTTGAGCGATGAAGACAACCTGCAATCCTCCGTTTTCCCGGAATTAAAAATAGCGTTGAAAGAGATTTTATCGTAATTCCGCCTCTTTATTCTATTCATACCGCAACGACTCGATCGGGTCGAGACGAGCCGCCTTCAGCGCCGGATACAGCCCGGATACCAGCCCTACGATCATGCAGGTAATGACCGCTACGGTGATCCAGAGCCAGGGAAAGAGGAAGTTGCCGCCCATCAGAATGGTGACGATATTGCCGACGAGCACCCCGAGCACAATGCCCAGCAGACCGCCCAACTGGCAAACCACAACGGCTTCGGTGAGGAACTGGATGAGAATGGCCTTCCGGGTAGCCCCGAGCGCCTTGCAAATGCCGACCTCGCGGGTCCGCTCCGTTACGCTGACGAGCATGATGTTCATCAGGCCGATGGCGGCGCCCAGCAGGGTGATCATGCCGATGCCGATGGCGGCCATCCGGAAATAGAAGGTATTTTCCTTGATGATGCTGATCAGGCCGTCGCTTTTGGTGATCTCGAAGTCGTTGTCCTCGAATGCCGTAAGGCCGCGCACGTTGCGCAGCACCATGGTCGCGTGCCCGATGGCCTGGTCCATTTGCGTGGCGTCATTCACGGCAACCATCAGCTGATAATTGGTGCGCGAAGTGCCGTAATAGCGCTTTCCGGTTTGGAGGGGAATGAGGATGCGGCGGTCGGAGCTTTCGTTCATGCTGGAGCCCTTGGATTTCAGCACGCCGACGACCTTGAGCTTGATATTGCCCGCCGAAATGATCTGGTTGATGGCTTTTTCCGGCTTGTCGTTGAAGAGATCTTTTGCGATCTGGGATGCGAGGATGGTGATATAACCGCCGTTGAGCGCTTCGCGGCCTGAGAAGTTCCGGCCGGCTTCGAGTTCGTATCCGCGGGCTTCCAGATAGTTTTCATCTATGCCGACCATCCCGATATTGGGGTTGGTTTTTTTGTCGTTATACTTGATGACCGTATTGCCGGTACACCAGATGGCGATGGCTGTCCGGCTCGGAAAATCGAAACGCTCCTTGAAATCGGATACCTGATCGAAAGTGAGCGGTTCGCCCCGTTTGATCTGCCGGCCGTCCCGCCGGCCGTGGATGTTGGCGCCCTTGGGGTCGATGTCGATAGTATTGGCCCCGAGATAGGAGAGGTTATTGCTCAGGGAATAGATGGCGCTGTCGATAGCCGTCAGGATGCCGACCAGAGCCATGATGCCGAATGCAATGATCAACAGGGTCAGGACAGCCCTGAGCAGGTTGGCTCTGACAGATCGCAATGCCAGTGAGATGTTTTCAAGCAAATTCATAACCCAAAAGCGCTTTATCCGGCTAATATAGGTATTTTTGCCCCGCCGCCCGGTTTTCTTCGATTAGTCGGGGAGAATTATAGACCAAATTCAATCGACCACGCCGCGGCGTGGCGAATCAATCGAAAAATCGAATCAATCGAATCAATCGAATCAATAAAAAAGCTCCAGCCCGCCAAACATACAGAGAAAACCCTTCCGTACAACCAAACCGTATACCCAAAACCGGTGATAATATGCAACGACCGATTTACTTTCTGGTGATTTGTTTTATGTTGTGTTCATTCGCCGTCCAGGCTCAACCCGGCTCCAAAACGGCGGGCGAATTGGCTACGGCGCACTTCAACGAAGGGGAAGACCTGCTGCTGAACCGAAAATACGAACAGGCCCTGCGCAGTTTCGAAAAAGCCATCAAGCTGCAGCCCGGCATGCTGGCCGCTCAACGCGCTGCGGGGTATTGCAGTTATTTTCTGCGGTCTTACGACAAGGCCCTCAACTACTTTCTGAAGGTCGTGGAGACCGACTCCATGTTCTCCCGCATCATCTACTTTCAGGTTGCCGACGCCTATTACAAGTTGGGCAAACCTCAATTGGCCCTTCAGTATTTTGAAAAGTTCAAGGCGCTTCAGGCCGTGGCCCTCTCCGAATTCGGTTTTCAGGCCGAAAAAGAGGACAAAATGGAAGTGGACTGCCTTTGGCGGCTGTCCGCCAATATCCAGGCCTGCAAGGTCTCCATGGATTCCCTGAAATTTCTCAATATCACCGAGGTGCGCAATCTAGGCCCCCGGATAAATACCCGGCACGACGACTATTTCCCCTTCCTGACCAACGACCAGAAAAAGCTCTTTTATACCCAGCACAGGAACCAGCCGGAAAAGGAAGAGGACCTGTTTTACAGTGAAAAAGAGGACGGCGAATGGCAGAGCAGTACCCCGTTCAAAGGCCTGAATACCCCCAGTTTTGAAGGCATGAGCACCTTTATCCGCGACGGAAGGCGGCTTTATTATACCGCTTGCGGCCGCGAAAATGTGCTGGGCCCCTGCGACATCTGGGAAGCCCTCGTGAACGGCGAAGAGGTGACCGGGGCCGGCCCCGTCAAAGGCGTGCTCAATTCGGAGAACTGGGATTCCCAGGCGGCCGTCAATTGCGACGGGACGGTCATTTATTTCTCGAGCAACCGGGCGGGCGGCCTGGGCGGCACCGACATCTGGCGCAGCGAAAAACGACCCGACGGCTCCTGGTCGCAACCTGTCAACCTCGGCGTCAAGATCAATACGCCCGAGAATGAGGAAGCGCCTTTTATCAGCAACGACGGCAAAACCCTGTACTTCTCTTCCGAAGGGCACCTGGGGCTCGGCGACCAGGATATCTTCATGAGCTGGCTGGATGTCCGGACCAACCAGTGGAGCACGCCGGTCAACCTGGGGCCCCCGGTCAATTCACCCTTCCGCGAACTGGGCCTTTTCCTCACCGCCGACGGCAAAACCGGCTATTTCGCCTCCGACCGGCCGGGCGGACAAGGGCAGCTGGATATCTATAATTTTGACCTTTCCGACAAACTGTTCGGCGATCCGATCACCTACGTCGAAGGATTCGT
>WBZL01003490.1_pt1 | contig 14335 bp, 12 predicted proteins | sample 5204291 | NCBI WGS metagenome assembly WBZL01 (sample SAMN12344345, study PRJNA552823) | activated sludge metagenome | biome: Activated sludge suspended growth; feature: Nitrification reactor; material: Wastewater; isolation source: activated sludge from nitrification reactor of wastewater...
CTTCATCGCCCACACCCTCACCCTCTCCCAAGCGGCTTCAAAAGACAGTACCCCTCTCCCTCCTGACGCTGAACCCCGCGGCCTCCTCTACCGCCCCGCCCTCCTCGCCCAGGCCAGCGTCCGCCTCCTCAACCGCAAATATACCCTCGACCACGCCCTCCAAAAAACCGTCTCCGTCGTCGAACCCGACCCGCGCGGCCTCCTCCGCTGGGAAGAATTTGAAACCCCCGCCCTCGACCTCCGCACCCTCGACCGTGGCTCCGTCCCCCAATCCAGGTTCGCCCCCCTCGAGGGTCCCCTCGCCGAAAGTGCATGGTACCCCGCCCAACAAACCGACTTCCTCGAATGGATCTACCGCCACGCGGAAGTCACCGTCCGCGCGAACGAATCCCTCAAAGTCTACGCTGGCCCTAACGTTTCCCCCGCCGAATTCCGCACCCTCTGTTCCAACGCCGCCCGCGCGGGCCGCGATGCCGAACTCGCCAAAATTTCCCAGACTCACGACCGCAAAATCGAACAATTAAAGCTAAAATTAGCCCGCGAAGCGCGCGAACTCGAATCCGACAAATCCGAACTCTCCCAACGCAAAATGGAAGAAATGGGCACCCACGCCGAAAACGTCTTCGGCTTCCTCACCGGCTCCAAACGGCGAAACATCTCCACCTCCCTCTCCAAACGCCGCATGACTGAAAAAGCCAAAGCCGACGTGGAAGAATCGGAGGCCGAAATCGAGAGCCTCGAACAACAACTCGCCTCCGCCGAACAAGAAAAAGCCACCGCCCTTGAAGACCTCAACCAGCGCTGGGCCGACCTCGTCACCAACTTCACCGAAATTCCCGTCCAGCCCTTCAAAAAAGACATCCGCGTGGAACTCTTTGGCCTCGCCTGGTACCCCTACTGGCTCGTGGAAGCCGATGGACAGGTGATCGAGTTACCCGGCTTTGGCACGTAGTCTTTACTGTGTCGGGTACACAAAATAACGTAATTACTCACGCTTAATGGGGTTGGACTCGAAAAAAAGGATGAAAGGGGAAAGATATCTTTCCCCTTCATCCTTTTTTTCGGCACTTCCTGTTTTAGGTGAGAGCGATAAAAAAAAAGGGAAAACCTTAATGCTGAACAACGGCTCTGAAGAAAAACCTCCCCGTTTCTTTATTGACCAAACGCGTGGCAAAAGCGACCGCGCCATTGCCATCGAAGCGATTGTGCTGTTGGATATGCACCTGATTCAATTACTTCAGGCGTTCATGATCCGCGACCCCGCGGAAGTCAGCGAATTGTTGGGGGAAGATCACCCGTTGGGGTCCCTCAGCGCTCGGATTCGGGCGGCGTACTGCCTGGGGTTGATCAGTTTGGAAGAGCGGGATGATTTGTGGACGCTCAAAAATATCTGGGAATACTTCATCCACCAAATGGAAGACCTCTCCCTGGCGCATGAACCCCTCAGCGGGTGGTGTCAGATGCTCAAGCTCCCGATCCGCATTCAGCATTCGACCGAGGCCCGCGCCCCGCGTGGGTTGTTTGTCTTCACCATTGCCCTGCTCATTCACCAACTCACCCTACGCATCCAACAAGCCGAGACCAAACACTGTACCACCCCGTCCGATTTTTCGATGTTTGAGCAATTAGAAAAAGTGAAGTAACATCGTCGGTTATTTTGCATCTAAGCATCATGCTTACCTCTGTCCTCCTCATTCTTTTTGCCACCCTTCTCTACGGCCTCGTTCACTCAATCCTCGCCGCGCTGAAAACCAAAGCCCTCGCCCGCCAGTGGTTGGGCCAACATACCGACCGCTGGTACCGGCTCTTTTTCAACGTTTTTGGATTTGTCAGTTTTCTGCCTGTCCTCGCCCTCCCCCCCTCTCTGCCAGATACCGTCCTCTATCGTATTCCTGCCCCCTTGTCGTATCTCGCCATCGCCGGGCAGGTTGGGGCCGTGATCCTGCTGACCGCCGGAATCCTGCAAACGGATACGCTCTCCTTTATGGGGATTCGCCAGCTCGTCACCATTCCCCAGTATTTGAAAGAAGAAAAACTTGTGATTTCCGGTTTGTATCGCTGGGTGCGCCACCCGCTGTACACCGCCGGGATGCTGTTTATCTGGTTGACGCCGGTGATGACGGTTAACTGGCTGGCCCTTTATATCGGTGTTACTGTGTACACGATCACCGGAGCGATGTTTGAGGAGCGTAAACTGGTGCAGGTGTTTGGTAAAGATTACGAAGATTACAAGAAACGGACCCCGATGTTGATTCCAGGGCTAAAATGGGGGGAGTGATATAATCGCTCCCAATGAAAACGAAATTTGCCCTTCTTTTCCTGCTGATCTCAGGATTTCTGTTTTTAGTCGGGGTCTCTGTTGCCTTTCGCCCCCCGACGCTTGCCGCCCCCTCGCTTCAACTAACCAACTTTCCCACGCCCACGGCTGGCGCAGATGGCCGGATTATTTACATTGTGCAGGATGGGGATACGCTTTGGCGCATCTCCGCGATCACTGGCGTTTCGCTGGAAGATTTGCGGACGTTGAATGGGCTGAGTGAGGAAGATGTCATTGCCCCCGGACAACAACTGCTCCTGGCTTTTGGCAACCCCGTCCTGCCCACACAGGATCCCAACGCCGCGCCGACCGCCATCCCCGCCGGGTTCACCCCCACGCCGACCGCCGGACCGAGTAGCGCGACCGTGTGCATCCTCCTCTACGAGGACGTGAACGGGGACGCTATCCGCCAGGAAACGGAATTCGGCATTTTAGGGGGCGCGATCAATCTCGCCAATGCTTCTGGAAGTGTCTCCAAGACCGGCGAATCAACCGATGCGACTGAGGTGGATGAGTTTGGGGACATCGTGCCCACACGGGTTTGTTTTGAGGATGTTTTGGTGGGAAACTACACGATTTCGGTGGCGATTCCGGAGGGGTATAACCCCACGACGTTTTTGAATTATGAATTTGACTTGCAAGGCGGCGATGAGAGCTTCTTAGATTTTGGGGCGCAAATCAGTAGTGCCGGGATCGAAGCCAATCCTCCGCCCGAGGAGGGGGGACGCTCTCCGACGATGGGGATTATTGGGGGCGTGTTTATTCTGGGCGGCATTGGATTGGCCGTTTACGTGTTTGTCTTTAGTGGGGGACGAAAAATTACACGTTCGGACGAATAGCTCTGTATTTCACAAACCGGACGCAAATTACCCTTGTCTGGTAGGCAGAAGTCGCTTAAGATGTGCTAACGCAATCCGTTTCCTCTTAAATATACAATTTATTCAGGAGAAATCCCTATGTCCCAACAATTCGGGCAACCTAGCAACTATCATCTTGAACATCATGGGTTAAGTCATCTTGACCATGTATATTGGAATCTGCCAGTTTCTGCCTTGATGGAGAAAGCGATCCAGCGCGGCGAAGGGATTCTGGCCGAGCCGGGAACGCTTGTGGTTCGCACCGATCCCCATACGGGACGCTCTCCCAATGATAAATTTGTGGTGGATTATGGGGAGGAAACTAGCGATATTTGGTGGGGCAAGGTCAACCAACCCATTTCCCCCGAGAAATTTGAGCGTTTGCATCTACGGATTCGGTCATTCTTTCAGGGAAAAGACGCTTTTGTTTTGGATGCGGCGGCGTCTGCCCACCCCGAGTATGAACTTCCTCTGCGTTTGGTTAGCCAAAATGCCTGGCAAACGTTGTTCGCACGGCATATGTTTCTCCGTTTGCCCGCGGAAAAAATCCCTGGACATGTCCCCCAATTCACCATTTTACACGCCCCGGAAGCTTTCGCGGACCCGTCAGAAGACGGAACCAACACTGGCACATTTATCACGGTAGATTTTAAGAAGAGCTTGATCCTGATCGGGGGCACACGCTACGGCGGTGAGATAAAAAAATCTATCTTCACCATTCTGAATTATCTGCTCCCCAAACGTGGGGTGCTTTCGATGCACTGCTCCGCCACCGCGGGCAAAAACGGGGATACGGCCCTCTTCTTTGGCCTGTCCGGGACGGGGAAAACGACGTTGTCCTCCGACCCCGAACGAGGGTTGATCGGCGATGACGAACATGGTTGGGGTGATGATGGCGTCTTCAACTTTGAAGGGGGATGTTATGCGAAGACGATCCGCCTCAGCCACAAATATGAACCGATCATTTGGGAAGCGACCCACCAATACGGGTCAATTCTGGAAAATGTGATTTACGACGAAACCACGCGCACGTTCGATTTTGATGACGGAAGTGTGACCGAAAACACACGGGTGGTATACCCGATTTACCGTGTCCCGAATTACGTGGAAGAGGGCCGCGCGGGTCACCCCACGAATATCTTTTTCCTGACCGCCGATGCGTTCGGGGTTCTGCCCCCCATCGCCAAGCTGACGAAAGAACAGGCGATGTACTATTTCCTGGCGGGATATACCTCCAAACTCGCGGGCACGGAAAAAGGACTGGGCGCAGAACCCCAGGCGACATTCTCGGCTTGTTTTGGCGCACCTTTCCTGCCGCTTCACCCCCGTGTTTATGCGGAGTTGTTGGGCAAAAAGATTGACCAGCACAAGGTCAATGTGTGGTTGCTCAACACGGGCTGGACCGGTGGCCCGTTCGGGGTGGGGGAGCGGATGCACTTACCATATACCCGTGCGATGGTTTCCGCGGCCCTGAGTGGGGCGCTGGACACGGTCGCTTACGAAACCGAGCGTTTCTTTGGCCTTTCCATTCCGACCAGTTGCCCGAATGTGCCCGCAGAAATTCTCAACCCCCGTGGAACCTGGGCGGATAAAATTGCGTATGATTCCCAAGCCCGGTCCATGGTTGAACGTTTTGAAAAAGGATTTGCTCAATTTAAGAAGGAAGTCTCGAAGGAAATCGCAGAGGCGGGGCCTTCGCTCGAAAAGTTGGCTTCGTAGAGGATTGTTGATTGAAGGCGGTAACCCATGGTTGCCGCCTTTGAGTTTTTTGTGGCCCCTGTTTTTCTGGAAATGTTTGCTGGTATAATTTTTTGAAACCCCTGAACCTTTTTTGAATGTGAAATGTAATATGAATTAATACGGTCATTCTGCTCTCAGACAAGACCAAATCCTGTTATCTCATAAGGAGATTGCCATGGCAAATTATTTGATTCGTCGTTTTTTCCAAATGATAATTGTGGTTTTTCTTTCCACAATTGCAATTTATGTGCTGTTAAACATAGCACCGGGTGGCCCTCTGTCAGGCCTCCGCCTTTCCGCTGATGTGAAAAGTCGCGTGAGTGATTCTGATATTGCCCGCTTAAAATCCTATTTAGGCCTGGATAAACCTCTGGCATTGCGGTATATCACCTGGATGATCGGGGATGACTGGTTAGGAGCCAATTGGATGTATGTAGGTTTATCTCAATTTACCCAGGATAAAATTGGTAAAAATGGGACGCCGATTGTGAAAACCGACTCGGATACAGGTGAAAAATATACGGAGCAAGAAAAGTTTAGATTTTGGACTGATCCCGGGATCGCCTTGTTGAATCCTGGTTATACCCTTTGGGTTATCGGCGATGATCTTGGTGTGAAAGACGTGGAAGTGGTGATTGAAACGCCTGACGGTCAAGAAGCCTCGATCCAATCTCTTCAGGTTTATCAGGCTAAAACGGTTTACGTAAAACCCGCCCAGGGTTTTGAAATTGACGAAGAGATCACGGTTCAGGGGAAAATCCTGTCCCAAAAAGGGAACGAAGTGATCATTGAGGATTTGAATAAACACCATTATTTGGTAAATACTGATGAAGCTACGGTTTTTAATTTTCCTGTCGGAGAAGCAAAAACTCGTCCTGAGGCAGGAAACTGGGCTAATATTTCCTGGTTAACAGGAAGTGCTGGATTACTGGGACAATATGCCGGCTTTCATGGGGATACCCATGGTGTCTTACGTCTGGATTTCGGGTTTTCCTGGAAATTGTCTCCTTCCCAGCCCGTCATTGACCTGATTAAAAGCCGCCTGGGGAATACCTTAATCTTGATGTCGGGTGCGGTCCTCTTCTCCATTTTTATCGGCATTCCGATTGGGATCTATTCCGCAATTCATCAATATAGCCGAATGGACTACGCTGTCACGACCTTTTCTTTCTTTGGGTCTGCAATGCCGGTCTTTTGGTTTGGGCTGATGATGATCTTGCTGTTTTCATATATGTTCAAACAATGGGGGTTGCCTTACTTCCCGACAGGGGGGGTGGCCTCCGTACGTGCAGAGCCCGCGGATAGCCTCTTAGGTATGTTAGGTGCTACGCCTGGAAATCTGGTGGATCGGGTGGTTCATTTGATCATGCCCATCGCTGTGCTGAGTTTGCTCTATCTGGCAGGATGGAGCCGGTTTGCTCGTTCATCTATGTTGGAAGTGCTTCGACAGGATTATGTGAGAACGGCTCGTGCGAAAGGGTTGCTTGAACGATTTGTGATTATGAAACACGCATTGAGAAACGCCCTCATCCCAATCGTGACTATTCTCGTCTTTGAAATCCCTGCGATCTTTGGAGGGGCCATTATTACCGAAACGATTTTTAGTTATCCTGGGATGGGTAGTTTATACTTCCAAGCGCTGGGAGCAAATGATTGGCCTGTTGTTATGGCAAACTTGTTCATTACCGCGATCCTGGTCGTTTTGGCCACCTTGATACGCGATGTCCTTTACACCATGGTTGATCCCCGAATTCGTTTTAGCTAATTCATAAAAATAAACAACTGGTTGGGATCTTTCCCAACCAGTTGTTTATATAAAATTTCACGAGGAGTAAAAAAAAATGGCTGTTGCACAACTTGAAAACGAAAAATTACTGACCATTGAAGAAGAAAGTCAATGGCTATTGGTTTGGCGTCGATTTCGCAAGCATAAATTGGCTGTCGCTGGAATGCTCACCATTTCGATCATTGTCCTGGCTTGTTTTTTAGCGCCCTGGGTGGCGCCTTATGATCCCTTTATTTTGTCGCAGAATGTCGATACGGAACAAATCTTAAAAAATGCGCCTCCTTCTTTTGATCATCTTATGGGAACCGATAACATTGGGCGGGATGTCTTTAGCCGTCTCCTTTATGCTGGGCGAATTTCCTTGCTCGTAGCCTTCGTGGTTGTTTTTGTAAGCCTAACCATTGGTGTTCTCGTCGGCGGTATTTCTGGCTATTACGGAGGTTGGTTGGATGATGTCATTCAGCGTTCTGTAGAATTTTTACTCACTCTGCCTTTGCTCCCCTTGTTGTTGGCGTTTTCTTCCCTCATGCGGGGAATTGAAATTCCAGGGATGCCTAGTGAGTGGAGTAGTGCGGTAATTATCTCCGTCATCCTGATCGTGTTTGGTTGGATGGGATATACGCTCCTGGTTCGTGGGATGGTTTTATCCTTACGCGGTCAAGAGTTCACTGAAGCGGCGAAGGCATTGGGGATGGGGAGTTTTGGCATTATTGTCAAACACATGATTCCGAATGCTTTGGCTCCGATTATTGTGTCGGCGACGCTTGCTTTGGGTGGGATCATCATTACGGAGTCAGCCCTTTCATTTCTTGGTTTTGGAATTCAACTGCCCGTTCCTACTTGGGGAAACATGTTGAACGAGTACCAAAATGATATGTGGACTCAACCCGCAAAAGTTTTCTATCCCGGTCTGGCTATTTTTATCTGCACGCTAGCGTTCAACTATGTTGGTGATGGTTTACGGGATGCTTTGGATCCACGGTTGAAAAAATAAAAGAAATTCTCCATCCCAGTCTGGTTTTGAATGGTATATTGTTGAAATATCCTGTTTTTATCACCTGCCTGTAATCTCTGAGCGTGAAAAATTGCTCCACGGAAAACAGGCAGGTGAGTCGTTTCTAGAGTTTTCTGAAATTAAATTCCATTGCACAATACTTGATGTTACAATTAACGTCGGTTATGCACTCATAAAAATCCCTCATTGGAGAAGATCCCTGTGGCCGATAAAAATTCTCAACCACTTCTTGAAGTTCACAACTTGAAAACGTATTTTTTTACAGAAGATGGGGTTGTCAAAGCAGTTGATGGTATTGATTTTTATGTTTCTCCTGGAGAAATATTAGGACTGGTGGGTGAATCCGGGTGCGGAAAAAGTGTCACCTCCCTTTCGATTATGCGGTTAGTAGGTATCCCGGGTAAAGTCGTTGAAGGCAGTGTTACTTTTGAAGGACGAAGTATCTTGGAGCTTTCAGAAGCTGAAATGGTGGACATGCGAGGAAATCGAATGTCCATGATCTTTCAGCAACCTCAATCTAGTTTAAATCCGGTTTTCAAAGTCGGTGATCAGGTTGGGGAGGTTTTACAAATTCACCGTGATATGGGCAAGGAAGAGGCCTGGGAAAAAGCAGTTGAATTGCTTCGACTTGTCGGAATTCCTGACCCTGAAAATAAAGCCCATGCTTTTCCGCATGAAATGTCTGGCGGGCAAGCGCAACGTGTGATGATTGCGATGGCCTTAGCGCTTAATCCACAGTTACTCATTGCTGACGAACCCACGACCGCATTGGACGTGACCATTCAGGCTCAAATTTTGGATTTGATACGAGACCTAAGCGAACGCATGGGCACCTCCGTCATTTTGATTACCCACGACTTAGGCGTGGTCGCTGAAATGGCGGATCGTGTGGCGGTTATGTATGCGGGGCGGATTGTGGAAGAAACAGATGTGCATACCATCTTTGCTGAGCCTTTGCATCCCTACACGCAAGGATTAATTGACTCGATTCCGATTTTGGGTAAGGTGAAGGATCGTTTAGATGTCATTCCTGGGGGTGTACCTAACTTAGTTAACTTACCTCCAGGTTGCCGTTTTGCGCCCCGATGTCGTTCCAGAGTAGAGTATAAATTGACAATTTGTGCTGATTTGGAACCAGAATTGGTGTTATCAAAGCCCAATCATAAAGTCCGTTGTTGGTTATATGCGGATCATGATAGTCACAAAGGCCCCTTAAAACAAGGTCGGGCTGGTGCGTAAAAATCTAACAAGCGGTACCTTTCGTGCCTAGAAAAAAATCCTACAATGAGAGAGGCAGAGCATGAGTGAAATCACTGCAAGCAAAAATGGCAACAGTAAAAAACTGATAGATGTCAATAATTTAGTAAAGTATTTTCCAGTTCGAGGTGGGTTGTTACAGCGGGTCATCGCCTGGGTACAGGCCGTTGATAATGTTTCTTTTTTTGTTCGAGAAGGTGAAACCTTAGGGTTAGTGGGTGAATCAGGGTGTGGAAAAACGACCGTTGGGCGAACCATGTTGCGTTTGCTTGAACCCACCAGCGGAACAGTTTCCTTTGACGGAACAGATGTGCTTAAATTGCGTGGGGCTGATTTAAAGGCCATGCGTCGTAATATGCAAATTATCTTCCAGGACCCTTACGCATCCTTGGACCCTCGGATGCCGATTGGCGAATCCATCGCGGAGGGTTTGAAAATTCATCATATTGGGACGCCCAAAGAAAGATTTGAAACAGTCATTCGAACTCTACGTCAGGTGGGGTTGGAAGATTACCATGCTCGTCGATATCCTCATGAATTTTCCGGTGGACAGCGCCAGCGCATTGGGATTGCCCGCGCTTTAGCCTTACAGCCCAAGTTTATTGTATGTGATGAACCCGTTTCCGCTTTGGATGTCTCGATCCAATCGCAGGTTCTTAATATTTTGGCCGATCTTCAAAAAGATTTTGGCTTGACCTACCTGTTTATTGCGCACAACCTGTCGGTCGTTGAACATATTTGTAATCGCGTTGCGGTCATGTATTTGGGTAAAATGGTAGAAATGGCACCACGGGGCGAATTGTTCAGTAACCCCCTTCATCCATATACGCAAGCCTTAATGTCGGCGATTCCCATTCCTGATCCGACCATAAAACGCGAGCGTATTATCTTGAAAGGCGATGTTCCTAGCCCTCTGCGCCCTCCCAGTGGGTGCCGTTTTCACCCGCGTTGTCCAGTCGCAATGGACCATTGTTCTGTTGAAGAACCAGCCTTCAAAGAAGTTACTGCGGATCACTGGGTGGCTTGTTGGCGCGTTGAATAATCTAAACCCCTCATTGTAAAAAAAAAAGATACCTTTCCACACGGAATGGTATCTTTTTTTGTAACTACTCGGGCTTAGAGAAAAAGTTCCTCGAAAAAATGAAGGGTGGGGGGATGTACATCCCCCACCCTTCATTTTTTCGGACTAATCCCTTCCCTGGCTGAGTAGTTACCTTTTTTTTATGATAGAATTTTGTCACGATGGCTTTCCAAATTTTAGTTGTAGACACTCAACGTGAAGCGAGTAAAATGATCCGCATAGGCATTCAGTCTTTAGGAGCAGATTTTGCTGTCGCTACCGCGATGTCGGGGGAAGAGGCCCTCTTGGAAGCCCGTTTACGCAAATTCGATTTATTGATTTCAGAAGTACGATTGACGGGGATGTCAGGGGTGGAATTAATTCGAAAATTGCGGGCATCGAAACCCGATTTGAAAGCTATCCTGATTTCCGGTTCACTGGATCGGTATATTCGCCGGGAAGCCGCAGACGTTGGTATTGAAAATTTACTTCAGAAGCCTGTTGAAATAGCGGAGTTGCTCAATGAGGTGAAAAACACATTGGGGCTTGGGGGAGCGCCTTCTCCTATCGTTCAAGAAGAAAACCAGGTTGAGTCAGCCCCTTTAGGAATTTCTGACCGATTAGCCATGTTGCGTCAGGATCTGGGCGCCTCCTTTTCCCTGTTAATGAGCGATACCGGGGAAGTCCTGATGCAGGCTGGAAATTTTCAGCAATTAGATATTGAAGCAGAAGTCTCCTCACTCATTGCGGTTTTCAGTGCAGGCCATAAGATTTCGCGCTTATTGGGAGCACCTCATCCTCTTAACCTCTACACCTTTAAAGGGCACAAGTTGGATTTGGTCATGGCACACGTAGGCGAATCCCATGTCCTATTGGTTGGTACACCTTCTGCCAACGCGACCCTGGCGCAAATGGATCGGCTCAATCAAATCATTACGCAAGGGACACATGATTTGCAAGTGACTTTGGCAGATATGGGCGTGACTTTGGTAAATCGAGATGAAAGCTTGATGTCTAATGAACCGCTCGCCACCTCTCCTGAAGATGTGCCAGAAATTGAGGAAGTATTTGAATTGGATTTGGGGTTGGATGCGCTATTTTCTGCGGGAGAAAAAATAGCCGGAAAAACCGACCTGGAGTCTTTCTGGGAAGTTACTTCCGTTGAAGATACGGGGATTTTTGCGAGTTCAGATGCTTTATCTTATGAACAAGCCCGTCAATTGGGGTTAGCACCCGATGAAGAAAGATAACAAACTTTCTTGGTCTTGCAACATCTCACACTCTCATCTGAGAACCTCTTACCGATTTATAAAGACTGAAATAACGCTATTGTCATCTTGGCTTTAGTCATGATACAATTCTCCCGCTCATTTTTATGGCAACATTGGGGCATGGTGCAATGGCAGCACAGCGGACTTTGGATCCGTTAATCCTGGTTCGAGTCCAGGTGCCCCGGCTTTTGTTGAAACGTGGAAGCCGTGTCTGAAGAAGGCTCAACAATAGATACCTTCACTTTTCATATCTCCTAACGAGCATCCACCTCTTCTGTAGGGTGTGATGCTCGTAATTTTTAAGGCTCTCCTGTTTTGGGTGGGAAAAGTGTCGATATTTTGAAGGCATGGGAGATATACATCTCCCATGCCTTCAAAATATCGGGTTTTCATCCCATTAATCTCGGTAGAACCATTTTTAAGAATATATGTCTAAAACTAATGCAGTAATTTTAGCCGCTGGTCAAGGTAAACGGATGCAATCGCCTTTGCCAAAAGTATTACACCAGGTTGCAGGCCGTCCAATGATTGAATATTCCATCTCTGCGGCATTTACAGCTACCGGGGAAAAACCTGTTATAGTTGTGGGTCATCAGGCTGAGTTAGTCAAAGAACAAGTCGGTGCGAGGGCACATTATGTTCTCCAGGAAAAGCAATTAGGAACGGGACACGCCGTACTTCAGGCTGAAAAACTCCTTAAAGATCAGTGCCAATATGTCCTGGTGCTCAGTGCAGACATGCCGCTGATTACCAGTGAAACGCTTCGCCGTTTAATCACCACGCAAAAAAAATATCCTGGCCCGATAACAATGGTGACGATTATCGCCGAAAACCCACGCGGGTTTGGGCGGGTGGTGAGAGACGCAAACCATCAAGTTCAATCAATTGTAGAAGAAACTGTTGCCACCCCTGAAGAACTGTTGATTACCGAGTTAAATGCAGGTATCTATTGTTTTTCTGCGCATTGGTTATGGGAAGCCCTCCACAAAATAAAAATTTCCCCCAAGGGTGAGTATTTCCTGACAGACCTGGTGGAAATTGCTATTAAAAGTGGCCTGGATGTTGAAACGATCACCCTGGATGATCCGGCGGAGGCTCTGGGCATTAACACCCAGGAACATCTTCTGGAAGCAGAACTGCTCATGGGGCGACAAGCCTTGGCCTATTCGCTTTAGGTAGATGAAATACTTACCTTAAGGTCGTCTCTTTTTCGGGTTTCAGAGTTCTAAATGTCTTTCCCAGGCTTAACCACAGCCCTCTTCATTCTCGTCATCCTTGATTTTTATATCACTGCGGCCAAGGTCGGCTTTATTAATACACGTTTAGCGCGTATTTTATCCTACAAAGATCAAAATAAACGGCAAATTGAAACCACTGTCAACCTGATCAAACAACGCGTTAAAGTTGGTACCGGATTACAAATCATCCATGTTATTTTGCGTTTTTTCATCGCTGGCCTGGCTCTTTCTCTTAGTTCAATACAGGAAAACACCCTATTAGGTTGGGGTTACTGGTTTGTCATGTTAATCTCTGCCGCAATACTCCTTGCTTTTATTGAACTACAAATAGAAACACGGGTCCTCACCGCTCCAGAAACCTGGGCCGTCAACTTAACCCCCTTTACAAAAAGCATCCTCAGCCTTTTTGCGCCTCTCCTCGCCCTCCCCTTATGGATTTCACGCTCGCTTGCCTCCGAGCCAAAACGTTTTTTCAGCGTGACAGAAGAAGAACTCAAAAAATTGTTGGATGTCAGTCAAGAAGAGGGGGGCTTGCAAATGGATGAACGGAAAATGATCCGCTCCATTTTTCAATTCCACGAAAAAATGGCGCGAGAAGTAATGGTACCTCGCATCGATATTCTGGCGCTCGATATCCATACCCCCATCCTCACCGCCGCAGATGCCATGCTCAAATCCGGCTTTTCGCGGGTTCCTGTTTATCAAGAAAACATCGACAACATCATCGGTATTCTTTACGTCAAAGATCTCTTGCGGCTCTGGCTGGAAGGAAAACAAGAAGGCTCTCTGCATGATAAACTCCGCCCGGTTTACTTTGTCCCCGAAACAAAAAAGGCCGATGAGTTATTGACCGAAATGCAAAATCGTCGCATTCATATCGCCTTGATCGTGGACGAATATGGGGGCGTTGCAGGCTTGGTCACCTTAGAAGACTTAATGGAAGAAATCGTCGGAGAAATCCAAGACGAATATGATCAGGCCGAAGAACAAATTTACCACCAGATTAATGACGGCGAATATATCTTCCAAGGCCGAATTGATCTCGATGATTTCAACAAAATTATGGATAGCGCCCTGTCCAAAGACGAAGCCGATACCCTCGGCGGCCTCATCTACAACAAAATCGGAAGAGTTCCAAAAGGTGGCGAAGAGATTCGAACCGATGATATACTTCTCACCGTTGAACAGGTAAGCGGCAGACGCATCCGCAAAGTCAAAGCCATCCGTTCCTCGAAAACATCCTTAGCTCAAAAAGTGGACCCCCATGCTAACTAATGAACTCCGCGACCAACTCATTCAAATTGCTCAGCACTCCCGCCGTTGGGCCTATGCCCCCTATTCCAACTACCCTGTCGGAGCCGCATTACTCACCACCTCAGGCCGAATATACGAAGGCGTAAACGTCGAAAACGCCGCCTACCCTACCGGAATGTGTGCTGAGCGCGTCGCAGTCTTTAAAGCCATTTCTGAGGGCGAGCGACAATTTGAAGCCATCGCCGTCGTCACCCGCAATGGTGGCACCCCCTGCGGGGCCTGCCGTCAAGTTCTCGCAGAGTTCGGACAAGACACCATCGTCCTCATCGCCAACGACGCCGGACAAATCCTCCAAGAAACCCCCATCGGAAACTTATTACCCTCCGCATTTGGCCCAAATGACTTAAACGAAAATTCACATCAAGGGGTAAAATAACTCGCTATGCGTATCTTGATTATTTCTGACATTCATGCCAACATAACCGCTTTAGAAGCCGTCCTCGAACATGCCGGAGACGTGGATGGAACCTGGTGTTTAGG
>WBZL01003492.1_pt1 | contig 14329 bp, 15 predicted proteins | sample 5204291 | NCBI WGS metagenome assembly WBZL01 (sample SAMN12344345, study PRJNA552823) | activated sludge metagenome | biome: Activated sludge suspended growth; feature: Nitrification reactor; material: Wastewater; isolation source: activated sludge from nitrification reactor of wastewater...
CAAACTCCGACGCGCGATCGGGATAAGCCACCTTCAGCGTCTTGCGCAAGCTGGTGGCCAGCTGGCCCTGGCGTTTCTTCTCCTCCATCGCCTTCGTGAAAGCCTCCCCCACATTGGCCAGTCCGCGACCGATGCCGGAGCCCAGCCGGTCATACCCCTGCATCAAGTTTTGATCCGCCCGAAACGGTGTCCACATTTGTATCGACATAAAATCAGTTGAGAGTTTGGGAGTTGAGAGCCGACTGGCTAAAGCTTCGCACCGGACATTCCAGCGTCAGGCACCAGTAAACCGTCGTGCGTTCGTTGCACGCCTGGCCGGCCACCATGCCCTGTTCCTGGCACACCGGGCATCCCGCCGCCCCCGGCCGCAGCGCCATGGATTTTATATCCGCCTTCGGCACCTCACCCGGCACCTGCCTTACATTGCTTCCCGCCAGTCCATTCATGCTCTGTGTTTCTCCGTGCCCTCGGTGGCTACGATTCATCGTTGCGTTCATCGCGCCGGTCGGCCTCGTTCTTTTGGAACTGCTTTTGAATACACAACCATTCCTGCACCTGCCCCATCTGCGCATAAAAGTTGCCGCCGCCATGCTCCATCGCACTCGTCTCATCCGTCGATCCGTCCATGGCTTGCGCTGTGACGAAGATGCGGACGGAATCGCAGTGCTCCAGCAACTTGCGAGTCGCTTCATCGAGCAAAGCTTGAATGGTTTCCTTCTGCGTCACGCCGTCACCTCCACCGGCTTGCCCACCAGCCGGATCTTCTCCTCCATGAACTCCCGGATGGGTCCCTTCAACGCCGGCAATTCCTTGAGCTTGGCCGCCAGCTTCTCGCCGTTCTTTATGTAGAGTTCGCGCAACTGTTCCGGCGCCTCGTTCAGCATCCAGTGGCGGAACACCATCCACTTCGGATTCTGCGCCCCATAAATCTCGCGGGCCACCCAGCACATTGCCGCGAAACCGCTGGCCCCGCCCAGCAATCCGCCGATGATATCGCCCGCCAGTCCCATCTGCGCGCTGCTCTTCGCGCTCGCCATGTTGCGACTCTGCACCTCGCGATTCACGCCGTAGCTCAGGTAATCCTCCACGCCGATGCCGCTGTTCGGCGCCTGGATTTGTGCGCCCGCCGGCGCCGGGCTCATCGTCGGCCGTCCCGTCGTCGCCTGGAAAATATCACCATACGCCCCCGCCGCCTGGCGTGCTTCCGCCATGCGCTGCTGGCGCAACTGCTCGCCAAAGCTCGTCTTCTGCAACGCCTCCTGATACAGGTCCGCCGGGCCCAGCCCCATCCCGCGCGCCGCCTGTCCGCCGCGCACGTATTGCTCCAACTCCATCTCCTGCTCCGGGCTCAACCGGCTGCCAAGGTCCAGATTGCCGCTGGCCGCGTCGTAGTATTTGGCGAGCAACGGATTTGTCGCGCGCAACTGCGCCACGTATTCCGGTCCCAGCGCCTCGAAGTCCGCGAGATCCCCGCCCCGTTTCGTTGTCGTGCTGCGGATGTCAAACGCCAGCTGGTCATTGGAAGCCCGGCGCCACAAGTCGCCATAGTCCGCTGCATCCGCCCTGGCCAGCGCCAACGTCGGCTCCCGCAATTGCGCATACGCCGAAAGCGCCGCATTACCCTGCGCCCACTCCCGGTTGGCCAGCCGCTGCCAGTAAGGCTGCTTGGGTTTGTCGCTGCCTCCAAACAATCCGCCAATCATTGAACCCAGCGGATCAATCGCAAACTGCAATTCCTTCGACTGTTCACCAAATGCTTTGGCGGTCAGGTCGTTCAATGGGGAATACAGCGCACGCATCGAATCCGCCTTCTGCGCACTGCGCGGACGCGATGATGTGATGCCGCTCGGATACGGTGCCCCGTTGCTGGAGTAATCATACAAACTGCCGCCCGCGCTGCCGCCGTAAATCTGCGCCGTGAGTCCGTCGTAAGGAGTTGCCATAAATCAAAACGTGTATCCGGTTACTGACAAGCTCACAGTCAGGCTTGTGAGCCGAGATTTCCACTGAATATTTCGACCCGTTCCCCCGCGCACCGACAGATCGTTGAAAGGCACCGCACCGCCGAATCCGTTGTAGGTTGACCCCATGTTCTGCAATTGAAACAGTTGCGCGCCGACAAAGATTCCGAGCCCGGTGGAAGCCAGCCCGCCCGTCGATCGCACCGCACATAGCATGATTGCCGCCGTGTCGGTTGTATTGTCCGCACCCACCAAGCCGGAACAAGCCGTTGCCGTTGGTGGAACTGCCGCCCGAAACTCATCCCTGTCCGTGCCCACCAATACCTCCCAATCATCCGCCCCGGCTGGCACCGTGGCGGCAAGTATCACCTGCTCCACCGTCCACACGCGCCGGTCCGCCTGGACAAATTGCACAATCTCGCCGGCACCTGTGGCGTTGAGCCGCACCTGGCCAATCAGCGCCGTGTAGGTATAACCCGCAAACGCGCCATTGGTTAAGTCCGGCCCACCTGGCGCCGCGCCGTCTCCTGTTCCTGCCGATTCCAACACGCCGCGCACATTGGTGCCGTCCGAAATCAGCCAGACGTAATACCATGTTTCCGTCGTGCGCGTGGCCCCGGTTTCAAAACTGTTCAACGCCACCCCCAGCGTCAGGTCCAGCGTCAGGCTCACCGCACTGGCCAGCATTGGCAGGCCGTTGCTCGTTTTCAGCACCACCTCATCCGCGGTTACATCGATCTGATAGGTTCTGTTCGTGTTGTTTGGATACATCCACAGATTGCGCGTGCTGGCCGCCACCGCCACCGGCGGCTCCTTGGTCAACAGGATGAACTGCGTGCCATCGTCGTAAACCAGATACGTCTGGCCGGCCACCCAATCGCCCGCGAGCAACGTCGCCCCACCCGGCCGCAACACGCTGCGCGCCCCGGCCCCGTCGCAATTCAAGGTCAACGCGCCCGTGTTCGTCAGGCCCGCCCCCACCTTTACCAGCAGCAACACCCCCGCCGCATACGCCGTAATCGGCGGAGTATTCACCAGCGTCTGCACCGTCGCCGTGCCCTCGGTCACGTTGGTGGCCGGGCGGATCATCGTGCTCGGAATCACCTCGCGCACATCCCAGCCGCCCGCGCTCGCGTTGCGCGTGCTGTTGTAGACGAAATGCACCAGCGCATTCGCCGGCAGATCGCCCGCCTTCAGCAGTTCACCCGTCGCCCCGTGATAAATGTTCTTCGCGCCCAGCGTGTCCACGTTCAGCGTGGCCGTGGCCGCCGCCGTGTTCGCATTGCCCACCTTGCCCAGCACCTCCACCCCGTCCGCATAGGCCGCCAGCGAGGGCGAGAGCGAGAGCGTATAGGCATTCGTGCCGCTCAAGGCGCCGTAGAAGTAAGCGCCCGGCGTCGTCTTTGCGGCCGTCACCGCACCCGCCGCCAAGTCCGCCGTCGCCACGCTGCCGGAAATGCTCACGCTCGGAGAGAGCGCCAGCAACCGGAGCAGGTTGTTCGTGATTGCCTGGCTCGCTGTAATCCGAACCAGCGCCGTTTGTGTTAAGCTTAACGCCATAAAATTATCCCTTCGCCTTCTGCCGCGCGCCATCCACGGCAAACGCCTCCGTCTCCAGCGTCACCGTTTCGCACCGGCCTTGCGTGTTGCGCACGCGGAATTGCATCTGCACCCCGCGCCGGCTCACGCGATACTCCTCGCGCGTCTCCTGGTGGAGATCCATCACCACCCCGTTCTCACCGGGCAGGATGTAGCTCCCCGGCGGATACACCACCGGGCTGCCGCTGTTCACCGTCCACGCCGTTTGCCCGGCCACACCGGTGAAGGTATCGCCCCGGTTGTAGGTCACCGCGTTGTAAAGCACGCTCGCCGCGGTGAAACAATCCGCGCTGTCCACGTAGTAAAGCCGCCCCGCCACAATGTCCGCGCCATTGCTCACCGCATCCGAGAGCGACACCGCGTAGTCCTGGCGGAACGCCTCGCCATGGTCATCGTTCGTATTCGTGTCATCCCAATCTGCCTTGCCCGCCGGCTTGAGATACCGCGTGTTATCCTTCGTGCGCGTCGTCACCACCGCGAACGATTCATTCACGCCATCGGCAATCGCCGTCACCGAGAAGCTCGGATTGAACGTGCGCACATTCAGCGCCATCCACGGGAATCGCTTGCGCTGCGTCGGCAGTTCGTCCGTGCGATACCCCCGCGAATACCAGTCATGGTCAATGCCCGTGTATTCCATTTCCCAATCCACCAGCCGCACGCCAAACCCGATTGTCTGCCCCGTCGTGCCGTAGACCAATACCGCCGTTGTCTGCGCCACAAACGTTCCGATGCCCACCCCGCCCGCGATTGTCTCCGTGCCGTTCACCGCCCGGCTTTCATACGCGCCGCTCACATAGGCATACGTGCGCCCCACGATGGTGGCGATCGTCGTGTAACCCAGTCCCGAATAAACCCCGCTCAAACCTTGAATGCTGCCCAGCGATTCATACGCCACTTCGTCATCAAACAGCGCCTCGGCAAAGTTGATGAACCCGTCTGCCGCGATGAACAGAAGCTTCTCCTCGCCGCCGATCGGCAGCTTGATAAACTCCTGCACGCTCATCCCCTGCGCGTCATCGATGCCACACCATTTCGCGCGAAGGAAATCGTAGACCATCACCGCCGTGTTCACGTTCTCGAACACGCGCCGCAAGCTGGCCGTCACCGGCACCGCTTCCACCCCGTTGAGTTGCGCCGTGATGCCCGTCGCTGTGAACCGTGCCGTGGCGGAATATATCGTCGTGCCGTTGTCCGTCGTGATGTTGTAATCGTTCCCGCCCTTCGTCCATTCGTAGGTCGCACCGGGAATCACGCCCATCTCGTAGACGCCCCCCGCGTCATAGCTCGGCGAGTCGCGAATCAGCTCCGGCCCGTAGGCCAGCCCGTCATCCAGCGGCACCGCCACATACAGGCAGTCATTGAACATCTCGAAGGTCACCGTGCTCGCCGCCACCTCGCGATTGATGCGCGCCACCGTCTTGCTCATCTCATTGCTGAACGGCAACGCCTGCACGCCCAGCAATCCGGTGCCACTGTCCGGCGTGATGAGATAGATGTGCCCGGTGGTGCCCATGAACGCCACCTTGTCCGGCATGTCCGCCTCATCCTTGCCGATGTTGATGCACGCCCGCGGGCTCAACAGCCCGAACTGCCGCGTGATCTCGTCCTGGCTCATCTCCGTCAAATCCCCCAGCGTATTGTAAAGCGCGTAAATGCTGGCCGTCTTGAAACACACCGCCGCATGTTCCTTCCCGAACTTCAGCACCCGAATCAACCGGTCATTGGAACCTTGGTTGATGCGCGCCTGGCTGCGCACACTGGCAAAGCGCGTGGCGTTCAGGAAATCGGAGATGTTCACCAAATCCTTTTCCGTCGTCGTCTCCGTCGGCACAAACAACCGCGCGTCAATCCATTCGCCCCGGTCCGCCTGCGGCACGTCATTCGCACCGTTCGTCGGATTCTCCGTGCCCGCCCCGCTAATCGTATTGGCCGCCGCTGTCGCCACCACAAACCCCGTGTCCAGCGACGCCATGATGAGCGTTGCCAGCCCGATGCCGCGGAACAGCACCAGCCCGTTGTAAGTCTGCGTGAAGCTCACCGTGCTCGTGATCGTCACCCCCGGCGGCAACGGCACCTCGGAAGAACCATTGCCATCGCGGAACTTGAACACCTTGCCATCCGCCGCAAGGATGCACCACACCACCGAATCCGGGTCCTGAAAATAACCCCGCCCATACACCCGCCCGTAAGGCACTGGCACGCTGCTGGCGCCACTCGTCACGCGATTGCTCCACGGCACCTTGAAGAAGCCCAGCCGCGGCTCATTCTTGCCAAAGCGAAAGCGCGCATTCCGGGCGGACGCCACCTCGCCCGACTGCAACATGCCGGGCGGCAGCAGTTCATTGACTCCGCTGAACTGCTGGTCCCCCGTCACCACCGTATCGCGTGCTGCCATGATTGTCTCGGTAGGGACGCGTTCCACCGCGTCCGATATGTTTCCCCTCCCTCTCCGCTCTGGGGAGAGGGCTGGGGTGAGGTGTTCAGAACGGCAACCGAATCCCCGCTGCCGCGCGTCCTGTCGCCTCGCCGCGCGTGGTCGTTTCCAGACCCGCCTCGCCGAAGACACCCACCGGCAATTTCTTCAAGCGCACCTCCACGCCGCCACCAGCACCCGCCAGCCAACGATCCCGCTCGAAGTTAAATCCACCCTCCACGTAGCCATACGGCGCCACCGCATCCCACAACGGCGCCCGGGCAATTACCCTCGCCGTGGACCGGTCCAACACCGAGTGCGAGAAATCCGTTAACTCCGCCCGCGCCCCAAATCCCAGCCCGCGCGTCACGAAATAGTCTGCGCCAATGCCGGTGCCCACCACGATCGCCTCCTTCGCCCTGGCGTCCGTTTCAATTGCCCCAGTGCCGTAAAGCGACAGCGAAAACTCCTTCGCGTTGAACGCCTGCGGTTCCTCGCCCCGCGCGAACACAGCGCCGATCGCGAGAATCACCGCCACCATCATGATTGCTTCCAGCTTCTTCATACTTTGTTCCCTTCGTTTGCTTCTGTTGGTTGTTGTCGTTTTGCTTCACCGTAACTGCCGTTCATCAGCGCCCGGAGCACGATCAACATGCTCGCACCCACCTTGGCGCCGAACACCAGCCAGTCATACAGGCTCACAGTCGCGAAGCCTTCCTTGCCCACGTCCGCCAGCCAGATTGAAAAATCCGTGAGCCCCTGAATCACCATGTAAACCAGCGCCGTCAGGAAGAACCCGCCCCACCCCGTCGTGCTGCTGCGTATGAGTCCACTCATGGCCTCCTCCTCAGTTCCTGTTGCACGGCAATCAGCCGCTCCTCGATGCGCGTCAGCAGTTCCCTATCTCCCTGGCGCTGCACCGCAATCGTTTCGATGCGCTTTTCCACCGCCTCCACGCGATACGGCAGCAGATAGAACGCGCCGATCATGCCAGCGATGCCGCCGATGCCGCCGAGCACCCCCACAATCAGCCCCACAAACTCGATCCGTGCTTTCGCCTGTTGTGTCATTGTCTAATTCCCCTGGTGTTTCGTTTCACCGCCAAGGCAGCCGGCGTCATCGCCTCGGCCTGAATCTCCCTGGTGCTCGGCAGCAATGGCAGCCGATGCTCCTCCTGCGCTGTCACGTCATCCTCATACCCGATCTCCTCGCACTTCTGAGCCCATCGCGCCTCGAAGTCTTTCAGAAACTCCGTGTAGCTCGATGCGCGACTGCACACGCTCAGCACCGGCCCGCCGTGCGCCCGATGGTCCCGTCTGTGAACGTATTTCGGCATGGTCAGTTCCCCGGCATCACCGGCATTGGAATCGTTCGCACTCGATAAAACGCGAATGGGTTCTCCGGCCTCACTGTTTGCATCACGACTTGCACCCCGTTGCTGTCTGGTTTGAACAAGCGGAACCGTTCGTTCCACGAAATCAAATCGCTCGTTGTCTCGAAGCTTACCGGAGGCTTGACCTTGAACATGGTGGACAACGGACGCACCGGCCCTGGAGTCTCAGGCTTTGTAGGTGTGATGAATGGAACCGAAGGATCGCTTTCGCCCCAAAGATTGGATGCGGTCACGCTCCAGTTGTGCGGCCCGGCAATGACGTTGGTCAGTGTAACGACGTTTGTGTCTTTCACTACAGCCACGACGTTCGAGACAATCCCAACGCGGTCCCGAAGGAAGAACGTCATGCCGACCGGGTTTGCATAGTCCCACGTCAGCGACAGGGTTTGAATCGGCGGCACTTCAGCCCGACCGCTGGCGTGCAGCCATGCAATCAGGATCGTGAGAATGATGGTTGTGGTTTTCATAAACCGAGAGTTCTGAAACCGCGAATCCGCAGGCCCGCCGCATTGTTTGTGACGATGGCGGGAACAAAACTGTCAGTGAACTGCCACGCCCCAATGTCCACGCCGTTTTCCCCCTCGCCAATGAGGGGACTTCCCGCTTGCAGCCTGAAGTTTCCGCCCGCCGCATCGACCACGAGCGGATCGGTACCGTTAAATCCGTTCGGGTTTGCGGTGTTAAATGACGCATCCTTGGTCGTCCCGGCGCCGGTGCCGATCACTGCATTGTAATCGTCCACCATGTTGGTTAGCGTTCCATCGAACGAATACCAGCCCCGGCTGGTGGAGTTCGGCTGGGAGCCGCATTCAATGAATAAATTGTTCACCATCGCGCCGTTGTTCGCGTCACCTTTGCTGGCTGATACCGTAAATATGAACGGGTGACCGGAGTTGGTGCCACTGCGATACAGCGTGTTGTTGTAGAATCTGAACCCCGGCGCGTAGATGCTCATGACGTAATCGACGCGAGACATCGTGTTATTGGTCCACAGCCAATCCTTGATCCCTCCGTCCAGCCGTTGGTCTTCGATGTTTCCAATCTGGCAACTAACGCAGTTGATAAATAGATTCCCTTCTACTGTCACATTGGTTGATTCCAGCGCACCAATGGAGAAGGTCTGAATCACGTCGGAATGCGCGGAGTTGATGACCGTTGCCGTGCCCCAGCTAGTGGGTGTCGTCCCGGTCGCTGTCCATGTGTTGTTGACCGTGTAGGGAGGGGCACCGGCACCAATGTTTTCAAAATCCGGCGAGCCGCTCACATCGATCCATTGGTAGCTTCTACCGACCGTCAATGTCCCTGCCGTCCAAGGAAGGTTGGACCAATTCGTCACGACGTTGTTTTTAAATTTCGTGTTCGATGAAATCAGCCGCACGGCGTCGTATCCGTTGGTGCCTGTAAGGTAGTTGTTGGTGACGGTGTGGCCTCTTCCGAGAAGCGTCATACCGTTCTGTTGGATGTTCACCAAGCGCACGCTAGCCACGATGTTTGAGACGTTGTTTGTCGTCATCAACAGCCCGTAGACATTGTGGACCGCACCTGTGACGCTCATGTCCACCACGCGGCTGAAGTTGCCGCCATCCTGAAAATTCAAGGCTGCTGACAAAGCGGCGACGCCAGACATGTTGACCTCAAAGCCGCGCACCCACACGTTCGATCCGGCGAGGTTAAATCCACCAACTACCACTCCGTAATCAATGGTGCCCGGCGTGTAGCCCGTGGACTGAAAGATGATCGGACTTGCCGCAGTTCCGCTCGTCGATTCAGTTACGACCTCCGAAAACACGCCGTCGCCAATGTTCACAGTGTCTCCCGCCGTGACGGTGGAAGCAGCTTTTCCAAGAGTTAACCAAGCCCCACCCGCATTGTCGGCTGTCCCCGCGTTGCTGTCGTTTCCGTCCTTGCGGATAAAGTAGGTCGCCGCCGAGGCGATGTCTGCGGCAAACAAGATCGCTCCAAGGGCTGCTGAAAGGTATCTAGTCTTCATGGATTCGAGCCGATGTCCTCGTCATCGACCAGCAGGTTGTCGATTATCCACTCGCCACCGGAGTAACCTTGCACAGCTACTTGATTGACGAGATTCGAGAATGCGCCATTTGAGATCGTCACCGCATTAGTCGCCGGCTTGGTTCCGTCGGTGGAATACTTAAGCCATCCACTGGAGTTAGCAGATCCGATGTCGCCCTTGAGTGCGTATCCCCACACGTAGTAAGTAGTGTTGCTCGTGAATAGTCCGGTGTTTGAGCTTGCCGCAACACCGTTATGGTTTAGCTGGATCGCGCCTGTCGTCGTCAGGCGGACGCGAACCATCGGCGTCGAATTACTCCGCGCCGCAAAGGTGTATTGCTGCTGAAGCGGCTGGGTAATGTGAAATTTGTAGGCAAAGTAGAATTCCCCAATGCCCGTGATGTTCGTTGCCGCTTCGGCTCCAGCTGAGGAAAACATCACTGAGTTTGTCCCGGCCAGCGGAGCCGGGGCGGTGTCGTAAAACCACGTCTGAGTCCCAAACCTCGTCCACGAATTGGAGTTGGCTGGAGTCTCGAATCGTTCCTCGATGATGTAGGAAGGCGCGGAACTTGGATTTTGCAACAGCAACAGCGTCGAGTAATCCGCCTGCGCGAACAGGCTGGATGCGCTGAGCAGCAATGCTAGGAAGATTCTCATGGTTCTTTGATAACCCAAAGAAAGCAGTTGGTGACGCCGTTTGCCCCCCTTGCAATGTCGTAGTTGCCGTGCATCCACTTGCTGGCCGCTCCGGATATGTTTGTCGTGTTGACCAGATTGTTTGTTGCGAGCGGAATAAGCACGGCTGGCCAGCACTGAAACGCCACCGTTTCACCTGAGCCGTCCGCCTTAAACCGAAATACTCCGCTGGTCCCGACCGTTGCATTGGCAAGCGTCAAAGTAACCCCAGATGTGACATCATTAGTAATTGTCGCATCCACGTCTGTAGCACCGTTGATCGTGATGGTGGTGGCGTGCGCGTAGTTGGTCAGACGCTTGGTCGAGACGGTAATGTCCAATCCGTTCACTCCGTTGGTGTCTCGAATGATGCCGGGACCGAACTTCAGCACTGGCGACGGTCCTTTCACGCTATCCAGCACCCACAATCCACTGCCGTAGTATTTCAGCTCTGCCTCTGTCATCGCGCTAGCAGAAGCCGTGAATGTGTTCACGTTCGTCTTGGTCGCGATGTCGTAAGGATTCGCCGCAACGCTGTTGGTGTAAAACGTCACGGTGATGTCGGACGCCGACGAGTTGCTGACGGAGTATGTCACTACATAACCCGATTCCGGCACGGCCAGATTCAGGTTGATGCCGTGGCTTCCGTTGGTCTGGTTGTGGAACGCCGCTTCAATCCCAGCCACAAGAGGTAAGTTCGTTCCGCCGACGAGTTGCACCACTGCCGGGAAGTTCGTTCCGCCTCCACCAGAGCCGCTGCCGATCGCGGTGTAAAGCGAATTACTTACCGACAATTGCCAACCCAGCTCTCCACCCCTTCGCATGTCTTCCACCACAAGCGCGTTTCCGTTCGTCGAAAGGTGCAGGAAGTCATACCAAAGCGGCCCATTGGTCACGCTGAACATTGCATCCCGCCGATAGATCTTAGTGAACAGGTTGGCATTGCTCAGAATCAGTCCATTAAAGTTCTGCCGATGCGTTTCCTGTGTTGCATCCCAAATTACAGATGGATAAAGCGTTCCGATCTCTACTTCGATACGGCTGGCGCGAGCTTTCCGAACAATGTTAGTTACCTCCTGCCATGCCTGCTGCGCAGTGCGGCTATTGTAGAAATCATTAATACCTCCCCACAGATTGATGATCATCCGATTTCCAATCAAATGCGGTCCCCATCGTCCCGCTGTATCATCAAACAGATCGTCCATCGAATCCAGGCGGCGTCCGGACATTGCAAATATACGAGTCATGCCTTCATTCGTTCCCGGTCCAGTCATCCATTGGTAAGCCCAAGACTCTGTCTGCTTCGTGTAGATGTTCGCCGATGTGCTGTCACCGATCACGAGACGGTCAATGTTCCCCGGTCGTAGATGCCGGATAGCGCGATCCACGAAGATCAGTTGGTTCGTTGAAAGCTGTCCGGTAAAGATCAACGCGCCTTCCGCTGTTCCATTCCAAAATCCTTCCCAACCTGGGGCGAGCGTTGCCAGCCGCCCGCCGAAGGTAAGGACGGAAAGATCGTTTAAGGTCGGATTGTTTGCCGAGTTTGTAATCACATACCCGTTCATGTAGTTGGTGATTAACCCTCCAGACCTCACGTATCCAAAGCCCGCCGAAAACGGAAAGCCATAGTCAGCCATCAGATAGTCGGTGTAAAGGTGACCAAAGTAATTGTTCGCGAACGCAGAACCGTCCGCTGCCGTCTTCGTGACGATAGTCGAGTTAACGCCATTGTGCCCGATGCTGATTCCTTGATTAGTCGCGCCACTCGATGATGTGAGAGAGAATATGTGAGACGAAGCTAGTTGTCCGGTCGTTCCGGTTTGGCCAAAGAAGATCACAGAAAAGTTTGTGGACACGTCGTCTATTGCAAAATCGTATCCACCGCTACCAACCGTCATTCCACCATCAGTCTGGACCGGCGTTGACCAGTTGGTTCCGAGTTTTCCAAGAAACGAATAACGAGCGGCAAGGGACGCTTCTGAGTTCATGCCTCCCTTCAAGAAGATTGAGTCGTAAAATCTCGTTCCACTCCCTGAAAGCAGCCCACCGTCTTGCAACGTCCAGAAGAACTTGGAGACTCTTTCTATGGCGGCGCGGTTGGTCAGCCCAAGTGAATTCGCATAGGTTACGGCGTTGCTGTGCAAATTCCCCGCTCCTGCTGCGGCAAGCTCACCATATCTCACCAACCTATCCGCAGCATCGAGAGTCCCCACGTAGACATTGGTATTAAAGAAAATGTTTGTCGGCGAAAACGTCGCGACATTTGCCACCGTGTTTCCTGCATCACTCGAACCGTAAAAGAACAACTGCCCGGCTGTATTCGTCCAATACAACCCAAGCTGCGCCGTGCTGAACAAACCGAAGAAATCCGGATCTGCAATCTGCACATTCGCACTGCCTCCCCCGGAACTTTCCGCAACCAGACGGGCGTTCGTATTGCGATTGGTGAATCCAGAGCCAAGCGTTTGCAAAGCGCGGGAATCGTTGTTTGTGATCGTGGCGGTCGCTGTGACACTGGTGCCACTCAACACCAATGGGTAGGCAAACGAGTAGGAACCCGTTACCGATCCACCCCCGCTTCCATTCCCCGAGTTCAGCGGACGCAATTGCGCCCCGGCCTCATTGGCCAGCGCCAGCCCCAGCGCCACCATCACCAGCCACACTCCGCGCAGTCGTTGCATCCGTGTTTTCATGTGCTTCAATTATGGATTCCAGAAAATCGTCACCCCATCGTTGGCGTTCACCACGTCCACATAAATCGTGTTAAGGTCGATCGCCCGGCCCTTCGGATCGCTGAACACATGCGTGGTGCCCGTGGCAATTTCGTAACCGCACACCCCGTCCGTGCTGCTCGTGCCGATATACACGCTGCCCACGTTCGCGCTGCCCTGCGCGCTCGCCTTGCCCACGATGGTAAAGCTGGTGACCATGAACTTCGCGCGGTTCGTCAGCACCGTCGGCACCGTCGTGCTGCTGTTCACCACGCTGAACTGGTTCAGCGTCGTCTGCTGCGCCTGCGCTCGCTGTGGCAGGACAAACAGCGCCAGCGCCGCCACCATCCACAATCCTCTCTTCACCATCCACTGCATGACTTTGCTTTTCATAAAGTTGTGTTTTCGCTCACGGATAAACCCGCATCGGTAGGGCCGGCGTCTCGCCCGCCTGGCGATACTTCCGGTCCGTCTCCAGCATCAGGTAACCCTCCGCCGTGCTCGCCGCGGCTCGCGCTTCCTCCGCGCGTTCATCCGCCACCAGCGCCTTCGCATACAGTCCCCACGTCAATGCGCCCTGAAACTGTTCTGGAATCTCAATCACGCTCCACTTTGCCGCCGCACTGGCCGGGCTTTCCCCGGCTGAGGTCGCCGTGATGCACTCATAAAAGTTTCCCGGCGTGCCTGTGGCCGCGAAATACACCTGGTCCCCCACCGAGTAGGTGGCGCTCGTGGAAAACACCTCGCCCGTCAACCGTGGCCGGCGCACCCGGAACGTCAGGAACACCCGTCGGCCCGCATCCCGCACGTAGTAACGGTCGCGAATCGTTTCCCCCGTGTATTTGTCATACGTCGTGGTGATCCGCGGGTCCGCGCTCGTGGCTTGGAGCACATCTCCGATCTCCGTCTTGTCCGCTTGCAGGTAATCCACGTATCGCTCGAACGAGGTCAGCGGCCCCCAGCGTTCATTGCTGCTCGTGGCATCCGGCACCAGCGTGCCGCTGCTCGTGTGCGCGGTATGGCACTGGTAAAACGTGTCATCCTTCGTGTAGTAAATGATGTCCCCGACGGAATACGCAGTGCCGCTTTCCCAATCGTTTCCCTGGTAACTGGTCTTGCACTCCGCCCAATAGGCCGATCGCTCGTCGCCGTTGGAATCCGTGGGCGAATTGCCAGCGCCGGTCACGCTGTCGCGCAGGCATTGGTAATACTTTTGGCTGGCCGCATCATACACCTCATCCGTCTGGTTATAGGTCGCCGTGGAAAGCCACAGCGCGCGGAAGTAACGCCACTCAAAGCGCATCAGGAACTGCCACCACTCCGAGTTCCAAGCCTCGCCCAGCATCAGGTCCAAGTGCCCCCGCCACGGCGCAAAATCAATGTCCGGCGGCAGCTCGCTCTGTCCCGAGAACAGCTCGTTTGCCCCCTTGAAAATGCGCTCAGCGGAAATCGTGTTCATTCCTCAATCCTGAACCGTCTCCCTCTCAACTCCCCGACTCTCAACTTCATATCGTTTATGAAACCTCTTCTCCGGCGGCATCCAGCCCACTTGCAACGCCAGTCC
>WBZL01003493.1_pt1 | contig 14326 bp, 11 predicted proteins | sample 5204291 | NCBI WGS metagenome assembly WBZL01 (sample SAMN12344345, study PRJNA552823) | activated sludge metagenome | biome: Activated sludge suspended growth; feature: Nitrification reactor; material: Wastewater; isolation source: activated sludge from nitrification reactor of wastewater...
CCTGGGCGAGCGTGACGCAAGGATCACGGCCATTCGGCGATTTCACGGTGGGGCGTCTCGTGAAACCTATGCGATCGACGTCGTGGCAAACGCAACGACTCTCCCGCTGATTCTGCGCTGCGATCCCGGAGACAGCCTTATCGATACCCCTCGGGCGCTGGAATTTGCGGCGTATAGATCGGCGGAAGCCATTGATATTCCGGTTCCCCGAGCCATCTGCCTGTGCGAGGATTCAACGCTTATCGGGACTCCCTTCTTCGTGATGGAGCGCATTGAGGGCGCAGAAGCCGTCAGCCCGTTTGTTGCGAATGCCTATGGCGACCATCGCGAGTCGATCGGCCGACAGTTTTTCACCTGCCTGGGCAGGATCAACGGAGCGGAGATCCAAGGCAGCCCTCTTGCGTCCGCAGTCGACATTCCAGCGCCGGATGCGTGCTGGTCGCGCGAACTGGAGTATTGGACCGACAAGGTTGAAAAAAATGCCATGCAGCCCGAGCCAGTGCTCATGGCGGCAATCAGATGGCTACGGAACAATCCCCCGCCCCCGGCCCAGAAACTGGCCATTGTTCACGGTGACTATCGCAACGGCAATGTCCTTCACGATGGCGATGGGACGATTGTGGGCGTGCTTGATTGGGAAATGGCCCACATCGGCGATCCTCTGGAAGATCTGGCCTGGGCCCTTGATCCACTATGGAATCTCCAGGATACAGATCTTGCGGCTGGCTTGATCCCGCGTGATGAGGCGATTTCCATTTGGGAGCGGGAAAGCGGCCTGAACTTCGATGTTGCTGCCTTCGCCTGGTGGGAGATCTTTGCGTCTGTCAAAGGCATGGCCATCTGGATTACATCAGGTCATGCCAGCCTCGCTGGTGTCAACACGGATCCCGTGCTTGCATTTTCTGCCTGGTATCCCAAAACTATCGGCAATCTCGTCCTGGCGCGGCGCCTGTCGGAGATGGCAGCATGAAACCCGGTATCGGACAGCTTTTGCTGGCGCTTGCCAATACGGTCGCCACACGCATTCTTCCTGAGCTGGATGAACAATCCTATGCAACTGGCGATGCTCGCATGATGGCGCTCCTTTCTATCCTTCTCGCACAGGAGACGGATCGTGCTGCGGACACCCTGTGGCGGGAAAACAGGGAAATGCGCGCGCTGTTTCTGGCCGCTTCGCGGCAGGATCTGATCCCTTCCCTGCGGGTGCGTCTTGCGCATGACGCGGCGCTTGAGGAAGCAGACCTCAAAATCAGCACCCTTTCGGCAGCGCACGACCGATACAGCGAGACGTTGATGGCGCTCCAAGTGGCCGTTGAAGCCCTCGATGAAGACTGGGCCCGGGAATTCAATCGGGAAATCTGGAAGTTCCTGGTGGAGTCCGCAGAGCGCAGATGTCTTCAGATGCCGGCGATGTAAGCGCCAGAAAAACAAATGCCCGGACCGTTTCCAGTCCGGGCACCTGCGTGACGAATTCGTCACCCCCCGGTTTGGCTTTCGTCTCAACACTGCCCGCCGGTTTTTCCAGCTTTGGCGTGGAGCCGTCAACCTCCCCGAACCGTGGCCTCACGTTTCAGAACTGTGTCGCTAGGGAATACTTGCCCAAATGTCATCGCCTGAATGGTGCCGGCAAGTCGATTTGGCACTGACTGTGTTGATTCCGCCACAGTGCCGGAAGCTTGCCAGCCAGTCACTCGCACATTAGTGCCAACGCATGATCCTTTCAGCCCATGAGCGCATGATCGCCAAACGCTATCTGCTCCCCGGGCGCGGTGAAGGCTTTATCTTCCTTGTTGCTGGAATCAGCCTCTTTGCAGTCATGCTTGGCGTTGCAGCGCTCATCGTGGTCATGAGTGTCATGAATGGCTTTAGAGCCGAATTGTTCGACAAGATTGTGGGTCTGAACGGCCATGCGGTCGTCCAAGGCTATGGAGGAAGACTGCCCGACTGGAAGCAGATCATGGCCGAAGCCCGGGCAACGCCTGGCGTCAAGACGGCAATCCCGCTGATCGAACAGCCTTTGATGGCCAGTTATCAGGGCCGTGTGGAAGGCGTGCTTTTGCGCGGGATGACGGTGAAGGACATTCGGACCAATTCATCGATCCGCAACAAGGTCCTGTCTGGCAAACTTTCGGAGCTTGTGCCCGGAAGCGGGAATGTTGCAATCGGTGCAAGGCTAGCCGACCAGCTGGGGGCGCAGATCGGGGGCAGCATCAGCCTGATCTCACCCGATGGGCAGAGCACTCCTTTTGGTTCAGTGCCACGCATTGTCAGCTATCGGGTGGCGGCCATATTCGAAGTTGGCGTCTACGATTACGACAAGTCCTTTGTGATCATGCCCATTGAGGACGCTCAGACCCTGCTCCTCCTGGGGGAGACGGTTGGCATGGTCGAGCTTGATACAGTTGATCCAGACAAGGTCGGGGCCATTCTGGCTCCCCTTGCTGAAAAACTCGGGGAACGGGCTGTCATTTCCGATTGGCGCAGCATGAATGCGTCGCTTTTTGAAGCCCTGGCGGTTGACCGTGTGGTGTCTTTCGTCATCCTCTCGCTGATCATCCTTGTTGCTGCATTCAATATCCTTTCGTCGCTGATCATGCTCGTCCGGGCCAAGACGCGAGATATTGCCATAGTCAGGACGATGGGCGCGTCACGAAGCAGCCTGGTCAGGATCTTCATGACCGTTGGTATCGTCATTGGATCACTCGGCATTTTGGCAGGCGTTCTGCTCGGTTTCGTGATCCTCTTTTTCCGACAGGACATGGTTGATGGAATTCAGTTTCTGACTGGCCAGAATCTGTGGGATCCCTCGATCCGGTTTCTGACTGAATTGCCAGCGAGAACTGACCCCATCGAAGTGCTTGGTGTTGTGTTGATGGCGCTGATCCTGACAATTCTTGCAACGCTTTATCCCGCATTCAAGGCGGCGAGCACAGACCCTGTGCAGGTTTTGCGTTATGAATAATGTCATAGAGGTCACCGGCCTGAGACGCAGTTTTACCCAAGGGACCGCGACGATTGACGTCTTGCGCGGTGTGGACCTGACAATCGCTGCCGGAGAGATTGTTGCCCTGCTTGGGCCTTCGGGTTCGGGAAAATCAACACTCTTGCAGGCGATTGGCCTCCTTGAGGGAGGCTTTTCGGGTTCGATCCGCATCTGTGGAGAGGAAGCCGCGAAACTCGACAATGACGGAAGAACACGTGTCAGACGTGACACACTTGGCTTCGTCTACCAGTTTCATCACCTGCTTCCTGATTTTTCGGCCGCCGAGAATGTGATCCTGCCGCAGCTCATTCATGGTGCCGCGCGAACAGCGGCAGAAGTTCGGGCGGACTCGCTGCTGAGTGCGCTTGGCCTTGGTGAGCGTCTCAGCCATCGCCCAAGCCAGCTTTCCGGAGGCGAGCAGCAGCGAGTGGCCGTAGCGCGCGCCCTTGCAAACCGCCCTGCCCTGATCCTGGCCGATGAACCAACGGGAAACCTTGATGAGGCGACTGCGGATGTGGTGCTGGGAGAGTTTCTCAAGCTGGTCCGCATGGAAGGGTCAGCCGCGCTGATCGCCACGCATAACGAACGCATCGCGTCGAAAATGGATCGGACCCTTAGGCTTCATGAAGGGATTTTGGGGTAACGGCATTGATCAGCCGGATGACCGTGCCCATATAGCGAACAATTCGCCTCGTGGAGCTCAAATGACCCAGTCCTACCCCGTCTTGCCGTTGCGTGACATTGTCGTCTTCCCGAACATGGTCGTTCCCCTGTTCGTTGGACGTGACAAGTCTGTAGCGGCCCTCGAACAGGCCATGAATGCAGACAAGGAAATCTTTCTTGTCGCGCAGCTTGATCCTGCCCAGGACGATCCGGGGCAGGATGATCTTTATGATCTTGGCGTGATTGCCAGCGTTCTCCAGCTCCTGAAACTGCCGGATGGCACGGTGCGTGTTCTGGTTGAGGGCAAGCAGCGGGCGACCCTCTCTACCCTGACAGGCTCTGCGGATTTCCTGACTGCAACTGTTGAACCGGTGGTTGAAGAAAAATCCACCGGGACGGAAGTCACCGCGCTGATGCGGTCCGTGGTCGATCAATTCGAAAATTATGCCAAGCTCAACAAGAAGCTGCCGGCAGAAACGGCGGTGCAGCTTTCCGAGATTGAGGATCCATCGAGGCTCGCCGACGCAGTGGCCGCCAACCTTTCTCTCAAGGTCAGCGACAAGCAGGCCCTGCTGATCGAGCGTGATCCCGGCAAGCGCCTCGAAATGGCCTATGCCTTCATGGAAGGCGAGCTTGGCGTGTTGCAGGTCGAGAAGAAGATCCGCGGGCGTGTGAAGCGCCAAATGGAAAAGACGCAGCGTGAATATTACCTCAACGAACAGCTGAAGGCCATCCAGCGCGAACTTGGCAATGACGGCGAAGATGGCGAAGGTGATGAGCTGGCCGAAATCGGGCGGAAGATTGAAACGCTGAAGCTTTCAAAGGAAGCCAAGGCCAAGGCAACCGCCGAACTGAAAAAACTCAAGGCCATGGCGCCAATGTCGGCCGAAGCAACAGTCACGCGCAACTATCTTGACGCGCTTCTTGGGCTGCCCTGGGGCAAGCGGTCAAAGCTCAAGAAGGATATTGCTGCTGCGCAGGCGGTGCTGGACAATGATCATTATGCGCTGGAGAAAGTGAAGGACCGGATTGTCGAATATCTGGCCGTTCAAGCGCGGACATCCAAGCTCAAGGGACCGATCCTCTGCCTCGTCGGCCCGCCAGGGGTCGGCAAGACATCACTCGGACGATCGATTGCCAAGGCCTGTGGCCGCGAGTTCGTGCGCCAGTCATTGGGCGGGGTGCGCGATGAGGCTGAAATCCGGGGGCATCGCAGAACCTATATTGGGTCGCTGCCCGGCAAGATTGTCAGCAATCTCAAGAAGGCAGGGACGATGAATCCGCTTTTCCTGCTCGACGAGATCGACAAGCTGGGACAGGACTTCAGGGGAGATCCTGCCTCTGCCCTTCTCGAGGTCCTCGACCCGGAGCAGAACAACAAGTTCCAGGACCATTATCTGGAACTCGACATTGACCTTTCAGACGTGATGTTCGTCACGACTGCAAACTCGCTCAACCTTCCGCAGGCTCTGCTCGACAGGATGGAGATCATTCGGCTTGAAGGCTATACCGAGGATGAGAAGGTAGAGATCGCAAAGCGCCATCTGATTGAGAAGCAGATTGAGGCACACGGCCTGAAAGCTGGCGAATTCGAACTGACGGACGCAGGCCTGCGGGCCCTTATCCAGGGCTACACGCGCGAGGCCGGGGTTCGGACGCTTGAGCGTGAAATTGCCAAGCTTGCGCGTAAGTCGCTCCGCCGCATTCTGGAAGGGAAGGCTGATCGGGTCGTCATCACACCTGAAAATCTCTCCGAATTTGCTGGAGTGGTCAAATTCCGTCACGGCCTGAGCGAGGACGAAAATCAGATTGGCGCGGTCACCGGCCTGGCCTGGACCGAAGTGGGTGGAGAGCTTCTGACAATCGAAGCAGTAACGGTGCCCGGCAAGGGTATCGTTCGCACGACAGGCAAGCTTGGCGAAGTGATGAATGAGTCTGTCCAGGCAGCACTGTCTTTCGTGAAGGCTCGCAGCCCTGCCTATGGCATCAAGCCAAGCCTGATTGGCCGCAAGGATCTCCATATCCACTTGCCCGAAGGCGCAGTGCCAAAGGACGGTCCATCTGCGGGCATTGGAATGGTGACGGCGATGATCTCCACCCTGACCGGGGTCGCGGTGCGCCGCGATGTCGCTATGACTGGTGAAGTCACCCTGCGCGGGCGCGTTTTGCCGATTGGCGGGCTCAAGGAAAAGCTGCTCGCAGCGATGCGCGGCGGGATTAAAACCGTCATAATCCCTCAGGAAAACGAGAAGGATCTGGTCGAGATTCCTGCAAACATACGCGAAGCGCTGACGATTGTTCCGGTCCGCCACGTCGATGAAGTTCTGGCCATAGCCCTTGTAGAAAAGCTGCATCCGATCGAATGGACCGAAGCGGACGAGCTGGCCTCTCAACCCCCGGTTGCGCTTGGGGCGTCAGGAGAGTCTCTGCCGCATTGACGATTCACCGAAAAATCGCACGAAATGTCCTATTTTGGCGATTTTTCGCGTGAATCCCTTTGACAGCGGCACGGCGGTTGGAGTTAGTAGCCGCCAGATTGACCGCGAGTCATTCTGAAACCATCTGATAGGGGGTTCGTCAAAATGAACAAACAAGAACTTATTTCATCAGTCGCCGATGCTGCCGGCCTGACCAAGGCCGATGCGAGCAAAGCGGTTGAAGGTGTGTTTGATGCTATCACCGGCGCTCTGAAAAAGGGTGATGAAGTTCGCCTGGTTGGTTTCGGCACGTTTTCAGTTTCCAAGCGCAAGGCTTCCACTGGTCGCAACCCCCGGACCGGTGAGCCGATGAAGATCAGCGCTTCGACGCAGCCGAAGTTCAAGGCTGGCAAGGGCCTGAAAGACGCCGTCAACTGATCGCGCTCCCTTCGGGAAGCACAGTATCGAAAGGCGGGTGGCATCACTGGATGCTGCCCGCTTTTTGTTTGGCTTGCGGCCTTGTCAATCGGAGCTCCCTTGTCTAACGGCCTCGCAGCGAAGTGCGGGCGCGTAGCTCAGTGGTAGAGCACACCCTTCACACGGGTGGGGTCGCAGGTTCAATCCCTGCCGCGCCCACCACGCACTTTGCTTGTCAGAACCCGCCCCCTGCCGCCTTTTCAGGACTAACATGAGCAACCTTCACCTCGTATTTGGTGGCCGCGTCAAGGATCCGAGAACACTCGACTTCGCCGACCTCAAATCTATCGACATTGTCGGAATGTTTGCCGATTACAAAACAGCTGAAAAGGCATGGAGAGCCGCTGCGCAACGAACAGTTGACGATGCGGAAATGAAATATGTTGTCGTGCACTTGCACCGGCTGCTTCAGCCGGAGCTGCTAAAGTCTACGAAAAAGAGTTAGATGAACTCGATTTTTGAGACGAGGTAGTAGCGGTCGCCGGACGGGACTGTCACTTCCACTTCATCATCGACCTTGCGCCCGATAAGCGCTCGTCCCAGCGGCGAATTATAGGAAATCTTGCCGGTCTTTGCGTCGGCTTCAGGCTGGCCGACAATCTGGTATTTGATTGGCTTGTCGTTTTCATCCAGCAAAGTGACCGTGGCACCAAAAACGATCTTGTCGCCGGACAGGGTCGAAGGATCGATGATCATTGCCCGGCTGAGCTTATCCTCCAGATCACTGATTGCTGCTTCCACCTGCCCCTGGCGTTCCTTGGCAGCATGATATTCGGCATTTTCCGAAAGATCACCATGCGCGCGCGCTTCTTCAATCGCATCGATGATCTGCGGCCGTTCAGCCTTGAGGCGAGAGAGATGCTCTGTCAGCATCTTGTGCCCTTCGAGGAGCATCGGCATCTTTTCAACTGTCGCCATCACTCAAACCTTCGTCCGTCAAAAAATCTACATCAAGCGGCTCCCTCTGGAAGCCGCCCGCCCGTTCACCTGAATTGTCGGGATCAGCGTGCGCTTGCGGAATGATAGGACTGAAGTGTTCGAACTTCAAGTTTTCTCGACCGCAATGCAGCAATTCCCTGAGCGGCGGCGATCGATCCCGAAGCTGTCGTAAAATAGGGAATCTTGCCCATCAGCGCCGATCGCCGAAGCGACTCGCTGTCCTTCAGTGACTGCCAGCCTTCGGTCGTATTGAAAATCAGGCCGATTTCGCCGTCCTTGATCTTGTCCACAATGTGCGGACGGCCCTGGGCAACCTTGTTGACCCGTTCAACCGAAATACCATGCGCCGCAAGATAGTCAGCGGTCCCACCAGTGGCGCAAACTGCAAAGCCAAGCTCAACGGCTTGCCTGACTGCAGGCAAAATCACCGATTTGTCGCTGTCCTTCACCGAGACAAACAGTTTTCCGGCATCGGGCAAGACCGTTCCGCCGCCCAGCTGGGATTTGGCAAAGGCCATCGCGAAGTCCTGATCGATGCCCATCACTTCACCCGTGGACTTCATTTCGGGGGACAGCACAGGATCGACGCCGGGAAAACGCGCGAATGGAAACACAGCTTCCTTCACGGCGATATAGTCAATGTCGAGATTGACCTGAGGAAGGCACTTCAACTTCTCTCCCGCCATGACCCGCGCCGCAATCTTGGCGATTGGCGCCCCAATCGCTTTTGCGACAAAGGGAACCGTTCTTGATGCGCGCGGGTTGACCTCAATGAGATAGACCTCCCCGTCCTTGACCGCGAACTGGATATTCATCAGCCCACGGACCGAAAGCGCCCGTGCCAGGGCTTCAGCCTGTTTGCGGATTTCGGCAATAATGTCTGCCGGAAGGCTATACGGCGGCAAGGAACAGGCGCTGTCCCCCGAATGGACCCCTGCCTCTTCAATGTGCTGCAAAATGCCCGCGACGATCACATCATCGCCATCCGCAATGGCATCAACATCAACCTCAATGGCATCCCTCAGGTAACGATCGATCAAGACAGGCGAATCGCCCGAGACCAGCACCGCCGTCTGGATGTAATTTTCGAGCTGAGCCTGCGTGTCGACAATTTCCATCGCACGGCCACCAAGCACATAGGATGGGCGCATCAGCACGGGATAGCCAATGGCCTCGGCAACGGCGATGGCCTCTTCACGGCTGCGCGCAATGCCGTTTTCGGGCTGCTTGAGCCCCAGCCTGTTGACAAGAGCGGCAAAGCGCTCCCGGTCCTCGGCCAGATCAATCGCATCGGGGGACGTTCCGAGAATTGGAATTCCTGCGTCTTCCAGCGCTTTGGCCAGGTTCAGTGGAGTCTGCCCGCCAAATTGGACAATCACGCCCTTGAGGGTGCCATTCTTCTGCTCCACGTGCAGGATTTCAAGCACGTCCTCGGCTGTCAAAGGCTCGAAATAGAGGCGATCCGAAGTGTCATAATCGGTCGATACCGTTTCCGGATTGCAGTTGACCATGATGGTCTCATAGCCGGCATCGGACAGAGCGAAGCAGGCATGGCAGCAGCAATAGTCGAACTCGATCCCCTGCCCTATGCGATTGGGACCGCCGCCCAGAATGACGATCTTTTCCCGGTCTGACGGTTGGGCTTCGCATTCCGGTTCCCCGAATGACGGGGCCTCGTACGTTGAATACATGTAGGGCGTCTTGGCTTCAAACTCTGCCGCACAGGTATCGATGCGCTTGAAAACGGGCCGTACGCCCAGCCGGTGACGCAAGGCACGAACCTGCGCTTCGGTGACCCCTCCCGTCATGGCGCGAACGGTCTCTGCAATCAGGCCAGAGCCGTGGGCCACAGCGCGGCCCATTCCCCCGGGCAAATTCGCGGATTCAAGCGCCAGAAAGGCCAGCCTCTTGTCCGAAAAGCCCATGGCCTTGAGGCGCCGCAAGCCTTCGGCGTCCTGCGGCAGCCCATTGGCAGCGACATCTTTTTCAGCCGCAACGATCTCCGCAATCCTCTCCAGAAACCAGGGATCAAACTTCGCGATTGCGTTGATCTCTGCAACGCTCATGCCTTCGCGCAGGGCCTGGGCGACGACGAGAAGACGATCCGGCGTGGCGCGGGACAATTCCGCAATCAGGTCATCGCGAGACGCGCCCTTGAGTGCGTCTACATAGTTGAACCCGGCCAGCCCGGTTTCGAGACCGCGAAGCGCCTTCTGCATCGACTCCTGGATGTTCCGGCCAATGGCCATCACTTCGCCAACCGACTTCATTGCCGTGGAAAGCAGCGGCTCGGCTCCCTTGAACTTTTCAAAGGCGAAACGCGGGATCTTGGTCACTACATAATCAATCGTCGGTTCGAACGATGCAGGCGTTGCGCCGGTGATGTCGTTGTCGATCTCGTCAAGCGTGTAGCCCACGGCCAGTTTCGCGGCGACCTTGGCGATGGGAAAGCCCGTTGCCTTTGATGCAAGCGCAGATGACCGCGAAACGCGCGGGTTCATCTCGATCACGATGAGGCGACCATCTTTCGGATTGACTGCGAACTGTACGTTGGAACCCCCTGTTTCAACGCCGATTTCACGCAAGCAAGCAATGCTTGCATTGCGCATGATCTGATATTCCTTGTCGGTCAGCGTCAGGGCCGGAGCGACGGTGATCGAATCCCCTGTATGCACGCCCATTGGGTCGACATTCTCGATCGAGCAGATGATGATGGCGTTGTCGTTCCGATCCCGGACGACTTCCATTTCATATTCTTTCCAGCCGATCAGCGATTCCTCGATCAACACCTCGGTCGTCGGTGAGGCATCGAGCCCGCCAGTCACGATCTGGATGAACTCGTCCCGATTATAGGCGACGCCGCCACCTGTGCCCCCCATCGTGAAGCTTGGGCGGATGATCGCCGGCAAGCCGGTGCGCTCAAGAACAGCCAGCGCATCCTCAACGGAATGGGCAATGCCGGAACGGGCGGATTCGAGGCCGATCTTGTCCATCGCCTCGCGAAATTTCATCCGGTCTTCGGCCTTGTCGATGGCTTCCGCATCGGCCCCGATCATCTCGACGCCATATTTTTCCAACGTGCGGTCATTGAACAGCGCCAATGCCGTGTTGAGCGCGGTCTGCCCCCCCATCGTAGGCAAAACGGCATCCGGACGTTCCTTCTCGATGATCCGCGCGACAACAGCGGGCGTGATCGGCTCGACATAAGTCGCGTCCGCCAGTTCCGGATCAGTCATGATCGTCGCCGGGTTCGAATTGACCAGGATGATGCGATAGCCCTCTTCCTTGAGAGCCTTCACGGCCTGTGTCCCCGAATAATCGAACTCGCACGCCTGCCCGATCACAATGGGGCCCGCACCGATGATGAGGATGGAAGATATGTCAGTGCGTTTGGGCATTAGTTGGCCTCAGATCCAGTCGGTGTTTCAGAGATCAGGCCGACGCGACCGACAAAACCTCGCTTCTGCATCTCAGCGACAATACATCCCACCTTACCGTAAGCGAGTGGCGGGGGCGCATGTACGCTAATTTCATTGTTGTCCAACTTCAGACTGCCAGATGGCAAACCGCATAGGCGCTCTACGGCCTTTGCTTGCTCGGCAACCGCATCAGGGACGGCTTTTGATTTTCCGGCGCAGGATGCAAGCACAACCAACAATGAGGCTGCAAGCTTCATCATCTCATCATTCCCACAAACCGCTCGAACAGATAATGGCTGTCTTGCGGCCCTGGCGATGCCTCAGGGTGGTATTGGACGGAAAATGCAGGCTGATCCGTCAGCTCGAAACCGCAATTGCTTCCATCGAACAGACTCACATGTGTTGCGCACGCGTTGTTCGGGAGAGTCGCTGCATCGACGGCAAATCCGTGGTTCATGCTGGTGATTTCAACGGCGCCGTCGGAAAGCCGCTTCACCGGGTGATTGGCACCGCGATGGCCCTGAAACATCTTGATTGTCTTTGCACCGACGGCAAGGCCAAGCATCTGATGCCCAAGGCAGATGCCGAACAGAGGCCTTCTGGTGCCAAGCCACTGCCTGATCACGGGAACCGCATAGTCGCCGGTTGCCGCTGGATCGCCTGGCCCATTCGAGAGGAACAGGCCGTGCGGGTCATGCGCCATGATGTCATCGAAACTGGCGGTTGCCGGAACGACTGTGACTCGTGCTCCCGCATCGATCAGGTTGCGCAGGATGTTCCGTTTGATGCCATAGTCTATGGCAACGACCTTTGGTCCATCCGGATTTGCACTGTGCGCAGCGTAACCCTGCCCCAGTGTCCATAACCCGTCATCCCAGCCATAGGACTGCAAGGTCGTCACATCCTTGGCGAGGTCCATGCCTTCAAGCCCCGGCCAGGCCTTTGCCTCGGCAAGCAGGGCCGGAATATCGAACTTGCCGGACGCGGAATGGGCGATGACCCCGTTCGGTGCGCCTGAAAGCCGGATCTTGCGCGTCAGGGCGCGCGTATCCACACCTGAAATCCCAATCCGCCCCTGAGCCTTCATCCACGCGACAAAATGCTGTGCGCTACGGAAATTCGAAGGATCGGTGACGTCCTGCCGGACAATTGCACCGAGGGCATGGGGATTTGCGGCCTCGATATCTTCCGGGTTGGCGCCGACATTGCCGATGTGTGGGAATGTGAAGTTGATGATCTGTCCGGCATAGGACGGATCGGTCATGATCTCCTGATAACCGGTCATGGCCGTATTGAAGCACACTTCGCCGGCCTTGTGGCCTTCTGCCCCGAAGCCCCTGCCCCAGACAATCTCTCCAGAGGCCAGGACCAATACCCCCGTCGCTCCTGCAGGCGCGCGCGAAGAGGTGGGGTCGGCCATGATGGGGTCGCTCCGAAACAGGGGTTGTGACAATGTCGTTAAGAGCCGTCCGCTAGAGACGGCAGGCCGCAGCGTCAATCTGTTAAAACCAAAAATGTCTCGCTATGGGTGTTCTTTCCCGATTTTGAGAGACACTATGATTCGCGAGCGTATCCAAGCCGCGCAGGTGGACGCCATGAAGGCCCGCGATGCGCAGAAAACAGCCACAATCCGCCTGATCATGGCTGCCATCAAGAACCGTGACATCGAAGCGCGGACCGGCAAGGCACCTGCAGATGATGACACGCTTGTCGTCGAAGTACTGCAAAAAATGGTCAAGCAGCGCCGCGAATCGATTGAAATGTTCACAAACGGCGGTCGCCCCGAACTCGCAGAGGTTGAGGCAGCGGAAGTTGCAGTCATCGAAACCTTCCTGCCGCAGCAGCTGGGCGAGGACGAAGCAAGGGCCATCATTGAAGGCATCAAGGCTGAGGTTGGCGCGCAGTCCGTGAAGGACATGGGCAAGGTCATGGCGCTGCTCAAGGAACGTCATGCCAGTGCGCTGGACATGAGCAAGGCCAGCAGCCTGGTCAAGGCGGCGCTCGCGTGAGCCGGTGACACTTTCACCGCAATGGCTTGATGAACTTCGCTCGCGGACGCTCTTGTCCGCGCTTGTCGGCCGCACCGTGAAGCTCACAAAGGCTGGCCGGGAATTCAGGGCCTGCTGCCCATTTCACAATGAAAAGACGCCCAGCTTTTACGTCAATGACGAAAAGGGTTTCTACCATTGCTTTGGCTGTTCAGCGCATGGCGATGCCATCCGCTGGATGACGGACCAGCGTGGGCTTCCCTTCATGGATGCCATAAAGGAACTTGCGCAGGCAGCCGGAATGGATGTTCCGGCGCCAGACCCGCGCGCAGCGGAACATGCCGAGCGGGCAAATTCGCTTTTTGACGTCATGACAGCGGCAGCGGAATGGTTTTCCTCACAATTACAAGGAATTGATGGCGCGCACGCGCGTACCTATCTGGAGGCCAGAGGGCTGCGCCAGGAATGGATCAGCACGTTCGGAATCGGATTTGCGCCGGATTCGAAATCGAAGCTCAAGCAGGCCCTGGGCCGTTTTGGTACGGACAAGCTGGTTGAGTCAGGTCTTCTGATCGCGGTGGACGACAAGGAACCGTACGACCGTTTTCGGGGGCGGATCATGATCCCCATTCGCGATGCCCGGGGGCGCGTCATTGCCTTCGGGGGACGCGTCCTTGGCAGCGGTGAACCCAAATATCTCAACTCCCCGGATACTGCCCTGTTTGACAAGGGGCGCACACTCTACAACCTTGATCGGGCCGCAGCCTTCGCGCGCAAAGCGGGGCGGATCATTGTCGTTGAAGGCTATATGGATGTCATTGCCCTGGCCCAGGCTGGCATCGGCGAAGTGGTCGCGCCCCTTGGGACGGCGCTCACCGAGCATCAGATCGCGCTGCTATGGCGGCAGGCAGACGTCCCGATCCTGTGTTTCGACGGTGATGCGGCTGGCCAAAAGGCGGGCCTCAGGGCTGCGCTGCGCGCCCTCCCCCACCTTGCTCCCGCAAAATCCCTTTCCTTTTCAAGCCTTCCCAAGGGTCAGGACCCGGATGACGTTGTCCGGCACGGCGGGCCCCGCGCCCTGGAAGCGCTGCTTGCGGAACCGGAACCGCTGGTGGACCTGTTATGGCGCTCTGAACGTGACGCGGCGCCCTTGCGGACCCCGGAAGATCGGGCCGGCTTCCGCCAGAGGCTGAACTCACATGTCCAGGTCATCGGACATGGTGACGTGCGCGGTCAGTACCAGGCGGAATTCAGGGCCCGGTTTGACACATTGCTGACGGTGAAATCCGCGCCTCGTGCGACTACAGGCGCCCGGCAGCCGTATCAGGTCGAGCGGCCCCTAAGCAGCAGGACGCGTTCGATCGGGGGTGGCGGCGTCACCCCTGTTTTTGCCCGCGCCATCCTTGCAGGCCTGATCCGTCACCCGGCCATGATCCTGAC
>WBZL01003494.1_pt1 | contig 14323 bp, 12 predicted proteins | sample 5204291 | NCBI WGS metagenome assembly WBZL01 (sample SAMN12344345, study PRJNA552823) | activated sludge metagenome | biome: Activated sludge suspended growth; feature: Nitrification reactor; material: Wastewater; isolation source: activated sludge from nitrification reactor of wastewater...
GCATGGCCTTCCGCGGCGGTCTGTCGTTCAACATCAACGACCTGATCATCCCGGAGATCAAGACCATGCTGATTGAAAATGCGCAGAGCGAGGTGGATGAAGTGTGGGAGAACTACAACATGGGTCTGATCACCAACAACGAACGTTACAACCAGATCATCGATATCTGGAGCCGCGTGGATACCAAGGTTACGGAAACCCTGATCCACGAACTGGCCACCAATAAACAAGGTTTCAACTCCGTGTACATGATGCTGGATTCCGGCGCCCGTGGTAGCAAGCAGCAGATCAAGCAGCTGGCTGGTTTGAGGGGATTGATGGCCAAGCCGCGTAAATCCGGTTCATCAGGATCCGAGATCATCGAGAACCCGATCCTCGCCAACTTCAAAGACGGCCTGAGCGTATTGGAATACTTTATCTCTACGCACGGTGCCCGTAAGGGTCTGGCCGATACCGCCCTTAAGACGGCGGATGCCGGTTACCTGACCCGCAGGCTGGTAGACGTTTCACAAGACGTGGTTATTAATGAGGAAGACTGCGGAACCCTGCGTGGTATCGCTACGTCGGCCCTGAAAGATAATGAAGACATCATCGAGCCATTGAGCGATCGTATCGAAGGCCGTACATCCCTGCACGATATCTTCCACCCGGTAAGCGATGAACTGCTCATCACCGCCGGTGAAGAGATCAGCGCCGAAATGGCCCGTACCATCGAAGACAGCGGTATCGAAACCGTGGAGATCCGTTCGGTGCTCACCTGCGAAAGCAAGCGTGGCGTGTGCGTGAAATGCTATGGTAAGAACCTGGCTTCCGGTATGCTGGCACAACGTGGTGATGCCGTGGGTATCATCGCCGCCCAGTCGATCGGTGAACCGGGTACACAGCTTACCCTGCGTACCTTCCACGTGGGTGGTGTGGCCGGCTCCGCTTCGGTAGAGTCGTCACTGGCCGCCAAGTTCGAAGGAACCCTGCAGTTCGATGGTCTGCGTACGGTAAGTACCGAGAACAACGAAGGCAAAAAAGTACAGGTGGTTATCGGTCGTACCGGTGAGATCCGGAACATCGACGTGAAATCCGATCGCCTGCTCAACAGCATGCACATCCCGTACGGCGCGATCCTGAACGTGAAAGACGGTCAGAAAGTGAACAAGGGAGATGTGATCTGTACCTGGGATCCGTTCAACAACGTAATCGTTTCAGAAACCAACGGTACCATCCATTTCGAAAGTCTGATCGAAGGTGTTACCTACCGTGATGAGGCCGACGAACAAACCGGTCACCGTGAAAAAGTGGTTATCGAAACAAAGGATAAAACAAAGCTTCCTACCATCATCGTGGAAGGCAGCAAGGAAAAGAAAACCTACAACCTGCCGGTTGGTTCTCACATCGTGGTGGAAGAAAAAGACGACGTGAGGAGCGGACAGGTACTGGTGAAGATCCCAAGGGTGCTCAGCAAACTGAAGGATATCACCGGTGGTCTGCCCCGTGTAACTGAACTCTTTGAAGCCCGTAACCCGAGCAATCCGGCCGTGGTTTGCGAGATCGACGGTGTGGTTGCCTTCGGCGCCATCAAGCGTGGTAACCGCGAGATCATCGTGGAAGCCAAAGACGGCGTGGTGAAGAAATACCTGGTTCCGCTGAGCCGCCAGATCCTCGTACAGGATGGCGACTTCGTGAAAGCGGGCGCCGCGTTGAGCGACGGACAGATCGCCCCGGTAGACATACTGGCGATCAAAGGACCGTATGCCGTTCAGGAATACGTGGTGAACGAGATCCAGGAAGTATACCGTTTGCAGGGTGTGAAGATCAATGATAAACACATCGAGGTGATCGTGCGCCAGATGATGCGTAAAGTTCGCATCGAAGACGCCGGCGATACCAAATTCCTCGAAGGAGATACGGAAGACCGCTTCGACTTCAACGAAGAGAACGATTTCATCTTCGACAAGAAGGTGATCACCGAACCGGGCGAAAGCACCAAGCTGAAATCCGGCCAGATCGTTACCCTCCGCGATGTGCGTGAAGAGAATTCTGTTCTCCGCCGTGCGGATAAGAAGCTGGTGGAATACCGCGACGCCAAACCCGCCACATCGTCTCCGTTGTTGCTGGGTATCACCAAAGCGTCGCTGGGTACACACAGCTGGATATCGGCCGCTTCGTTCCAGGAAACGACCAAAGTACTTTCTTCTGCTGCCATCCAGGGCAAGACAGACGATATGCTGGGTCTGAAGGAGAACGTGATCACCGGTCACCACATCCCGGCCGGTACCGGTATGCGTGATTTCGAGAACATGATCGTGGGCAGCAAGGAAGAATACGAATTGCTGATGACCACCAAGGAAGCGATGAGTTTCGACGAAGAAGAATAACTGTAACGAATCTCAGATACGAAGGAGTAAGCATCGCTTACTCCTTTTTTTATTGCTGCAGGATCCGGCTGCCGGTTACGCCCGGGCGGGAGAAGACATAGGATTCTGTATCCTCCAACGGGGCTGTACGTCCGTAGTCGGGAATATTTCTGCCCAATACAATATCGCGGATCCCCACCAGCAGATCGCCTTGCCTGCGGAGCGTAACAATGCCGTTGCCACCGCGTTGCTCCAGGCGGTTCCTTTCTTCGGGCTTGAGAAAAGGATCATCGTCGAAAATGAATTCATCGATATAGTATTCATTCCTGCCCGGCTCTTTGATGACCGGGTGAATATGTTTGAGCGCCGTGGAATTGGGATAGGATGCCGGCAAGAGGGTATAAAAACGGTATTCCCCTTTTGCGTTGGTCCGGACCCAGCCACGGATATATCCATGACGGCGGGCCCAGCCTTTTTCATTGCCCCTTCGCGGGTACACCCCCTCCTGGTTGGTATGGTATACATAGAGGATCACATTGGCGGCAGGGGTTTTACCGTTGGCTTCGTAGATAACACCCCGGATGAGCAAGCGGGGCCCCGGATCGTTGAAATCGGGGAGCGTATCCACTTCATCCAGCGCATCGAACGGAACCGGCGATTCGTAAATGGCTTCACAGCCTTCGCAGGATCCGCCCACCCTGACTTTGTTCTTCGTTTGTTGCGAGCAGGCGCTGAGAAAAAGGAAACAACACAAAATGGTAAAAAAAGGATGATACGGCATAACAAAACGGTTTAGGGAATAAAAATCGGTAACCCAGGAGCCCGGTCAAAATCAGTTACACCAACCAGGTGCTTTCCTTGACGAAGCGGGATGCTGCATTTCGTCAAGTGCTGCCGGTATTTCCTGTAAACCCGGTTCTGCGGGGAATTTGTACATTTAGTTTTGACACATGCACAACGCCGCCTTCTTTATACGCTACAAACTGCACCACCTGTTCGCCTGGATGCTGCTGTTCGGGTTATGGTTCATGCTGCGCTACGAGGATTATCCTACCGGGCAGAAAGCCTTCCTGGTCACCCTCATCAAAGTGGCCGACCTGGCCATCATGGTGTACATCACCAATTACCTGCTGATACCCCGCCTGCTGTATAAGAAGCACTACGTATCGTTCGCCCTGGCGTTCCTGGTCATGATAGTCCTGAGCAGCGCCCTGAAGATGAATATCCTGGGCCGCCTCCTCGATAACCCCCTGTTGCTGAATCTTACCGGCAATCTCAAACAGCGGCTGTACGACAATGTGATCCCGCATTTCTTCCTCGTCACGGCGGGCGCCGCGATCAAACTGATGGTCGATCATACCCGCATGCAGCAACGCATGACCGAGATGGCCCGGGAGAAAGCCGAGGCGGAACTGAATTTTCTTAAATCACAGATTAACCCGCATTTCCTGTTCAACTCACTGAACTCGGTTTATTTTCTCATCGATAAGAACAACACAGAGGCCCGTGGTGCGCTGCACAAGTTCTCAGCGATGCTGCGCTACCAGTTATATGAAATGAACGGCAAAAGCGTACCGGTTGAAAAAGAGATCGAATACCTGAACGATTATATCGATCTCCAGAAACTGCGGAAAGACGAACAGTGCGAGGTCAGTTTCAGCGCTTCGCCCGATGTGCGGGGATTTACGCTCGAACCACTGCTCCTCATTCCCTTCGTAGAGAACGCCTTCAAACACATTTCGCACCATCCGAATAAGCCCAATTTCATCCGGGGCGGCATGACGATGCAGGGAAACCGGTTTCGGTTCTTACTGGAAAATTCGCAGGAAGCGGAAAAAAAAGGAACGCATCCGCATTCGGGGATAGGGCTTGTCAATGTCCGGCGCCGGCTCGAATTGCTCTATCCCGGCAGGCACGATCTGCGGATACAAAATGATAACGGCGTATTCACGGTCGATCTTTTTATACACGTATAAGTACATACTTATGACCATCAACTGTATTATCATCGATGACGAACCCCTGGCAAGAGCCGGTATGAAGGAATATGTGGCCGATGTCGATTTCCTGCACCTGGCCGGTACTTTCGATAACCCGCTGGCCGCCGCCGGCCTGATCAGCAGCGGCGATATTCACCTGGTTTTCCTCGACATCCAGATGCCCAAAATAACAGGGCTGGAATTTTACAAGACATTGAAGAACCCACCCGCTGTGATATTCACCACCGCCTACCCGCAATATGCGCTGGAGGGTTTTGAAGTGAACGCCCTCGATTACCTGGTGAAGCCGGTTTCTTTCGACCGGTTTCTCAAAGCGGTGCTCAAGGCCAAAGAATTTTTTGAAGTCAGGCAATTGAATAAGGCGGAGGCGGCGGAACCCTATTTCTTCATCAAGGCGGATAATAAGCTGGTGAAGATCTTATTCGACGAGATACTGTACGTGGAAGCCCTGCAGAATTACGTGAATATCCATACCGCCGACAAGAAGTACATGAGCTATCTCACGTTTAAATCGGTGGAAGATTACCTCCCTGCCTCCCGGTTCATCAAAGTGCATAAATCCTATATTGTAGCGGCGCCCCGGGTAGACAGCATCGATGGCAGCGAGATCCGTATCGGGCAACACCGCATCCCCATCAGCCGCAGCCTGAAAGACGAAGTGATCGAAAAACTGGTATCGGGAAAATTCCTGAAGCGCTGAACGATCCGTTATTTGAACACGATCCCGCTCATGATCTTTTTAGCGGTTTTGTCGTGCGTTTGTTTCTCCGCATCGGATACAAACGTGGCCAGGTAGAGTTTTGACTTGTAGAAACAGAACCACTGGGTGCAGCGTACCCGTATGGATTCATCGGATTTGCTGTACCCGGAGTATACCAGTTCCGCCGCTTCGTAGTTGTTCCATTTGAAGTAGCGAAGACTCTCTTCCTTGAAATCGGAGAAGGCGTTTGCCATCTGTTGCGTTACCGTCGGGAACAGGTCCCTGATCCGGGCGTCTTTACCGAACGATTTATTGTACGAAACGGCGATATTGATATTCTCGTAGAAGGTATCGTCTTTTCCATCTGAAGGAGAAGTGAAGAATACCCGGTTACCGGCTTTGATTTTATTGATCCAGTTTGATGGATAACTGGCGGTGAAATTACCGGCCGAATCGGTAAAGGTCTTCCATTGCTGGCCCAATGTATTCAGTGTAAACAGGCAGGCGGGTATAAGGAAAAGGAGTCGGCGCATACAGGTATTTTGCGACAAGATAGCGAAATATCGAAAATGATTTCTGCCTACGCGTTTTCTTACGCGGAAGGGGTTAACCCTTTCCTAAAACTTTTTCAAAGCCATTGCCAGCGTTGGGTTTGTAAGTATATTGCCGGGAAATAAACGAATGATGAAGAACCTCTCCCTGATCCTCAATATAGTGCTGCTGCTGGCTGTCGGGTACCTCTATTATTACGATTTCTCCGGTAAAAAGGCCCGGGATGTGGCGGAAAAGATCAGCCGCCCGTATAGCACGAACGACAGCGGAAGCCATCGCCCGGTGCTGGCTTATGTAGACCTGGATTCGCTCAATTCGGGAATCCATTTCATGAAGGAAAAGAAAAAGGAACTGGAGGCCGAAGCCAAGGAAGCCGAACGGATTTACGAAGACGGGATCCGGAAACTGCAGGCCGAACGCGACGCTTTCGTTAAACGCGGCGCAACGGTTTCCGATGCCGAAGCGCAGCGCTTCTCGGAAAAACTCATCTCCGAGCAACAACTGCTGGAAAATAAAAAACAACAGAAGGCCCAGGAACTGAACACGAAGAGCTTCGATATTATGGAAGTGTTCCGGAAACGTTTAAAAGACTTCCTGGCCGAATACAACACGAATAAGAACTACCTGTGCATATTCACCGTAGGTTCCGAACTCGAGTACATGGTATACCGCGATTCAAGTCTTAATATCACCGCCGACGTGATCAAAGGGCTGAATGAGAAATGGAAGCCTGCATCCAAACAATAATTTCCCGTAATTTATCTATCTTGTTCTGCTAAACAGGGAAACCAATGACAGAACAGACTGCTGCTTTTAAACCAACCCTCGGCCTGCTCGATTCGACCATGATCGTGGCGGGATCCATGATCGGTTCGGGTATCTTTATCGTAAGCGCCGACATCACCCGGCATGTGGGAAGCGCCGGATGGCTCATTATGGTATGGCTGATCACGGGCTTCATGACCCTTACGGCAGCATTGAGCTATGGCGAACTGAGCGCCATGTTCCCCAAGGCAGGCGGACAATATGTTTACCTCAAGGAAGCATTCAATCCCCTGGCCGGTTTCCTGTACGGCTGGAGTTTCTTCGCCGTGATTCAAACCGCTACGATCGCGGCGGTAGGAGTGGCCTTCAGTAAATTCGCGGCCTATCTTATCCCGGCACTGAGCGAAAAAAACATACTGGCCGATCTCGGGTTTGTTCAGATATCCGCGGCACAACTCGTGGCCATCCTGCTCATCATCCTGCTCACCTATATCAATTCACGGGGCATACAAAACGGTAAGATCATTCAGACCGTTTTTACCGCCACCAAACTCCTGAGTTTATTCGGACTGATCGTTTTCGGTTTTATCCTGGCCGCGAAGTCGGAGATCTGGAATGCCAACTGGACCGACGCGTTTTCGATGAAGGGATGGGATGCCGATACAAAATCATGGGGTGAAGTGCTCGGCGCGGGAATGGTAGGCGCTGTAGCGGCATCCATGGTAGGTTCTATCTTCAGCAGCGACGCCTGGAACAATGTTACCTTCATCGCGGGTGAAGTAAAGAATCCCAAACGCAATATTGGTTTGGCCCTGTTCCTGGGAACGCTGATCGTAACGGTGATCTATGTGGCCACCAACCTCATGTATGTTTCCGTATTGCCCATGAACGAGATTGCCTTTGCCGAAAACGACCGGGTAGCAGTAACGGCTTCGAATGCCATCTTCGGCAACGCCGGCACCATCGTGATCGCGGTGATGATCATGATCTCCACCTTCGGCTGCAACAACGGACTTATCCTTGCCGGCGCCCGGGTGTACAACGCGATGGCGCTGGATGGCCTGTTCTTTAAGAAAGCGGCTGCGCTCAATAAATACGCGGTTCCCGAATATGCCCTCTGGGCACAATGCGTCATGGCCTCTATTCTTTGCCTGAGCGGAAAGTATGGCGACCTGCTGGACATGATCTCCTTCGTGGTTGTGCTTTTCTATGCCATCACCATTATCGGCATATTCAAACTCCGCAAAACCCGTCCGGATGCGGAACGTCCGTATAAGGCTTTCGGGTATCCCATACTGCCGGCGGTTTATATCCTGCTGGCGCTTGTGTTCTGTGTATTCCTGATTTTATTCAAGCCCGTATATGCCGGTATCGGACTCGGCATTGTGCTCCTGGGGATACCTGTTTATTTTATCTCCATTTCGAACCAGAAGAAAAGTTAGTTCCTATGCCGGGTCACGATTTTGAGCAACTCTTTCACCAGTTCCATCAACTTAAGGTAGCCGTTGTCGGTGATGTGATGCTGGATACTTATTGGTGGGGCCATGTAGACCGTATTTCACCCGAAGCCCCGGTGCCGGTGGTGGCGGTAAGCCGGAAAGAGCAACGCATCGGCGGGGCCGGTAATGTAGCGTTGAATGCCCGGTCGCTCGGCGCAGCGGTAAGTATGATCAGCGTGCTGGGTAAAGACGACGATGGCGACAGCCTTACGGCGTTGCTGCAGGAGCAGGGCATCCAGTCAACATACCTGGTGCATAGCGAACAGCGCATCACCACCAATAAGATCCGTATCATCAGCCGTAACCAGCACATGATGCGCCTCGATGCGGAAATTACCGCCGACATCGGCCCGGAAGACGAAGACAGGCTCTTTTACGCGTTTGAAAATTATGTGGCCGCCGAAAATCCCAACGTGGTGATCCTGGAGGATTACAATAAAGGCGTGCTTACCGATAAACTCATCCGCAAGGTGGTTGATCTCTGCGGTAAAAAGGGGATCCTTACAGCGGTGGATCCAAAACGGAAGAATTTCTTTTCCTATGAAGGCGTGGGGATATTCAAACCCAACCTGAAGGAGGTTAAAGAGGGATTGAACATGCTGCCGGAAACCATCAATCTTCATGTATTACAGGATATGCACCTGCAGTTGCAGGAAAAACTCAGGCATACCATCTCCCTGATCACGCTTTCGGAGAAGGGCGTCTTTTATCAAAAAGACAACGACGCGGCAATCATACCCACGCATATCCGCAGCATTGCCGATGTGAGCGGTGCCGGCGATACCGTGATCGCTGTGGCCTCCCTGGTGTACGCGGCCACGAACGATGTACGGCTGATGGCCGAGGTGGCCAATATTGCCGGCGGACTGGTTTGTGAAGAAGTGGGTACCGTGGCGATCGATGCCACGAAACTGCTGGCCGAGTGCAAACACCTGCTGGGTTAAGCGCCTGGTAATTTCTTTTCCCTCTCCATTTTCAACCGGGCCTTCGCCTCGGTGATATTGATGATGCGGTCGAACCGAAAGTACACTTCCACATAGATCTTCACCAGGGCCAGCACCAGTATAAATACATGGCCGCCGCCAAAAACCAGGAGCATGCTTCCTATGATCACTACAAATTGCTGTACAATGATCCGCCCGTAAGGTTGCATCATCACCTTCAGCATCGACACGGTTTTGTATTCCCCGGTCAGGAAGAAATCGAAAAGGGTCTGCAGGGTATAATAGATCACGAAGATGGCAAGCAGTAATTTACCCTCGTCGCCCAGGATCGCCGGTATCCGGGCATAGACCCCAAAGGTTGAATGGTCGCTCACCAGCCCGCTGACCGAAAAGAATATCTGTGTTTGTACGAAAACGAAGATGCCGTAGTGCACCAGGAAGAATAGTATAAAGAACAAGCCGCCCACCTGTACCGGTACCGATCCGCCCTGCCACTCGTCTCTTGGCTTTATGAACAGGGTGATGACGGCGATTTTCAGGATCGTGAACAAACCAATGATCACCGTCTCGAGGCAATAAACAAGGAATACCTTTGTCGCACTCCATTGCTCGAACCATACGCAATAGACCGGAACCAGATTTACGATTATCAACAGATAGTCTGCCGCAGTTAGTTTTCTTTTAAGCATTCGCATAAAATTTCAGAAAGTTTGCGATGGTAAAATAGATAATTTTGACCCCATACAAATACCCAATACCACGTATGCAGCAATTCTCTATGGTGATCCACGGCGGCGCCGGCACCATCCTCAAGGAAGACATGACCCCCGAACTGGAACAGGCGTATATCCAGGGGCTTGAAGAAGCTCTTACGGCGGGTTATGCCGTACTGGAACAGGGAGGCACAGCGGTCAATGCGATCAAAGCTGCGGTGGTGGTGCTGGAAGACAACCTGCTTTTCAATGCAGGCCGCGGATCGGTGTTTACCAAGAAGGGTGTACAGGAAATGGACGCCGCCATCATGGATGGCAGGAACCTCGACGCCGGCTCTGTTGCCGGTATCCGCAATGTGCGCAATCCCATCGAACTGGCTGCCGAAGTGATGGTCAACAGCAACCACGTTTTTTTGAGCGGCAAGGGTGCCAATGATTTCGCGATCAAACAGGGCATCAAACTGGAACCCGATGAATATTTCTTCTCCCAGTTCCGCTACGATCAGTGGAAAGAGATCCGCGACAGCGATAATTATTCCCTCGACCATACGAACAAAGGACTCGAAGAACTGATGAAGGATAAGAAATTCGGAACGGTTGGCGCTGTAGCCTGCGACCAGTTTGGTAATATCGCGGCTGCCACCAGCACCGGGGGCATGACGAACAAAAAATACGGCCGCATCGGCGATAGTCCGCTGATCGGCGCCGGCACCTATGCCAACAACCGCACCTGTGCCATCAGCTGCACGGGCCATGGCGAACCATTCATCTGCGCTGTAGCGGCGCACGACGTGAGCTGCCTCATGGAATACAAAGGCCTCAGCCTGAAAGACGCGATGAACGAAGTGGTGAATAAGAAACTCGTGCAGATGAAGGGAGAGGGCGGAATGATCGGGGTAGACGCCGCCGGCAACGTGGGAATGATATTCAACAGCGCGGGCATGTACCGGGCCATGCAAAGCAGTAACGGAGAAAAAAAGATTGGTATCTATAAAGACTAAGCGCAGGGCTATTACCGGCTTCCAAAACACCCGGATAAGAAAGCCTGCTTGCTGAAACGATCATGAAAAAATACGCCGTAATCGTTGCCGGTGGTACGGGCACCCGGATGAACAGCATTACCCCCAAACAGTTCATGCTGCTGCATGGGAAACCCGTTCTCTACTACACGCTTCGCACCTTCCTCGACGCCTACGCCGATATGCAGGTGATCCTGGTACTGCCGGATGAACACATGGACGCAGGTTACGAAATCATCGACGCTTATTTCGGACACGACCGCATACAGGTTACGATTGGCGGGCCTACACGTTTTCACTCCGTACAAAACGGGTTGCAGCTTGTAACCGAAGAAAGCATCGTATTCGTTCACGACGCGGTTCGTTGCCTGCTGAGCACCGCCCTGGTACACCGCTGTTATGAAAAAGCGCTGGAATCGGGTTCCGCGATACCGGCTATCGACAGCCGCGACAGCGTACGTATCCTCACACCCGAAGGCAATGAATCGGTGGAGCGTAGTTCGGTAAAACTGGTACAAACACCACAGACCTTTCACAGCAGGATACTGATACCCGCTTACCAGATCGACTACAAAGACCGCTTCACCGATGAAGCCACCGTGGCCGAAGCTTTTGGAATCAAAATACAATTGGTGGAAGGCGAGGAGAATAATTTCAAGATCACCAGGCCGCTGGATATGATACTGGCCGAGAAACTGCTGACGGATTGAGGAAGCATCCTGCCTGTTCATCATCGGCCATCCGGAAAGTTTATAGTATTTTCATCGCAGGATGAGCTATGTTATCACCATAGGGGAAATTACAGACCCGGACGTAGACCTGCAGGTACGTGCGCTGATCCGGGATGCGTATGATTCACCGGCGATGCTTCCGGCGATGTTCCTGGCGGCAAACCTGGATAGTAAAGCAACCAGACCCAGTTTCTTCCTTGTTGCAACCGAAGACGGGGAGATCATTGGTTGTAATGGTTTCCTTGCCAATGATTTTTTCCTGGATGGGGAACATTATGTTGGATACCAGAGCTGCTGGTCGGCTACTCACCCCAAACACCAGGGCCGGAAGGTGTTTTCAACAATCATAAACGAAGCAAAGCGGATACTCAAAGAACAGGGGGCTGGTTTTATCTACGGGATCGCCAACGATCGATCGAACCCGATCTTTACAAAAAACCTGGGTTTCACTGAAACGCCGGCCAGGATGCTGCGGATTCCAAATATACCTTTCATCCGGTATTCGTATTTTAATAAAGAAGCAAGGTATGAAACGGAACATGCGTGTATGGTGAATGAATCCCAGCTCAACAACCATAAAAAGGCGCAATACCCGGATGATGTAAAAGTAATCCGGTACAACAGAAGCTGGCTTTGGGGAAAGCTGCTGCACAAGCGAAAATTAGGTATCTCACTGCCGGTATTTTATACCGGAGGCATTCACCTCGATTCTGCCGCCGACCTGGAAGGGCTGATCAAAGTGCTGTTTAGCACATACCGGGTGTTGTTTGTACAGTTCGTAAGTGCGGAAAATAATACCTTCAATCCATTGTTGCGGGGATGGAAAAGAGCAAAACTGAATGGTTTTATTCTGTATAACCTGCACATGCCGGCATGCAAACACTGGAATGCCATGATCGGGCTCCTGGATATTTTCTAACAAATTAACCACGTCATGGGAAAAGGAGTTGTTCTGGTCTTTCATAATGAAGAGGACCCTGTACTGTTTGAAAGAACACTCCTGGCCCTGAAAGCCAGGTATTCACTGGTTACGGCCGATCAGTTGCAGCATCTGCTCAGCGGAAAACAACAGACCCGGGATCTGTGCCATCTTAGCTTCGATGACGGACTTAGTTCTTTCTATTCCATTGTATATCCCTTATTGAAAAAATACGGCGTGCCCGTATCCCTGTTTGTATCTCCGCAGGTGATCCTGAGAAGGAAAAATTACTGGTTCCAGGAGATAGCGGATTACCGCGATGAGGTACTCAGGAGCATCCTTTCCGACATGTTGAATATTCCAGCGGAAGTATTCGAGCCGTTCTCTGTCTCAACGATCTTGAAATGCCTGCGGGTTGAACAGATATTTCGCCTGATCGAACGATACCAGGCAGAAACCAACACGGCAACAAAGCCCTGCCAGAACATTGATACCGCACAGTTGCTTGAACTGGATCGGTCGGGCCTTGTTACGATCGGGGCCCATACAATGCGTCACCCGGTTTTGCAAAATGAAACGGAGGTGAATTGTACCGCTGAGATTGCCGGCTCGGTCGAACAACTGGCATGGATACTTGGTCACCCGGTTCGGTATTTCGCTTACCCCAATGGCCGCCCGAATATTGATTTCGGTGAACGCGAAAAGCGTATCCTGGAGAAAGCAAATATTACCATGGCTTTTTCAACCGAACCGGATACACTCTGCGGCAACACGGATCTACTGAGCGTTCCCCGGATGAGTTTTGCCCGGATGGGATTGGTCCCTTCGAACCCCCTTGTCTTCCTCAGGTTGAATCTGGGGAAAAACTGGATCGATATCAGGTCTATTGGTAAACCCACTGAATATGCGGTACGTGAAAAACTCCGGTTGATCGTATCCGGCTCAGCAGGATACTGATACCCGCTTACCAGATCGATTACAAGGACCGCTTTATCGATGAGTCTACTGTAGCCAAGCTCTTGAATCAAAATACAATTGGTGGAAGGCGAGGAGAATAATTTCAAGATCACCTGGCCGCTGGATATGATACTGGCCGAGCAGGTACTCCAAAAAGAAACATAAGCTCCGCCTCTTATTTTATTTTCCTGTACACATCTTCGTAAAAGCGCAACTCCCCACCGGCGTTGATCCAGGCGGTATGGTATAGTACGAATACCGGTATCTTTTCGGTGGCTGGTACCGTAATGGGCGCCTGGTTGCGCAGGCATCCTTTCTCGCTGAGCGTATCCAGCGCAAGGGTATTGCCCCGCATGATGTATCGCCCCAGTTCCATGGCTTTTTCCAGCCGCATGCAGCCATGACTGAAATACCGTTTATTCATGCTGAACAAGAATTTATTCGGGGTATCGTGCAGGTACACGCTGAAGGGGTTGTAAAAATTGAGTTTTACCAATCCCAGCGCATTGTCGCAACCCGTCGATTGCCGGATCGTATACGGAAAATTCGACGGGCCCAGGGAATGCCAGTTGATGTTTTCCGGGTTCACCACTTTTCCGCTACTGTTGAGTACCTGGTAATTATTGGCAGCGAGGTACCCGCGGTTTCGTTTGATGATGGGTAACAGTTCCCGCGTAGCGATCTTGTAGGGTACGTTCCAGTAGGGATATAAGATCACTTCTGTAATGGTGGAAGAGAGGGTGGGGGTAGGGGTGGATTGTTTGCCAACAATCAGCCGGGATGTTAGTACAAGGTTACCGTGTTCATACAAAAGCAGGCTCGCGGATGGAAGGTTGACGATCGCCACGTGTTGCTCCTGCTTGATGCAGTGCAGCCAGCGCATCGCATTCAGGGCGCTTTCGAGTTCGCCGACACGTTGCCGCAGCGGAACATTCAGCGCCTGCAGCGTGGTGGAACGCAGGGCCCCATCGTTTAACAACCCGAACAGGTTTTGCGCTTCTTTCAGTTTCGCTTTCAGCAGGGCATCCGAGGGCTTGCTGCTGTCGGCCGGTACGAATCCCCATTGCTGCAAACGACTGACCAGCGCCGGGTTGCTGTTGTTGACCTTATTCGATGTAACGGCAACGTCTTTAAAACCCGGGGCGGATACAACGGTTACCAGCGAAGACAACCGGG
>WBZL01003496.1_pt1 | contig 14314 bp, 10 predicted proteins | sample 5204291 | NCBI WGS metagenome assembly WBZL01 (sample SAMN12344345, study PRJNA552823) | activated sludge metagenome | biome: Activated sludge suspended growth; feature: Nitrification reactor; material: Wastewater; isolation source: activated sludge from nitrification reactor of wastewater...
TGTTCGGTGCGCCCGGCCGCCTCGTGCGCACCGCACGCCAAACCATCGTCAGGCTCATCGACGACTGGCCCACCGCCGGCGTCCTGGTCGGCGCCTACCAGCGCATCGCCCTCATCGCCTGACCACAAACGAACCCGAACACGACCGGCACCACGCTCACAGCGCGCGCCCCAACACCAGCCCAACCCGCACCGCCTCGCCTCGCTGACCCCTCCAACACCCGCCAGCCGACCCCAAACCCGGCCCAGCCACCCGGCTGAAGCCGAAATCGGCCTCGATGCTCACCCCAAATCACCCCGTGAAGAGTTGGGGCTAGTGGGGGCTAGTGGCGGCGGGGAAGGTTTGGGGGTGATCCGTGTCGGCGGGCAGCTCCGAGTCCCCAGGGTGGCCTTGGAGCGGCTGATCGGCGGTCCGATCGAGACACCCGCCACCACCGGGCCGGCGGCCCAACCAGTGGCCGACACGACGGCGCTTCCGCTTGCGGTGGTCCCCGATCCGTCGCCTACTCGTCTCGACCACCCGACCGCTACGTCTGGTCGGCGTCGTCGGTTGGTGTCGGTGGATCAGTTGCGGTTCGACTCGTGATCGGTCTCGTGGTCGGCAGGACTGTTGGTTGGTCAGGTGCCATTTCGTTCGACGCACTTGCACTACGGTGTCGCGCCCGCTCCCGACGGCGGCACGCGAGGTCGTTCCCGGTGCCGCCTTTCGTGCTTCGTCACGTCTCGAATTGGGGGCACAGACTGGCGTGTTCCGCAGGCGGAACAAGCGGCGGCAGCTGGTGGCGACATGGGTGATCCCAACCCTTACCGATCCTTGCCGCCGGAACGACGGGCCGATGACCTCCTGATCTGGGGTGTCGCCGAGCACCTGAGCGCTGGGCGCCGGCAACGGGTTCTCGACCGAACTTCGAGTCTCGACAAGGCGATCAACGACACCCGAGACGAGGTCGCGTTCCACGAAGAGCAACGCTCGATCCAGGCGGCCAAAGTCGACGAGCTTGCGGCGCTGCTTGATCGTCGTCGCGCCTTGACCGATGAGATGTTCGACCTCGTACGTCGTGAATCGGTACAGCGCGCTGAGATTCGCGCGGCAGACCGGCGACTCGCGGCCCTCCGTCGCCAACGCGATCGCCCGCCGACAGTCAGGCGAGGGATTAGCGTTCGGATCGCCGTCGACGACGACGCCTGGGCATTGCTCGCCGAGCTGGCGCAACGCGACAGAGTCACCGTGGCCTCGCGGATCGGTGATCTCATCGACACCGAGATCGAGCTCGCAGCCGGACCGAATGGACGCCCGTCGTCTCGGCGACGCCGTTCCCCTGGCGAAGGCGACCCGGTGCCGAGACGTCGATCCCTTCGGGTGCACACGACTGACGACTCACTCGACCAGATCCGCGACGCCGCTCGGACGAGTTCAATCGGCTTCGAGCGGTACCTCGGCGAAATCGCCGAAGCCGAAGCCTTCGAGCGTGGATGGAGGGCCAAGCCTCATGACGCTGCTTGAGGTTGAAGCCCGATCCGTCAGATCGACGCACCGGGCCAGCGGACAACGATGTAAGCGGCCATCTCAGCATCCGGCAACGCGCGAGTTGAGTTGTTCATGCGTACGAAGAACACGTGGTCCTGCTTGCTCGTCTTGGCCCATACCGGTCCCGACGAGGCGGCAACGTCCACCCGACAAATCTCCTGGCCGTCATGCACGGTGATTCGGGCTCGGGCTCGGGTCACCGGGACGTGGCCGACGGCCTCGATCAGGTGAGTTGTGAGCCAGTTGACGAACCCGTCGCCGTTGTTCGGCCGCACGCGGCCGTAGTCGTGCGACAAGCCGACGACCTGGCGGTCTGGGCCGATGCCGATCAGTAGCGTTCCGCCGTCGGCGTTGAGGAACCCCGCCACCGTCTTGACGATCGCGTCCTCCATCAGCTTGCTCGCCGCGTTCTCGCGGATGTCCCACCGTGCGGTCGACTTGAACTCGACGGCGAAGTCCTCGTCGTTGTCGATGAGGTCTTGGACCGACCGAAGCGGCGCTCCGCCGGGCAGCCCGAGCTGCTCAGCGACCCTGCTCGCAAAGTCGGAGTCACGTCGAATGCGCTCGACCACCTCGTCTGCCACCACCGAAAGGTCCGGCGCAGTCAGCACCGCCACGCCAGCACCACTCGTCGCCGGCTCAACCTCAGCGCCCTCGTACACGCTCGAGCCGTCGTCGCCGTAGACGGTGGCGACGTGGTCGAACACGGCCTGCACCTTGGCATCGAACACGGCTGGCGGGTACGGGTCAGCGGGCAGGTCAGCGTCGAGCACGTCGAGGATCGTGGTGCGAACCTCAGCCGTGGTCGCGGACTTCCGGCGCCAGTCGAGGACCAGCTTGTCGTGCAGGTGGACGAGCAGTCGCTTGGCGCTGCCCTTGACCACCGCTCGCTCCCCAGCGGTGAGCGCCGGCTCGGGTCTAGTGAGGAGGTCGAAGATCGCCAGCTCTTCCTCAGTCAGGTCCTCGGCAACCGCACGCTGCTCCTCGGCGGTGAGTGTCTGCGAGAGCTCGATGAGCCGCCGGAGATACTGGTCGATGTTGAGGCTACCCGCGTTGTAATTGGCGATCAGTTCCTCGATTCGTTCAACAAGGTCGTAGCGAGTCGGGTTCCGCCCCGCCGCAGCGATGGCGCGCTGCTTCAGGAGCGCGGCGAGCCGGTCGGTCTCGGATCGCTTGCGTCCGGCGAACTGAGCGGCGAGCACGTCGAAGTCGATCTTCGACAGGTCGATCAGAGGGTCGGGCTCGCTCCCTTCGGCAGCGGCGCGAATGACGTACTCCTCGGCGCCCACGGAACGGTCGAGCAGCGCCTCGACCGCGTCGGAGATGTCATCGAGGTCGGCTTGAGGCTGGCGCGAGACGTCTGCCACACGCTCGGCGAGCACTCGGATTGCCGCGACAGTGTGTTGGTGCGTGGCCGCCGCAGGATCGGGCAGCAGCGCCTTGAACAACTTGCGGGCGTGCCTGGCGGCGGCGAGGAACCCGGTGCGGGTCGCCTCATCGACGAGCAGCGCCTCGACTGCGGCATCGCGAAGCGCGATGTGGGCGAACCCGGAAGCGTCGCGCAGCTCGATCAGATCAACGCCACTCGACGCGCAGAGCGACGCGACAATGTCGATGGACGCGCCGAGCGCTGCGACCAGGGCATCGATGTCCTGGATCGGCGAGTCGACCCCGGCCTCCGCGTTCGCCGCGCCATAGATCGCGAGCGCCTTCTCCAAGTTCCGGAACACGCCGATGTAGTCGACGATCAGCCCGTTGTCCTTGTCGGGGAACACCCGGTTAGCCCGTGCAATCGTCTGCATCAATGTGTGGTTCCGCATGGGACGGTCGAGGTAGATGGTCGACACGGCCGGGGCGTCGAACCCGGTCATCCACATTGCGCACACGAACACGATCCGCAGCGGATCGGTGGAGTCCTTGAACTTTTCGGCCAGGTCCTCGCGGTTCATCCGCTCCCGATGGGGTCGGATGTCCAGGCCGTGGCGTTCGAGATGCGCGATCTCGTTCTGGGACTGCGACACCACCACCGCCATGTCGGTGGACTCCATGAGTTCGATCCGACTCGCCAGCCACGGCCGTTCCAACTCGGGCAGCGAGTCGTGCTGGACGCGAAGGTCAGACAGATGCTGGGCCCAGGCCTCCTGCACATAGTCGTACATGCGAACAGCTGCGGCCTTGTCGAGACCGACGTACATGGCCTTGCCGGTGAACCCCCGGCCGACGAAGTGGGCGACCAGGTCGACGGCGACTGAGCGAAGCCGTTCTGGCCGAGTGAGCAGCGTGTACTCACGACCGAACCGACGGGCAAGCTGCCCCTCGGCATCCTCGTCGAGCTCCGCCTCCTCCAACAGCTCCGCAAGCTCATCCGCGAAGTCCTCGTTGACGAGCTGCAGCTCGGGGATGCGGTTCTCGTAGTACAGCGGGACCGTCGCCCCGTCCTCGATCGCATCGCGGAAGTTGTAGACGCTGACGTAGTCGCCGAACTGCTGGCGGGTCAGCTCCTCACCCTCCATCAAGGGCGTCCCCGTAAAGCCCATGAACGCCGCGTTCGGCAATGCCCGGCGCATGTTCAACGCAAGCGTGTCGTACTGGCTGCGGTGTGCTTCGTCGGTGATCACGATCACGTCCGAGCGGTCCGACAGCACCGGCATGGTCGTCTCGCCGGCAGCGGCGTCGAGGCGGAACTTGTGGATCAGCGTGAACACGTAGCGGTGATCCGCCGCCAGCAGCTCCCGCAGGTTCGCAGCCGACGACGCGTGAACCTGCGCCTCGGACGGGATAGCGCCCGCGTCGGCGAACTCACCGTGGAGCTGAACATCCAGTTCAGCGCGGTCGGTCACCATCACGAAGGTCCACGCTCCAGGGATGCGGCGCAGGACCTTCTGGGTGAACCAGAGCATCGACAGGCTCTTGCCTGACCCCTGGGTGTGCCAGAACACCCCGAGCCGCTTCTCTCCCGCGGAGCGGATCCGGTGAAGGTTCTCGATCGCCGCGTTGACCCCGAGGAACTGGTGGTTGCGGGCGACGACCTTGATCAGCCCACCGGGCCGTTCCATGTAGGCGACGAAATTCTCGATCAGATCGAGGAGCCGGTCCGGAGTGCACGTACCCCGGATGGCGGTCTCTAGAGCGACCACGCCGCGAGTGCCGTCGGCGTCGATGACCTTCCAGTCTCCGAAGAACTCCCACGGGGAGTGGGTCGATCCGACCTTCGCCTCGGCCCCGTTGGACAGCAATACGAATCCGTTCGGCACGAACAGCTGCGGAATCGTGTCGCGGTAGTCGGTCAGGTTCTCGTCGAACGCCGCTTTCACCGGCCGGTTCGGTTCCTTGAACTCGGCGAGCACCAGCGGGATGCCGTTGACGAACAGCACCACGTCGGTCCGACGACGATGGAGCTCCCCCGCGAACCACACCTGCGACGCCGCCAACCAGTCGTTCTTCTCGGAGTCGTTGAAGTCGACGAAGCGGACCGTCGCGTATTGACGGTCGCCGCCGTCGTCCTGCCACTCGGCCCGGTAGCCGTCGCGTAGGAGGTCGTAGATCTCTCGGTTCGCCCGCACCCGGTCCATGACTGAACGGTCCTTGGAGATTGCCTCCAGCGCCTCCTCACGGGCAGGCTCCGGCACGCCCGGATTGAGCAAACTGAGCGCGTCACGAAGCCGGTGGATAAGCACGACTTCCCGCATCGAGTCACGGCCGAGCGTGCCAGCAGATCCGAACGTCTCGGACCATGCGGAGACGACCGTCCAGCCCAGCTCGGCCAGCAGGTCCAATGCCGGTCGCTCTACCAAGGCGTCCTCGGAGAAGGCGCTCGGGCTCACGCGACCGACGCCTCCGTCACCGCGTCCAGATCCAGCGACGACACGTCGATCTGACCCGTGACCAGCTTCGGTAGAACCAGATCGCGAAGGGATGCGAGCGAATCCATCTGCCGAACCAGTCGATGCGACAGACGCCACGGCGCCGCAACGGCAGAGGTGAACTGCTCGACCAGCGTGAATGGAGGGAGCAAGACCGGAGCGGACGACACCTTCGCCTTACTTACGTTCTGTTGAGCTGCACCCTGAGCGATCTGGTTCAGATACTCGCGAAGGCCCGAGAGCACGAACCAGAGATGTTCTGTCGTGGAGCGCTTCGGATCCGCGACCAGCCCCAACGCAGCCTGGTTAGCGCTGCTGGGGCGTTCAATCAGACCAAGTCGGCCAACCGTCGGCGATCCGTAAATTGCCATGAGTACGGTCTCTGGCGCGAAGAGCTGAGCGGTCGACGCGGTGAGCGCGTGTCGTGAAATCCTCTCGGACGACCCAATGAGCACCGAGTCGGTCAGATCGCCCGTCTTGTACCAGTCGATCTCCTGGTCAGCCCAGAACATCGGCTCCGACCGCCTCGGGGTACCGCCAGCCTGAATGCGGGAACACAGATCGGCGACGGTGCCGGGCTCCCAGCCTTCGGGGATGGAGCCGAGGGGCGAGTCGACGAAGGTGGCATCCTCGTGAGCGGGGTACCGGAAGTTCACGAACCACTCTCTGTAGATGGCCTGCGCCATCTCCTCCAGCACCCCCGCCCGCCGTCGGCCGTTCTCGATCAAAACGTCAACGGCCTCGAGCACCGCCGCAATGCGCTCCTGTGTTGCCAGCGGCGGGAGTGGAAGCTCGTATTGCTCCAACATCGACTTAGTCAGCGCCTCACGTGTCGCGCCGGCTGACGCCAGATTCAGCAGCCGACCTTTCCCTTCCGGCGACACCAGATACGCGTTGACAAAGCCGGCGACGGCTTTTCCAGGATCAAGGCGGACGATGGCGACATGCTGATTCACTCGCGCTGAAGTCACCCGCGTGGGTGCAACACACGATCGAGCCACGGATGCACCCGTTATGTTGACAAGCACATCCCCAGGCCGCACATCGACGTGTTTCAGTTGCGCCGCCTGTTCATCCGTGATGTGGGCAAGACCCCTAGCGTCGAACCTGCCGTCGTAAACGTTCATGCTCCTGATCAGCGCGACGCCATCCTCGACGTAGGACTCCTTACCCCCGCGGGGTGTGGCGCCGCTTCCAATCTTGGTAGACACCTCGCCAAGAGTCGTCGTCCGCCACTCGCTCATGACCCGAGGATCCCCTGTACGGCGGTGTCGACCCTGGCCCGGAGGTCCTCGGCTTCGTCAGACAGCCGGGTGAACTCGTCGTAGAGGCCGGCGAGTTTCTCGATGAAGTCTTCGCCGTCGTCCTCGACCTCTGCGGTGCCGGTGTAGCGGCCGGGGTTGAGGCTCCATCCCTGGGCTTCGATCTCGGCGCGTGTGGCGACCTTGCAGAGGCCCGCTACGTCGGCATACGCCCCGTCGGGGAACCGTTCCTTCAGAAGGGTCTCGCTGCCATCGGTGGTCTCGACGGCCTCGCCGCGGTAGAGCCGAACAATGTTGGCGAGCAGCTCGATCTGCTCGGGCAGAAAGTCACGATGCGCGCGGTCGATCTGGCGGTACAGGTGCCGGGCGTCAACGAACAGGACCGTGTCCTCGCGGTCGGTGCCGACTTTGCTCCTGTCGAGGAACCACAGCGTGACGGGCAGAGTGACGGTGTAGAAGAAGTTGGTCCCAATCGCCACCATCACGTCAACGGCACCCGACTCGATCAGCTCGCGCCGGATCTCCCGCTCGGTGTGACCGGCGTCGCCCGCTGAGTTGGCCATCACGAAACCAGCGCGCCCTCGATCGTTGAGCGCCGAGGCGAATATCTGGATCCAGAGGTAGTTGCCATTGTCGGGTTTCGGCAATCCGTAGGGGAACCGGGGGTCGCCGGTGAGTTTGTCCTTGTCGATGCCGTTGACGTTGAACGGCGGATTGGCCATGACGAAGTCGAACTCACCCAGCGAGCGATGCAGGTCGTCGTAGTAGCTGTTGCCCAGCCGGATATCACCCGACAGCCCGTGGAGAGCAAGGTTCATCTTCGCGAGCGGGACCGTGACCTCCTTCTGCTCCTGGCCATAGACCGAGAGCTCGCGAGTGGCTGACCGCGCGTGACGTTCGACGAACTTCGCGCACTGCACGAACATGCCGCCCGAGCCGCAGGCCGGGTCGAACACTCGTCCGTGGAACGGTTCAATGATCTCGACGATCAGGCGGACGATCGAATAGGGCGTGAAGAACTCGCCACCGAGTCGGCCTTCTGCCATCGCGAAGTTCGAGAGGAAGTCCTCATAGATCAGTCCGAACGCATCGCCCGAGAGCCGACGGGGGAGTGGAGCGAACAACCGAAGTAGTTCAGTAAGGGTCGACTTCTCTAGGCGCTGATAGCCCTTCGGGAGCACATCCCTGAGCTCGAGATTGTGCGCCTCGATCAATCGCATCGCGGTATCGACCGCCGCGCCGAGCTCATCACCCTCGGGCAGGTCCACGAGGTGCGAGAGACGAGCCTCCTGCGGGATGAACAGGACCGATCGGGCCCGATAGTCGTCCGGCGTTACCGGTCTCCGGGTCGTTGCCTTCGACTCCAGCTCTGGACGGACCTGCTCGAATCGATGCTCTGCGTAGGCCAAGAAGATGAGGCCGAGAACCGGCCCCCGGTACTCGTTCGGTGCAAGGGTTGAATTTGCCCGAAGCTCGTCGGCAGCCTTCCACAGCGTCCGTCGGACGTGGCCAAGATCGGCGCTATCCATCATTCGCTCCAGCTCGCCGGCGCTGCTTCTTCGCTGCGGCGATCAGCAGTTGATGTGCCTCGTCGGGACCTTGGTCGAAGAAGTCCTTCGGCCACTCGACGATCCCGCCGGTCTTCGTCAGCTCCACTGGCTTGTACTCGGTCACACCAGCCGCGTTGCGGCTTGCGAAGAGCATGCAAAGCTCGTTGATGAGCGAGTCGGAGATGTCCTCCGCCACATGCCGGCGGAGCCGAAGGATCATGTATTCGCTGTGCGACTCAACGAGCAGATACTGACCCCATCGCATGCAAGCGAGAAGGAAGTCAGCGAGCCGCTGTTGTGCCTTCGGATGAAGGTGCAGCTCCGGCTGTTCGAGAACGACCAGCGAGCCTGGCCCGGCCACGAGACACTGGACGATCACCGGGAGCACCTGGCTGACGCCGACACCGACCGCAGACAACGGCACCTCCCGTTTGAGCCCGGGGGGAGTCACCCCGACGCTCAACACGAGAGGCACGTCCTCATGCACCGCGATCGAGGTAGCAAGCCCGAAATACGTCATCCACTCGTTCACCGCTTCGAGAAGCGACACGTGATCGAACCGCATCGTGGCGGCGCTCACGAGGGAGTCATCCGTCGGGGGCAGCGGGTAGCGGCGTTCAACGGATCTACTGGCTTGAAGCACGGACGCTACGTACTCCCCCGAAACCCCAACATCGGCGAGATCGGGGTCCGGGGCCGAGGCGAACTGCTGATGCGGCGCATGCCTCAATGGCCCGACGTATCGCACCTGAGAACCAAGGAAGCGTGCGCAAGCGCGCTGCGCCCCTTCCAGACGGTCCGGCCCTCTCCCTTCAAGTGCCTCCAACTCCCCGGCGGACCGCCGGCGCCGGTGAGAGTCGTCCTGCACGAACAGTCGGAGCACCTCGTCCTCAAGCCGCTCCTTCTCTGGATCCGGGAGATGATCGTAGAGATCGAGAAAGTCCGGGTCAGAGGGGACGTCTTGCCGGATCGCCCACACCGCCGCCTGAACCGCCTTGTCCCACTTCACGTTCGGTGGACCTGTGTCGAAGAGCTGGTCCGATTCGCGGGGTTGGTCCTCCAGGCTCAGGAACCACTCCCTGACGCGCACTGGTGGGTCCGGGGGCCGACCGAACAACACGCCGACTTGACCCCCCGACACGTGGGCGTCGAGAACCGGCACCTCCGATTGGCCGACACGGAGCGTCCCTGCAAAAGCGGCCCCGGCGGTGTCGTCACGAAGGCGACGGATTTGGGATGGCGTCGACGTCCGCTCGATCCTCAGCCTGCTTGAGAAGTCGGATGCCTCGCATCCCAGCTCGACAACAGCGACCTTCGCGGAGCTGAGCTGATCCTCCATCGAGCCGTCGAGCTCAACCGACCAACTGACGACGAGATCGAGTGGGCCTTTCGCATCACGGCCAACTTGCGATCGGCTGGACTCACGCACTCGCATCACGGAGTTCATACGAACGTCTCGGGTATCGGAGTTGAACTTCGCTGAAATCTGAACTCGCTCGCCAGGGAGCGCCTGTTGATGCCGAAGCGAGTCGAACGTTCCGAGGCGTGCCAGGTCGTCGTTGAGCGGGAAGCGGTGACCTTCGATCCTGCGTCTCGAGACCTGCGTGAGCGCGAGGACGGCCTGGAGGAGCGAGCTCTTACCGGCCGAGTTGGCCCCAGCAATCACAGTGAGGGGAGCGAGCCGAACCTCCGCCTCAGCGACTGACTTGAAGTTCTTCAGCCGAACACCACTGAGCCATGTCGATCGCGGCGCCCTCGGGTCGAATCCAACGCTGGGCATCACGCGGCCTCCTGCAGCTCGGTGGAATTGATCGATGCGAACACGACGACGGTGTCCTGCTCCGCTAACCGAACCGCACCCCCGGGACGAGTCGTCCAGCATTTGTGGTGCGACAGGACCCGCATGGCACGCCGACCCGGGGCTTCGCGCAGCACCACTGTTGAGAGCCCGGCAGAGTCCCGATGACCAGAAAACACGGGATCTACTGGCACAGACTCGATGTGCGCCGTCGCCAATAGCGAGCGCTCGAGCAGCGGCGCGACTGCGCGTTGGACGTCTGGCGAGAGCTGCGGATAGGCGTCAAGCAGGCGATCGATGAACTCGCTCTGTACCTCGGCAGAGCCCAACAGGCTCGAGAGCCCTGGCTCAGAGGCGACGGCGACCAGCACGTCGATCTCCGCGATCGCCGGATCGATGAACGAAACTACGTCGTGCCGCGAGCGACGACAGTCGTCGGTGAGTCGATGTAGCTCCTGAGACATCGCCTGCAACGCCGGGTACCTGGGGTCGATCCCCTCTGGCTGGAGAGGCATCCCGCGCTCCAACTGGACACCGTCGGGTTCGTCAGAGAACGACAGTGCGATGAGTTGGTCGAGCACCGACTCCGTTGCTGCTCCAGAGCGCCGACGAATCTGTGTGATCCAAACTGGGCCCGAGAAGCGGGTGTAGGCAGCCGACTCGTAGGCCAGCCCCGATTCCGCTGGCGACAGGATGCCGTCGACCTCAGTGGCTAGCTCCGTCTCGATTCCCATGAGCATGCCCTCGCACCAGCCGTCGCCTGTCTCAGTCACGAGGAACAACCGGCCGAGACCGTCTGGCTGTTCGCTCGGCCGTAGCACACAGACGTCGCCGTCCATCACCGACGCCGGATAGTCCTCGACGAGTTCCGGCGCGGGAGAGGATGCCACCTCGCTGAGCGCCAACGCGAGCCACCCAGGGATCTCGTCACTCATCGCCCACCTCACTTGTCATTCTCAGTCTCAAGTAGATCTCCGTCGCCAGCCGTTGCGTCGCAGCATCCGAATCGTCATCCGACGCCGCGGCCCACGCTTCCCGAAGCCGATCGAACGCCTGAACCTTGAGCGCGGCGGCCGTCGGACGACTCACATCAAGCCGAGCCGCAAGCTCGGAGTCAGACTTGCCAGCGAGCTTCACGCGCAGGACCACCCGATCTACGGCGTCCAGTCGATCGAGCACAAGCGTCACGGTTTCCTCCAGATCAAGCGCTGACTCCGACAGGTCGTCGGTTGCAGCCTCAGGTTCTTCTCCTTGCTCAAGGACGACGGGAACCCAAGATGTCAACGCCTGTTGGAGTATTCGCCCGAAATCGGAAATCGACAGCGCCGTCCCGCACACTTCGAATGCTGTTTCCACGACTGCGGCCAACACCTCCGCCCGAAAGACAGTCGGGGCGCGCGAACCATCTGAACCCGACGTCGGGAGGAGACGAATCGCCGCCGCCGCGTTTCGAACCGCCTGCTCGCTCGGCGAATCGGCCTCCGAGGCTCGTCCAACAGGGCGCCACCGCTGCGTGCCGCCATCTGAGATCGATTCGAAGGCGCCTCTGTCGAGGTCGACGCGAATGCGGGCGAGGAGACGATCGACGACCGTGCGTCGACGCCGGGCAGACAGCGCACGACGGGTCTGATGGTTCAACAACCGCCGAATGTCTTCGACCGACGCCGCAACATCGACGATGTACCGCAACTGGCCCTGTCGGAGAAGGCGTTCGGCGATCACGTCCTGAACCAGATCCTCGATCTCGGCGGGTGACCACGCTCGCTCTGCGACCGCGTAGACCGCCGGGTCGTAGCGGCGAGCCAGTCCCCCAGCGATCTCGCGGGCGAGTTCGAGCCACTTCGGGCCGACCACAGCCGATGCAAACTCGTCGAGTAGCTCCTCGTAGGTTGCGTCGCTCATCCGCGGCGCGTCCGTCGTCGTGGTGGGAGCGGTACTGCCGCCATCACCCATTCGATTACTGCCTCATCGGGCTCAGCACATGAAAAGGTGTCGAGTCGCACCGGTTCGGTCTCAAACTTCGTCAGCGAAATCCGAGCCGCCTCATCGAGGCCACAGGTTGGCGACCCGCATGACCCGTTGTGAGCCGGATGCTCGAGACCGTCGAACCAGTCCTTCGTCGACCTCAGAAGCAGGGTGACCATCGGGCCCGGCCAGCTCGACTTGACGACGTAACGGTGGCAAACATCGTCGGCGTACGACGGGTGCACGCGGTTCACGGCCTGCGGGATCAGAAACCAATCGCCGACGTTCGGCGCCGTGTCACTCACGACCACATCTCGCTGGCACAGCCGGCCTCATCTCCTACCCCCGGCCAGATCCCAGAGCCAACACCCCCGAGCCTAGGCCACCGGCCGCTTGACGCGGATGTGTTCGGGCGGGTCTCCACCGGTTGCGATCCCGGAGACGACCGAGATTTCTCCGTCCTCCTTGACATCTCGCCGCAGGGCGCTCCTTGAACCCATCCTGCGGGAACACCCCGCCACTGAACGAAAGGAAGGAGGGAGCACCGATGTCTCCGATCATCAAACTTGCGGACGACAACGAGAACGGAGTCATCGAGCATCTCTCGTTCCGCAGCAGGCCATTGCACCGGCTACTCGGGGCTGCCCAGGACGACGACCGCCCGGCCATCGTTCGCGACGCGCTCAAGATCGGTGCTGAAGTGCTGGCCCACGCAAACGAGCATGGCGACCTCATCAACCTGAGCCAAGCGGTCGAACGCCTCGACGACGAATCGAAGCGCATCGTGGAAACGACGACTGCGAGATTTGACGCGGTGATGGAGAAGTCCATCGGGGACTTCGCCGCATCTCTGAATTGTGCCGACGGACCCCTCTCCGACCTGCTGCGACGTCTCGACCCATCGGAGGAGCACAACGTCCTAGAAGCAGTTCGCGACGCTGTGCTCAAGGCGTCGCGCACAGCAGCGAAGGAGGCCGTGGGCGAGCTGACGGAAGCGATCACCGACAACGTCGAGAGACTCACGAAGTCGATGAACGTGCTCGAGAAGGTCGCCGCCGTTGAACAAGCCCGCATGGCCGAAGCCGAGAAGGGCACGCGGAAGGGCATCGATCATGAAGGTGACGTCGAAGCTCTCCTGGGCGAGCTCGTCGGCGCGGTCGGTGACAGTCTCGACGATGTCTCAACCGTGATCGGGGTGATGGGCACGAAGAAGGGCGACAAGACGATCACCCCGAGAGGTGGCCGCATCATCGTGACCGAGGACAAGTGCACCGCAGCGATGTCCGAATCGAAAGCCCGCAAGATCCTCCAGGAGGCCATGGACAATCGCTCCGCCGACTTGGGAATGCTCATCGTCGAGGACGAATCGAAGGTGCCCGGCAAGCAGCCGTTCCACTTCATCGACGACAACAAGGTCGTGGTGGTCGCCGATCGCTGGGCGCTACGCCTCGTGTACGCGTTCATGCGGGCGAGGTCGATTGAGATCGCCACCACTATCGCTTCGGTCGACGATGCCGAACTGCTCTCAACAGTCCGGACCGTGCATGCGCTCGCAAAAGAGATCCGGCGGTCGCTCGATCAGTTCAAGCTCATCCGGACCGAGCACACGAAGGCGTCCAACGCGATCACTCAGGCAGGCGGGTACCTCGATGCGATGGCCACCGCGATCTCGACGTCGGTGACGCAGATCCTCGTCGAGATCGACGACCTGATCGCGCGGGACGACGAACGGGGAGCAGCATGACCATGGATCCCGCTCGCAACCCGGCGATCGACGAGCTGGCTGGATGGTTCAGCGAGTTTCATCGCTTGGTCGAGGAGGCGGAGCAGCGGTTCACGGCAGGCCATGTCCTCCCCGCGTTGGCGTCTCTCGCCGCGGTACCGATGGTTCATCGGCGCTTGGCCGAAGGGTGCGCCGCCTTGGTCGAGGGAGGACCTGCGGAGCCTGAACCTGCTCGGGACGTTCCTCATGGCACGTATCTCTGACGGCGCACCGCTACCCGGGCCGTTCCTGGCATCACCCCCAGCGAGCAATCGCCGGGCGTGGTCACAAGATGGTCACACACGCGCCGCGACCTGATGACAGGGTCCGACATAGACCGAACCTGAGAAGCCCGGTTTCGTGGGCGAAACGACTCCCGATGAGATGGAGCGGAACACGCCGGACCCTGTCCAGAGGGAGTTCAAGTCCCCCCTCCCGCACTCGACCGCTGTCGAATTGACAGCAAGGTCAGTCGGCCGTGCCTCGTGGCACGATCCATTTCGTCGCTTGTCCGGTAACCGCGGCGATCCGGTCGAAATCGCTGTCGTAGTGGAGCAGGACTGCGTCGACGACCTCCGCGGCGGCCG
>WBZL01002799.1_pt2 | contig 14311 bp, 12 predicted proteins | sample 5204291 | NCBI WGS metagenome assembly WBZL01 (sample SAMN12344345, study PRJNA552823) | activated sludge metagenome | biome: Activated sludge suspended growth; feature: Nitrification reactor; material: Wastewater; isolation source: activated sludge from nitrification reactor of wastewater...
GGCCACGCTCAACCTGCAGTGGCTGCTGAACGTCTTCGCCCACCTGCTGCGGCTGCCGGTGGACTGGTTCGAGCGCCGCCACATCGGCGACGGAATGGACGAAGCCGCGCAGAGAAGATTCCGCGAAGCCTTCGCCGATGATCCGGTCGATGAGCGCCAGAAGGGGGTCCCAGTAGCCCTCGGTGTTCAGCAGCACTATGGGCTTGGCGTGAAGGCCGAGCTGGCGCCACGTCAGGACCTCGAAGAACTCGTCGAGCGATCCGCCGCCGCCGGGAAGCACGAGGATCGCGTCGGAGTTCATGTACATGACCTTCTTGCGCTCGTGCATCGTCTCGGTGACGACGAAGGCCGAAAGGTCGCGCTTGCCGACTTCGCGCGCGACGAGGTGGACGGGGATCACTCCGAAGGTCTCGGCGCCCGCCGCCTGTGCTGCCCGCGCGACCTCGCCCATCAGGCCGACGTCGCCCGCGCCGTAAACCAGCCGCCAGCCGTTGCGCGCCAGCATCCGCCCCGTTTCCCCGGCGGCATCGGCATACGCGGTCCGCGCGCCGGAACGGGAGCCACAGTAGACACAGACGGATTTTCGCGGGGCGGGCATCGGGATTCCCCCAAAGGGTTGCTTTGACCGGTGATAGCGGCGTTGCTATGGTCGCTCAAGCGCGCCCGTCAAGCGGCGCGGGCGGTGGGGGACTGCATGGCTGGGAAGATCGGGACGGGCGCATCCGGCAGCGGCAGGCTGGGCTGGGTGGTTGGGGCTGTCGCGGGTGCGTGCGTGGCGGGCGCGGCCTGGTATTTCGGCATCCGGGCACCCGCGCCGGACGAGGCTCCGGCGCCCCCTCCGGCCCCGGAAGCCGCCCCGGAAGCTGTCCCGTCCGCCGCGCCCGCGGGGATGGGCACGCCGGGAGCGGCCGCCACGCCCGAGGCTTCCGCGCCATAGCCTTCCACCGCCGAGCCGGCGGGAGCCGAGCCCGCGCCGGTGCCCGAGGCGGCGGCCCCCGAGCCTGCGGCCGAGCCCGCCGCGACCGCGGAGGCGCCCGCCGCGGCGCCGGCGACCGCGGCGGTCGCGCCGAGTTTCGACACGGTGCGCGTCGATGCCGACGGGGCGACGCTCGTCGCAGGCCGCGCGGGCGAGGGGGCGCTGCTCTCGATCCTCGTGGACGGGGTGGAGGCGGCCACGGCCGCCGCCGACGGCCGCGGCGCCTTCGCCGCGCTCTTCACCCTGCCGCCGAGCGACCAGCCCCGGGTGATGCGGCTGGAATCCGTGCTCGACGACGGAACGCGGCTCGCCTCGGCGGCCGAGGTCATCATCGCTCCGTTCGCGCTGCCCGAACCCGCCCCCGAGGCAGTTGCCACGGCCGAACCGCCGGCCGAGACCGCACCTGCCGCTCCGCCGCCGGAGGGTCCGGCGGTGCTGATCGTCGAGGGCGGCGCCGTGCGCAAGGAAACCCCGGCCACGCCGGTCACGGAGATCGTCATCGACACCATCGGCTACGGCGCCGCAGGCACGGTGGAGATCGCCGGGCGGGGCACCGCCGGGGCCTTCGCGCGGCTCTACCTCGACAATGCCGAACAGGCGACGGCTGCGATCGCCGAGGGCGGCGACTGGCAGGCGAGCCTCGCCGGGGTGGCGCCGGGACTCTACACGCTCCGCGTCGACCAGATCGACACGGCCGGCAAGGTCACGTCGCGGTTCGAGACCCCGTTCCAGCGCGAGGCACCGGAGACGGTCGCGGCCGCGCTGCCGGCACCCGAGGCGTCGCCCGCGTCCGCCCCGGCGGCGACGGAAGCCGCGCCGGCGGAGCCCGCCGCCACCGCGGCCCTTCCCGCGACCGAAGCGCCCGCCGTAACGGCCGAGACCGCGCCCGGGGTCACCCCTGCCACCGAAGCGCCTGCCCCGGAAGCCCTGGCAGGCGCGCCCCAGGCGGCAACGCCGGCGACGAAGGCCATGATCGTTACGGTGCAGCCGGGCTTCTCGCTCTGGCGCATCGCGCGGGAGAACTACGGCGAAGGCATCCTCTACGTGAAGGTCTTCGAGGCCAACAAGGACCAGATCCGCGACCCGGACCTGATCTACCCCGGCCAGATCTTCACGGTTCCCGCGCAGGAGTGACGCGCGCCGTGGGGGCGCAGCAGGCGCAGACCTCGGGGTGGCCGGCGCAGCAGTCTTCGAGTAGGTACCCGATCACGCCGCCGAGTCCGCGCGTGTCGGCGGCATAGAAGATGTTGCGCGAGGCGCGCCGCGACGTGACGAGCCCCGCCTGTTCGAGTGCGGCGAGGTGGAACGACAGACGCGAGGGCGAGAGCACCAGCCGGGCGGCAATGTCGCTTGCGGCGAGTCCCGCCGGGCCGGTCGCGACCAGCATCCGCACGAGTTCGAGCCGCGTCGCATTGGCGAGCGCGGAGAGGGCGGCGAGGGCGCGGGGCTGGTCCATTCTTCAACTCTTCAAGAAGGATTGAAATATTTCTCTTGATACCCGACGTGGTTCCTGCGATCAAGCGGCAAGGTGCGGATACGGGAAGGCAGATCATGGCGGGCACGCCCCAGAACCTCGACGGCTGGCGCCGCAGTGCCCGGACGCTGAAGCGCGTCGCGCCCTACCTCTGGCCCGAGGGCGAGTCCTGGGTAAAGCGCCGCGTGGTGCTGTCGCTCCTTGCCCTAATCACCGCCAAGATCGTCTCGGTCGCCACGCCCTTCCTCTACAAGGCGGCCGTGGATTCGCTGGCCGGCGAGGCGCGGGACGACACGTTTCTCCTCGCGCTCGGCGCGGTGGCACTCACCGCGGCCTACGGCGTGGCGAGGGTGGGCTCAATCGGCTTCAACGAACTGCGCGACGTGATCTTCGTCCGGGTGGGGCAACGGGCGCTCAGGAAGCTCGCGCTCGAGACCTTCACCCATATCCACCGCCTCTCCATGCGCTATCACATCACCCGCAAGACCGGGGGCCTTTCCCGCATCATCGAGCGCGGCGTGAAGGGGGTCGAGTTCCTCCTCCGCTTCATGCTTCTCTCGGTCGGGCCGCTGATCCTCGAGCTTACCATGGTCACGGTGATCTTCGCGCTCGCCTTCGACTGGCGCTACGCGGCGGCCGTGCTGGTGACCATCGCGCTTTACGTCACCTACACCTTCAAGGTGACCGAGATGCGGGTGAAGATCCGCCGAAAGATGAACGAACAGGACACCGACGCCAACCAGAAGGCGGTCGATTCGCTCCTGAACTTCGAGACGGTGAAATACTTCGGCGCCGAGGCGCGCGAAGGCGCGCGCTACGATGGCGCGATGGCGGGCTACGAGGAGGCGGCTGTCCGCACCGGCCAGTCGCTCTCGGCGCTGAACTTCGGCCAGGCCTTCCTGATCAACGCGGGCCTGATCGTCGTCATGGTGATGGCCGCGCGGGGGGTGCAGTCGGGCGCGCTGACGGTCGGCGATTTCGTCATGGTCAACGCCTACATGATCCAGATCACCATGCCCCTGAACTTCCTCGGCACCGTCTACCGGGAAATCCGCCAGGCGCTCGTCGACATGGGCGACATGTTCGACCTTCTCGACCAGCCGGCAGAGATCACCGACAAACCCGGAGCGCCGGACCTGGTGGTGCGCGGTGGCGAGGTTGAACTGGACAACGTGCGCTTCGGCTACGAGACCGCGCGGCCGATCCTGAAGGGTGTGAGCATGAAGGTCCGCGCGGGCGAGACCGTGGCGATCGTCGGCCCCTCGGGCTCGGGCAAGTCGACCATCGGCCGGCTGCTCTTCCGATTCTACGACGTGACCGGCGGCAGCTTGCGGATCGACGGGCAGGACGTGCGGGACATCCGGCAGGATTCGCTGCACGCGCAGATCGGGGTCGTCCCGCAGGACACCGTGCTCTTCAACGACACGATCCGCTACAACATCGCCTACGGACGCCCCGAGGCCGGCCGCGAGGAGCTGATCGCTGCCGCGAAGGCCGCGAAGATACACGATTTCATCATGTCGCTGCCCGATGGCTACGAGACGAAGGTGGGCGAGCGCGGGCTGAAGCTCTCGGGCGGCGAGAAGCAACGCGTGGGCATCGCGCGGACGCTCCTGAAGAACCCGCCGATCCTCCTTCTGGACGAGGCCACGTCCGCGCTCGACACCCAGACGGAGCGCGACATCCAGGAGAGCCTGAAGGAGATGAGCGAGGGGCGGACGGTCATCACCATCGCGCACCGCCTCTCGACCATCGCCGATGCCGACCGGATCGTGGTCCTCGAACAGGGACGGATCGTCGAAGAGGGGCGGCACGAGGACCTCGTCGCCCGCGGCGGACGCTACGCCGCGATGTGGGCGCGCCAGTCCTCGGGCGAGGAGGACGACGGCGGCCAGCGCATTCCGCGGCCGAAAGTCCCCGTCGACGCGCCGGAGGAGGTGACGGACGTCGCCCCGGGCGGCCGCTGGCGGCAGGTCCTGCCGCACGGATCGTGACGGCCCTGCCGCCCTTGGCAAGCGCGGCGCTTCCCGTGTAAGACGGGCCGGAACGAGGGGCGGCCCGAACACGGTCCCGCCGGGTGGGAGAGCCGCGTGAGCGAGACCGACAGTTTCATCGACGAAGTCACCGAGGAAGTGCGCCGCGACAAGCTCTTCGCGGTCTTCCGCAAGTATGGCTGGATCGGCGTCCTTGCCGTGCTGCTCATCGTCGGCGGCGCGGCCTTCAACGAATGGCAGAAGGCGCGGGTGCGCAGCGCCGCCGAAGGCTTCGGCGATGCCGTTGTCGCCGCGATGGACACCGAGGACCCGGCGGCACGGGTTGCGGCGCTGGATGCGATCTCGACGGGAGGCGGGGGTGAGCCTGCGGCGCGACGGGCCGTGACGCAGTTCCTTGCGGCCGACGAGGCGCTGAAGGCGGGCGACCGCGCCGGGGCGCTGAACCGGCTTGAGGCGCTGGCCGCCGAGCCGGGCCTGCCCGACGACTACCGCCAGCTCGCGCGGCTGAAGGCGGTGATCCTCGCCGGCGCGTCGATGGATGCCGCGGCGCGCGACGCCGCACTGGCGGAGCTGGCGCAGCCTGGCGCGCCGTTCCGCGCGCTGGCAATGGAGCAGCAGGCGGTCGCGCTCACGGCCGACGGCAAGACCGACGAGGCTCTCGCGCTGGCGCGCCAGGTCCTGCAGGAGCCGGACGCGACCCCGGGCTTGCAACGGCGGGTGACGCAGTTGATTGTGGCGCTGGGCGGCGATCCGGACGCCGGCTGAGGCCGGGGCGCAACCGGACGGGGCGGTATGAGGAAAGGGGCAGGCAGGTGAGACTTTCGCAAGGATTTGGGGCACTCGCGGCCCTCGCCGTGATCGCCGGCTGCACCGACCGCGAACCCGTGCTGGAGGGTGTCCGCCAGGATCCGCGGACGGCTGTGATCGGGACGGAGCCGGAACCCGGCGCGCTGGCACCGAAGCCGGTCTTGGCCCAGTCGATCGCGCTGCCGGCGGCGCAGGCCAATGCCGACTGGACCGCGCGCGCGGGCAACAGCGCCCATCACATTGCCCATGTCGCCCTGCCCGGGCCGCTCTCGCCGCTCTGGACGGCATCCATCGGCGCGGGCGAGGGGCGCAAGAACCGCATCGCGGCGGACCCCGTCGTCGCGGGGGGGCGCATCTTCACGCTTGATGCCAATGCGACCGTGACGGCGACCGGGACGAACGGCGCCACGCTCTGGCAGGCCGACCTGACGCCCGCGGCGGATCGCGCGGGCGAAGCCTCGGGGGGCGGGATCGCCTTCGGCGAGGGGCGTGTCTTCGTCACCACCGGTTTCGGCGAGCTTGTGGCGCTCGACCCCGCGACGGGCGGCGTGGCCTGGCGCCAGCGGCTCGATGCCGCGGTGGGCGGGGCGCCGGCGGTGTCGGACGGCCGCGTCTATGTCGTGGCGCGCGATGCCTCGGCCTGGGCTCTCAAGGCCAGCGACGGCAAGGTGGAATGGACGCTTCCCGGCACGCCCTCAGCGGCTGGCGTGATGGGCGCGGCCGCGCCCGCCGTCGATGCGCGGCAGGTGATCTTCCCCTTCTCCTCGGGGCAGATGGTGGCGGTGGCCAAGGATTCGGGCACCGGCCTCTGGGGCGCGCAGGTCGCGGGCCAGCGCCAAGGCCGCGCCTACGCCGCCTATTCCGATCTGACGGGCGATCCGGTCATCGCAGGGGACGTCGTCTATGCCGGGACAGCGGCCGGGCGGCTCGCCGCGGTGAACGCCGACACCGGCCTGACGCTCTGGTCGGCCCGCGACGGCGCGCTGAGCCCGGTGGCGGTGGCGGGAGGCTCGGTCTTCCTGGTCAACGACGAGGATCAGCTTGTTCGTCTAAACGACGCCACTGGCGAGGAAATCTGGCGAGTGGACATGCCCTATTTCACCAAGGACCGGGACAAGCGGCGCAAGGCCGTCGTGGCGCACTTCGGCCCCGTGCTTGCGGGCGGGCGGCTCATCGTGGCGTCATCGGACGGGCTCATCCGGGCCTTCGACCCGGCTTCCGGCGCGCTCGCCGGATCGGTGGAGCTTCCGGGCGGCGCGGCCTCGGCCCCGGCGGTCGCCGGCGGTGTCCTCTATGTGGTCACCAAGGACGGGAAGCTTCGGGCTTTCCGCTGAGGCGAGGACGGTGTAGAAGCGCCGCTTCGAACCGGAAGGACCAAAGGATGAGCTTCACCCTCGCCATCGTCGGGCGCCCGAACGTCGGCAAGTCGACGCTCTTCAACCGACTCGTCGGCCGGAAGCTCGCGCTCGTCGATGACCAGCCCGGCGTCACCCGCGACCTGCGCGAGGGCGAAGCCCGGCTGGGCGACCTGAGGTTCATCGCCATCGACTCCGCCGGGCTCGAAGATGTCACCGACGACAGCCTGCGGGGCAGGATGCGGCGGCTGACCGAGCGGGCGGTGGAACTGGCCGACGTCTGCCTCTTTGTCATCGACGCGCGGGCCGGCGTGACGGCGCAGGACCGAACCTTCGCCGACATCCTCAGGAAGAAGAACGCGCACGTGATCCTCGCCGCCAACAAGGCCGAGGGCAACGCGGGCGAGGCCGGTGTGCTCGATGCCTGGTCGCTGGGGCTCGGCGAGCCGGTGCGCTTGTCGGCCGAGCACGGCGAGGGGATGGACGAACTCTACCACATCCTGCGCCCCATCGCCGAGGCGGTGGCGGCGAAGGCGGCCCTCCACGCGCCCGAGGTCGATGTCGAGGTGACGGACGAGACCGCCGAGGACGGCCCGCGCAAGCCCACGAAGGAACGGCCGCTGCAGATCGCGGTCATCGGCCGGCCGAACTCGGGCAAGTCCACGCTTATCAACAAGATCGTCGGCGAAGAGCGGCTTCTGACCGGGCCCGAGGCCGGGATCACCCGCGACGCGATCTCGGTGACGGCCGACTATCTCGGCACGCCGATGCGGATATTCGATACCGCCGGCATGAGGAAACGAGCGAAGGTCGTTGACAAGCTTGAGAAATTGTCGGTGGCCGATGCCTTGCGCGCGGTGCGCTTCGCGGAAGTGGTCGTGGTGCTTCTCGATGCCGGCATCCCCTTCGAGCAGCAGGACCTGAGGATCGCAGATTTCGCCGAGACCGAGGGGCGGGCGGTCGTCGTGGCGGTGAACAAATGGGACCTCGAAGAGGACAAGACCGAAAAGCTGAAGGAGTTGCGCGAGGCCTTCGAGCGGCTCCTGCCACAGCTGAAGGGCGCGCCGCTCGTCACCGTCTCGGCAAAGACGGGGCGCGGGCTCGATCGTCTCCATGCGGCGATCCTGAAGGCCTATGACGTCTGGAACCGCCGCATCACGACGGCGAAGCTGAACCAGTGGCTGACGGCGATGACCGAGGCGCACCCGCCGCCGGCGCCGGGCGGGCGGCGGATCAAGCTCCGCTACATGACACAGGTGAAGACCCGGCCGCCGGCCTTCGTGGTCATGTGCACCCACGCCGACAAGCTGCCGGAAAGCTATTCCCGCTATCTTGTCAACGGGTTGCGAACAGACTTTGAGATGCCTGGAACGCCGGTGCGGCTGACCTTCCGCGACCAGGGCGACAAGAACCCGTTCAAGGATCGCAAGAAGTCCACGCCCTCGCGGCTGAGAAAGCACACCGGGAATCCGGTCAAGAGGACGTGATCCCTTCATCTTGCCGGAAATGACTCGGGGGCGTGGGGAGGGCGCCCCCGCGCGGGCTCAGGCCAGATCGCCCGCCGCCGTGATCCGCCGCTTGCCGCCGAGCCAGGGCGCCAGCGCCGCGGGGAGGGTGACCGAGCCGTCGGCCTCCTGCCCGTTCTCGAGAACCGCGATGAGGCAGCGGCCGACCGCGAGGCCGGAGCCGTTCAGGGTATGGACGAACTCCGGCTTGCCGCCCGCCGGACGGAAGCGCGCATTCATCCGCCGCGCCTGGAAGTCGCCGCAGACCGAGACCGAGGATATCTCGCGGTAGCGATCCTGCCCCGGCAGCCAGACTTCGAGGTCATGGGTCTTCTGCGCGCCAAAGCCCATGTCGCCGGTGCAGAGGACGACGGTGCGGTAAGGCAGGCCGAGGCGTTCGAGCACCGCTTGCGCGCAATTCGTCATGCGTTCGTGTTCGGCCAGCGAGGTGTCGGGCGTGGTGATCGACACCATCTCGACCTTCTCGAACTGGTGCTGGCGGAGCATCCCGGAGGTATCCTTGCCCGCGCTGCCGGCCTCCGATCGGAAGCACTGGGTATGCGCGGTCATGCGGATCGGCAGGGCGGCTTCGTCGAGGATTTCGCCCGAAACGGTGTTGGTCAGGGTCACCTCCGATGTCGGGATCAGCCACCAGCCGTTGGTGGTCTGGTAGCTGTCCTCGGCGAATTTCGGCAGCTGGTTGGTGCCATACATCGCCTCGTCCTTGACGAGGACCGGGGTGATCGTCTCGGTCAGCCCGTGCTCGGTCGTGTGCAGGTCGAGCATGAACTGCGCCAGCGCCCGGTGGATGCGGGCGACCGCGCCGCGGAGAAGGACGAAGCGCGCGCCCGAGAGCTTCGCGGCGGTTTCGAAATCCATGCCGGGCTTCACGCCCGCGATCTCGAAATGCTCGACCGGGTTGAAGTCGAAGCTGCGCGGCGTGCCCCAGCGGCGGATTTCGACGTTGTCGTGTTCGTCCTTGCCGGTCGGCACCTCGGGTAGCGGCAGGTTGGGTATGGTGAGGAGCAGGTCCTGAAGGCGCTTGTCCTCGGTCGCCGCCTCATCGGTCAGCGTCGCGATTTCGGCCTTTTTCTCGGCCACCAGCGCGCGCAGGCGCTCGAACCCGGCCTCGTCGCCCCGTGCCTTGGCGGCGCCAACCTCTTTCGAAGCGGCGTTCTGGGCGGCCTGTGCCGTCTCTGCGGCCAGTATCTTCGCCCGCCGCGCCTCGTCGATGGCGAGTATCTCTTGCGACATTCCGTCCAGTCCACGGCGCGCCAGCGCGGCATCGAAGGCGGCGGGGTTTTCGCGGATGGCGCGGATGTCGTGCATGTCAGACCTCGTCGGGTGCTCTTGCGCGCGACTTATGCCCGATCGGATTGGGAAAGAAAACCGGGTGCCCGACACTCCGTCACGCGTGCGTCGCCATGGCGACCTCGGCCTCGACAGCATGGCCGATCCTGACGACTTCGCGCACCAGAAGGTCGATATCCTCCGCCCGCGTGCGGTGGTTGTTGATCGCGACGCGCAGGCAGTGGCGGCCGTGGACGGTGGTGTCGGAAGGGACGGCGGTGCCAGCCTCCTGAATGCGCAGCATGATCTCGGTGTTGAGCGCCTTCAGATGCGCCTCGTCGCCGCCCGCGCCAAGGTAGCGGAAGCAGACGATGTTGATCGCGGTGGGGGCCATCAGTTCCAGCGACGGTTCGGCCGTAACGAGATCGGTCAGGTAGGCGCCCTGCGCGATGTTCTGGTCGATGAGGCGGCCGAATTTCCCGGCCCCCTGTTCCTTCAGCGACATCCAGATCTTCAGTGCCTTGAAGCCGCGCGACAGCTCGAACCCGTAATCGGCGAGGAATTCGCCCGAGGCGAGGCCGCGCGGTTTCTCCTCCAGATAGTCGCCGTGGAGCGTGAAGGTGTTGAAGTGCCGGTCACGGTCGCGGACGAGGGCGCAACCGGCCTCGAACGGGGTGTGGAGCCATTTGTGCGGGTCGAGGGCGATGGAATCGGCGGTCTCGATCCCGTCCACCAGAAGGCGGTTTCGGGGCGCAATGCGGATCAGGGCGCCGATGCAGCCGTCGACATGGAACCAGAGCCCTTCGCGCCGGCAGATCGCCGCGATGGCGCGCAGGTCGTCCATTGCGCCGGTGTTGGTGGTGCCGGCGGTGGCGATCACGCAAGCGGGGCGCCAGCCTGCGGCACGGTCCTCGGCGATGGCCGCGTCGAGGGCGGCGATGCTCATGCGGAAATCACCGTCTGACGGGACGAGGCGCAGCGCGCGACTGCCGAGGCCGAGGGTCTCCATCGCCTTCTGATGGCAGGAATGGGCCTGATCGGACGCATAGAACCGCAAGGGCCGCGGCAATGAGGTGACACCTTCGAGGCGCACGTCGACGCCCGCCATCGCGTTCCGCGCGACGGTGAGCGCGACCATGTTCGCCATCGAGCCGCCGCTGGTGAGGGTGCCGCTCGCGCTGTCGGGAAAGCCCATCATCGACTTGAGCCAGTTGACGACCTGACGGTCCACCGCCGCGGCAGCCGTATTGCCGCCGCCGAGATTGGAGCCGTCGATGGCGGCGAGGAAATCGCCGAGGGCGCCGGTGAAATTGCCTGACCCCATGTACCAGCCCCAGAAGCGCGGATGGATATTGCCCATGGGGTAGCGCAATAGAGTGTCGGAGACGGCGCGGAATACCTCGATCAGCGGTGTCGGCCCCTGGGGCAGGGGCTGATCGAAGGCCGCGCGGATGTCGGCGGGCATCTCTTGCCAGACCGGCCGGCCGCGCACGCCGCTCAGGTGGCCGACGGCGAAATCGACGATCTCATGGGCGACGGCGCGCGCCTCCGACCAGTCGTCGGGGTCGAGCGTTTCCTCGTGACGATTGCCCATCGGTTCCTCCCACCAAGAAAGCGTCAAAGCTGTTCCAGGCGCGACCATAAGTCAAACACCGCGTCGCGGGAGGCCGCCCCGCCTTGCAAAGCCCCGGTCCCGACTATAGGTTCCCCCGCGACCCTCAAGGTCCGCCATCGGGCCGACCAGCGCCCCCCATCCAGAAGGACGCACTCATGCTCATCACTCCCGCCTATGCCCAGGCCGCGGGCGGCGCCGGCGGCGCCGGTGCCATCGTACAGTTCCTGCCGCTGATCCTCATCTTCCTGATCATGTACTTCCTCATGATCCGCCCGCAGCAGAAGAAGATGAAGGAGCATAGGGCCATGGTCGAGGCGCTGCGCCGGGGCGACCAGGTGGTGACGCAGGGCGGCATCATCGGCAAGGTGAGCCGGGTGAAGGAGGGCGAGAACGAGATCGAGGTCGAGATCGCCGACGGCGTGAAGGTGCGCGTCGTGCGCTCCACCGTCTCCCAGGTCCTGTCGAAGACCGAACCGGCCGCCAACGCCGGCTGAGCCCCGCCGCCCCTGACGAGAGCCGAGCATGCTGCACATCCCCCTCTGGAAGCGGATCGTGATCTGGGGGCTTTGCGCCCTCGGCCTCCTGACGGCGCTGCCGAACGCCTTCTACGCCCGTGCCGAACGGCACAACGACGCCGTCGTCGCGGCCGAGCGGGCGGGTTTCGAGACAGAGGCGCAGGCGGCCGACCGGGCGCTCTGGCCATCGTGGCTGCCCTCGGCGATCGTCAACCTCGGGCTTGACCTCAGGGGCGGCGCGCACCTGCTGGCCGAGGTCCAGGTGGCCGATGTCTACAAGGCCCGGATGGACTCGCTCTGGCCCGAGATGCGGCGCGCGCTCGCCGAGGCACGGGGCGAGATCGGCGGCATCCGCCGCGCGCCCTCCGACCCGTCTGAACTGCGCATCCAGATCGAGAAGCCCGAGGCGATGGCGAAAGCCGTGGAGGTCGCGCGCGGGCTCGCCAGCCCGGTCGTGACACTGACCGGGGTCGGCCAGTCCGATATCGAGGTGACCGCCGAGGGCAACGAACTGATCATCCGGCTTTCCGAGGCCGAGCGCGCGGCGACCGACGACCGCACGATGCAGCAGTCGCTCGAGATCATCCGCCGCAGGGTGGACGAGGTCGGTACCCGCGAACCGACGATCCAGCGCCAGGGAACCGACCGGATCCTGATCCAGGTACCCGGCATCGGCTCCGCGACCGAACTGAAGGAACTGATCGGCACGACCGCCCAACTCACCTTCCAGCCCGTCGTGGGCCGCGGCAGCGACGGCAACGCGATCCCGAGGCCGGGGCAGGAGATCCTGCCGTCGCTCGACGAACAGGGCGTCTTCTACACGCTCGAGGACACGCCCGTCGTGACCGGCGAGGAACTGACCGACGCGCGGCCCGACTTCGACCAGAACGGAAGGCCCGCCGTCTCCTTCCGCTTCAATCCGACGGGCGCGCGCAAGTTCGGCGACTATACCGCCGCCAATGTCGGCCAGCTCTTCGCCATCGTGCTCGACAACGAGGTGATCTCCGCCCCCCGGATCAACCAGCACATCCCCGGCGGCTCGGGCATCATCACCGGCAACTTCACGGTCGAGACATCGACCAAACTCGCGGTCCTGCTGCGCGCCGGCGCGCTGCCCGCGAAGATGAACTTCCTCGAGGAACGCACCATCGGGCCGGAGCTTGGCCAGGATTCGATCGACGCCGGCCGCATCGCCGCCGCGGTGGGCTTCGTCGCCGTCGTCGCCTTCATGATCGCGAGCTACGGGCTCTTCGGTGTCTTCGCAACCATCGCACTCTCGATCAACATGGCGATGATCTTCGGCATCCTGTCGACCATCGGCGCGACGCTGACGCTGCCGGGGATCGCGGGCATCGTGCTGACGATCGGCATGGCGGTCGACGCCAACGTCCTCGTCTTCGAACGCATCCGGGAAGAGCTCAGGACCGCGAAGGGAGCGGCGCGTGCCATCGAACTCGGCTACGAGAAGGCGATGTCGGCAATCATCGACGCCAACATCACCACCTTCATCACCGCCCTCATCCTCTTCTTCCTCGGCTCCGGCCCGGTGAAAGGCTTCGCGGTGACGCTCGTCGTGGGCCTCGTGACCTCGGTCTTCACCGCAATCTACGTCACCCGCGTGATGGTCGCCGCCTGGTTCGACCGCAAGCGCCCCAAGTCGATCACCGTGTGAGGGAACCGCCATGGCCTTCCGTCTCAAGCTCGTTCCCGAAAAGACCGACATCGACTTCTTCCGCTGGCAGGCGGTGACCTTCTGGGGCTCGGTCGCGCTCGTCCTCGCCGCGATCGTCCTGACGATCGTGATGGGGCTCAACTTCGGCATCGACTTCCGGGGCGGCACGACGATCCGCACCGAGTCCACGCAAGCGGTCGATGTCGGCGCCTATCGCGCGGCGGTCGCGCCCCTGAACCTCGGCGATGTCTCGATCACGGAGGTATTCGACCCGACGTTCCGCGAAGACCAGCACGTCGCCATGCTGCGCATCCAGGCGCAGGAGGGCGACGAGGCGATCACGCCCGAGGTCATCTCGAAGGTCGAGGCGGCGTTGAAGGGCGTCGATCCGTCGATCACCTTCCCCTCGGTCGAATCCGTCGGCCCCAAGGTCTCGGGAGAGCTGATCAAGACCGCGATCCTCTCGGTCCTCGCCGGCACGGCGGCGATCTGCGTCTACATCTGGCTTCGCTTCGAATGGCAATTCGCAGTGGGCGCGGTCGTCGCCCTCGTCCACGACATTGCCCTGACCATCGGGATCTTCTCGCTCTTCCAGCTCAAGTTCGACCTGACGATCATCGCGGCGCTGCTGACGATCCTCGGCTATTCGATCAACGACACTGTCGTCGTCTTCGACCGGCTGCGGGAGAACCTGATCAAGTACAAGACGACACCCTTGCGCGACCTCTGCAACCTCTCCGTCAACGAGACGCTGAGCCGGACGGTGATGACCTCGGGAACCACGCTGATAGCGCTCATCGCGCTCATCGTCTTCGGCGGTGACGTGATCCGAGGTTTCGTCTTCGCGATGACCTGGGGGGTCATCGTCGGCACCTATTCCTCGGTCTACGTGGCCAAGAACGTGGTTCTCATGCTCGGCGTGAAGCGCGACTGGGGCAAGAAGGACGACGGCCCCGCCGGTACCCAGTTCGCCAACGTCAAGTAGCGTCGCGCGATGATCCGGCTCACCGAGATCAGCTTCGGCCAGGCCCGCCCGATCGACGGCTACGGGCCCGGTTTCTTCCGCATCGGCGGCGAGGTCCTCCACGGCGCGGTGCTCGTCACCGCC
>WBZL01003498.1_pt1 | contig 14308 bp, 11 predicted proteins | sample 5204291 | NCBI WGS metagenome assembly WBZL01 (sample SAMN12344345, study PRJNA552823) | activated sludge metagenome | biome: Activated sludge suspended growth; feature: Nitrification reactor; material: Wastewater; isolation source: activated sludge from nitrification reactor of wastewater...
CCATAGTTGCCGCCGCCGTCGGTGGTGAAATATTGCAGGCCATCACCGCCGCCGTTGCGGCCGAAGCCGACATTGGCCTGGCCGGCGCCGTTGCCCAGTAGCATCAGCTTGGCCCCCGCCTGAACTCCCGTCGGTCGGGCCACCACGAACAGCGTCAGTCCGTTCGTGAAGTCGGTAAACCCTGACGGTAGATTCAAATAGTCGTCCAGGCCGTCGAAACGTACTGTGGCATGACCGGCAATAGCATCGGCGATGAATGTGGGCGCATTGCGCTGCGGAACGGAAGCAAAAAGAGGGCCGTCCGCTGCATCGGTCCACTGCGTGACTTCCTCACCATCCGAGAAAGTGTAACGAAGCGTGTCGGCATTCAGCACCAATAACCGTCCGTTTATGGGCAAAAATACAAAGTCTTCAGGCACATGCGGAATAGCCTTTGCTTCCTTTGAATCGGCGCTCTTGATGTTGTTGACGTGGGCGGCAACCACATAAGCGTAGAGATTCCCGTTAACCAGACCGGTATCCAGATAGCTGGTGTTCGTGGCAGTCGCCAGGAATGTATAAGGTCCACCTGAAGTATTCGACCGGTAAATGGAATATTCTGCCGCACCATCCACCGCATCCCAGGACAAGGCGATCTGCTGGTTGCCGGGAGTAGCCACAAGATTGCCCGGCGCTTGAACAGGCAGCGCGGAAATGGGATAAGTGCGGTAATAATCGAACCGGGCGTCGAATGCACTGTAAGAGTAGGGTTGGTTGCCGGCAAAAACGCCGACATTCTGGATCGTACCGATATTGGAACTTGAATCAGCCCCCTCCAGCACACCATCGATAATCGTTGTCCACACACTACCGTCGGTAGACCATTCAAATTTCCAACGGCGATTGATAGGAATTGGATCGTCTTTCAGAATGACTCGTAACCAGTAAGGACCGGGGGCTGGAACGACCAACCCAGTATCATGTCCGTAACCAAAGCCGGGAAATGTAGTACGGTATTGCACGCCATTAACATTCACAAATCTTTCGACGTAACCCAAAACCCTATCATCCGTATAGAGCATGAGTATCATGAAGGTACCAGGACCACTTTCAAAAACGAGCCCAAACTGCTGGGTTCCATCGAAAGTACTGTCAACTTTAATTTCGTAGACGCCACTTCCCTCGAAGATTCGAGTGAGTTGCGCGTGCTCCAACCACCACATGTTGTGCTCGACTCCGCCAGGAGCGGAAATCGACAGATGCGATCCAGTCATTGCAAAAGTTGCGTGGTTGGTTGTATCCGCTGGGTAATTGAGGGCATATCCATCCCAAATCATCCAATTCGGTTCCAGTGTTGGTCCATTGAACGCCTCGTTGAACGTTGAGACCACTCCTGCTTTCGCTTGCGTGAAAATGAAAGGCAACATACAGAAACAGAGCATGATGATGAGGAACGCCTTCATAAAAAAGTGATTAATGCTCATGATAAAGGACCGTTATAGATTGGAAAACGATTAGCTGGCATATAATTTTCGCGCATGCTGTGTTATTATGATTTTGTACCCAAGAACTTTAAACATGATGATTTTCGCGACGAAAAATTTCTATACTACTATCGAAACACCTCAAAAAATTGCCTTCCGCAACATCAGCTAATACTGGCCATCGAAGATTTCCATCAAAACGCTGAGTTTGAGATCGATACGTAGCAAGCGTCGATTGCTTGCGATGCAATACACTGCTCACCTCAGCTCTAATGCGACATGCAAAAACCAATTCCACGATATCACGCATCATTTCCAACATTCGGCGCATGTCGTTGGATGTATAACGAGCATCACTTTGATGCCTAAGGCCAGCTATAGCTTTCCTGTTTTACCTGTGGATAATTATATCTAACAATAGTTCGGACAGTTTTTGAATGGATTTAATTCCTATTTTTAACCCTAACCAACTGATTCGTTTTATCAAAAGCCGTCCGAACTATTGTTAGATATAATTACAGCAAAATTTTTATAGAGATAGATAGGGTCTTAATAACGTTAAAGTTAGAAGAAATTATCGATGCTGCGGAGGGTCGTGAAATAAAAATAGCGATTGCGGCTAAAATGGTCATGCTCGGGTTTACAATAAAAGATATTTGTGGTTCATTGGAAGTATCCGATTCGTTTTTCAGTAAAAGTAAAGAGCTATTTTTCTAATTTATAAATAAACAGATTTTTGATCCTAATAAGATTGATTGGTATTTAAATATTACACAATCTGTATAGGAAAACTATATCAAAAGCTCGACGAGGGCCTCGACGGCTTCCGACACCCCGGTCGGCGCGATCGGTTGCGGCAATTCCTCCCGCCACAACCGGTTCAAGCTATCCAGGAAGTCCCCCTCCAACCAACGCTCTTGCGTCAGCAGCGAACAACGGCCGTTGCCTTCCAGCCAGCGCACCAGGTAAGGCACTTCCGGCCAATCCGGTCGTGCTAGATGCAACACTGGTACTCCGGCTACGGCCGCTTCCACGAAGCTGCCGTAGCCGGGTTTGCAAATCAACGCATCGCACGACCACAATGCGTCAACATAGGGTATTCTCAAAGACTCGAAATCCACTGTGCCTGGATGGTTGGAGCACCAAGTCGCTGGAACGAGTAGACGCACACCCGGCAATGCTGGCCATTGCTCTATCGGCGGGCGCAACTCCATGCCCCCTAGCGAAACCATCACCAAGCGCTCGTCCGGCCGCAACCCCAGGTGCTCGTCGAACCACGCCCGGCGGCTGCGTCCGCGCTGGCAGATTGCCCCGATCGCTTGGCGATTGTCGAGCTGCGGCATCGGCATGCTGGGCGTGGGTTGCAGAAAAGCGCGCGCCGACCCGTAGGCTTGCCGCATCTGCTCCAGCAAAGTCGGCGCCTCGGGACGCGCGCTGAAATAATGCGCATAAATATCCATCCAATTAATGGAACACAGCGCAAGGGATGGAATACCGGCATGTCGCGCGCCAGCCAGAGCCAGATAGGGCACATTAGCCAACAACGCGTCGGCACGCAACTCGCGCAGCACTCGCGCCTCCTCTTCCACTCGGCGGTCCCACTCTCGATGAAAGTTAAGATATGCTTGGGCGCTGGCCTCCCACGCGATGCATTGGGCATCTTGCTGCACCATACCTATGTCGGTTGTCGCCGGCGTAATAGCTACCTGCTCGCCAAAGCGTTCGACCAGCTTGAAACGCGGAGCTGCGGTACGCAAGGTTACGCGCAGGTTGGGGAGGTGCTCGCGCAGCGTTTCGATTACCGGTGCGCTCTGCCCGATATGGCCGAAGCCATGGGACGACAAAGCCACCACCAAATGCGATGCCATGAGTACTATTCCTTGAACGAGCCGCTAAACGTTCGAAATCCGCATGTCCAACCCCATGGCGCGCACAGCGGCGGTGATTTCATCCAGATACAAAGGATTCATCACGATTACGTCGGTGGCGGGACTGGTGCACAAGAAATCGGGTGGAACCACCTGCTGGCCCGATCCCGCCACGTAACGACCCTGCTTATGGGGATTGAGATCCACCACATGACGGATGTCCGCAGCGTGATCGTTTAACACATTGAGAAAGGTGACACCCTTGGAGCCAGCGCCCCAAACCACGGCGCGGCGTCCCTCCCGAGCCATATTCACCAATCGTTCGCGCCAAGCTTGCACATTCGCCTGGTACTGATCGGCAAAAGCGTCCACATACTGGCGAATGTGCTCTGGCGTTTGTTGCTCAGCCAAGGTGACTTTGGAATGTCCGCTGCCCGGTCTCGCTTCCACCCAGATGAACTGGCCACCAAACGATTCATCGCTAGCCACCACGTCAAAGCCCGCGCGGTTAAACGCGGTGATCAGGGAATTGAGACTGAAATAAGCGCAATGCTCGTAAATCAAATCCCAGATACCCATGTCCTTCAGCGTGAACAAGGCATTGGGCACTTCACAGTACAATATCACATCCCGTCGTTCGCCCAATGAACGACGCAGGGCACCAAGAAAATCGAGTGGATGCTGAATGTGTTCCAATACATGACGGAAGCAGACGAAATCAGGCTGGTAGCGCCGTGCGTATTCCTCGGTATAGAAGTCCTGGAAAAAAGTCACATTTCCCAGCAACGTTTCGCGAACGCGTTCGCGTTCGCGTTCGGGCTCGAAGCTGCGATCAAAGCCAAGCCCACGATTGTTTCCCTGCGTGCACAATAGGCGTAGGAAGTCACCCTTGCCGCAACCGATTTCCACGACGCATTTGCCGCGCAGCGCGTAACGATCGACGAGTCGAACCGCAAGCTGCTCCGCATACTGATTGAAGAGTGCTGAATAATGCAGCGAGTTATCGTAGGCCGGCGTGTATTCGGTCAGGTGCGGGTCGAAGGCGGTATTGAACAGATGAGCGCACGCCACGCAGTAACTAAGCACCAATGCTCCACGCGCCGCCGTACACGCCTGTCGCTGATCCGGCCACAACACGTTGCAGTAGACCGGAACCTGCTCAATGCGGAGCAGATCGCGGACCTGCGTGCCATCACAGACGGGACAGCGACTCACGGTTTCCGATGTCACGCGTTTTCTCTTCTCACGCCACTACAATGCCAGTATTTCAGGTTGCAACCCCATCGCGTTTAGATCTCGAGTAATTTCGTCGTGGTACACCGCATTCATAATGATCACTACATCGGGGCGGTATTCTCGTAGGAAGGAGGGCGCAACGATGCACTGGCCGGTAGCTGGCATAAAATAATCCTGGCGATGTGGATTGATGTCGACCACGTATTCGATGCGATCGCCGATACCCAGCGTGGTCAGGAAAGACACTGCCTTGGAACCAGAACCCCAAAGCACGATCTTATGACCCCTCGCGGTGGTTTCTTCGACAACACGACGCCAAGTATCCAGTTTTTCAGCGCATTTCGCCGGGAACTCGGCTACATGGCGTGATAGTTGCGATAAGTCATCTTCCCACAGCAGAGGTGACGATGGGACACCCCGAGCAGGTTTGGCCTCAATGGTCAAATATTGATCCGCATATTCCGTTTTTAGATCGAGCACGTTAAACCCACTGTGACGAAATAGTCTCGCCAAGGAACCTGGACTGAAATAAGAACAGTGTTCGTAATAAATATCCTCGAATGCACAATCGCGCAAGATCCGCGTGACTTCCGGAATCTGAAAAAAAACCAGGGTATCCGGCCTATCGCCGATGGCGCGCCGCACCGTGCCTATGAACTCCGCTGTGGGATGAATATGTTCCAAGGTCATCTTGCAACAGACAAAATCCGCCTGATAGTCGGCGTACTGTTCCGAATAGAAATCCTTGATGAATCGCACTTGGCGTGTCGCTTGGCTCGACACACGTTCCTCGCGATAACCAGGGTCAAAACCCACGCCACGGTTGCCGCCCAGTTCGGCAAGCAATAGCAGAAATTCGCCCTTGCCACAGCCGATTTCGAGAATGTCCTTATCGCGCAGTTGATGGCGCTCAATGAGCCGTTGTGCGAGATTGCGGTGAAAAGCGTTGAACGTTTCCGAGAAACCTTGGGTTTCTTCGTAGCGCCCGGAGTATTCCGTGAGCTTGGCATCGAACGCCATGTTTGAGATAAAACCGCATGCGGGACAAAACGCCAATTCGAGCCGACCGCGCGGATATGCCAACGCTTCTTCCCGTGAGCCGAGCAAAATGCAACTATTGGTCGGAATGGACTCTTGTCGATGGAAGACCCGCATGTCTTGAATGGAACAACTGGGGCAAATGTAGGGTTCAGCCATACTGGCACAATCTCCTGGTTGCTAACGATCCATGCATCAACCCCATCAGTCAGACCACTTTCGGTTCGGGAATGGGGATGATGAATTGACCGCCCCGGTTTCGATACTCCGCCTGTTGCGCGAGAATTTCTCCGGCAAAATTCCATGATAATAATAAGGTGTAGTTAGGTACCTCCTGGAGCAGCTTCTCCGGCGGGAAAATTGGGATGTGTTGTCCCGGCATATAGCATCCCTGCTTGTGAACATTGCGGTCCACGATGAATTCCACCAGATCGGTACCAATTCCCATGTAGTTGATCAAGGTCGCACCCTTGGCCGCCGCGCCGTAGCCAGCGATCTTTTTTCCATCTCCCTTGAGTTGGCGCAGCAATCCCACGAGTCGATCCTTCAATTCTTGCACCTTGTGCGAAAAATCTTGGTAGTAATGATAGCTGTCCACGCCTTCCTTATGCTCCTGTTCGAGCAGGTCGCGCACCGCCACGCCGACGTTCTCTCGCCGTTCGACATACAGGCGCAACGATCCGCCGTGAATCGTCAATCGCTCGATATCGTTTAGATACAAGCGGTGCCGCCGGAATAGGCGATCAAGTGCGGTGACCGAGAAATAACATAAGTGCTCATGATAGATAGTATCGAATTCGCAATGGTCAATCAGATCCTTGGCATAGGGTACTTCAATTACCGCCACGCCATCTGCCTTGAGCAGAATCCCAATACCTGCCACAAAACCATTGGTGTCCGCTACATGGGCAAGCACGTTGTTAGCATGGATGACATCGGCTTGTTTACCCTCTGCACGCAGTTTCTTCGCCAATTCCTGGGTGAAGAAGGTATTGAGCGTGGCGACGCCCGCGCGCGTCGCCTCTCGGGCCGGCCCATCAGCCGGATCGATTCCCAGTACAGGAATGTCGTGTTCCAAATAATTGCGTAGCAAGTATCCGTCGTTGCTGGCAAGTTCGATTACGAAACTTGCCATATTCAACCCACGCCGGGTAATCAGATTCAGGACGTTCTCGCGTGAGTGGCGCAGCAGTGCATCGGAAAAAGATGAGAAATAGGGATATTCCTCGCAGAACAGGGTTTCCGGCGGCACAGTCTCCAGAATTTGCATCAGCGTGCAATGTGGACAAAACGCCACTTGTAATGGGAACGTCAGTTCTGGTTGTGCCAATTGCGCCGATATAAGCAATCGGTCGGCCAGCGGTGTCACTCCAAGATCGAGGAACGATTGTAGGCCACTAAGACCGCACGAGCGACAGGGGATGGTATCAATAGGCTGATTCATGACGACGGGATACTCCTTTTCACCAATGCTCAAATGCACCAGCGCAGGTTTTCATCCAACAGACCTTCACCGATCAGTTTTTTAATGTGCGCGATGCGCATGAACTTTGGCCCTTCAAAATCCTCCAGTTTCAGACCGATGCTTTTATATGCCTGATAGAGTTGTTCCACGCCACGCCGAGCGGTCCACTGAGGTTTGAAACCGTGTAAGACTCGCGCAATCTTGTTGCAGTCCACCCGATAGCAGCGTTTGTCAGGCCCGGCGTCAGTCGCGAAATCCACTTGGCTGCCAGGTACGATTTCCTGCACCATTTGAGCAAGCTCACGGATTTGATAGTTCTCCGTGGTGGTACCCACGTTAAATGCTTGATTATGTACCGCTTCACGAGGTGCCTGCAAGGCAGCGATATAAGCTCGACAGATATCTTCCACATGCACGATGGGGCGCCAGGGTGTACCATCGCTCTTGAGATAAACCCGTCCGGTGGTGAATGCCCATGCGGTCAGATTGTTCACCACGAGGTCGAAACGAATACGCGGCGACAAACCGTAAGCGGTCGAAGCACGCAGAAAAACAGGGCTAAAACTTTCATCCGCTAGATTTTGTAGTTCCTGTTCCACGCGAACTTTCGAGACACCGTAAGGCGTGACCGGATTAAACGCTGCCTCTTCAGTCAGGAATTGGTCACCCGATGCCCCATAGTTGCTGCATGAAGAGGCGAACAGGAATCGTTGTACGCCCGCTTGTTTAGCTAACTGGGCAAGGCGTGTCGAAGCCTTGAGGTTAATGTCGTCGGTGAGGTTTGGGTTGTAATCGCCCAAGGGATCATTGGATAGCCCGGCTAGATGGATGATGGCGTCCAATCCTCGCACGGCGGTGGTCGGAGCGTCGCGCACATCCATCTTCAGTGTAGGCACGTCGACCGGAGCGCCCGTGAAGGTGCAGCGGGAATAATAATCGGTATCCATACCGATTACGTCATGTCCTTCTTTTAGCAACATCGGTACTAACACAGTACCGATATAACCTAGTGAACCTGTAACCAATACACGCATATATTAGCTCCATAACTTCCAAGGTGGGTTTCCTGAATCCCAAAGAGTCTGTAAAATATGTTTCTCGCGTAGCGTATCCATGCATTGCCAAAATGAGGTGTGTTTGTAGGCAAAAAGCTGCCCATCGCGTGCTAAATTAGTCAGTGGTTCATGCTCCCACATAGTTTGATCGCCGTCGATGTAATCGAATATGCCTGGTTCCAGCACAAAGAAGGCGCCGTTGATCCAACCTTCGGCAGCCTGAGGTTTTTCGGTGAAACTGTTGACTTGGTTACCTTCGAACTCCAAATGCCCGTAACGCGCTGAGGGTCGCACGGCGGTCAGTGTGGCGAGCCTACCGTGAGCACGGTGAAAAGCTAATAAATCATTTAGATTGATGTCCGATACCCCATCACCCCAAGTAAGCATGAAGGTACTGTCACCAAGCCAGGGTTGAAGTCGTTTGATGCGACCGCCAGTCAAGGTAGTTAGGCCGGTATCCACCAAGTCGACGACCCACTCTGTCTTTTCCTTCTCATAGACTTTGATTTCACCCGTCTTGGTATTGACAGTCATATCGCTTTCTAACGCAGAGAAATCCTTTATCCAACGCTTGATATATTCACCTTTATAACCGAGCGCGATTACAAATTCACTTAAGCCAAAATGTGCATAGTGTTTCATAATGTGCCACAGGATTGGACGCTCGCCGATTTCCACCATAGGTTTGGGCTTTATTTCGGTTTCCTCGGCCAAACGAGTACCATAGCCACCAGCCAAGATTGCTACTTTCATCTTATTGTCTCCATGCTCACTAGAGAATTAGTGATTAGGGATAATATGTACAGCATTCTAAATATTCCAATACTACTTTAGAATTATCCTGTTCCTTGTACAGGAGGAAAAAAGATCAAAACAAAAAACCCCAATCCCAATATCTGCTAGGCATAAAAATCCTTAATTGAATTAGCTATGTAGAAAATCTGTTTTTCTGTTAGCTGTGGGAACATTGGTAACGAAATAATTTCAGCAGAAACCTTTTCAGTAACAGGGAAATCACCCTCCTTGAATCCCCTACTGTGATAGGCTTTCTGCAGATGCAGAGGGACCGGATAATGGAGACCGGTAGCTACGCCCTGTTTATCAAGATAGGCTTGGAGTTCTCCTCTTTGCGGAACACGAACGACATACAGATGATAAACAGATTTTACCCAAGAGGGTTCCCAAGGAAGGATAACAGGTTCAATGCCACACAGAAGTTCATTATAGGTGGCGGCATGCTGACGTCGTTGGTTATTGCACTCCGAGAGATGTCTGAGCTTAACCCGGAGGATTCCAGTCTGGATCGCATCAAGGCGACCATTGTAACCTTCAAAATCATGATAGTATTTTTTTGCTTGTCCGTGGTCGCGCAGCATTCTAACCTTTTGGGCGATTTTTTCATTATTGGTAGTGACCGCTCCACCCTCTCCACAGGCACCCAGATTCTTCCCCGGATAAAAGCTGAAGCCAGCTGCTAATCCCATCGAACCCGCCTTCTTCCATTGTTTCGCTTTTCTTGAATAATACAGCGCCCCATGCGCTTGGGCGGCATCTTCCAGGACCATTAAACCATATCGCCCAGCGATTTCCAGAATGGAATCCATGTCGGCGGGTTGTCCGTACAGGTGAACGAGCATCACGGCTTTCGGCCGGGTTGCCGAGTTGCCCCCCGCCATCGTCCCTGCGCTGCTCGCGCTACGTTTTCTCAGATAATCCTCAAGACGGTTCGGGTCCAGATTGTAGGTGCGTTCATCGATATCAACGAAAACTGGCGTGGCGCCGGTTTGGGAAATAGCTTCCGTCGTGGCAATAAAGGTATTCGGAACGGTAATTACTTCATCGCCAGGGCCAATACCTGCAGCGATCAGGGCAAACCTCAAGGCATCAGTGCCACTATTGACGGCAACACAGTATTTAGTCTCGCAGAACTCGGCAAATTCTTCTTCGAAGGCCTGTACTTGCGGGCCGCCGATAAAAGCAGCGGTACGCAGGCTCTCCCGAAAAACCTGGACCAGCTCTTCCTCCATCCCCTGATGGAGAGCAATCAAATCCAGGAAAGGAACTTTCATTGTTTTTTCTCCAAACGATAGTTTATTTATCGAGAGTACGTAGGATTCGAGCAGGATTGCCTGCCACGATTGTATGAGGAGGAACATCTTGGGTTACTACGCTTCCTGCTCCCACTATCGCTTTCTCGCCAATAGTGAGGTTACTCAGAATGGTACAGTTTGAACCAATCGAGGCTCCCTTTTTAACTAGGGTAGGTTCGACTTTCCAATGCTCCTGCGTTTGTAATTCTCCAGCTTCATTGGTTGCACGCGGATACGAATCATTTATGAAGACCACTCCATGACCAACAAAAACGTTATCTTCAATAATCACACCCTCGCAGATAAAGGTATGACTTGAAATTTTACAGTGACTCCCAATTCTGGCATTTTTCTGTATTTCAACAAAAGCGCCAATCTTGCTATAATCCCCGATCTCACAACCATATAAGTTTATAAAATTAAAAAGATTTACATCCTTACCGAGTTTTACATTAGGAGCAATTAATTGGAACTGCACTTTGATTACCACCTCAATTGAAATTAATGGTCTCTTATTTAAATAAACCAAGGGTAGTGAATATAGAACTCATCAACTGCTTTATGCTTGATTGGTTGCTAGTTAGCATATCCATGTCAAGAATACTATCTGGCCAAGTAATCATGCATATCTCAACTCCTGCGTTGGGTGTATTTTTTATTTGTAATTTTGTGATTTTGAATCTGAATTGCTTTACCAGATTGTTGTAATGATTTGTTTGCAGCTTCAAGGATAGAGACCACTCTTAACCCGCTATATCCATCAGTAAGAGGTGTCCTTTTTTTTAAGATGCAATCCAAAAAATGTTCACATTCCATCTTTAATGGTTCATACTCTTCTATTCTTGGGCTGAAGATATTACCGTAGCGGTAAGCATATTGGAATTCTTCATAAGTGTCATAATATGGTGGAACCTCCACTCCTTTATCGTATATTTTAATTTTTTCCTGTGTCTCTATGTCATCGTAGACGAGCATTTTTCTCGTACCCACAATTGTGGTTTTGCGAATCTTGTTTGGGTCAAGCCAACTAGTATGAAGAAAAGCAATCAGGCCATTTTTAAAATTGAGGGTTGTGGTTGCCACATCTTCAATATTGAGATTAAAATGAGCTTTCCCTTGGCAATTGACAGATGCAGGTAATTCTCCTGTAAGATATAGGATAGTTGAAATATCGTGTGGAGCGAGATCCCATACCACATTTATGTCAGGTTGAAAAAGTCCAAGATTGACACGAATACTATGGATATAAAGGATTTTTCCAAGCTCGCCACTTTCAACTATGGTTTTAATCTTATTAACTGCAGATGTATATTCAAATGTATGGCCAACCATGAGAATCTTCTTCTTTTCCTCAGCTAATTTAATGAGTTCCAAAGAGGTTTCGCATGAATGCGTTAAAGGTTTCTCAATAAATACATGCTTGTCGTGGGATAGAAAATCTTTTGCTATCGGATAGTGGCTCTTTGCGGGAGTTGCAATCACCACCGCATCAAGGTCCTGTCTTTCTAGAAGCTCTTCATAATTTGTTAACACTGCTATCGTTGGGTAAAGACTTTTCATCCTATCCAATCTTTTTTGATCTAAATCACAGCAAATCAACTCTATGACCCTTTTGGATTGACAAAAATTCCTGATCAAGTTTGGACCCCAATAACCACAACCTATAATCGCAAGCTTCATGATTGTCTCTTCCTATATCGCCATAAAAGTCTTCATGGTTGCCATCAGTTCGTTTCTTTACGAGCTTAACAGGCTCCAGGTGACCCGAAAACAACTTTAATGGTTTTGATTAAAATTCTTAGATCAAGTGTCAGTGACCAATCTCGAATATAGCAAAGATCAAGCCTGACCATATCATTAAAAGATGTCTTACTTCTCCCTTCTACTTGCCAAAGTCCGGTAATACCGGGCTTGATCTCTAATATCCGCCTCAGGTGCCATGCTTCATATTTCTCAGCTTCATAAGGCAGAGGTGGGCGCGGGCCCACCAAGCTCATATTTCCTTTGAGTACATTGAATAATTGTGGGATTTCATCAATACTTGTTTTACGAATAAACCTACCGACTGGGGTAATCCTTGGATCGGATTTAATCTTGTACAGAGGTTTTTTACTACCGCCTTGATTGATTAGGTCGTGTTTTCCTTGAATTAGTTGAGATACATATTCACGATGGATTTTATCATCCATATTCGAATACATAGAACGAAATTTATAAAAGACAAACGGAACTCCTCCCTTTCCTAAGCGTAGCTGTTTAAAAATAACTGGCCCTTTAGAAGTGGCTTTAACGGCTATAGCTGTCAACAATATGATCGGCGAAAACAAGAGCATGCCAACTAATGCACCTACAATATCAATACCTCTTTTTATAAATTCTTTAAACAAAATATATTTCATGTAATCATCACAATCCAATGGGGACAAACCTTGCGCTGGTGGTTGATCCTGATTTTCGCTTAGAAGTGATTCAAATAGATCATTAGGATAAGTAGCAGTTTTAATTGAAAAAAGTGCTTTTTCATTTTGGCCGGCTATTTTTTCCAAACATTGCCTTAATCCATCTTCGTTGGTATCCGTGAATATTATAGCAATTGTATTCCAGTCAAGATAACCAATAATATCGGTTTCTCTGGTCTTTTTTTGAATTAGTTTTAAAAAGTAACCATTGAATTCCCAATGCTCTGCTTCAAGATAAAATAGAGCGACAGATAACGGAGACTTGGAACGGTCAGATCGCCGTTTTTCAATCCAAAGCCGTTTCAAAAAGTGGGTTTTAGGTAGAATATCGTAAGAATTTATTACGCCACTGATAGCATTATTGGCATTTATTTTTTTTGCTACGACTATCTCATCTTCATATTGCAATTTTGCAATATCCCGTTCTATTTTTTTATTTACTAGTTCGATGATCATGATCTCGGCACCTTAAATTATGCAATGGTTGAATAAGGAATAACACATAATATCGTGGATCTGTTTTTCCGATAGTTAACTTGCTTTGTCCTGTACAATAGCTCTATATCTATGCCCTTCTTAGGGATTACCTATTATGGATTAAAATAAATGACTTAAAGCTGGTTTGAATACTACCTACCTCACCCATCTCGCTAATAGGGTTAAGCAGGAGAATTTTAATGCGGTTGCTCTACAGGTATGCTACCGCCCTGCAAAACACTGGGAGAGTTTCGCATCGGGCAATGGCAAGACTATTTTGGGCTTCTCAAAGCAATTCCAAGAGATGACTATATAGAGACAAAGCCCAATATAACCTGTGTGCTTATCGCACATAAACCTCAAGCCTGCCTCAATAATGAGTCGAATTGGCGACTCCAACGATATTCCTTAGTTGCCATAAGGTAATGAGGTATCGTTTGAGAATGATAAAAATAAAGCAATAATTACGCCAGAAATTAGGTTGCGCTATGTTATTGATTTGGGGGACATGCCTGGAGGATAAGGGATCGCGGCGACCGGTTCAAACCCGCAGCGACATTCCATGTGGCACTTTAATTAATTAAAAAAATACAAAGCTAACCTGCGGTGGGTTCATTTTGAACCGATAAACTGAGCCGGCAACCGTAAAACAAAGATTGTCCGCATCTGGAGGTAATAAATATATGTTATTGATTTATGTTATTAAAATAACCATATTAGATAGTTGGCGGCTAAGCTAGTCTTTAGTTTTTCGCCTTCGGGTGCCTTCTTCAACAACCCCATGGACGTATTTTGTCAATCAATTGCACATAATGTGTCTTAAAAAGGTTCATTTTGAGCCGATGATGGGTGCCCTATACCATATATTTTTGGTTGACAGGATGAATTGATAAGGTTGCAAAGCACCGCATTACTGATTCACAAGCGCCACGCTCAAGAATTGTAGTCGATTCCACCGCCGTCAATCCGCTCGGTTAGGGGTGCTTCGTGGGTTCCCGCAGGGACGGTTCGACCAGTGGTTCGCGGGGCTCCTCCTCTGGCGACTCGCTGAACCGGGTGCGTGGCAGGCACTGCGGGTAGTTCTGCTGCAGGAAGACGACGAAGCGTTCCCGCACCAAGCAGCGCAGATCCCAAGCGGTCGGGGCGTCGGGCGCGCT
>WBZL01003499.1_pt1 | contig 14305 bp, 11 predicted proteins | sample 5204291 | NCBI WGS metagenome assembly WBZL01 (sample SAMN12344345, study PRJNA552823) | activated sludge metagenome | biome: Activated sludge suspended growth; feature: Nitrification reactor; material: Wastewater; isolation source: activated sludge from nitrification reactor of wastewater...
GCCTGCGCGACTACCGCCAGAACCAGATCATGAAGCGGGTCACGAGCTGGGCCGCCATCGTGGCCGTGCCCACCCTGATCACCGGCTTCTACGGCATGAACGTGCCCTACCCCGGCTTCGCCCGCGACTGGGGCGTCGCGGCTTCCGTGGTCTTGATCTTCGGCCTGTCCGGCTGGCTCTACGTCCAGTTCAAACGCCGAGACTGGCTCTAGCGTTCAGCCCCGCCGCTAACCCGGGTTCCCCGGCGGAGCGGTCAGCGGTCGTACTGGTCGAGGATGAGGTGGGTGGCCAGGGCGACCTCGTCGCCCACCCGCTCGATGCCCGACCAGCCGTTCACCCAGCCGATCAGGGCCGAGAACCAGACGTGGCCCAGGGTTCGGGTGAGATCGGCCTGCAGTTCGGCGTCGAAGTCCGAGCCCAGGGCGGTGGCCAGGATGCGGGTCATGGAGCCCGACACCGCCTCCTGGCACGAGGCGGCACCCGGATCGGGAGACATCAGGGCGGTGACGACCGCTTCGGACAGCTGGGGCTCGCGCTCCATGGCCCGGGTGGCCCGGCTCAGCACGTCCATCACCCGGTCGGCGACGGTGTCACCCTTCGGGGGCCGTTGACCGACGCGGCGCTCCAGGTCCTTCACCCACTCCACCATGGCGGCGGCCAGCAGGTGGTCCTTGGAGGCGAAGTAGCGGTAGATGGTGCCCAGGGCCACCCCGGCCGAGGCGGCGACGTCTCGCATCTGCACGGCGTCGTAGCCGCCGGAGGACCCCAGCTCCAGGGCCGTGCGGAGCACCCGCTCTCGTCGCGCCGCCTGGCTCGCGGTGAGGGCTCCGGGATCGGTGTCGGTGCTCACCGCCATGTCAGGACGCCACCTTCTTGAGGTCTCGGAACGCCACGTCGCGGTCGGTGCGGATCTCGCCGGGAAGGCCCAGCACCCGCTCCGCCATGATGTTGCGCTGGACCTCGTTGGAACCCCCGGCGATGCGGATGGCGGGTGCGTACAAGAACCGGGCCTGCCAGTCGACACCGGCCGGCATGGTGTCGTCGAGCAGCATGCCCTCGGGGCCGAGCATCTCCAGGGCGGCGTTGCCCAACCGTCGGAGGTACTCGGCCGCGAACAGCTTCATGACCGAGGTCTCGGCACCGGGCGGCACGCCCTTGCTGAGCGCGGTCTGGAGGCGGAACCCGAGGTAGCGCTGGATCTGCTGACGGATCCAGCAGTCCACGAGCTGCTGGCGGAGCACCGGGTCGTCGGACCGGCCCCGCTTGCGGGCCAGCTCGATGAGGGCCATCGAGTCGCTCGACCGGTTGGCGCCCGCGATGAGCCCCCGCTCGTTGGCCAGGGTGGTGAGCGTGCACGCCCACCCGCCGTTCACCTCACCGAGCACGTTCTCGTGCGGGATCCGCACCTCGTCGATGAACACCTCGCTGAAGTGCTCCGATCCGGTCATCTGCTTGAGGGGTCGAACGTCGAAGCCCGGGGAGCGCATGTCGACCAGGAAGTAGGTGATCCCCTTGTGCTTGGGCACGTCGGGGTCGGTGCGGGCGAGCAGGATCCCCCAGTCGGACTCGTCGGCGCCCGAGGTCCACACCTTCTGACCCGACACCACCCACTCGTCTCCGTCCCGCACGGCGCGGGTGGAGATGTTGGCCAGGTCGGAGCCGGCGTCGGGCTCGCTGAACAGCTGGCACCACACCTCGTCGCCCCGGAGCATGGGCCGCAGGTAGCGCTCCTTCTGCTCCTCGGTGCCGTGGCGCATGATCGTGGGTCCGGCCATGCCGATGCCCACGGCGAAGGTGGTGGTGGCCACGCCGAACCGGCTGGACTCCTGGGTGAAGATCGACGACTGGAGCGAGGTGCCGCCCCGGCCCCCGTACGCCTTGGGCCAGGTGATGCCGGCCCAACCCTCGTCGACGAGGAGGCGCTGCCAGGCCTTCACCCGCTGCATGAACTCCTCGGGGTCCATGGTGCCCTCGAGCATCCCGGTGGAGAAGTCGTCGGGGCTACCCTTGGCCGGGGCGTGGGTCTCCAGCCAGGCCCGGGCCTCGGCCCGGAACGCAGCCTCTGGTGGTGTGTCGTCGAAGTCCACGGGCCGGATACTAGAATACGTTCTAATCTGGGGCCGTCTCCGTACCGGGGCTCCCGGCACCGCCCGGCGGTACGAGGTGGCAGAATCGCCCCGACTCGAACCCCTGGGGGCCTTGCACATGGAACGTCTCACCGGCCTCGACGCCGCCTTCTTGTACCTGGAGACGCCAACCCACCACATGCACGTCGCCATGACCATGGTGATCGATCCCTCCACCATGGTCGGCGGGTACTCGTTCGAGAAGGTCAAGGACTTCATCGCCCGCCGCCTGCACCTGGTACCGCCGTTCCGGCGCCGGCTGGTGAACGTGCCCCTGAACCTGCACCACCCGGTGTGGATCGAAGACCCCAACTTCGACATCGACTACCACATCCGCCGGATCGGCTGCCCCGCCCCGGGCGGACGCCGGGAGCTGGGCGAGATGGCCGGACAGATCGCCAGCTCGCCGCTCGACCGCAGTCGCCCGCTCTGGGAGCTGTGGGTGGTCGAAGGCCTCAAGCAGGGCCGCATCGGCATCGTCACCAAGGTCCACCACTCCGCCATCGACGGGGCCTCCGGTGCCGAGCTCATGGTGCACCTGTTCAGCCTCACGGCCGATGCGCCCGACCCCGAGCCCGCCCCGCCCACCGAACCCGACCACATCCCCAACGAGTTCGAGCTGCTCGGGTACGCGGCCGCATCCAAGCTGCGGCGCACCATGAGCCTGCCCAAGCTCATCGGGAACACCGTGGGCGCGGTCAACCGGGTGGCCCAGGGCCGACGAGATCCCCTGGTGGCCGTGGGCGCCGCGCCGCTCACGGCGCCCCGCACCTCGTGGAACGGCGCGCTGTCCACCGGTCGCACCGTGGGCTTCGCCCGGGTCCCGCTGCCAGACGTGAAGGACATCAAGACCGCCTTCGGCTGCACCGTCAACGACGTCGTGCTGGCCCTGTGCACCGGCACGCTGCGCCACTACATGATCGACCGCGACGAGCTGCCCGACACCCCGCTCATCGCCACCTGCCCCGTGTCGGTGCGACCCGACGGCGAGAAGTCCATCGGCAACAAGGTGTCGGCCATGTTCACCAACCTCCCCACCAACGAGGCCGACCCCGCCGAGCGCGTCCGCCTCATCCAGGAGTCCACGGTGGGGGCCAAGGCGGAGCACAACGCGGTCGGTGCCGACATGCTCCAGAACTGGGCCGAGTACGCAGCACCCAACACCATCAACCTGGCTTCCCGCCTGTACTCCAGCCTGGGCCTCGCCGGCAGCCACCGCCCCGTGCACAACGTGATCATCTCCAACGTGCCGGGCCCGCCGTTCCCCCTCTACTACGCCGGCGCCGAGATGATCGCCGCGTACCCCATGGGTCCCGCCATGGAGGGTGTGGGCCTCAACATCACCGTCTTCAGCTACAAGGACTCCGTCGACTTCGGGTTCATGGCCGACCGCGAGATGGTGCCCGACGTCTGGGACATGGCCGACCACGTGCGCGTCGCCCTGACCGAGCTCCAGGAGGCCGCCGGCCTGGCGCCCCACCCCGAGCACGTGGTCGACGACATGGAGCCGGCCGAGCCCGCCGAGCCCGCCGAGCCCACCACCGACGAGCAGGCCGTGGCCGAACAGCTCGCCGCCACCAGCACCCGGGCCAAGAAGCCAGCGAGCAAGAAGGCAGCGAGCAAGAAGCCCGCCGCCAAGAGGCCCGCCGCCAAGAAGGTCACGACCGGCAGAGCACCCGCCAAAAAAGCGGCGCCGAAGAAGCCGGCCCCCAAGGGCGCAGCCCGGTAGCACCCGCCCGAACCGAATCGACCCGCCAGACCGGGCGCTTCAAATCCCCGGAGAGGCGGGTATTTTCGAATCCCCGGAGAGGCGGTCGTCCGAACCGAACCGAGCCACCACACCGGGGCGCTTCAAATCCCCGGAGAGGCGGGTAGAACGTGTTCTCGTTTTGGGTGCTAGACAGAGCCCCCATGGGCTACAACATCGCCGATCTGTTCGAGCGCGCCGTCGACGCCGTACCCGACCGGGTGGCCGTGGTGTGCGACGGCCGTCGTCTCACCTACCGGGAGTTCGACGAGGAGGCCAACCGCCTCGCCCACCACCTGCTGGCCCAGGGCTTCGGCCACGGCGACCACATCGGCATCTACGCCCAGAACTCCCTGGAGTGGATCGTGGCGATGATCGCGGCCTTCAAGATCCGGGCCGTCCCGATCAACATCAACTTCCGCTACGTCGAGGACGAGCTGGCGTACCTGTTCGACAACGCCGACCTGGTGGCCGTCCTGCACGACCGCGAGTACGTGCACCGCATCGCCGCCGTGAAGGACCGCACACCGTCCCTGCGCCACTTCGTGTGCATGGACGCCCCGGCCGGCAGCGGTGGCGACGACGACCTGGCGAGCATCGGGTCGCTGCCCTGGCCCGACGCCGTGGCAGCCCAGCCGTCCACCCGACCCGAGCTGGACCGCACCGACGACGACGAGTACGTGCTCTACACCGGCGGCACCACCGGCATGCCCAAGGGCGTGGTCTGGCGCCACGAGGATGTCTTCTACGCCCTGGGCGGCGGGGTCGACGCCTACACCAACGAGCGTGTCACCCACGGCCACCAGCTCGCCGAGAAGGCGGCCTCCACCGAGAACCCCATGGTGGCGCTCAACCCGGCTCCGCTGATGCACGGCGCCGCCCAGTGGGGCACCCTCCGCTTCCTCTTCGAGGGCGGCACGGCCGTGCTGGTGCACAAGTTCTCGCCCGAGGCGGTGTGGTCGGCCATCCAGGACGAGAAGGTCAACACCATCACCATCACCGGCGACGCCATGGCCCGGCCCCTCGTGGAGACCCTCCAGGCCGACCCCGACCGGTGGGACCTCTCGTCGCTCTTCGTGGTGTCGTCGAGCGCGGTGGTCTTCTCCCCCGCCCTGAAGGAGCAGATGTTCGACCTGCTCCCGAACATCATCATCGTCGATGCCATCGGGTCGTCCGAGAGTGGCATGAACGGCATGGTGATCCAGTCCAAGGGCCAGACCCTCAACCAGGGCGGCGGCGGTCCCACGGTCACCGCCGGCCGTGACGCCGTGGTGCTGGACGACGACCTGCGTCCGCTCGAGCCCGGCACCGGCCAGATCGGCAAGCTGGCCCGTGGCGGCAACATCCCGATCGGGTACTACAAGGACCCGGTCAAGACGGCGGCCACGTTCGTCACCGGTGCCGACGGCATCCGCTACGTGGTGGCCGGCGACTTCGCCCGGCTCGAGGAAGACGGCAACATCACGCTGCTCGGCCGGGGCTCGGCGTGCATCAACTCGGGCGGCGAGAAGATCTTCCCCGAAGAGGTCGAGAGCGTGCTCAAGACCCACCCGGCCGTCTACGACGTGTTGGTGGTGGGCGTGCCCGACGACCGCTGGGGTTCGTCGGTCTGCGCGGTGGTGCAGCCACGCGACGGCGCCACGCCGCCCTCGCTGGACGACCTGGACCAGCACGCCCGCCAGCACCTGGCCGGCTACAAGGTGCCCCGGCACCTGGTGCTGTGCGACGAGATCGTCCGCTCGCCCAGCGGCAAGCCCGACTACCCCTGGGCCACCACGCTGGCCTCCGAGTCGGTCACCCCAGCCTGAGCCGGGAGCCTGCTCGCCCTCCGACCCACCCCACCGTTCCGGCGTAGCTGAGGACCAGGGGTGGACCTCAGCTACGCCGTTTGGCAACGGGCCCACCCACCCCATCGAACTGGCGTACCTGGGGTCCGGGGGGTGGACCGGAGGTACGCCAGAACGCGGGGGTGGGGTGACGGGTGCGCGGTGGGCGCGACGGTCAGGTGCCGGTGAAGTTGGGCTTGCGCTTCTCCTTGAAGGCGCGGGGGCCTTCTTTGGCGTCGTTGGTGTTGAAGATGATCGGCTCGCCGATCTCCAGCTCCCGGGCCAGCCCGTCCGCCTCGGTCATGCCCGCGGTCTCCCGCATCGACTTGAGCACGGCCGCCACGGCCAGCGGGCCGTTCTCGGCGATCTGGGCGGCGATCTCTCGGGCCTTGGCCAGGGCCTGGCCGTCGGGGACCACGTGGCCGATGAGACCGATCTCCTTGGCCTCCTGGGCACTGATCAACCGACCGGTGAGCAGCAGGTCGGCGGCCATGGTGAACCCGATCTGGCGCTGCAGACGCACCGTGGAGCCGCCCAACGGGAACAGCCCGCGGCGCACCTCGGCGATGCCGAGTTGGGCCGATTCGGCCGCCACCCGGATCTCGGTGGCCTGGAGGATCTCGGTGCCGCCGGCCACGCAGTAGCCCTCGATCGCCGCGATCAGCGGCTTGCTGGGCCGGAAGTGGCGCAGCAGGGCCTTCCAGTGCAGGTCGGGGTCCTCGGCCATGCGGGCCATCTCCTCCTCGGAGAAGCCGGTGGCCAGGGCCTTGAGGTCCATGCCCGAGCAGAAGTCGCCGCCGGCGCCGGTGAGGATGCCGACCCGTAGCTCGGGGTCTTCGTCCAGGAGCTTCCAGGCGTCGGCTGCGCCCACGAGCATGGAGGGGCTGAAGGCGTTCTTGGCCTCGGGCCGGTTGAGGGTGACGGTCAGGACGTGCCCGTCGCGCTCGACGAGGATGTGCGGTTCATCTGCCATCCCCAGAGACTAGAACACGTTCCAGTTTTCTGGTGACGCCGGACGCCCCAGTGGCCGCTAGCGGCCCAGGCGGCTCTCGCGGATGGCGGTCTCGATGCTGTCGAGCGCGGCCACCACCCGGTCGTTCTGGGTCTGCTGCTCCACGATCACCCGGGCCAGCCAGAAGCGGAACAGCCGGGTGAGCGAGTAGCGCAGGAACAGGCCCAGGCCCGCCAGCACCAGCCCCAGGCCCACCAGCCCACCGGAGATGAGGATGGGGATCTGGTCGGCCACGTAGGGCGTGTCGGACGCCGACCACCAGGCCACGAGCATGAGGACCAGGCCGATGGCCGGCAGGGCCACGCCGGCCTTCAACAAGATGGTCTCGGCCTCGGCCAGCGGCTCGGGCACGGTGAGTGCCTGCACGCCGGCCTCCAGCCGATCGGCGGCCGTGCCGCTGGCTCCTGACGGGCGCTCGTCGAGGCGGGCGTCGTCGGCGGTGTTGGCGTTGGTCATGGATTGGCTCCGAGGTAAGCGGCCGAGAGCTCGGCCTCTAGGTCTGCTGGGGATCCGGCTGCGATGACGTGACCGTGCTGCATGATCACCGCACGGTCGGCCACGCCGAGGACCGTACGGGCGAACTGTTCGACCACCAGGATCGACACGCCCTCCCGGGCGATGCCGGCCACGATCTCGTAGAGCTCGGCCACGATCAACGGGGCCAGACCCATGGAGAGCTCGTCGATGATGAGCAGGGCGGGGTCGGTGGCCAGGCCGCGGGCCATGGCCAGCATCTGCTGCTCGCCGCCCGACATGGTGCCCACCACCTGGTCGAGGCGCTCCCCCAGCCGGGGGAATCGGTCCACGGCGCGCTCCACCACCTGGGCCTCGGGCGTGCCCGAGTAGGTGGCCATCTTCAGGTTCTCGCGCACCGTGAGGTTGCGGAACACGCCCCGGCCCTCGGGGATGGTGCACAGCCCGATGCGGGCGAGCTCGTCGGGTCTCACGCCGTTCACGTGGCGCCCGGCCACGTGCACGCAGCCCGACCCCACCGGATGCTGGCCGGTGGCCACCTTGAGGGTGGTGGTCTTGCCGGCGCCGTTGGGGCCCAGGAGGGCCACCACCTCGCCCCGGGGCACCACCAGGTCGACCCCGTGGAGCACCTGGATGCGGCCGTAGCAGGCCGTGACCCCGCGCAGTTCGAGCAGCGGGGAGGGGGCGGCCGCAGCGGTGGCGCGGTGCGAGCCGCTGGCGGACGGCGTGGGGTGGACCACGGTCATGCCGGGGCCCCCACGTCGGTCCCCTGCCCCAGGTAGGCGTCGGCCACCTGGGCGTTGGACTGGATCTCGGCGGCGGTGCCGGAGGCCAGCACCACGCCGAAGTTGAGCACGGTGATGACCTGGCAGAGCCGCATCACCAGCGGCACGTCGTGCTCCACGATCAGCACGGCCATGCCCTCGTCGGCCAACCCGTTGAGGATCGCCGCGAACCGGTCGGTCTCCTGCTCGTCGAGACCCGATGCCGGCTCGTCGAGCAGCAGCACCGTGGGCCGGCCGGCCAGGGCCCGGGCGAGCTCCAGCAGCCGGGCGTTGCCGGTGGACAGCGAGTCGGCCCGTTGGCCGGCCTCGGCCGAGAGACCGACACGGGCCAACAGCTCGTCGGTGACGTCGGCGGGGCGACGGTCGACGTCACGCACCAGCTCGGCGGCGGTGAGGACGTTGTCGCGGACCGTGAGCGACCCGAACAGCTCCAGGCGCTGGAAGGTGCGGGCCATGCCGAGACGGGCCCGCTTGTGGGCGGCCACGTTGGTGATGTCGTCGCCCGCCAGCAGCACCCGACCGGCGGTGGACGCCTGCAGCCCGGTGAGCACGTTGAAGATGGTGGTCTTGCCGGCACCGTTGGGGCCGATGAGACCGGCGATCTGCCCGGCCTCGACGTCGAGGTCGACCTGGTCGACGGCCATGTGCCCGCCGAAGCGGACCGAGATCTCACGCGCTTCGAGTATCGGCATCACACCTCCCCCAGCGAAGTCCGAGCTCACCGTCGAGGCCGGCGAGCTGCTCGGGGGAGGCCCCACGGCCGATCGGGATCTCCTCGGGCAGCACCGCACTGCGGGGCGGTATGAGGAGGGCGCGCATCCGGGCGGCCAGCGCCCCGGGTCCGGTGGCCTGGCGGTCGTCGATGTCGAGGGTGCCCAGTCGCTTCTGGCGCCTGCGTTCGATGGCCCCGTTGAACTGCTGGACGACCTGGGCCACCGCACCGTCGGGGTTGGCCACCAGCGAGATGCCGGCGAGACCCGGGGCGATGATCATCAGGTTCTTCAAGAACGGGTACGTGTCCCCGATGATCGGGAACATCACGATCAACATGGCGCCGACGAAGGCGCCCGACACGGCCGCGATGCCCCCGACCACGGCCATGAGGATCGTGGGCAGAGCGGGCACGGCACCCTCGAGCAGCGCGAACTGGGTGGGACCGGCCTGAGTGCGCCACTGGGCGAGCATGACGCCGCCGAAGCCGGCGATCACCGCGGAGAGTGCGAACGCCTCGACCTTCAGCCGGGCGACGTCGAGGCCGATGGTGGCGCTGCCGGCGGGGCTGTCCTTCATCGCCTGCAGGCGCCGGCCGAACGCGCCGCGCCGCAGCACGGTGACGCCGATCCCGAACAGGCAGAACACCACGGCCATGAACACCAGGTAGGCGCCATCGCTGTCCAACGACAGGCTGCCCACGCCGAACCGCGGGAAGTTGGGGGTGGCCTGGAAGCTCTCGACGTTCGGGTAGATGGCCTTCTCGCAGAACAGGGCGAAGGCCATGGTGGCCAGCGCCAGGTAGAGCCCCCGAAGTCGCAGGGTGGGCAGAGCGACCAGGGCGCCCACCACCGCACACACCAACGCCACCACGAGGAGCCCGGCCGGGCTCCCGCCGGGTGCCACCAGGTGCATCGTCATGGCCCCGATGCCGGCGAACGCGAACGGCGCCAGCGAGATCTGCCCGGCGATGCCGGTGAGCGGGACCAGCGACAGGGCGATGACCGCGATGGCGAACCCGGACCCCACGGCGTTGAAGACGTTGCCCTCCATGACCATCGGGATCACCACCGCTACGGCCACCAGCCCCAGGGAAGCGAGGAGCGCCTCGGTGAGCGAGGGCCTCGGCATCCTGGTGCGATCGGTGCGATTGCCGAACAACTCGGCCTTCTGCTGGGGCACCACCAGCAGGACCACGAACAGCATGATCACGGGGACGCTGTCGACGTTGATCCAGTTGGGCAGGCTGGAGTCGTAGTGGCGGACCGTCTCGCGGGCGAGCCCGAGGATGAGCGCGCCGACCGCGGTGAGCGGCAGGCTCCGGAGGCGTCCCACCATGGCTGCGGCGTAGGCGTTGATCACCAGGAAGGTGAGCTGGATCTGGTCGAGCCGCAGGATCGGCGCCACCAGGACGCCGGCGATGCCGGCCAGGGCACAGCCCAACGCCCAGGCGATGGTGGAGATGCGTGCGGGGTTTGAGCCGTTCAGGGCGGCGAGTTCCCGGTCGTCGACCACGCCCCGCATGGCCACCCCGATGCGGGTGCTGTAGAGCAACAGGCGCAGCGCGAGGGCCACGACCACGGCCACCGCCATGGTGATGAGCTGGTGGTAGGTGACGGCGATGTCACCGATGTGCACCGAACTGCCCCGGTAGAACTCCGGGAGCGAGGCGATGATCTCGTTCGGCGGCCAGATGATCGAGGCGAGCTGGATCAGCGCCACCAGGAGACCGATGGGCACCACCAGGCGGATGGTGGGTGGGGCCTGGGTGAGCCCCCGCATCAGGACGCGGTCGATGACCAGACCGAGGAGCGGGGCGAACACCACCAGCGTCAACACCAGGGCGATCGGGACCGGCAGGCCCCACGCGTCGGGCGACGAGAGCTGCCAGTACACGTAGGCACAGAACATGGCGATGGCGCCGTGGGCGAAGTTGAAGATGCCCGACGTGGTGTAGGTGAGCACCAGCCCGCTGGCGGCGACCGCGTAGATGGCCGCCGAGGTGAGCCCGAAGACCAGGATCGTCAGGAGGCTATCCATGGCGGCCTCGCCCGGTACCGGAACGCACGACCCCCGTCACCACGTGATCGTGGACCCGTTGAGTTCGGGGTTCTTGATGGGGGCGATGTTCTCGTCATCGCAGGCGAAGGTGCCCGGCTCCTCGGGATAGGACCGGACGAAGGCACCGTCCTTGATCTGCATGAGCAGGAAGCAGCCCTCGCGCTCGCGGGAGCCCGGGACCGTGGGGAAGTGCAGCCCGCCACCATCCCAGCTCTCGATCTTGCCGATCTCGTCGACCAGGGTCGTGCGGGTCAGATCAGCGCCGGCGTTGCTGGCCGCCGTGGCGAACAGCATGGCGGCCGAGTAGGCCTGAACGCCCAGGGCGGTGGGAGCGGTCTTGGTGCCGGTGGCCTCGTAGGCATCGAGGTACTGCCGCATGGCAGGCACGTCGTCGGCCTCCTCGAAGGGGATCGTGTTCATCTCCACGTAGACGCCCTCGGACGCGGGCTCGGAGAGGAGCACTGCGTCGTAGTACTGGGCGCCGAACAGCACGGCCTCGGGGGCGAAGCCCTGGGCGGCCATGTCGCGGAGGAGCTTGGCGCCCTCCCCGGTCTCGGAGACCATGGTCACGAACTGGACACCGGCGCCCTTCATCTCCCGGGCCTCGGCGGAGTAGGACTCCTGGAAGATGCCGGTGTCCTGGGTCGAGATGAAGTCGTACCCGATGGCCTCCCACGATTCGACGACCCGCTCGGCCTGGTTCCATGCCGTGGGCACCTGGCTGGACGAGATGATCGCGGCCTTGGTCACCGCATCCGGGTAGAGCTCGGACAGGTAGCGGGCTGGTCCCACGGAGTTGTTCTCGGGCGGGTTCGGAAGCGGCGCCCACACGTTCGGGGCCGTCGACTTCTTGGCGTTCGCCGAATAGGCCGCGACGTCTGGCAGACCGCACGCCACCGACGGTTCAGCGCCGAGGTCGTCGAACACCGAGCCGGACCCCACGATGGCCAGGAGACCGTCGTTGCACGCCGCCTGCACCGCCGCCAACGTGTTGGTGAGCTGCGAGTCGTAGGTGGCCAGTTCCAGGGTGCGGCCGTTGATGCCGCCGAGGTCGTTGCAGTAGGCCACGAACGCCTGCATCGACTCCTCGATGCTGGCGGTGGGCGTCTTCACCGCTCCGGCCCGGTCGGACACCACGCCGATCTTGATGGTGGTCTCGGTGACGCCGGTCTCGCTGGCCGTGGCGACGAAGCCCTCCGGGGCCGGACCACACGGGGCGGCGATGGTGCCGAACATGGGACCCTCGGGCGTGTCGGGCCCGGCCGGCGCCGTGGTGGCCGGGCCGCCGCCTCCGGTGCCCGCGCCCGCCGCGAGCTGGTCGTCGCTCAGCCGGCTGCCACAGCCGGAGGCCAGCAGGGCCAGCGCGCAGCCCACCGCAACGGTGCGAGTTCTCATGTTCTTCCCCTGTTCCGTCGAACCGGAGCACCGTAGCGCACCGAGCCGAAGCGTTCTGACGGACCGTCAGGTCACGAGTGCCGCAGGTCGTCGACCGACATCGTGCCCCATCCAGGGCATCAATGGGCGCCGGAGCGGGCCAATCAGCCCGCAGCCAGAATCAAACCCAGGCGCTGGAGGTGGACCGTGCCGCCGCCGAGGCTGAGCTCGAGGTGGCGCGCCCAGCGGAAGGTGCGGTGCACCGGGTAGTCGGCATCGACGCCGATGCCACCGTGGAGGTGCTGGGCGGCGTGGGTGACCCGGTGGGCGCCCTCGGCGGCCCAGAACTTGGCGATGGCCAGGGCCTCGTCGGCGGGCAGCCCCTCGCCCAGGCGCCACGCGGCCTGACGGGCCGTGAGTCGGATGGCCTCGGTGTCGATGTAGGCGTCGGCGGCCCGGTGGGCCACGGCCTGGAAGGTGGCGATCGGCGAGCCGAACTGGCGGCGCTCGCTGGTGTAGGTGGCCGTGATCCGCAGCGCGGCCTCGCACACCCCGGCCTGGATCGCGCAGAGGGCGGCCACGCCGTGGTCGGCGATCCACCCGGTGACGACCGCGCCCCCGTCGACCGCGCCCACCACGTCGGCCGCAGTCAGCTCGACCTCGTGGAAGGTGAGGGTGGTGAGGGGTTCCAGGTTGACCGAGGTGTTGCGCTCGGCGGTGACTCCCGCGGCCGAAAGGTCGACCAGGAACACCGTGGAGGTGCCGTCGCCGGTGCGGGCGGGCACCAGCACCCGCTGGGCCAGGTGACCGGAGGGCACCAGGGCCTTGGAGCCCGAGAGGCGCCAGCCGTCGCCAGCGGCGGTGGCCACCGTGGCGGGCACGACAGGAGGCAGGCCGTCTCCCCCTTCGGAGAGGGCGGCGGTGAGCACCACGTCGCCTGCGGCCACGCCCGGCAGCCACGCGGCCTGCTGGGCCTCGGTGCCGAACCGGGCCAGGGGCAGCGCGCCCAGGGCGAGGGTGGCGTACACGGGCACCGGAGCCACGGTGCGGCCGACCTGTTCCAGGAGCAGGGCCAGCTCGAAGAAGCCGTAGCCACCGCCGCCGTGGGCCTCGGGCAGGCCCAGGCCGAGCAGATCGGCCTTGGCCAGCTCGGACCACAGGGCACGGTCGAACCAGTCGCCGGCCGGGTCGGTCTCGATGTCTCGGACGCGCTCGGGCGTGGCCTGCTCGGAGAGGATCCGCGCCGCCAGGTCGGCCACGGCGGTCTGTTCGTCGGTGAGGGTGAAGTCCATCGGTGAGCGTCCTTACATGCGGGGCGTGCGGGGCATGCCCAGACCGAACATGGCGATGAGATCGCGCTGGATCTCGTTCACCCCACCACCGAAGGTGAGGATGGTGGTGCCCTGGAAGCCGCGGTCGAGGCGGGAAGCCAGCGCGGCGGCGGGCGACCCCAACGTGAGGGCGGACGACTGGCCCACGATCTCCATGAGGATCTGGTAGGCGTCGCAGAAGAACTCGGTGCCGAACACCTTGATGGAGCTGGCATCGGCGGGGTTGACCGACTCGCCGGCGGCCTCCAGGGCGGCCACCTTCCAGTTGAGGAGGGTGAGGAACTCGATGCCGGCGCGGACCCGGGCCAGACCCAGCTGCACCCACTGCTGGTCGATCACCCGGCTGCCGTCGGGCCGGGTGGTGGCACGGGCCCAGGCGAGGACGTCGTCGTAGTTCCGCTCCATCATGCCGGGCGGAGCCAGGCCGACGCGCTCGTAGTTGAGCTGGTTGACGATGAGGTTCCAGCCGCCGTGGAGCTCGCCGATGATGGCGGAGTCGGGCACCCGCACGTCGTCGTAGAACGTGTGGAAGGTGCTGGCGTTCACCATGGTGTGGATCTTGGTGAAGCTGTAGCCCGGATCGGTGGTGGGCACGGCGAAGATGGTGATGCCGCGGTGCTTGGGCGCCTCGGGATCGGTGCGGGCGGCCAGCCAGATGTAGTCGGCGTAGCTGGCGAGGGAGGTGAAGGTCTTCTGGCCGTTGATCACCCACTCGTCGCCGTCCTTCACCGCCGTGGTGGTGAGCGACGCCAGGTCGGTGCCGGCCGAGGGCTCGGTGTAGCCGATCGAGAAGTGCAGGTCGCCGGCCAGGATGCGGGGCAGGAAGAAGTCCTTCTGCTCCTGGTTGCCGAACTGCAT
>WBZL01003500.1_pt1 | contig 14298 bp, 13 predicted proteins | sample 5204291 | NCBI WGS metagenome assembly WBZL01 (sample SAMN12344345, study PRJNA552823) | activated sludge metagenome | biome: Activated sludge suspended growth; feature: Nitrification reactor; material: Wastewater; isolation source: activated sludge from nitrification reactor of wastewater...
CGCAACACATCCATCATATAAAGCACCACGTGGAAATATACTTCATGCTAAATCTTGGCAAACAGAAGCACCACTGCGAATGCTACTAAATAATTTAGATTTCGAAGTTGCTGAAAATCCAGCGGAATTAGTTGTGTATGGTGGTATTGGACAAGCAGCTCGCAATGTAGAAGCATTAAATAAAATCATTAAACTTTTGTTAGAATTAGATGAGAATCATTCTTTGTTAATACAAAGTGGCAAACCTGTTGGCATCGTGCGCACACATCCACAAGCACCACGTGTGTTGATTGCCAATTCTAATTTAGTACCTAAATGGGCAACCTGGGAACATTTCTATGAATTGCGTGAAAAAGGTTTGATGATGTATGGGCAAATGACTGCTGGTTCTTGGATTTATATTGGTTCTCAAGGAATTGTTCAAGGTACCTATGAAACATTTGTAGAGTGTGGTCGGCAACATTTTGCTGGGAATTTGAAAGGAAAATTATTAGTCAGTTCAGGCATAGGCGGCATGGGTGGCGCACAACCATTAGCTGCCGTGATGGCTGGTGCTACTTATCTTGGTGCTGATATCAATAAAGCTAGTATCCAAAAAAGATTAGATACAAAGTACATAGATTTTATGTACGACAACTATGAGGAAGCACGTAATCATGCTATTTGTGCAAGAGATAAAGGGGAAGCTATTTCTATTGGTGTGGTAATGGATGCAGGCGATTTGTTACAGCATTTATTAGACGACAATATTATACCAGATATTTTATCAGACCAAACATCTGCTCATGATCCATTGAATGGCTATGTTCCGCACGATATTTCTTTTGATGAAGCATTAGAGTTGCGCAAAACCAATCCAACTTTATATAAGCAAAAAGCAATTAAAAGTATGGCACTCCACGTGCAATTGATGTTGGATATGCAAAAACGTGGCGCTATAACTTTCGATTATGGCAATAATATCCGTGCGTTTGCACAAGAAGGAGGTGTGCAAAATGCATTTGATTTTCCAGGATTTACACCAGCATATATTCGTCCATTATTTTGCGAAGGCAAAGGTCCTTTTCGTTGGGTAGCATTAAGTGGCGATCCACAAGATATATACACAACAGATCAAGCGTTAATGGAATTATTTCCGGAAAACAAAGCAATGATAAACTGGCTACAACAGGCACAACAGCGCATTTCATTTCAAGGCTTACCTGCTAGAATTTGCTGGTTAGGATTAGGCGAACGAGAAAAAGCTGGTTTGTTGTTTAATGACTTAGTGCGCTCTGGAAAAGTGAAAGCTCCGATTGTTATTGGACGCGACCATTTAGATTGTGGTAGTGTAGCATCGCCGAATAGAGAAACAGAAGCGATGAAGGACGGTAGTGATGCTGTTAGCGATTGGGCATTGTTAAATTTATTGAGCAATGCAAGTGGTGGCGCCACTTGGGTGAGTTTTCATCATGGTGGTGGTGTCGGAATAGGATATTCACAACACGCTGGAATGGTTGTTTTAGCTGATGGCACTGAACGTGCAGATGAATGTTTAAGACGTGTTTTATTTAACGATCCTGCGATGGGAATTTTTAGACATGCAGATGCTGGATATGAAATTGCTCAAAATATTGGAGAAAAACATGGAATAATAATTTAGAAAAACTTGACAAACTAAGACAAAAGTATTAAATTTGTGGACAAAAGTCTTAGGAATGGCAAAATACAAATCTAACCATAAAGAACCTTTATTGCTAAATGAACCACTCATGGTATATGGTGCAAAAGCAATCGATGTAACTCAATTTTTTCAAAATACATATACAGTAAATAACACCATAGAAAAAGGAGTTAGCATCACGCTCTTTGACGACATACAAAGATTAGTTCAATTTTCAGAAGAGAAGTTAGCAGATATTTTATCGCTTTCCACAAAATCTATACAACGATATCGAAAAGAAAAAGGATTTCGTTTTAAACCTATACATTCAGAAAAATTGATTGAATTAGCAGAGGTTGCCACATTTGGATTAAAAGTTTTTGACTCAAAAGACCAATTTCATGCATGGCTAGATACGCCAAGCTTTGCACTGGCTAATAATAAACCAGCTGATTTACTCCATAATTCTTACGGAATTAAATTAGTCATGGAAGAACTTAATCGCATTGAACACGGCATTTTTATATAAATAGCATTCATGCTTGTATTTCGATTAGTAAAACAACAATACAGCAAAGTACTCTCAGGAAAAGGTGCTGCTATATTTGGTGAGCGATGGAATTCCAAAGGACTAGAATTGATTTACACTGTCGAAAATCGTTCGCTGGCAATGGCAGAAGTAGCAGTACATTTCAGTTTGGCTACAATGCCTTCTTCCTATAATATGTTAAGCATTTTTATACCAGACAATTTAACTATTAAAGAAATAAAAACAATTGAGCTTCCAGACGACTGGAATACTTTTCCGCATGCAAAGTCCACACAAAACATTGGGGACAACTTCATCTTAGAAAATAAATTTGTAACACTTAAAGTACCTTCTGTAGTAACTAAAGGCGATTTCAATATTTTAATAAATCCACATCATAAAGATTTTAAAAAAATAAAAATCAAATCTTCTGAACCTTTTCTATTCGACAGACGTATATTTAGATAATCATTATGCTCATTACCAATATAAAATACTTGTTCAATGTTCGTGAAGCAACACATTTATTGCGTGGGCATGCATTAGCGGAATTACCAACATTAGAAAATGCATTTTTAAAAATTAAAGATGGCTACATTGAGGATTATGGCTCGATACATACACTTGAAGAGGAAGATTTTAAACAAGAAATTTACGATGCAAAACAATCATCAATCTTACCATGTTGGTGCGACAGCCATACACATCTTGTTTTTGCTGCTACTCGTGAAAATGAATTTATCGATAAAATAAAAGGAATGAGCTATGCAGAAATTGCTGCTAAAGGTGGTGGCATTTTAAACTCTGCAAAAAAAATAAATGAAACGCCAGAAGATACATTATACTTACATGCGCAAGCACGATTAGCTGAGCTCATACAGCTTGGCACTGGTGCAATAGAAATAAAAAGTGGCTATGGTTTAAGTGTAGAAGGCGAATTAAAAATACTACGCGTAATAAAAAAATTAAAGGAACAAAATATAATTCCAATCAAAGCTACATTCTTGGGCGCACATGCTATACCTAATGCGTATAAAAATAATAGAAGTGCCTACATTGATATTATTATTCATGAGATGCTTCCCAAAATTGCAGCAGAAAATCTAGCTGATTATATAGATGTTTTTTGTGAAGATGGATTTTTTACACCAAAAGAAACGATTCAAATTTGCAAGGCAGGAATGCAATATGGCTTACAAGCAAAAATACATGCTAACCAATTAAACATTTCAGGCGGCGTACAAGCTGGAATTAGTGTTAATGCCATTTCTGTAGATCATTTAGAAACAATTGGCGAGGAAGAAATTGCATTATTAGCAAAAGAAACAGCTCCTATTGCAACGCTTTTACCGAGTTGTTCTTTCTTTTTGAATATGCATTATGCACCTGCACGAACATTAATAGAAAACAATGCTGCCATTGCCTTAGCATCTGATTATAATCCTGGCTCCTCGCCTTCTGGAAATATGAATTTTGTGGTTTCTTTAGCATGTACTCAAATGAAAATGCTACCAGAAGAAGCGATAAATGCTGCCACCATAAATGGTGCTTTTGCCTTGGAAGTAGAACATCTTGTTGGCAGTATCACACGTGGTAAAAAAGCTAACTTTATTATTACAAAAAACATTCCGTCATTAGCTTTTTTGCCATATCAATTTGGAACGAATAACATTAATACGGTCGTGATAAATGGTAATATTTTGTAAGTAACCAATTATAGGTATTTTAAATAAAATAATTGGGTTTTGAATATAATGTGAATATAATTTGACTTCAGTTTAACGAACATCTAACATTAATACACTAATTTTGTGGACTATTTTAGTCCTATGAGTATATTAGGTGAAGACACAAAACAAAAAGGTTCAATAGATAGAAGTAGATCTAATCTATTACGTGACCTTGAACAACCAACGCTCTTATTTTTATGCCGTGTAATGCCAAGGTTTTTAACGCCTGACATACTTACGGCTATTGGAATGCTGGGCACCTTATTAATTTTTGCTGCATTTTACATGGCACATAGCTTAAACAATAAAATCTATTTATTGTTTGCGGTGCTAGGATTTGCCATAAACTGGTTCGGCGACTCCTTAGATGGTAGAATTGCCTATTATCGTAATATTCCTAGAAAATGGTATGGCTTTGCACTGGATTGTGTAATGGATTGGATTTCATTAGTATTTATGAGTGCAGGATTTTTCTTGTATATCGAGCCAGATTTTCAAATTTATGTATTCCTATTTGCTTGTAATTATGGTTGGGTTGTTTTGATGGCTCAATTAAAATACAAAATTACGGATAAATACTCTATTGATCCAGGCCCAATTGGTCCAACAGAAGTGCGAATATTGCTTTGTTTGGTCATTATTGCTGAATGGTATTTTGGTAATGTTTTAATTTATTTCTCTACCATAGGAAACATTGTATTCTTAATCATTAATCTTGTGGATACGTATAAATTATTACAATTCGGTAATGCTCGTGATGCAGAAGAAAAAAGATTAAAAGCAGAAGCTCAATCAAAAAATGCTTAAGAAAAAATCATTACTCGTATTCGGAAAAGCCCAAGTCTCTGCTTTTATAGGTGGCTTAGTCGATTATGGTGTAATGGTATTTTGCGTGGAATTATTATTTATCAACTTAAAATATTCCATTGCAATCGGTGGTATAATTGGTGCTGTTATTAATTTTTCTATAAACAAATATTGGACATACCAATCAAAGAAACCATCGCTAACCAGCCAATTAATAAAATTCTACATTGTTGTTGCTGGTAGCATCTATTTAAAATCCAATGGAACCTACATTTTGACACATTTATTACAAATTGATTATAAAATCACTCGTATCATGGTAGATTTAGTCGTGTCGATTGGATTTAATTTCATGCTACAAAAATATTGGGTTTTCAGAACTACTACATTAACAGAAAGCATTAACCAATATTCTGACACACAGAAAGAAAAAAACAGCACAAAGCAACAACACGAATACCAAGAAGTATAAACTACTATTCAGCTTTTTATTTACCTTTAAGTTATGCAAAACTTTGTTTTTTACAAAAAAGAAAACGCATTTGCTTTTATAAAAAAAAGAAATGGTGAAACTAAACTCGGTGAAAAAATCCGAGCTATCTCAAATCAAAAGAATTGGAAAAATGAATTAAAGAAGTCGAGTGCACCATTTGTAATTATTGGTATCCCAGAAGACATTGGCGTAAAAGCAAACTTTGGAGTTGGTGGTGCTCATACTGTTTGGAAACCTTTTTTACAAGCTTTCTTCAACATTCATGATAATCAGTTTTTAAGTGGCGATTCATTTTTATTATTAGGCGAATTCGACTTTTCAGACCTTCAACAAAAGATAAAAAATAAACCAATAGAGTTTGTACGGGAACAAGTGGAAGTCATAGACAAACAGGTCGCACAAATTATACAAGCAATTACTGAAGCTGGCAAAACTCCAATAATCATTGGTGGTGGACACAATAATGCTTACGGCAACATCAAAGGCACTGCTCTTGGATTACAGCAAAATGGAAAAATAAAAAATGCAAAAATCAATGCAATAAATATTGATGCACATGCTGATTTTCGCGCATTGGAAGGCAGGCATTCTGGCAACGGTTTTTCATATGCCATGCATGATGGCTATCTTGACAAATACAGCATCATTGGTCTTCATGAGAATTATACTTCGCAAGCGATGCTAGAAAACTTGAATAAAAACAAGAAAATACAAACACACTTTTTTGAAGATATTTGTATAAGAAAAAAAATAGAATTTGACGACGTGATTCAAGATGCTATTTTATTTACAAAAAATAGCTACACAGGAATCGAAATTGATATAGATGCAATTGAAAATACGCTTTCGAGTGCCATTTCTCCATGTGGATTTTCTTCACAACAAATACGACAATTTATACATCAAGTTGCATCGAAATCTAAAATTGCTTATCTGCACATTTGCGAAGGTGCAACAACTTTAGACAATGGTTTACAATCGACAACTACTGGGAAATTAATAGCTTATATCGTCAGTGATTTTGCAAAATCTATACGATAGCCTGTAATACTCAGATATCTTGCAATGTTTTATGGTGCTTTTTGCGTTTATACTGCGTCCTTTTTAAATGTGTATCATTACCTGAAATCACGCTAATATTTCCATCTGGCTCGAGCATGGATAAGCTTACATCCGCTACGTTTTCAATACCATGTTCTCTAATAGCAGACAATAATTCCTCTTCAGAAATCATCACAGCTTTCAGGTTTTTTTCTAACACTTTACCTTTAAAAATTAAAGTAATAGGTTCGGATTGCACTAACACACGTAAGCTTTTAAATTTAAACATCAAAAAACTCAACACTAAATTCAACAAAAACAATGTAGTAGCAGCTACCAAACCGCCTATAAGGCTTGTATTATCACCAACCATAGCATTTTGCACCGCATTACTAATGAGCACAATCAACACTAAATCTGCAATAGACAATTGAGATAATTCGCGCTTGCCAAATATGCGAAATGCGACAAGCATAAACAGATATACAGCACTACTTCTTAGTGCAATATCTAAAAGTGAATGAAAATCAAAAGGCATAATCAAAGTTAATAAATATTACTACAAAATCAATTTAAGATATAAATGAAAAAATATATTGATAAACAAAAAGATTCAACAATGATGACATTCAATTCATAGCATTCCTTTAATCTATAAACAATTATAGGCAATATTTTTTTTGTATTTTTGTCGATTATGAAAATTTCACTTAACTGGCTAAAATCTTACTTAAACATTGACATATCAATCGATGAATTACAGCATTTATTAACAGATATTGGTTTAGAAGTAGAAAGCATTGAGCCATTTGAATCCATAAAGGGTGGCTTAAAAGGCTTAGTAGTTGGTCATGTTGTGGAACGAGAAAAACATGCTGATGCCGATAAATTATCTGTTTGCAAGGTAGATGTTGGAAGTGAAACCTTACAAATTGTTTGCGGCGCGCCAAATGTTGCTGCTGGACAAAAAGTAATTGTAGCACAGGTAGGCACGAAAGTATTTCCATTAAGTGGCGAAGCATTCGAAATCAAAAGAGCAAAAATTAGAGGCGTCGAATCAGCAGGAATGATATGCGCTGAAGACGAAATAGGATTAGGCACTTCGCATGATGGCATTCTGATATTAGAAAACAACACACAAGTAGGCACATTAGCAGCGGATTTATTTGAAGTAGAAAATGACCATGTAATAGAAATCGGATTGACACCTAACCGCACAGATGCATTTTCACATATCGGTGTGGCGCGCGACTTAGCTGCCGCATTGACATTCAGAAAAAAACAAGATTTTACATTACAATTACCAAGATGCGCAACATTAGGCAAGGAAAAAAATACTGAATTTACAGTCACAGTAGAAAACACTAAAGCTTGTCCAAAATATTATGGTGTCATCATCAACAACATCAAAGTAGAAGCGTCGCCAATTTGGTTAAAAAACAGACTAAAAACTATTGGCGTAAAACCAATAAACAATATCGTAGATATTACCAACTTCGTATTACACGAGTACGGCCAGCCACTTCATGCTTTTGATTTATCAGCGATAAAAGGCAATGGCATAATTGTGAAAAATGTAGCTGCAAAAACAAAATTTATTGCGCTTGATAATACAGAAATTGCACTCGATGAAGAAGACCTGATGATTTGTGATAGCGAAGGAAACAGCATGTGTATTGCTGGTGTGTATGGTGGCGCAAATTCTGGTGTAAAAAATGATACAACAGCCATCTTTTTAGAAAGTGCCTATTTCGACCCAAAAACAATAAGACGCACCTCTACACGACATGGCTTGCGAACCGATGCGGCTACACATTTTGAAAAAGGCATAGATCCAAATATAAGCGAACGTGCACTGTTACGCGCTGTGCACTTAATTTCTGAAATAGCGAATAGCGAAGTCGCTTCTGAAATCTATACTATCGAGAACAAAACATTCGAACATTTTCCAGTAAGTTTAACTTATGACAATGTGAAACGTTTGACTGGTGCCGATATCAGCAGAGACGATATCAATAAAATATTATCGCTCTTAGAAATTAAAATACAAAAAGCAAACGACGAACAGGCAGACTTGTTAGTGCCGCCATATCGCACTGATGTCACGCGCGAAGCAGATGTTATCGAAGATATTTTACGCATTTATGGTTTTAATAATATCGTAATTCCTAAAAAAATAAATGCAAGTATCAGCTTTTCATCAGCATTCGACAGCCATAAATTATACAATCAAACCGCAGATGCATTAGTAAATTTTGGATTTTTTGAAATGATGAATAACAGCATCACCAAATCTAAATATCAAGAAAAACTTACGCAACAATCGCCAGAGAATTGGGTGCGATTGTTAAGTTCAATCAATGCAGAATTAGATGTGTTGCGAAACAATATGCTTTTTACTGGATTAGAATCTGTGGCGCACAACATCAACCATAAAAATACAAATGTAAAATTATTTGAGTTCGGCAAAACGTACTCAAAAGCTCCAAGTGATGACATCAATACCAGCAATTACACAGAAATAAACCATTTGTCCATTTTTGTATCTGGCAATAAAAGTGCTGCAAACTGGAATACAGTAGCTAAGAAAACAGACTTTTATTATATCAAATCTATTGTCGATTCAATTTTATCAAAAATTGGCATTTCTGCATTTGACAGCTATGACAATGATGCGAGTGAAATATTTCAATATGCATTAAGCTATAAAAAAGGCGAGAAAAAATTAGTTGAGTTTGGCAAAATACACAGCACATATACGAAGTTATTCGACATCAAGCAAGATGTATTTTTTATAGATTTCAATTGGGACAGAATAACACAATTGGCAAGAAAAAATAATGTTTCCTATTCAGAAATACCAAAATATCCATCTATCAAACGCGATTTAGCATTATTATTAGACAAAAAAATAAAATTTGATGAGGTAAAAGCCATTGCAACGAAATTTGGTAAGAAAATTTTGCGTAATATTGAGTTGTTTGATATCTATGAAGATGAAAAAATAGGAAAAGAAAATAAATCCTATGCGGTAAGTTTCACCTTTAGAGATGACACAAAAACACTTCAAGATACTGATATTGAGAGTATTATGAAGAAATTAATTCAAGAATATCAAACACAATTAAACGCTGTTATACGTTAATATGGCAAAGATTGATGAAAAATGGGCTCGAATTTTTAAAAAAATTCAACTAATTTTAGAAAAAAATCAAAAGTTGGAAGATGCAAACAATGCCTTACAGCTCAAGATTACTGAATTAGAAAAAAATATTACGGAACAAAACAAAGAAAAAGAAAGTTTAAAAGAACAAATACAATATATAAAAGCAGCCAAAGAGGTGCATTTATCTGAAAAAGAAAGAGCAGTAACCAAGCAACAGTTGAAAGAGTTTATGATAGAAATTGATGACTGTTTGGCAAAATTGATACAATAATGGCAGAACCACTCAACATAAATCTGTTAATAGCTGGAAGACCTTACAAATTAAAAGTAACACCAGATGAAGAAGGCTATGTTCGACAGGCCGCCAAAGATATCAATGACAAAATCGCCGAATATCAAAAAACATTGCTCACGCGCGACCGACAGGATTTCCTGTCGATGATTGCCTTGCAGTCGACCGCAGAAGCATTGCAACAGAAAAACAAAGCAACAAATGCCAATATTGATGCCAAATTAGATGAACTCGAGGCATTACTCGACAAACAACTCGGCATCACTCTCTTTTAATTTCTGAGTTATCCTTACGCTGTGTAAAACATAGAAAATGCACATTTTATATTTTGTGTATTTTCACTTGTCAACTGTTTTTTTATTCATAAAATACATTGACATACAAATGGTTTTGATTGCTTTCCATTTCAAAAAGCAACAGAAATATTTTTAAACAATTAAAACAACAACACAGTGGATCCAATCATGATAGCAATTATAGTAGGCGTTGTCGCTCTTCTTCTTGGTTTTGGTATAGGAAAAATACTTTCGAAAGCCAATGTAGAAAAACAACTTGCCGAAGCAAAATTAGCAGAAGAAAAAGCTAAAGCACTAGAAGAAAAATCAAAAACAGAAGCAGAACACATTCGCAAAGAAGCATATGCAACTGCCGAATCTTTGAAAAAAGATAAAATGCTCGAAGCCAAAGAACATTTTTTTCGCTTAAAAGAAGAACATAATAAAGAAATTGAACAACGCAACCGGAAAATAATTGAAGCGGAAAACAAAGCAAAGCAGACAGAACAATCATTGCGAGACAAACTATCGAATGCTGGCAAACAAGAAAAAGAAAATGAAATATTAAAAGGCAAGCTTAACGAACAAATCGAATTAGCAAATATAAAACGTAGCGAGCTTGAAAAAGCACATACAGAACATATTGCAAAATTAGAGCAAGTAGCCAAGCTTTCTGCTGAAGATGCTAAAGCGCAATTAGTAGAGCAGCTAAAAAGCAAAGCTCAATCTGATGCTATGGCTCATGTAAAACAAGTGATGGACGAAGCGAAGCTTAAAGCGAATAAAGAAGCAAAAAAAATCATTATTCAGTCTATACAACGAACTGCCGCTGAAACAGCCATTGAAAATACCGTTTCAGTTTTCAACTTAAGTAGCGATGAGCAAAAAGGACAAATCATTGGACGAGAAGGCAGAAATATCAGAGCATTAGAAGCAGCAACTGGTGTAGAAATTATTGTAGATGACACACCTGAGGCAATTATTATTTCTGGTTATGATGCTTACAAACGCGAAATTGCTCGTTTGTCGCTACAACGCTTGGTCACCGATGGTCGTATTCATCCTGCAAGAATTGAAGAAGTCGTGGCAAAAACGGAAAAACAATTAGAGCAACAAATCATGGAAATTGGCGAACGCACCGTTATCGATTTAGGAATTCATGGTTTGCACCCAGAGTTGATTCGTCTTGTAGGTAAAATGCGATTCCGTTCTTCTTATGGTCAAAATTTATTACAACACTCACGTGAAGTTGCCAACTTATGCGCAATCATGGCGAGTGAATTAGGCTTAAATTCTAAAATTGCAAAACGTGCAGGTTTACTACATGATATCGGCAAAGTATCTGATGAAGATCCTGAATTATCACACGCATTATTAGGCGCAAAACTTTGTGAGAAATTTGGCGAATCACCAGTGATTGTCAATGCTGTTGGTGCACACCACGACGAAATGGAAATGATGTATTTGGTATCGCCAATTATACAAGCATGTGATGCTATCTCTGGTGCGCGACCAGGTGCGCGTCGCGAGATTATGGAAAGCTACATGAAACGTATCGACGAATTAGAAAAGCTGGCCGTATCCTATCAAGGTGTGCAAAAGGCGTATGCCATTCAAGCAGGAAGAGAGTTGCGTGTATTAGTCGAAGCAGAAAAAGTAGATGACAAACAAGTGGAAGAAATTTCATTTAAAATTGCACAGCAAATCCAAGATGAAATGACGTATCCAGGACAAATCAAAGTAACCGTAATTCGCGAATCTAGAAGCGTTTCTGTTGCTAAATAAATTAAGAAAACACAATCATAATAAAGCAAGAATCTAATACATTCTTGCTTTTTCTTTTTCATCTTCTTCGAAGACTACATTCGAATAATCTTGCAATACATTATAAACGGTATCGCGCTCTAAAGGACGGCGACCAACTGCTTTTATTAAATGCACCAACTCGCGTGTGCTCATCGCAGGATGCTGTTCTTCGCTGCCTGCCATAGCATAAATTTTCGTCGTATCGTCAATAGTACCATCAACATCATCAACACCAAAGTTCAATGACAATTGCGTTGTATTGCGACCTATCATTGCCCAATACGATTTAATATGTTCGAAATTATCTAAATAAATTCTACTGATGGCATAATTGCGCAAATCCTCTGTTATTGTCGCTTCTGGCAGATGCTTCATTTCATTATGCTGATTTCTAAACTTCAATGGAATAAACGCATTAAAACCATTCGTTCTGTCTTGCAACTGACGAAGTCGCTCCATGTGATCAATACGATGTTCATATTTTTCGATATGGCCATACAACATGGTTGCATTACTTGGAATACCTAATTGATGCGCTACTTCGTGTATCGCCAACCACTCTTCCGCGCTACATTTTCCGCCGGCAATTTCGTCGCGAATAGCAGCATCAAAAATTTCTGCGCCACCGCCAGGCATTGAGTCAAGACCTGCAGCTTTCATTGCGCGCATGCCATCTTCATAGCTCATTTTTGCTTTTTTCAAAATATAATGATATTCTACAGGCGTCAATGCTTTAATATGCAAATCAGGTCGATGTGCCTTAATGGCTTTAAACAAATCGATATAAAAATTAAAATCCTGTTTTGGAATTACGCCGCCAGTAATATGCACTTCTGTTACAGGCTGTCCATCATATTTTTTGACAATATTTATAATGTCATCGATAGAATATTCCCAACCTTGCTCGCGATTTTTTATCAATCGAGAATAAGAACAAAACTTACAAGTATAAACGCAAATATTTGTTGGCTCGACATGGAAATTACGGTTGAAATAAGTATTGTTGCCGTGTTTTTTATTGCGAATATAATTCGCCAACATACCTACAAAACCCAACTCTCCTTTTTCATACAACAAAACCCCTTCATCAAAAGTGATACGTTCGTTTTGCAAAACTTTCTCTGCAATCTGTTTTAACACATGGTCAATTTGTAAATTTTGCAGAATGGTATATATGGAATCAGCGCTCGTATTCATATCAGAATAATTGATTTTCTATCCTACAAAAATACGGAATTGCCTATTAATAGTGAATTAAGTTATAACTAATTCGAGTAACTTTGCAGTGTGAAGAATGAAAAGTCCATATTGTATTTGCTCACCTTTATTTGGTTTTGTGCCATTGTCGATTTTCTATTGATGTTGCCATTAGGCACTGAAATGATGGAAATTTACAATATTCAACCCAAAGAATATAGTTACTTGATTTTTGCATTTTCCTTAAGCGGTGGTCTATCTTCCTTTTTAGCTTCATTTTATATAGATAGCTATGACAGAAAAACCATATTGCTAAGTGCATTTTTCTTTTTTGCAGTTGGTAGTATTCTTTGTTCGTTTGCGCACACCTACGAACTTATGTTATTTTCCAGATTTTTTACTGGCATTTTTGGAGGCTTGTTAGGAGGCGTATCTACAGCATACGTAAGTGATATGGTGCCTTACGAACGCAGAGGAAATGCGATGGGAATCTTAAATCTTGGATTTGGTTTGGCATCTATTTTGGGCATTCCGTTTGCTATTTTTATATGTGAACATTTAGATGTTTTTTGGCCATTTAGAATTATCGGCATACTGTCTTTAGTAGTGCTGGTGCCAGCTTATTTTTTCTTACCTTCTATGCGTAATCATATACCTGAAGACAACACAACTATACACGATACATTTAAAGCCATATTTTCATTAGCGATATATCCGTTTACTTTCTATTTTTTTCCACGTTTTTCACAGCAACTCAAACAAAATATACAAAAAACAAAAGAAGTTTTTGATGTATTAAAAAATAGAAACTTACAAAGAGCATTATCATTTGCATTTTTTTTGGTATTAGGCCATTTCATGTTTATCTCGTTTATCAATCCATATTTAGTAGGAAATCTAGGTTTCAAATTAGAAGACACAAAATGGATGTATATCATCGGTGGTTTGTCGGTTTCCTTAACATCGCCACGCATCGGGAAATTCATCGATACACTTGGAAAAGTAAAATCATTTAGAATATTAATCATTCTCTCGTTCTTTCCTATTCTCATTATTGCACATTTACAGCAAGCTTCAATATTCATGGCTTTATTAATTTGTGCATTTATGTTTATATTTAATAGTGGTCGTATGATTGCTGCAATGACATTAATTACAGGCGCACCGACAGAAGAACAACGCGGAAAATTTTTAGTCATTCGTTCGTCTCTGATTCATAAGTGTTCGGAAGATTACGTTGTATTATAAGAATAGAGAAATTGATTTACTTTTTCAATATTTCCATCACATAGTATGACAAAATTACGAACAAGTTCTCTT
>WBZL01003503.1_pt1 | contig 14295 bp, 16 predicted proteins | sample 5204291 | NCBI WGS metagenome assembly WBZL01 (sample SAMN12344345, study PRJNA552823) | activated sludge metagenome | biome: Activated sludge suspended growth; feature: Nitrification reactor; material: Wastewater; isolation source: activated sludge from nitrification reactor of wastewater...
ACGTTGTAAATCGTTTTGAGCACCTGTTGAAATTTTACCGAATACAATTTCTTCCGCAGCACGACCACCGAGTGTCATGCAAATTTCGTCCATCAATTGCTCTGTTCTGTATAAGTATTGTTCTTTTGGTAAATACTGCGCATAACCTAATGCAGCGATACCACGAGGAATGATTGTTACTTTTAATAATGGATGTGCATGTTCTAAATACCAACCGCAAATAGCATGACCAGCTTCGTGATAAGCAATGATTTCTTTTTCTTGTGGCGAAATAATTTTATTTTTCTTTTCTAAACCACCGATACTTCGGTCGATAGCTTCATTAAAGTCTTCAACTTCAACTTGTGTTTTTTCTTTGCGAGCTGCGACCAATGCTGCTTCATTGCAGACGTTGGCAATTTCGGCACCAGCGAAACCAGGCGTCAGCGATGAAAGCTTTTCAGGCGTAACATCAGGTCCGAGTTTGGTTAGTTTTTTCAAATGCACTTTAAATATTTGCTCTCTACCTTTTTGGTCGGGTTTGTCGATTGATATCTGTCTGTCGAAGCGGCCAGGACGTAATAATGCAGAGTCTAATACATCAGGTCGGTTGGTAGCTGCCAGCATGATGATGCCTTTGTCGCCACTAAAACCATCCATTTCTACTAATAATTGGTTGAGTGTGCTTTCGCGCTCATCATTGCTTTGCATCATATTTTTGCCGCGCGCACGACCTACTGCGTCTATCTCATCTATAAAGATGATACAAGGCGCTTTTTCGCGTGCTTGCTTAAATAAATCGCGAACTCGTGATGCGCCCACGCCTACAAACATTTCCACGAAATCTGAGCCTGATATAGAGAAGAATGGCACTTGTGCTTCGCCTGCCATTGCTTTTGCGAGTAAGGTTTTACCTGTTCCTGGAGGACCTACTAATAAAACACCTTTTGGAATTTTTGCACCAAGTGCTGTATATTTTTTCGGATTTTTTAGAAAATCTACTACTTCTTTTACTTCTTCTTTTGCCTCGTCTAATCCTGCAACATCGTCGAATGTAACATTTACTTTCATGTCTTTGTCGTACAAGTTAGCTTTCGATTTTCCGATATTGAAAATTTGTCCACCAGCGCCGCCCATGCCACCGCTGGCTTTGCGCATTAAGAACATCCAAATTCCAATAATTAGAATAAACGGTAACAACCAACCTATGATATCAAAAATACCTTTTCGTATTTCGTTATTTACTTTTATCAAACTTTCATAAGGCGTGTTGGCTTGTATGGCATCTAGCTTTTGTTTGAACGCTTCAATCGATGTGATTTCGAAAGAATAATGCGGTCCTTTGTTAATAGATTTAAGCTTGTTGAGTTTTATATCAGCATATTGCTTTTTTGCTTTTAGAGAATCTTCTTTGATAAAAACTTCTACTAATTCTTTGTTGACAATTGTGATTTTTGCAACATCGCCAGAAGGCACTAATTTTCTAAAAAACTCGTCTTCTGAGATTTGTTTAATTTGAAAGTTTAAGCTAAAAAATTGTGCAGCTAATAAACCAACAATTAATATTGCAAACAGCCAATAGCTGTTAAATCCACCTTTCTTTTTTTTCGGTTCTTCGTTTTCTGGTAAAAAATCCATTGTATATTTTATTGTATGATGTTCTTAATACAAGTTCGTGCGTATTTTGTTTAAGGTACGCAATTAAATGTATTTTAATTGTTAATAATTGAAATGGTCAATAATGCTTAATAATTGCGTCACTCCATAAATCTTCTAATTGATAAAAATCTCTTTTTTCTTCTTGGAAAATATGCGCTACAACATCGCCAAAGTCTATCAAACACCATTCGCCATTAGCACGACCTTCTAAGTGATAGGGTTTTATTGATGTTTGGTTTTTGACTTCTTCTTCCAAATGATCTAATATTGCGCGCACTTGTGTTGTTGAAAGTGCATGACAAATTACGAAGAAATCGGTGATTGCTTCTGGAATATGTCTCAAATCTAAACTGACGATATTGTTCCCTTTTTTATCCTGAATGAGAGATACAACCAGCTCGTTTAAAGCATCAGCGCTTATTGTCTTTGCCTTTTTCTTAGTTTTTACTTTTTCCAAATGTTTTTTATTTATAATTTCACTCAAACATACAAAGCTACTAAATTTTGGAAATTAATGTAAATAACACTTTTTTCACTGGAAAGTTCCTGTTGCACTTGCCTTCAGTAGATTCTACTAATAATTTTGCTAAAAATCATATTGCAAATAATAGTCCAATTGATGGAACTGTCATTTTTGCAGATGAACAATTTGCTGGAAGAGGACAATCTGGTAATAAATGGCAAACGGAAGCTCATAAAAACCTGACTTTTAGTATTATTTATCAAACCTCTTTTTTACCGGCAACGGCACAATTTCTCTTGAATAAAGCGATTTCACTTGGCGTTTGGGCAATGTTAGATGCTTATTTCCGACTTGAAAAAAATAAGCCAATTGTAGAAGTGAAGTGGCCGAATGACATTTTTGTCAACAACAAAAAAATTGCTGGCATATTAATAGAAAATACGATTGCTGGCATGAATTTGAAGCATTCCGTAATAGGTATTGGTTTAAATGTCAATCAATGTGTATTTGCTGATGGTGTTAATGCTACGAGCATGCAGTTGGTTTTGGAAAAATCTTTAGACAGAAACCAAATTTTGAATGATATCTTGCAGCATATCGAAAAGTATTATTTGCTGCTAAAACAACAACGCAATGAAGTGTTAGATAAAGAATATTTGGCAAATTTGTACCAAAAAGAAAAATGGACTTTTTATAAAAAAGGAGAGGAAATTTTTGAAGGAAAAATTATCGGCATAGACCAGTTCGGCAAATTGATACTTGAAACTATGACAGGCAAGGAAAGTTTTGCTTTTAAAGAAATTCAATTTTTATAATAATAACGCCATTTACCGTAGGTAAATGGCGTTATAGATAGCTTATTTTCTTTAATCTATGATATGAATTTGACCATTTGTAATAATAACAGAATCTGTTTGTGTGTTATTGTAAAGGACTCCAGAAAAAGTGCCTTCTACATAACGAACATAATCTGAAGGACTGCCAGCAATATTAGAAATATTAAACGTAAAATGCGATTTAGGTGAGCCGAGTGAACTAAATAATGCAGGGCCATCTTCCCATTGAGCAAAATCAAAAACAGTACCTGCGCCATTCATTACATAATTGCCTGTGCTTGGCACATTTTTATTATTGATGGAAAAGTCTTTCGTACTGGTGGTCGCATCTAGTTGGAATTTATTGCCATCGCGAATGTGTGCGTCGGCTTCTTCTACGTCCACGCCATCAGTAGTTACAGAAAATGCAACGCCATCTGCCATTAATGAAATGTGTTGCTTGCGTACTTTGCCATTATCATCTTTCTTGCAGGCAACAAAGAAAAGGGCAATGCTTAAAACGATACAAATATTAGTGCTTATTTTTTTCATGTTTTATTTTTTAAAATGCTGTTTATATAGAAAGAAATAAAAGTAAAATTTTTTTTTGATTAATCACATGTGTAGGTAAGCTTGTAATTTGAAGACGTATTTCCTGTCACTGTATTGGATCGCATTTCATTATATTCTGTTGCATTGCCAGCCGAATTTATGAAATATGCATAGGAAAAATTATCTATGAAACTACCTTCTGTAACGACAACACTAGTCGGAAGATTAGTGCTAGTTTTACCCAACAATGGATACAAAAAAGTATAACCAGATAAAATACTAAATGGCTCTGTAAATGCATTCCAATAAAAATTCCAATGCTTATTAGTGTTACTTCCATAGCTAAATTCTGTTGTTGTTTGGATAGTATTATTTCTGTGTTTTCTAAAATTTTTAATAAGATTACCGCCAGAATAAATTAATGAATCTCTGTAATAACTATCATAGCTTCCGCCAGTCAATGTTTGTATCGTTGATGCTAAATAACCATCACTATTGTAAGTAAATAGATAAAAATATCTCAGCAAATCACCTCCAAATGGTAAATAATCTTCAAAAGAAGTCAACCTGCCGTTGCTATCAAACGTAAGGTTTTTGGTATCATATAGTGTGTCAGCTAAAAATAATTTCAACTTTCCACTCAATCCTGTGTATTCAAATTTATAAACAACGGCACCGCCTTCTTCTGTGTATTCAGAAATTCTATTCTGGTTGTCATATTTAAACGTAGATTTAAATGATGGATTGTCATTTATAGTAATTGATGCGATATTGCAATCGCTATCAAGTTTATCTTTTTTGCAACTTACCGAGAATATCGAAATAAACACAGCAAGAATTAATGTTGTCTTTTTCATGATGTTATTTTTTAGTGTATTAGCTTGTTTATTCATAATAGGTGTACCTTGAATCCACTGTAGAACTCAATATGTTTCCTGGCTGATTATAGTAACTACTAATTCTGCGTGTAACTAAACCCTTGCTATCTAATTCATATTGGTATTCTATAGTTCGTTTTAATACACCTGTTGCTCTGTCATAATTGTACCTTTTTTTGACGAGGTGTTTATTCAATTTCCCAAATTTATCTTGCAATGAATATTCAAATGCAACATGGTTTTCATCATTATAATAGTCGAATGCAATAGAGTCAATATATGAGCTTGCTGGTGTCGTAAAATGTTTGAAGTCGTATATCCAATATTTAAAATCTCCTTCCACAGTGTAATATTTTGTTACGTCATTTTCATATGTATTATAATTGGTAATTGATCTTGTGTTGTAACCATCGCTATTATAATAGTACTTATCCCTATTGTTAAATGCAGATGTAACTATATTCGTAAACCTAGAAGTATCTATAAATCCTTGTGAATTTATATTATAAAATCCTTCGTGAGTATTTACAGTGCCATATATACTTGATACATCGTATTTATTTCCATTTTTAATATAATTCCACGTATATAGAAATGTAGGATTTGCAGAGTAATTGGTCACCGTTTTGACATTATCGTTTGTATAAAAAAAACGTATGGTATCCATGCTACTGCCGTTGTTATTTGTTGCTATTTGTTTTACTCTTATTTTACTATAATCTATACCGAGTTTCTCTTTTTTGCAACTTACCGAGAATATCGAAATAAGCACGGCAAGAATTAATGTTGATTTTTTCATGATGTTATCTTTTAAAGTTTAATAAACTCCACTCTTCTGTTGTTGGCTTTGCCTTCGGCAGATGTGTTCGGTTCTGCTGGCTGTGATTCGCCTTTGCCTTCTGTTTCCATACGACTAATGTCAACACCAAACTCTTTGTTTAAGGCTGCTTTTACGGCATCTGCTCTTTTTTTGGAAAGCGTCATATTGCTGGCATCATCGCCATCGCTGTCGGTGTGGCCAACTATCTTCACTTTCACATCTGGATTCTCGGTCATCACGGCAGCAAAGTCTTTTAAGGTACCATACGATTCTCCTTTTATTTTGTCGCTATTGACATCAAACTTAATCCCTGTAGTAGAATATTTTCCGATTTCCAAAAACTTATGGCGCGTATCTGGTGCGCCAATAGCTACGCGTAAATTGCTTAAATAATAAGCGTCATTATCATTGTGATATCCATCTGTTCTAAACCCAACAAAATTATATTTAGCAGTTGCACTAAATGCTTTTGGAATATCCCAAATTTTTGTTTCATTCACATATACACGTAAGCGCTGTTTTTGTCGCCAAATGGAAATTTTCACCACGTTTTTATTCTCATGATTAAATTCAGGAAAGTCAGTTTGGTTTTTTATAATTTCATCGCCAGTTTCATCAAATGTATTTATCCATTTTTGTCCCATTGCATTGCCGCCAGCAGCTTCCGGTTGCAATGCCACCAATACACCATTTTTTTTGTCGCCACCGAATCTTTTCCAGTTGACATAGTTCTTTGCAGGATTAGCCAATGGCGCAAAAAAGAAATTAAAGGCAGTAGAGTAATAACTAAAAGGCTGAGAGCTCGCCAACATAAATTCTACAGTAAAATTTTCAGGTAGATTAGTTACAAACTCAGGATAGATAATGCTTTCTGGTCCAAATTTCAACCACTTTCCTTGCTGACCATCAATTGTGACTAATTCGCCTGTGCCATTTGTATTCCATTTCGCAGGAAAATCGCCAATAGCATCTTGCGAAAAATTCTCTTCAGCAATTACCTTTTCACCAGGAATAAAATCAAATTTCCCATAAGCCTTTAAGCTACTTGATGAGGATGTATTTTTTGATGAGGAGGCACTGCTGTTGCTTTGTCCATCATTATCCTCATTATTATTGTCATTCGAATTACTTGAAGATGATTTAGAATTTTTAGATTTGCTACCACTGTTCTTTACACTTTCCTTTACGCTGCTTTTTGACTTCTCGTATGCTCTATCAGCGCCATTGCTAATTTCACTTTCTATTTTTTGTTGTGCTTTATTACTCAATCCATCAACGATGCGATCGCCAATGCTGCCCCATTGCGCAAATGATTGCAGATTAAAACAAAAAATAAATCCAATGCTTAAAAATAAATACCTTTTCATTTTACTAACTTTTATACGCTAAAATTATAGAATGTATTGATGAATATCAATAAAAAATTATCATTCGGGCATTGTGAGTGAGAATTTGTACAATTGGAAAAGTAAAATGTGTTTTTTAATTTCGTCAAAAAAAGTATGATAGCATATTCCATAGGCACCAAAATCGAACATCCAACATTTGGCAAAGGCATCATTATTGATGATAGCGACGAGTATGTTTATAACCTTTATTTTCCTGAGCATGGAGAAAAAGAAATATCCAAAAGGTTTGAAGGTTTTGTATTGATTAAAATGCTTGAAAAAGATACGAATAGCGTTTCTTTAGAAGACATAAAATCAGTATTATCGGATATCATTGCACCACTTACTGAACCGATTGAAGATTGCAAAATTGCTGAAAAATGGGAAGGTGGCAACTTGATATTACAGCCTAAAGATAAAAGCTTGCAAGCAAAAGAAATTCCGATTGAAGGATTTTTTCATAAAATCGTGATGACTCGTGACCGCTTACGTGTAATGGAGCAAAAAATTAATGCTTCTAAATTGTCAGATGCAGAAAAGGTTGAATTACAGCAATATATAACAAGAATTTACGGAAGTTTGACAACGTTTAATGTGTTATTTCGTTTTAAAGACGACTATTTTAAAGGTACTGGTGGTACAGACTAAGCACAAAAAGTGCAAAAATTATATTAAAATTTCTTGTGATGTCAAATAATATGTACTAACTTTCGTTATACAGTGTAAATAATATATAATTTATGCAACAAAATTCTACACTCGATTTGCTTATTAAACATCTTTACCAAGAAACGGATACAGATGAAAATGCCATTGTACAACAGCTTTTAGCAAGTGATACAAAACTCCAAGAGCAGTATCAACAATTATGTGCCACAAAAAACGCGATTGATGAACACGGAGGCGACGGTCCTAATGATGCAATTATTCAGCAGATTTTATCTTATTCTCAACAAAAAGAACACAGCATCACTTATTGATAGCAGAGCATATCATTGCAAAAATGTATTTTTGCAAAAAAAATAAGTGGCCTCTAAATCAAAATTACAGAAGTTTGCCGAGCTGGCTGATAATCCAATAGTTTTTCAAAAAAATCCAATATTGAAAGGCAAATGGCATGCTGATTATTTTAAAAATAACAATCCGATTGTACTAGAACTTGCCTGTGGTAAAGGCGATTATACATTAGGCATGGCAAAGCTTTTTCCTGAAAAAAACTTTATTGGTGTGGATATTAAAGGCAATCGTATATGGAGCGCTGCTCGTATTGCTAATTTAGAAGGCTTGCAGCATGTCGCATTTATTCGTGAGCAAATTGATTTATTGTATAATTATTTTGAGGAAGCTGAGGTTGACGAAATATGGATAACATTTTCCGATCCATTTCTGCGTGATGGCGATGCGAAAAAGCGACTTACTTCTACCAAATTTTTACCCATTTACAAGCAAATATTAAAGCCAGGCGGTTTAATACATTTGAAGACAGACAGCGATGTGTTGTATGCATTCACTAAAGAAACTTTAGCAGAATTTCCCTCTTCGATTGTAAAAGATTACAGTGATGTGTATGCCATGCAAAAGAATGATGAATTGCACGGCATTCAAACTTATTACGAGAAAATGCATTTAAAAGATAAGCGCACAATTAAATATTTGTGTTTCCAATTGCAATAATTTGCAATCTCATGAAAAGCCTATGGCTGCTGTTATTTCGGCGTATTCATCAACGGAGCTTAATCCTGTTTTTTCTTCGCGTTTACAAGTAATTTGAATGCCATAAGGTTGTAGTTTCGCCACTATTTCTTCAATATTTTCTTTGGTGAATGCCGTGTCGATAAAGACTTTGTGATGTGCAATAAATTCTTTTAAAGCTAAATCTTCTGTGTTTATTTGTTCCGTTTTTAATACATAATAATCAGATGCAGGCAATGTTTTTTCAATGTCTGTCAATTCTATTTCAATAAATTTATCAAAATGTAAGTTGCCGATATCGTTGTTGGAAATAGGAATTTGTATTTCGCTAATGTCTATCTGCGATGCAATATATTCTATTTCTTCTTTAGTTTGATGTGCGCCAAACTCAGCAACAACAACAGGTTCGTGTAGCCATGCAATAATCTCATTTGCTTTTTTTGGATGTATATTATTCACATTAAGCACATCAAAACAAAAACCTAAATAATGTGCGCCAATGGCACTAAAAAAACGAGCATCAGTTAGGTTGGTAATCGAAGAAACTTTGAGCTGCATATCTTTATTATTGAAATTGATGTTTGAAAAAAACAGTAGAATTACCTTTCGTTTTTTGCACTTCTGTATTTGATAAAATAATGACCTTCAATGGAAAAAATAAGCAATAGAAAAGCACCGAACTGGTGTAAAACGCCCAATGTTACAGGCACTTTGCCTTGTGAATAGAGTAAAGTGAGCACACCTAAGGTTACTTGTATCAACACCATTGCCAATAATAAATATCGTGTGCGGTGAAACTGAAATTGAGCATCGACTTTTTTTGTACGCACAAACACAAAGAGGACATAAAAGAAGATAAAGTAGGCAACATTTCTGTGTATGAATTGTAAGATTAATTGTACATCAGTTTCGTGATTGCCAAATAGTGTCGGGAAATAATTGCCATTCATCAGCGGAAATGATGTGCAAACCAATGCAGCTTTAGAGCCTGCAACTAAAGCACCTAATGCAATTTGAATAAACACCAAAATAATGAGTATGCTAAATAATTTCCTTTTGTTGTTGTCAAAAGGCAATATTTGTTTAGGATATAAATATTCCAATCCAACTCGCAACACATAGGCAACAATAATTGTAGCCACTACAATATGCGACATCAAATTGACTGGATTGACCAATACGGCATCTTGTTTTAATCCGCTTTGTACCATTATCCAACCAACAGCACCAGCAACGCCACCTAATAAAATAGCAATTAGTATTTTGATGATATCTTCTTTTAAAGCTATTTTTTTGATGATGAAATATACTAAAGGAATAATGGCTGCTAAGGCAATTAAACGTGCCCATAATCGGTGAAACCATTCCCAAAAATAGATAGACTTGAATTGTGATAATGTCATTGTTGTATTAAGCAATTTGAATTGTCCAAATTGTTGGTATTTAATAAATGCAAGCTGCCATTCTTGCTCATTCATAGGTGGTAAAAATCCTAATATTGCCTTCCATTCTGTAATTGAAAGACCGCTTCCTGTTAGTCGGGTAATGCCACCTAAAATGATTTGACCCAATAGCATGCCTACGCCAATGATAAACCAGACGCCTAATATTTTTCTACGAGTTGCTTCCTTCATAGCTTGTAAGTTGTTGAGCAATTTGATTGATTTTTTCTTGCAGTGGTTGAAATGTATAATTGAATTGTTGTTTTATTTTTTCATTAGAATAAGTGAATGCTTCCATGGATACTGTCATGTTTTCTTTGGTAAGTCCACGTTTCCGATTCGTAAATAAAGAAGCTAAATAATCTAATAATAAAAAGAAATTGCCCAATGTTTTGTTCAGTGCTTTTTTGGGTGGTGACACCTGCAATGCAGTAGCAATGGAATCGAAATATGTTTTAAAAGAATAGTTGCCTTCGATGGCAATAAAACGCTCTGCTTGCACATCGCTATTCATGAGTTGCACACACAAGTTTGCGACATCTTCTACTGCGATAAATCCATTTATTCCGTTGGTATAAAATGGCATTTTCTGTTGTTGTATGTTTTTAAAAATGCGCATTGTCGATTTGTGTTCGTGTCCAATTCCAACAATAATTCCAGGATTGATAATGGCAGCCACTAAGCCTTCTTGTATGCCGCGCCAAATTTCGCGCTCTGCCAGCATTTTTGTAATGCCATAATGTGTTGTCCATTCATTTTTTTCCCATTTTGTTTCTTCTGTTATTAACTCATTAGGCTTGCCGCCGATTGCAGCAATAGAACTTACGTGTATTAATTTTTGTATGTTTTTTGATAGTGCAACGTTGACCACATTTGCTGTGCCTTCAATATTGCACTTATACATCGCATTATAGTAAGAGCTATCATAACCAATCACAGCAGCACAATGATATATTTTTTCGACACCTTCACATGCATATTCTAATGATGGAATATCTAAGATGTCAGCCTCAACAATATCAAGCTGATGAACGATAGATTGTAAATGCGTAAGCGAAGAAGAGGCGCGTTTAATAATACGCACGGACTCGCCTTGTGCTACAAGTTGTTTCACCAACTCGCCACCTAAAAAACCCGAAGCTCCTGTCACCAAAACCATGGTGTAAAGGTAAAAGTAATCAGTTAATTGTTATATACTATTATTTTGTTAAGGCAAATACACAGCGCCACCAATCACATTTTTTTGGGCACCTGTAACAGAAGCTAAGCAATTAGGTTGCTCTATAATGCGTAATAAGCCAAAAAATGCCATTGCTAATGCTTCTTTGTATTGGACTGTCAGCATATCAGGCACTATTGTTTTGTATGTTGTATGTTGTTGGATACGTTCTATCAAATAGGTATTCAGCGCACCACCACCAGTAATAAAAAGCGATGAATTATGATGCGGAATAAGATTGTTTATCTCCTTTCCGACTTGCATAGCAATATGTTCTACTGCTGTCGCTAATTTATCTTCAATAGTACTATCGCATTCATCAAACAATGGAATCCATGTTTCATAAATATGTTCAGTTCCCAATGACTTTGGTGCTGCTTGCTTGCAAAAAGGAATAGCATTTAATTTTTCCAATAATTCATTAATGACTTTTCCATTTCTGGCCAAGTTGCCATTGTCGTCAAAATCAAGATTTTTTTGTTTTGCTAAATAGTTTAGCATCGTATTGCCAGCACATATATCATACGCATGAATTGTAGTCTTTTCTTTGTTGTGAATGGCAATGTTGGCGATGCCACCAATGTTGAGAAAAAAAGAGAAATCAGGAAATAAATATTTTTCAGCAATAGGTACAATTGGAGCTCCTTGTCCGCCATAGGCAACATCAGCAGTTCGTAAATCACATACTACTTTGTGTCCAGTCTGTGCGGCAATTTGTGCACCACAGCCGATTTGTGTTGTAAATCCAGCAGCTACTTGATGAAAAATAGTTTGACCATGTGAAGCAATAAAGTCAAGCTTTTCAATTTGGTGTTGTTGAATAAATTGATGTGTAAGTGAGCCGAAGAATTTTCCCATTTCAGTATGTAATGCCGCAAATTCGAAAGCGGTAAGTTGAGCAGCCTTACGTAATTTCTCTGTTTGTTGTTTGTCGTATGCTATACATGTAGCTTGAAGTATAGTATAGCAAATGCTTGATTTTTGTTGTTCAAATTTAACATAACAAATATCTAAACCATCTAAAGAGGAGCCACTCATCAATCCAATACCATAAACAGTCTTATTTTGTAACATAAATCACAGAAAAGTAGTACAATAAGCCGTAAATTTACAACAAAATAGCGACACCTTAGTTGGAAATACTTGGCTACATAGCGGCATTGTTTATCGGATTGTCATTAGGATTGATAGGAAGTGGAGGTACTATCTTAGCACTGCCAATACTGGTCTATCTCTTTAAAATAAACGACATGCAAACGGCAACACATTACTCGATGTTTGTCGTTGGCATTACTGCATTAATTGGTGCATTTAAAAAGTACAATGAAAAATTAGTGGATATCAAAACGGCAATTTATTTCTTAATTCCATCATTGATAAGTTTGTTTTTGACAAGAAAAGTCTTGCTGCCTTATTTTCCAAATAATTTTTTTAATATTGGTAATGTGCAAATAACAAAAGACATTTTTTTGCTATTATTATTTGCTATTGTGATGTTGATTTCGTCCGTGTCGATGATAAAAAATGCGCAACAAGAAGACGTAGATTGCTTTGCAAAGATTCCGAATGCAAATGCGAATCACACTAAAACAACTTTGGTAGCGATGTTGATTGGTATGCTTACGGCATTGCTTGGTGCTGGTGGAGGTTTTTTAATTATTCCAACATTGGTATTGCTTAAAGAACACTGCATGAAGCGAGCTATTGGCACATCATTAGTCATTATTACCGTCAATTCTTTAATCGGATTTTTCGGTGATTTGCAGTTGTCTGTCGATTGGAAATTGGTATTGTCATTTAGTAGCATAGCAGTGTTAGGAATGTTATTAGGAATCAAATTGTCAGATAAAATAGCAGGTGCAACATTGAAAAAAGCATTTGGTATATTGGTATTGATAATGGGTTTTTTTATCATCATTAAAGAATTAGTATTATGAGCGATTTGAAGTGCAGTAAAGACAAAGCACCTAGCCATTTAGATGCAACATTTTGGGACAATCTATGGCAAAACAAAATTACGGGCTGGGATTTGAATGCTGTTTCTCCGCCTCTGCAATTGTATTTTGACAGTATGACGTGCAAAAATAAATCGATTCTAATTCCTGGCTGTGGCAATGCCTATGAAGCGATATTTTTACTTGAAAATGGATTTAAAAATGTAACTGTCATTGATATTGCTCCAACACTTGTCCAACAATTATTAAGCAAGCTTGCAAAATATGCAGGTAAAGAATTGACGATTATTTGTGGAGATTTTTTTAAACATACAGGTCAATACGATTTTATTATTGAGCAAACTTTTTTTTGTGCATTAGATAGAAATCTTCGCACAGCATATGCTATTAAGATGAAAGAATTGTTGAAAGAAACTGGAAAGCTTGCTGGTTTATTATTCGACAAAGAATTTAAAGATGGTCCGCCATTTGGTGGTAGTAAAACCGAGTATGAGCAATTGTTTAAGGAGCATTTTAATATTCAGCAAATGGACGTTTGTATGAGCTCTGTAAAGCCAAGACTTGGTGCAGAATTATTTTTTGAATTAACAAAAAAATAGAATTATAATTTTAAGATGACAAATAGGAAGCCTATAAAAAGTGTATTTTTTTTGAGATGTCCATCGTGTGGCATCGGAAGCTTGTTTAAATCCAAGCATTCTTATGAACTAAATAAAATTTTAGACATGCACGAACATTGCGAACATTGCCATGAAGATTTTGAAGTAGAAACAGGATTTTATCAAGGTGCGATGTATATGAGTTACATCATCACCTGTGCATTGTGTTTGGCTATTTTGCCTATATATTATCTGTTTAATAACACAAGAGAAGCATTTTTAGACAATGCCATGTATTATCTCATTGCTTGTTTTGCTATCTTGATTTTTACGGCACCTTATGTAATTCAATTGTCAAGAGCCGTATGGTTAAAAATGCATGTAAAGTTTTTTAAAAGTAAAACCGAAGAAAACCACCTCTAAGCATAGGTTTTATCTTTGAAAAATTTTTCAATTAAATATCTGTCGTCAATGTCGTTAGGGTGAAAATTGGGTTTGAAATAATCTAAGAAATGTTTTGATAAATTTTTACCAACTTCACCAAAAACAATAGCATTAAATAAGATGAAAATTTCAAATGGCATTTTTATGATGCTTTTATCTTTGTCCATTATAATAAAATATACTTGACCAGTGGCGATTGAGCTCCATAGCAAAATGGAAGCCACACCCATGCCAGACACGCGTAAGAGGTAGCTGTCGTCGACTTCCTTCAGTACATCGAAGCAAACGGCCTTGTGTTCTATCTCTTCTGATGCGTGCCAATGTAATAATTCCAGCATTTGTGGCGCAATGTTTTTGTTGGTTGCTAATGGTTCTAAAAATAATGCATTG
>WBZL01003504.1_pt1 | contig 14293 bp, 10 predicted proteins | sample 5204291 | NCBI WGS metagenome assembly WBZL01 (sample SAMN12344345, study PRJNA552823) | activated sludge metagenome | biome: Activated sludge suspended growth; feature: Nitrification reactor; material: Wastewater; isolation source: activated sludge from nitrification reactor of wastewater...
CGAGCTCGCCGACAGCCGCGAGACGCCGATCGAGGTCTCGCTCACCCTGCTCGAGGCCCTCCATGAGCGCTGGGTACGGCTCCTCGCAGCGATGGCCCCGGCTGACTTCCGCCGCGCCTGGCGCCACCCCGAGCTCGGCGAGCGCACCGTCGACGAGCTGCTGCAGATCTACGCCTGGCATGGCCCGCACCACGTGGCCCACATCACGGCGCTGCGCCAACGGCAGGGCTGGAGCTAGGGCCGACCGCGGCTTTCTTCACCACTCCTCGGGATAGGACGGGCCGCCCGCCGGCAGCTGGCCACCGGCACGGCCCCGGTGGGAGGCTTGGCCCGGCTCGGGAGGAGAGGGCCGAGGAGGTCATGATGCACATCGGAGTTCCCAGAGAGACGCTCCGCCACGACTACCGGGTGGGCCTCACGCCCTCGGTGGCGGGCCTGCTGACCCAGCGCGGGCACACCGTGCTAGTCGAGCACGACGCCGGTCTCGAGGCGCAGTTCCTCGACCGCGACTACCAGCGGGCGGGAGCACAGATCGCCTGGAGCCGCGAGGAGGTCTACAAGCGCTCCGAGCTGATCTGCCGGGTGGGCAAGTTGGCGGCCGAGGACATCGACCTCCTCGCTCCCGGCGTCACCGTGGCCGGCTTCCACCACCTGGCGGTCGCGGGCCGCGAGGCGATCGAGCGCCTGGCCAAGCTCGAGACGACGCTGATCGGCTACGAGGTGATCCGCGATCCGGCAGGCAGCCTGCCGGTGCTGCTGCCGATGAGCGAGATCGCCGGCAAGATGGCCGTCCACCTCGCCGCCTACTATCTGCAGAATTTCCCCGGCGGGCGCGGCATCCTGCTCGCCAATGTGCCCGGCGTGCCGCCGCCGACGGTACTGGTGCTGGGCGCCGGCACGGTGGGCCGCACGGCCGCCCGCCAGGCCCTCGAGCTGGGCGCGCACGTGATCCTCGTCGACAGCGAGATGGCGAAACTGCGGGCCGCTTCCGAGGCCCTCGGCCAGGGCCTGGTGACCTCCCTCGCCAACCTCGACCGGCTGGAGCGCTACACCGCCTTTGCGGACGTCGTGATCGGCGCCGTGCTGGTCCCCGGCAGCCGTGCTCCCTTCCTCGTCTCCGAGGCGATGGTCGAAGCGATGAAGCCGGGCAGCGTGATCATCGACGTGGCGATCGACCAGGGCGGCTGCGTCGAGACCAGCCGGCCCACCACCCATGAGCAACCCACCTTCGTGGCCCATGGCGTGGTGCACTACTGCGTGCCCAACATGACGGCCAACGTCGCTCGCACCGCTTCCCGCGCGCTGGCGAGCGCCGTGCTGCCCTGCATCCGTGAGCTGGCCGACCAGGGCCTCGAGACCGCCCTGCGCCAGCACCCCGGCCTCGCCGCCGGGGTCTACCTCTATCGTGGCAACGTCGTGAGCAGCGAGGTGGCGGGGGCGCTGGGCCTGCCCGCCGCTTCGCTGCCCGAGCTGCTGGGGACGTCGGGAGAGTGAGTATGCGATGGCTCGAAGACTACCGCCGCAAGCTGGTGAGCGCCGCCGAGGCGGTTTCGGTGATCAAGAGTGGTGACCGCGTCTACTACGGCGGCAACGCCGCTATCCCGCGTGCCTTGGTGGAGGCCCTGGCGCTGCGCCGCGACGAGCTCACCGGGGTGCAGCTCAACCATGTGCTGCTGCTCGGCGAAGACCCGCTGTCGCAACCCGGCATGGAGGGCCACTTCCGCCACAACTCGCTCTTCGTGGGCCCTGCCGACCGCAAGGCGGTCAACGACGGGCGGGCGGACTACGTGCCGATCTTCCTGCACCAGATCCCCCGCCTCTTCCGCGACGGCATCGTGCCCCTCGACGTGGCGATGGTGCAGGTCTCGCCGCCGGACGAGCATGGCTTCTTCAGCCTGGGTGTCGAGACGCTCTCGTCCGTGGCGGCCTGCCAGGCCGCCAAGGTGGTGATCGCGCAGGTCAACGAGAAGATGCCGCGGGTGCTCGGCGACTGCTTCTTGCACGTCAACCGGGTGTCGGCCGTCGTCGAGGACACCCGCCCGCTGCCGACCCTCAGCCCCAAGCCGGCAACCGATGTCGAGCGCGCCATCGCCGGTCACGTCCTCGGCCTGATCGAGCCTGGCGCCACCCTGCAGATGGGCATCGGTGGCATCCCGGACTCGGTCTACGCGGCCCTCGAGGGCCAGCTCGACCTCGGCGTCCACACCGAGATGATCTCCGACGGCGCGATGCGGGCGATCGAGCGCGGCGTCGTCACCGGCGCGCGCAAGAGCCTCCATCCCGGCAAGGTGGTGATCACCTTCGCCCTCGGCAGCGAGGAGCTCTACGACTACCTCGACAACAACCCGCTCATCGAGGCCCACCCCGTCGAGCACGTCAACGACCCCTTCATCGCCTCGCAGAACGACACGCTGGTGGCGATCAACTCGGCCCTCGAGGTGGACTTGACGGGCCAGGTCTGCTCGGACTCGATCGGTGGCTACATCTACTCGGGCTTCGGCGGTCAGGTGGACTTCATCCGCGCCGCCGCTCGCTCGAAGGGCGGCAAGCCGATCATCGCCCTGCCGGCGACAGCGAAGAGCGGCCAGGAGTCGCGCATCGTGCCCTTCTTGAAGACTGGCGCCGGTGTGGTCACCAGCCGCGCCGACGTCCACTACGTGGTCACCGAGCACGGCGTCGCCAACCTCTTCGGCCGCAACCTTCGCGAGCGCTGCGAGGCCCTGATCGGCATCGCCGACCCGCGCTTCCGCGACGACCTCGAACGCGAGGCGCGGGCCCGCAAGCTGCTGGTGTGAGCCGGCGAAGGGCAACTCGTCAGACGGGCGTGCCAGATCGCCCGCGTGAACCGTGAGGGCACCTCCGCCGGCGGGGCCGAGCGGCGAGAGCGCTTGCTGCGGCACGTGCGCCTGGGCTGGAGGCTGATCGATCGCGACCCCGCCTACCGCCAGCAGGCACTCGCTTGGCTCGCTCTTCACCCTTCCGCCCGACCCGAGGTCGACCAGCTCTGGCGAGAGGGGCTCTCCGGTCTTGGCCCGGTCGCGGCCTGGCTCGCCGCGGGGGCGGCACCCGACGACTGGCACCTCTCGGTTCCGCTGCGCTCCTTCCTTGCCTCGTATCCTTTCCCGGACCTGCTGCGGTGCTCGAGCCCGCGGACGTCCCTCGCGTCCTGATCGACGCAGCGCGCCTCCTCGGGCGTGGCGAGATCGCCCTCTTCGGCAGCGGCGCCTTGTACTTCTGGGTCCAAAACGCGCCCAGGAGCCGCGATGTCGACCTCAGAGCTCTCCAAGCGAGGGAGGGTAGCGGATCGAAGCCTTGATGGGAGAGCTGTCGCCCGACCACGAGCGGCACGGTCTCTACGTCGAAGTGTCTCCTCTCACGATGTTCGCGGCGCCCACCCGCTGGCATGAGCGTGCCCGCGAGCTGACGCCGGACCCCGAGATCCCGGTCGTCGTCCTCGTCCCACATCCGAACGACGTGCTGCTCGCCAAGCTCGAACGCTCCGACGAGGGCGATCTCGATCACATCCGACGCATCCTCAGCGAGTACCCCCTCAACGAGGAGAGCTTGCACCGGCTGGCGACCGAGAGCCCGTACCGCAGCGGGGCCATCGCCGACCCGGAGCGCCTTGCACGCTTCGAGTGGGGCCTCAAACGGCTCGGGCGGATGGTCGCAGGCTGAGCCTCGCTCGCCTCGCCACCCCGTTCTTCCCCGCCGGAAAAAGCCGTAGGATAGCCCCCTATGACAGAGCGGATCCTGGTGACCGGAGCCCTCGGGCAGATCGGCTCCGAGCTCACCCATACCCTGCGCCAGCGCTACGGCAGCGCCAACGTCGTGGCCTCCGACGTGCGCATGCCGCCCCGCAACGGCGACCCGATCGACGACGGCCCGTTCGAGTTCGTCGACTGCACCAACGACCGGCAGATCCAGGAGGTCGTCCGCCGCCACCAGGTGCGCACCATCTACCACCTGGCCGCCCTGCTCTCGGCGACCTCGGAGGAGCGCCCGCAGATCGCCTGGGAGGTCAACATGGGCGGTCTCTTCCGCGTCCTCGAGGTGGCGCGGATGAACGGCTGCCGGGTCTTCTTCCCCAGCTCGATCGGCGCCTTCGGGCCGTCGACGCCCCGCGACCAGACGCCGCAGGACACCATCCAGCGGCCGAGCACGATGTACGGCGTCACCAAGGTGGCGGGTGAGCTGCTCTGCGACTACTACTGGAGCCGCTTCGGCGTCGACACCCGCGGCCTGCGCTTCCCGGGCCTGATCTCCTACGGCGCGCCGCCGGGAGGCGGCACGACGGACTACGCCGTCGAGATCTTCTACGAGGCGATCCGCCACAACCACTACACCTGCTTTCTCGGTCGCGACACCCGCCTCGACATGATGTACATGCCGGACGCGATCAAGGCCGTCGTCGACCTGATGGAGGCGGACGCCGCGCGGCTCACGCACCGCAACGCCTTCAACATCACCGCCATGAGCTTCACGCCCGAGGAGATCGCGGCCGAGATCCGCCGCCACCTCCCAGGCTTCGTCCTCGACTACCGCGTCGACCCCGTGCGCCAGAAGATCGCCGACAGCTGGCCGCGCTCCCTCGACGACAGCGCCGCCCGCGCCGAGTGGGGCTGGCGCCCGCACTACGACCTGGCGGCGATGACCCGCGACATGCTCGAGAACCTGCGGCCCCTTCTCGCGGCCAACCACCACTGAACCTGCCGCCGACGCCGCAGCCCAAGGAGTCAGCCATGCCCCTCGATCGACTGCAAACCGCCCTCGGAGCCGACCTCGACGACCGCCGGCAGAAGGGGCTCTTGAAGGGCGCCGAGACGGTGATCACCGGCGTCGTGCCGGCGACCGGCGAGCACGGGCCGCGCTATCGGCTCGCCGGCCGCGGCGAGCAGCCCTTCCTCAAGATGAACTCGAACAACTACCTCGGGATGTCGCTGCGGCCCGAGGTGATCGCCGCCGAGGAGCACGCCTGCCGCGCCTTCGGCGCCGGGCCCGGGGCGGTACGCTTCATCAGCGGTACCTACCAGCCCCACCTCGACCTCGAGGCCCGGCTCGCCGCCTTCCACCACCGCGAGGCGGCGATGCTCTTCTCCTCGGCCTACGCCACCGTGATGGGCACCCTGCTGCCCCTGCTCGGCGGCGACACCGCGGTGGTCTCCGACGAGCTCAACCACAACTGCATCATCAACGGCATCCGCGCTGGCCAACCCGACAAGACCCGGCGGCTGGTCTACAAGCACCTCGACATGGCCGACCTCGCAGCCAAGCTGGAACAGGCCACGACGACGGGCTGCCGGCGGGTGGTGCTGGTGACCGACGGCATCTTCTCGATGCGCGGTGACCACGCACCGATGCGCGAGATCGTCGCCCTCGCCCGTGCCTTCGACGGCCGCTTCGCCGAGAACGTCGTGGTGATGATGGACGACTCGCACGGCGTCGGCGCCTTCGGTACCAGCGGCCGCGGCACCGAGGAGTACACCAGCGCCGAGGGCATCGACGTCCTCGTCGCCACCCTCGGCAAGGCGCTGGGGGTCAATGGCGGCTACGTGGCGACGAGCGCCCGCGTCGTGGAGTTCCTCCGCGAATCGTCCCCCTTCTACATCTACTCGAACCCGATCACCCCGGCCGAGGCGGCCGCCGCCCTCGCCGCCCTCGAGCTCCTCGACGGCCCGGTGGGCCGGGGCCTCCTCGATCACCTGCGGGCGATGACCCGGCGCTTCGAGGAGGGCCTGCTCGGCCTCGGCTTCGAGACCATCCCCGGCGAGCATCCGGTGGTTCCCCTGATGGTGCGCGACACGGCCCGCAACGCCGCTCTCGTCGCCCACCTCAAGGCCAACGGCATCCTCGCTACCGGCCTCAACTACCCCGTGGTGCCACGCGGCGACGAGTCGATCCGCTTCCAGGTCTCGGCCGACCACACGGCGGCGGACATCGACTTCGTGCTCGGGGTGCTCGGCGCGTTCGCGGGCTGACGGCCAGTCTTCCCCGCGGATCAGCGGGCCGTTCGCGTCAGCGTTCGTCCGCCGGGGCGGGGTCGAGACCCGCCCCTGCGGAACCGGCCGGCCGAGGCTCGACCTGCCACAGCTCGAAGCCCTGCCGGCGAGCGAGCCGGCGGAGGTCGCTCACTCCGCAGCCTCGGACCGCCTCCGCCGGTGCTAGCAGGAGCGTTGCCCCCATCTCCCGCAGCTGGGCAGCCAGGGCCGCCGGGTCGCGCAGCAACGGCTCGACCCTGGCGAAGCGGTAGGGCCCGTTCCAATCGCCCAGGAGCCGCCCGCCCGGGGCGTAGTACTGCAGCTGCTCACAGTGGAGCCCATAGAGAGCGCCGCCCGACTCCAGCACCTGAGCGGCCCGCGCCAGGAGGGAATGGCCGGGCAGCCAGCGATCGAGGTAGGCCTCGCGCTCGGCCGCGCTCAGCGGCGGCCAGCCGCGGCGGGCGACCCGCCAGGCCCCGAACAGCCACGCCGGTGCGACGCAGGTCACCAACAGCAGCCCGGCGACGGCGCGCCGCCCGGGGATCCGCGCCGCCCGGGCCCAGCGGGCCGCGTCGGCCAGCCAGGGCGCCAAAAGCACGACGGCGAGCGCCGCGGCCGGCAGCAGGTAGCGGACGTCGCGTACCCCGGCCAGCCAGAGCCCGAGGTAGGCCAGCACCAAGGCGCCCAGCGCCCGGTCACCCCGCCGGGCCAGGGCTGCCCAGCCCACGAGCGGCAGCACCAGGCTCGTGAGCGGGGAGAACGCCGGCACGCTCGTCGGCGCCACCGACTCTCGCAGCAGCGCGATGGGTGCGAGAAAAAGCTCCCAGCCAACCCTCCACACCCAGCCGGCGGCGGCCGCCCAGCCCGCCCAGCTCGGCTCCAGAGGCGAACCATGGACCGGGCCAGCCGTCATCGCGCTCGTCGCGCTCCAGGCGTCGCGGCCGAAGGTCCCTGCGAGGAAGGGGTGCACCGGGTTGCCGGTCAGCCACAGGTTGCGCAGGTACCAGATGGGCGCCGTGAGCAGCGCGCCCCCGACCGCAGCCACCAGGAGCCGCGGGCGGCACTCGCGCCAGGCCAGCTTGCCAGCCGCCGCGAGCATCGCCGCGAGGAAGAACAGGCCGTGGTATTTCGTTGCCGCCGCGGCGCCAGTGAGGGCGCCCGCGAGCACCAGCCATCCCGTCTGCTCCTGCCGCGGACCGGTGGCGGCGAGCTCCACGGCCCAGAGCCCCGTCACCACGAAGAGGGCGAGGGCGAGGTCGACGTAGGCGGCGCTCCCCAGCCAGACGAGGAGTGGGCTGCCAAGGAGGAGGGCCGTCGCTACGGCCGCCGAGGAAGCGTCGCTGCGCCGCCGGGCCCACAATGCCACCACCGCACCGAGCAGCCCGAGCTCCGCCGTCGACAGCAGGTTCGCCGCCGTGGTGCCGCCGCCAAGAACGAAGAAGGTGCCGACCAGCACCTCCTGCAGCATGGTAAAGGCTGGGTAGCGCAGCTGCGGCTCGAAGACGAGGCTGCCATGGGTGGCGAGGCTCCGCGCCAGGGGTAGGTGATAGAGGGTGTCATCGAAGGCGGCCGCCGGGTAGAAGGCGAGGAGAAGCGCCACGGGGAGAACGGCGAGGACGGGCCAGGCGTGCCGCCACGGCCCCCCCTCCTCCTCGGAGCCGGCTCTGGCCCACCCGCGACCCGCCGCGAACCCAACGCCCGCGACCAGCGCGAGAAGAGCGAGGAGCCACACCGGCCGGAACCGCCCCGCCAGCGCCAGCAGGCTCGCCAGAGTTCCGAAGGCCGCCAGGGCGGCGACGACGACCAGCAGCCGGCGCTCGGTCGCGGTCCCGACGGGAATTGGCATCAGGGGTGTTTCCCGGCCGGCGAGATGAGATCCGGGCAGAATCCAGCCAGCGGACTTGGTCCGAGGGCGCCTGGTCTCGGCACGTCCATCTCGCGAGCGAGACTAGCAGCGCTGGCGGCAGTCTTCGGCACCGGCCCGTAGCCGGGGCTACGCCGCAGCGGCGCTTGACCCTCGCAGCCTGCCGGGTATGATCGCGTCAAGCCACCGAAACAGTGAACATGGAGAGAGGCTCGAGGCATGGAGGGAAGGAAGCCGCTCGTATTCATCGCCTCCTCGGACCGCGCTCGCAGCCTGGTGCGCAACCTCACTTCGCTCCTCTCCGGCGACCTCAAGGTGATCCCGTGGAAGATCGCCTTCCCAGCCGGCGAGCACTTCTTGGCCTCGCTCCTCCGCGAGCTCGATCGCTTCGATTTCGGCATCTATGTCTTCACCCACGATCTGACTGCCGAGGCAGCGGGCCGTGGCCGGCGACCGCGGGCTCACTTGGCGGCCCAAAACGTGACATTGGAAGCCGGCATGGCGATTGGCCGCTATGGCCCCCAGCGGTCGATCATCGTGCAAGAGGTGGGGGTCGACCTGCCGAGCGACCTGCAAGGGATCACCGTTTTCCGCTTTGAGTGGCACCAGGACCCCAAGGAGAGCGAGGTCGAGATGGCCTCCCTGGCGGCCAAGGTCCAGGGGCATATCGAAAGAGTCGGCGCCCGCGGTGCCGAGCAAGGCCTGCGCTATCTGAGCCTCATCAAGGTTGCGCCCGGCAAGCAGGACGACGTCACCCTGTCGATCCACGAGATGGAGCGCGAGATGGCCTCCCTGCGCGGGCCGGACCCTGGAGTCTCGCTCGACAAGTTCGGGGTCACCTACGGTGAGTGGGACGACTTCGTCCTGTTCACGAGCCCAGGGCTTTCCAAGGCCACCGACTTCGTCCGGGACCTCCGCCGCCGGCGCCATGGCTCGATCACCTCGGTCGAGACCCGGCAGCTCTTCCCCGGAGCGCTGAGCCTACCGCCTCGCTACACCGGTGGGTGGGTTCACCACCTCGTCTTTCTCTCCTGCACCTCTCACCTGGTCGAGGATGCTCACAAGGGCCTCTGTGAGCTGGCAGAGAAAGAAACCGACATCGCCCGTCAGGGCTGGCAGATCAGCGACACTGGCATTCTCTTTGGCCAGCACGACATCTTCTTCATCGTCTCGACCAAGACGCTCGCCGCCTTCGATGCCTTCCTGCACGGGACGCTCAAGAAGCGGCTGGAGCTCGACTGGCTGCGCGACAACACGACCTCGTTCCGCATCGAGTACCTCGCCGAGGTGCTCAAACGGGCGCGCAAGAGGAGCGCTAACTAGTCGGCCCTGGCGGCGGCAGCGTTGGCCAGGAACTCGCTGAGGATCGCAGCGTCGAGAGCGGGGTACAGCGGGTGGCGGCGGAGCATGTCTGCGACCTGCTGCCTGCTTGCCTCCCGAACGCCGGGCTCGATCGCGTACTTGGCCTGGCTCTTCTCCCCGGCCTTGGCGCCGCTCGCGATCACCGTCGGCTGCGTGTGGGCGAGGATCGAACGCAGGATGTGGGCCACCTCGCGCATCTCGGCCGCGCCCATCCCGAGGCTGCTGAGCGCCGCGGTGCCGAGACGCAACCCGCTGGTGTACCAGGGGCCGTTGGGGTCGAACGGCAGGGCGTTGCGGTTGAGCGTCACCCCACACTCGATGAGGGCGTTCTCGGCCTGGCGGCCGGTGAGGCCGAAGGACTTGGCGACGTCGAGGAGGAGCAGGTGGTTGTCGGTGCCACCCGTCAGCACCTCGATGCCCTGGGCCTGGCAGGCCTCGCCGAGGGCACGGGCGTTGTCCACCACCCGCCGGGCGTAGTGGCGGAAGTCCTCGGAGAGCGCCTCGCGGAAGGCCACCGCCTTGGCCGCGATGGCGTGTTCCAGGGGTCCGCCGAGGACCATCGGGCAGCCCTTGTCCACCGCCTCGGCCCATTCCTTCTTGCACAACACCAAACCACCGCGAGGGCCACGCAACGTCTTGTGGGTCGTCGAGGTGACGATGTGGGCGTGGGGCACCGGGTCGTAGTCGCCGGTGAAGACCTTGCCCGCCACCAGACCGGCGAAGTGAGCCATGTCGACCATGAAGGTGGCGCCCACCTCGTCGGCCAGCTCGCGCATCTGGGCGAAGTTGAGCTTGCGAGGATAGGCGCTGTAGCCGGCGAGCAGCACGTCCGGCCGGACCTCGCGCACGTGGGCGGCGAGGTCGTCGATCTCGATCCGCCCGGTCGCACGGTTGACCGAGTAGGTGTAGACGTCGAAGAGGGTCGAGGAGACGTTGAAGCGGTAGCCGTGGGTGAGATGGCCACCGGAGTAGAAGTCGAGGGCGAGGAGCTTCTGATTGCAGAAGGCCCGCCGCACCTCGTCCCAGCCTGGGCGGGGGATGTCCACCAGGTTCTTGTGGCCCAGCGTCTCGACGAGCGGCTTCTGGGCCCGCTCGGAAAGGATGGCGAGGAAGGCGACCAGGTTGGCGTCGGCGCCGGAATGCGGCTGCACGTAGGCGTGATCGGCGCCAAAGAGCTGGCAGGCGAGGGCAACGGCTTCTGACTCGATGGTGTCGACGTTCTCGCAGCCGGCGTAGAAGCGGTGTGCCGGGACCCCTTCGGCGTACTTGTCGGTCAATAGGTTGGCGTGGGCCAGCTGGACGGCGAGGGAGGAGTAGTTCTCGCTCGCGATCAGCTTCAGGTTGGAGCGCTGCGCCTCCACTTCGCGGGCGATCGCCACCGCCACCGAGGGCGACACCGTGGAAATCTGGTCGAGGGCGGCGAAGAAGCCCACGGCACCGCGGTCCAGGCGCCCTCCCGCCGCGCGCTCGAGGTAGCGGTCGAGCAGCGAGAACGTCGGCGATGCAGTCGCGATCATCGAGGCCCCTCCCCTGGCACTGCGGGGGTTGCGAATCGGTGTCTGGTGTGGCGCCGGAAGCGGCGCCCGGGGAGTCTAGCAGGCCGGGCGGCCGGGGCGCGTAGGGGCGGGTTTCTAACCCGCCCCTACGGTCGAACCTCCTCCGACCTCTACAACGGGACAACGACACAACGAAAAACGGCCGGGGTCGCCCCCGGCCGGATGGTGTTGCCCGGTAGGGGCGGGTTAGCAACCCGCCCCTCCTCGCGTCACGGCACGCAGGCCGTCACGGTCACGTCGTCGAGGAACCAGCCGTCATCGGTCACCGAGCAGTCGGTGATCGTGGTGAAGGCCGCGCGCACCGACTTGCCGGCGCAACCGCCGGTGTTGCCGGAGATCGCGTCGCAGGCGGCGTCGAGGTCGACGGTCGTCGTGGTGAAGGTGGTCGAGACACCCGTGTACACCGGCACGCCGCCACCACCCGTCGGCGGGCAAGAGGTCGAGGTGGTGCCGTTGTAGGCGCCAGAGAGGATGGCCCCGCTGGGTACGAAGGTGTAGCTGCTGCCGTCGGTCGAGACCGCCAGCGTGCCACCGTCGAAACCGCTCTCGAAGCGGCGCCGGTGCTTGAAGGTCAGGCGCACCGTGGAGGAGCCGGCCGGGATGCTGATGCCGGCGCTGCCGCCCGGCTGGGCGAAGTTGAAGTTGTTCGACGAGTAGTTCGCGGTGCAGGAGGAGCCACCGAAGCGGAAGATCTTGCTCCCCGCTGCCGCCGTGCAGGTCTGGATACCACGCCACGAGGTGGTGCTGCCGCCCGAGACGAAGGTGCCCTTCGACCAATCACCGAGGCCGGTCCCGCTCTCGAAACCGTTGCTGTAGAGCGTCTGGGTGGTGCAGCCGCCACCACCGCCGGACTGAGTGGTCGCCGAAGCCTGGCTCGAGTTGCCGGACTCGCAGCCGGCCACCGCCCGCACGACGTAGAAGTAGGTCGTCGAGGCGGAAAGGCCCGTGTTCGAGAACGAGGTGGTGGCCGAGGAGCCCACGGACGAGTACGGCCCGCCAGAGGTCGTCGAGCGGTAAACGTTGTACGTGGTGGCGCCCGACACCGCGCTCCATGACAGGTTGATCTGGCTCGAGGAGACGGCGGTAGCCGACAGCCCCGTCGGCGCCGACGGCGGCGTGCAGCCGCCGCCCGACTCGGTGAGCTTGGCGGTCCAGATCTCCTCGCGCGCACCGTTGCGGCGGTCGGTCCAGGACGGGAAGAAGACGCCAGCGTTGCCGCTCAGCGAGTTGTAGTCACCATACTGGTTGCCCGAGTCGGCCCCGGCGACCGTCTCGTCGGTCTGCGCCGTGGTCACCTGCTGGGCCGTCGACCAGGTGGCGCCGTTGTCCGTCGAGGTCTGGTAGTAGACGTGGGTCTTCTTGCGGGTCGAATCGGCCACCGTGTCGTAGTAGATGACCGAGATCCGCCCCGTGGTCTCATCGACCGCCAGGCCCTGGTTGAACTGGTCGTTCAGCCCCGCCTGGTTGTTGATCTTGACCGGCGAGCTCCAGGTCGTGCCGCCGTTGGTCGAACGCGCGAACCAGATGCGCGTCTTGCAGGTCGACGAGGCGTTGGTGCCCGGCTCATTGGTGGCGGTGGTGCAGCCGGTGTCGCCCGAAAGGTCCGTCCACGCCGCGTAGACGTTGTCCGTCGAGCCGTTCTTGTAGGCACCGCCCGAGATGTAGATGAGGATCCGGCGGCTGGCGAAGGCCGGCACGCCGATGTCATAGCTGTCGTAGGCTGTGGTGATGATCACCGGCGTCGCGAAGCTCACGCCACCGTTCGTCGACTTGGCCATGATCAGGCGCCGGTTGCCCGTCGCCGGCCAGAAGACGAACACGTCGCCCGTGCTGTTGCTCTTCACGTCGCAGCCGATCGCCGTGCCGCTGGTCTCCGAGCCGCTCAGCAGGAGCGGCGTGCCCCACGAGCCCGAAGGCCCGGTACGACGGTTGAAGTACTGCGGGTTGCCGTTGTGCCAGCAGGCGTAGATGTTGTCGCGGAAGGAAGAGCTGGCGCTCTTGTCCACCCACATCAGCTGCTTGTCGGCATTGGTCTGCGAGCCCGAGAAGGTGTTGTCGAAGGTCCAGGTCTGGCCCTGGGTGCTGGAACGGTAGGAACGCATCCGCAGCTGGGTCGCCGACGAGTTGATGCCGATCGTCGTCGACCACGCTGTGCCGTCCGAGGTCCAGTCGACCGTCGGGTCGGAGTGGAAGGCGTCTCCCGTCTGGATCGGCAACGTCGTCTGGCCCCAGTTGGCACCACCGTCGAGCGAGTAGTACATGCCCTGCGCACCCGAGCCGCCGATGTTGTTCGAACCGGCGATCACCTGGTTGGCGTTGCCGTAGTTGATGCGGATGTCCGACTCGCTACGCGCCACGGTCTGAGCGCCCGAGATGCGCACGTTCGCCCCCACCGTCGCCCGCAAGTTGGCCGGCGGCACGTCTTCTTCGAGCTCGCCCGGCAGCAGGTCCTGGTGCGACAGCATCCACTCGTAGATCTCCTTGAGCACTAGCGGATAGCCGCCCGTGGGGTCGGCCGCCGAGTAGCTCACCTCCGGGTGGGCCTTGCGCCAGTGCACCCGCAGCCACGGCGGGATGCGCAGTGTGTCCGTCGCCTCCTCGGCGCGCAGCATAGAGAAGTCCTGGTTGTCTTTGACCAGGCGCTCGAGGGCCGTGCCCTCCTTGATCTTGTCCTTCTTCATCTGCTGGGCAAGCGAAGGCCAACCCTTGGCGATGGGCTGGGCGCTCGCCAGGCTCGGCAGCGCAAGGCCGACGGCGACCAGCAGAGCAACAGGCGAGAGCAGAAGATGACGCAGGTGCTTCATAGGGCAGTGACCCTCTCCTAAGGGAGTCTCCGCTCACCACGAGACGGAGGTTGGTCCGCGCCGGGGCCCCCGAGCCCACGCGCGCAAACCGGCAATAGTGGACACCTGATAATGACTAGTGCTTCTCGATGCTCAAGAGGGACAGCCCTTGGAGAGGATCCTGACCGGCAGATGGTGGGGTTCGATCGTCGTCCACCAGAGGCCGTGCCGGGGGCGGGTTCGAAACCCGCCCCTACCGGTACCGGCCGAACGACGTTGCCCATCGCGACCGAGGCCTGCCCGCGAGCCTCGGCGCAACGAGAAACGGCCGGGGTCGCCCCCGGCCGTTCGTCGTCATGCGACCTGTCGGGGCGGGTTTGAGACCCGCCCCCCTGATGCCTACGGCACGCAGGCCGAGACGGCCACGTCGTCGAGGAACCAGCCGTCGCCGGTCACCGAGCAATCGGTGATCGTCGTGAAGGCGATGCGCACGGCTTTGCCAGCGCACCCACCGACGTTGCCGGCGATGGCGTTGCAGGCCGCGTCGAGGTCGACCGTGGTGGTGGTGAAGGTCGTCGAGGTGCCCGTGTAGACCGCCACGCCACCGCCGCCGGTCGGCGGGCAGGAGGTCGAGGTGGTGCCGTTGTAGGCGCCGGCGAGGATCGCCGAGGCCGGCACGAAGGTGTAGTTGCTGCCGTCGGTCGAGACCGCCAGCGTGCCGCCGTCGAAGCCGCTCTCGAAAGCCCGCCG
>WBZL01003506.1_pt1 | contig 14290 bp, 11 predicted proteins | sample 5204291 | NCBI WGS metagenome assembly WBZL01 (sample SAMN12344345, study PRJNA552823) | activated sludge metagenome | biome: Activated sludge suspended growth; feature: Nitrification reactor; material: Wastewater; isolation source: activated sludge from nitrification reactor of wastewater...
TATATGCCTCGCTTTACAACGAGTTGTACAACCGAGTGCCATCTCACCCCCAGTTGACGCAGAAACTTTCTGCTGAACGCAAAGCCGACACAGTCTCCCTGCAAATGGAGTTCCTGAAAAGATTTCTTAAGAAAGACGCCGTGTTTCTGGAAGTCGGCCCTGGTGACTGCGCGCTCTCTCTCGAAGCAACCAAATATGTGAAGAAAGTATATGCGGTCGATGTTTCCAATGAAATAACAAAGAACCTGACGCCGCCAGCGAATTTTCAGTTGATGCTGTCCGATGGTTGCAGCATTCCAGTGCCCCCGGGAAGCGTGGATATCGTCTACAGCAACCAGTTGATGGAGCACCTGCATCCGGATGATGCCCTTGAGCAGTTGCAGAACATCTACCAGGCCTTGGCGCCAGACAGCTGTTACGTCTGTACGACACCTAACCGGTTTAGCGGCCCGCATGATGTGTCAATTTACTTCGATACCGAAGCGACCGGGTTTCACCTTAAGGAATATTCGATCCACGAACTGGGTAACCTGTTCAAGAAGACCGGGTTTTCGAAGGTTGAGGTCTATTACAGAATCAGAGGTTTGTATGGGCGCGTGCCACTTTCTCTGATGACTACCCTTGAGTCATTTCTGGAAGCGCTTCCCAAAAAACTGAGGGCAAAAATCGGTCGTGGTGTACCTACCCGACTCCTTTTGGGCATTCGAATGGTCGGCACGAAATGATTCGTTGGCTTGATTTCCCTAGGGGCTGAATGATCCATCGCGGTTCCCGGCGAAGCGTCGTATCCCTTACCGTAGCGAACATGGTGGATTTCGGTTTGCAATTCCTGCTTCCGATCATGCTTGTTCGTTTGCTGGATACGGCGGCATTCGCCGATTACCGGCTTGCATGGCTAGCCATTGGAACCGCTATGGCGGTTGCGCCTTTTGCCTTGCCACGTAGTTTGTTTTATTTTCTGCCTCGCACACACTTGAGTGAACGGTCGCCTTACGTCCACCAGTCATTCGCGCTGCTCGTTGCCACAGGGCTTTGCGCGGGCGTCTTGCTTGGCCCCTGGAATCCGCTCCTGCCCGATAACCTTCGCCACATGTCAGGGGCAGCCTGGTTTCTTCCTTCATTTCTCAGCCTGTGGGTTGCAGCCAGCCTGATTGAGTTCTTGCCGAATGCGGAGGGTAATGTTCCATCGCAGGCCAGGATTATTGTGTTACTGGCCGTTCTGCGTGTGGTTGGAGTCGGCTTGGGTGCGCTATCGGGCGAAGTCGAGGTGGTTTTTGGCTGCTTGCTTGCCTATGCATTGATCAAGTTTTTGTTTGCCTACGCTTATATAGGCCGGAGTTATGGCTGGAAGGTTTGGCGCATTCAGCGCACCAGTCTTGGTGTTCAACTCGCCTACGTAGTGCCTTTCGGTGTTTCGTCAGCGCTCTTTCTCCTGCGTGGCCAGGCAGACCAATGGGTTGCGGCGGCACTTTTCTCGCCTGCATCGTTTGCCGCTTTTTCCATAGGCATTGTGGTGATGCCGCTTGTCGCGCTGATCCGGAACAGTGTCAACAATGCGATCACACCACGCTTGAGTGCACTTGAGTCGAGTAGCGACCAGACAGGCATGCTTCGGCTGAATCAGCGTGCCAACACTGCGACCGTCTTTGTGCTGCTGCCATTTCTGGCGTTGGTGGCGGTGCTGGCCGACCATCTCGTGACGCTTGTGTACACCGCCAAGTACGCTGCTGCGGCCGATGTGATGAGAATCAATGTGGTCGCGCTGTTGGGAGTGGCAGTTGAAGTAAGCACCCTGACCATTGTGCTCAACCAGGGCAGGTTTTTGCTGAAAGTTGATTTTGTGCTGCTGCTGGTGGGGATTGCTGCGGGGTACACCGGCGCCCTGTTGTTCGGATTGCCTGGGGCGGCGCTCGGTAATGTACTTACCCTGGGGGTTGGCAACGCGATCAGTTTCTGGCGCGTCTCCCGACTAACTGGCGTGCCGTTAAGGCAACTTCAGCAATGGACAACCATTGGACGAGTCGCGCTGGCAAGCCTGGCTGCGGCGGTCGCAGCCTGGGGCGTCGATAGGTTTGACTTGTTTACCCCGTTTTTTTGGGAGGCGTGCCTGATTTCAGGCGTGTTCGCTCTTGTCTACTTCCTTATGCTTCAGGCGGTGGGGGGGATGCGTATTGCCCGTGACATTCTGGCGGGAACTCCGATTGTCCAGTCTCCACCCGCATAAAGGTCAAGCATCATGCAAGAACTGTTGTTCGTTTTTGGTACGCGCCCCGAAGCCATCAAACTCGCGCCTCTCGTACTTGCGGCCCGGGCCCGGCATGACCTCAGGGTGCATGTCTGTGTGACGGCTCAGCACCGTGAAATGCTGGACAGTGTGCTGGCCTTCTTTGGTATCCAGCCGGATTTTGATCTTAATTTGATGAAGCCCGGGCAAACCCTCACAGGCATTACCACGGGCGCGCTTGAAGGGCTTGCTCCTGTTCTGTCGGCGGTGAAGCCCGACTGGCTGATTGTACAGGGCGACACGACCACCACCTTTGTAGCGGGGCTTGCCGCGTTCTATGCAAAAGTCAAAGTGGCACATGTCGAAGCCGGGTTACGGACCGGTAATATTCATGAACCCTGGCCGGAAGAGATGAACCGCAAGCTGGTTGGGGCAATTGCTGAAATGCATTTCCCGCCTACTGCGCCCGCACACCAGAACCTGCTGCGCGAAGGCGTGCATGACACACGGATAGTGGTAACGGGAAACACAGGTATCGACGCGCTGTATCTGGTCCGAGACCGACTCGCGACAGACGGCACTTGCCGCGCCCAGGTGGCGGAGGCGCTTGCCGGACGCGGCTTGGAAAAATTCTTTCCGGCCAAACGTCCCTTCGTACTGGTAACGGCACATCGACGGGAGAGCTTCGGTACCGGGTTTGATGCGATATGCGGTGGAATAGCAGATCTGTGTCAGCGCTTTCCGGATGTGGATTTTGTTTTCCCGGTGCATCCCAACCCTGCCGTGCGCAGTGCGGTGGCGCACTGGCTTGAACCTGCCCAGTTTTCCAACCTTGTGCTTTGCGCACCCCTTGATTACCTGCCTTTTGTTGCATTGATGCTGAATGCCACGGTGGTACTCACGGACTCGGGGGGGGTGCAGGAAGAGGCCCCCAGCCTGGGCAAGCCGGTAGTCGTGATGCGCGATGTGACCGAGCGGATGGAGGGCGCAGCCTCCGGACTGGTGCATCTGGTCGGCCCGAATCGCGCGCGCATCGTTAGCACCGTTGCAACCCTCCTTGGGGGCGGACATGCGATGCTTGAAGGAGGTAATTTCTATGGCGATGGCCATGCATCCGCACGAATTCTGGATGCCCTGGTGAAATTCGGAGAGGCTGCTTGAAGGTTTTCGCCATTTCCTTTTACGCACCACCGCAGTTGACCCCGCAGGCAATTCAGATCGGGCGCCAGCTCTACCATCTTGCCGATGTCGAGGTGGTCCTGATGCATGGCCGCGTCAAGTCCATGCAAGACGATTACGACCAGTATCCGGATTTCTACCACCGCATCCGCGCGCTTGATGTTCCCGACCCCGGGCCTCGATTGAAGGGCCGCCTGTTCCGCATCGCGCGGCGATTTCTGCCGCTCTACGGCGACTGCCCGGATGAGTTCGGACGCTGGCGGGCTGGAGCAAGCCAACAAGCTCTGGTGGACATTACAGCCTCGCGGCCCGATGTGCTGGCCAGCTTCGGCATGCCGATGTCGGATCATCTGGTGGCTCTGGACATCAAGCGGCGCACGGGCCTGCCCTGGCTTGCGCATTTCAGCGATCCGTGGACGGACAATCCGTTTCATGACTACTCATGGCTGTCGCATCGAGTGAATGCGGCTATGGAAAAAAATGTGCTATCTGCCGCTGACCAAGTTCTGTTCACATCGCAGCGAACGCTTGATCTTGTCATGAGCAAGTACCCTGATGCGTGGCGAGACAAGGCGGCGGTGCTGCCCCATGCCTGGGATATGGGGCATTTTTCAGATGGTCCACCTCTGTTCGAGAAGAGAGTGGGGGGGCGAAGGGTGATCCGCCATATAGGCAACTGTTATGGAACACGCTCGCCCGTGCCTCTATTCATTGCGCTCGATCGAATCAGTCAGCGCGATCCTGCCCTGCTCGATGGCGTGACCTTCGAATTTGTCGGCAATGTTTCGTCCGCGTTCCAGGATGCGGAGGAGTTGAAGGCCTTGCCGGCCGGGCTGGTGAGTTTTCGTGGGCAGGTGGGCTACCGTGAATCCCTGATGCTCGCGCAGGATGCCGATGCTTTGCTGGTAATTGATGCAGACAGCGACCATCCGAGTGTCTTTCTGCCCAGCAAATTGGTCGAGTACATCGGGGTTCGCCGGCCGGTATGGGGCATTACCCCACCCGGCACCTCAGCCGATCTTATTATGGAGTGGGCCGGCGGGCGTCCGGCTAGCGCGCCTCCGTCCGATCTGGATGCGGTAGCGCGAATGCTGGAGGACGGATTGGCCAATTTGCCAGCCCATGCCGACGAAACGGCTGGGCCTGAGTCCGTGTATTACCGGTTTGCACCTGATGTGGTAGGCGCTGGATTGAGAAGCCATCTACAGCGCGCCATTTCGGCAGCAAACAATAGCGGTAGGAGTGTGCGGTGAGTGCGCAGCAGTTGCGTGTGCTGTTCACTGCCGATCACCTCAAGTTCGGCGGCGCCGAGCGCCATCTGGTTGCGGTTGCCACCGGGTTGGCCGCGCTGGGGCATGAGGTTGCCGTGGCCTACCTCAAGCCCCACGACGAGTTGGCGGGCGAATTGAATCAGGGGGGGGTCACGCAGGTGGTGTGCTGCCATTCGCGCGGTGGGCTCGATTTGCAGGCGATCCGTCGGCTGGCTGCGTTGATCCGCGAATACCGCCCCCAGGTGCTTGTGGCGACTTCACAGTATTCCCTCATGCTCACGGTGCTGGCGCGGCTGTGGGCCCGTGCTCATGTGCCGCTGCCTTTCGTGAGCCACAGCATGGAGCATGTGCAGCGCAGCCGCGGCGACCGCCTGCGTTTCAGGATATTCCGCCACTTTTACGGCATGGCGGATCACGTCGTGTTTGTCAGCGATTTGCAGCGCAGTTTCTTTTACCGTTTGGGCATTCGTCCCCGGAGCGATGAGGTGATTCATAACGGCATCGACCTGGCGCACTTTTCCGCTGCTGCCGTGGCCGATGTGGCGCAAGCACTGCGCCGTCAGCTCGGCTTCCAGGACGACGATCTGGTGATCGGCGTGTGTGCCGGCTTTCGCGAGGAGAAGCGCCAGGTCGATTTGCTCGATGCGCTGCAGCGCTTGCGCGCCCGCGGGCTGCCGGCCAAGGCTCTGCTGGTGGGGGACGGCCTGATGCGCCCGCAGATCGAGGCGCGCCGCGATGCGCTGGGCCTGGCTGATGCGGTGGTGCTGGCCGGTTTTCAGCAGGACGTGCGGCCGTTCGTGGCGGCGTGCGACGTGATGGCGCTCACATCACACGCCGAAACTTTTCCGATCTCGACCCTGGAATACATGGCGCTCGGCAAACCGCTGGTTGCAAGTGATGTGGGCGGGATGAGAGAGCAGGTGGAGGATGGCCATAACGGCCTGCTCTATCCGGCCGGGGACATCGACGCCCTCGTTGGCCACTTGGCGAGCCTGGCTGACCCGGTGCGGCGTGCCGAGTTGGGTGCGGTGGCGCGTCAGGTCGTGGAAGCGCGCTTTTCTCAAGGGGTTATGGTGGAGCGCTTTCGCTCCACCTGTGCTGCGCTTGCCCAGGGAAACCGGCCATGATGGTGGCGTGCTGGCAAACCTCCCACTGGCTGCACTGCTGGCACATCTCGCTGTTTCAGGGGAAATTCTGCGAGAAACCCAAGCGAGTGAGTGATAAAACTATATTGCAGTGTGAGAAGCCAATAAAGCAACGCCTATTAGGGAAAGATCATGAGTAATCGAATAAGGGTTATCGATTTACTGCGCGGCACCGACATTACACAAATACTCCAGCAGTTTAATACAATTTCTCGGATAAATGCAGAGGATATCAGGCAATGCCAGCTGACATTGCGGGATGATTACTTTGAAGACCTAAAAAGCAATGTACAGATTTGGCGGAACCTAGCCAAGTTTGATGATCTGCCTATAATTGATAAGGTTTTCATACGAAAGCACAATCATTTGTTGATTAACAACAATTATATAGGTAAAAAATTCATAAAAAAAACGGGAGGCTCTACAGGGGAGCCATTCGTCTATATATCGAGCGCTCAAGCACAATCAGCGCTATGGGCTGGTATACTGCTTTCGTGGATGTCCGCTGGATATAGGCTTGGTGAGAAAGTGGCATTTTTGGCTGGCCCATCCTTAATTAAGAAAGGATGGAAGCAAAAAATTTACTACGGTATTTTTAACATAGAATTGCTGTCAGCATTTGATATGTCTCCCTCCAGGATGGAGTCCTATATTGATATTTTACAAAGAAAAGACATTAAGCTGCTCTACGGTTATGCCAGTGCCGTGCATCGACTCGCCGCACACATGCTCGAAAACAGGCGAAGTAGCTATAGTACAGGGCTAAGAGGAGTCGTCTGTACCGCTGAGATGATGACAGATGCAATGAGACTTGATATTGAACGCGCTTTCGGTGTGCCTTGTTTGAACCAATACGGCTGTAATGATGCAGGTATAACTGCCTTTGAATGCCAGCGAAAGAATGGTATGCATGTATTAAGTTTGCGGTCGTACTATGAAATACTTGAGGATGGTGCGCTTATATCAACTGATTTGCTCAATAGGGCATTGTTCATGCCCAGATACAATACTGGTGACGTTGTGCGCTCATCTGGGCGTGTGTGTGATTGCGGCCTTAATCTTCCCTTGATCGATGAAGTGCTTGGACGCCAGAACGATATTATCGTCGACCAAAGAGGAAATGCAGTCCATTCGGAATTTTTCACCCATTTGTTCCGGAGTATTGAGGGTATAAACAGTTTTCAGGTATTGTTTAACGAAAAATATTTGCTGATTAATGTTGGTACATCGGGTGTCGCTACTTTCATAAATATCCGACCTGTTCTGGATGCTGTAAAGCAAAGGCTCAGCTTCGAAAAATACTTTATAGTCTATAACCAGGCATTTAGTTATATGGATAACAATAAAAAGAAATTTGTCATGCGGGAAAATGAAATTGATTTCATCGAGTCTTATAATAATCTTATGAAGTTTTAAATTTAATTGCGAATATTTCCGGAGAGCCACCATTTTCGGCTGAATGTGAATCGAAGAAAATGAAGCTACTCCGTCTTGCCGAGAAGGGTTATGAAAGGCCACCAAACGACAACGCTTTCTGATCGAGATGGGTGTCGTGATTCCGTGGTCACGCCTGCAGTCGGTGGTGGGCGCCGCGCAGATCATGACGCTTTTCGCCCTTGCGAAACTGTTCCAGACATGGCATCGCTTTGGGCTGATGGGAAGTGTGCGCCTAGGAAGCGACGAATTGCACGAAATTGGACTGAATCAGGGCGGGTGGAACGGCAAATTGCTCATATGACGAGCAATGTACAGCTTTGTGCCTGTCTGCGTGATTTGGCAACTGATTCATGCTCATACAAAGTGCCCGAAAGGACGGGCAGTGCAGTGAACCCCCTAGGGGAGGGATCCCATGCCGATTGAAGATGTTCTGCATCCCTTTCTGAAGCACTACACCTCAGCGCCACAGTGGGTAAAAAGCTCGATCGGTGGGCTGTATTCGCTGCTTCCGGCGCGCGTGCGCTATGGCGCGAAATATGAAGAATTTCTGGCCGAGATCAAGCAGTGCGGGGACGAAACCTGGCTGCGCCGGCGCGCCGACGAGAAACTGCTGGATACCTTGCGCTGGGCGGCCGAAACCGTGCCGGCATATGAGCACTTTCGCGATGCGGTGAAACGCGATCGTTCTCCGGATGAATTGCTGGCCGAGTTCCCGCTTTTGCCGAAGGAGGACATCAAGGCTGATACCAGCCGTTATCTCGCGCGCGCGATGGGCGAGGAAACGCATCTGCTGACCTACACCGGCGGTTCGACTTCGGTGCCGATGAAGCTCTACCTGCAAAAATATGTCTCGCGCTCGAAGGACTTTGCCTACAACGGCACATTCGACGCCATCGCCGGCATCCGGCGCGGCGACATCATTCTTGCCCTGCGCGGGCGCACGGTGCCGGGTTCGGACAAGCCGGATGGCCCAATCTGGATGTTCGACCCGATCAAGGGCTATCTGCACCTGAGTTCGGACCATCTGGAGCCCGAGCATATGCCGCGCTACCTGGAAGCAGCACGGCAGTGGAAGCCGACATTTGTGCATGCCTTCCCCTCGGCGATCGTTCCGCTTGCCAAGTGGCTGGAGGCCAATCCGGCGCCCGACGTGACGGAGCGCATCCACTGCGTGCAACTGTTTTCCGAGAATGTGTACGACTACCAGGTCGAATTGATACGCAAGGTGTTTGGTTGTCCTGTCTTGCTCGACTACGGCCATTCGGAGCGCGCCGTGAAGGCGATTTCCATGCCGGATGAGCCCCGCTACTTCTTCTGGCCACTGTATGGCAAGGTCGAGCTGGTTGATTTTGATGGGCGACCGGTCACCGAGGCTGGGGTGCTGGGGGAAATCGTCGCCACCGGGTTCGACAACAAGGTGATGCCGCTGATTCGTTACCGGACCGGCGATCTGGCCATGTGGAGTGCGAAGCCGAACCTGATCCGGCCCGGATTCCCGGTGGTTGACCGTATCGAGGGGCGCTTGCAGGAGTTTCTGTTGTGCAAGGACCATCGCCTGGTGTCGATTTGCACGATCGGGGCGGCACACTTCGAGCAACTGGCGAGTGCGGACATGATGCAGTTCGAGCAGACCGCGCCCGGGCGTGCTGTGCTCAAGGTGCAGTCCGGTAGCGACCTGTCAGCCCAGGCGAAGGAGCAGCTGGCGGAGGGGATCCGCGCAAAAACACAGGGCGGTCTGGATGTGGAGATCGTGCGGGTGGATGACATCGCCCGCACGGTATCCGGCAAGCACAAATTGCTGGTGCAAAAGCTGGATATTTCCCAATACCTGGGTGCCGCCCACATTGAGTCTGAGGAAACGGTGTGAAACGTGTGGTGATGATCGGGCCATCTCCCGCAGCGCGCGGCGGAATGGCGACGGTCATTGGAACCTTGTTGCAGCATGGTTATGCGCAGGCGGGCGATTGCGAGTTCATCGCAACCCACGTGGATGGAAGCCTGGCCCTCAAGTTGCGTACTGCAGTCCAGGCGCTGGCGCATTTTTCGTGGCTGCTTGCCACGGGAAGGGTGGCTTTGTTACATGCCCACGTGGCTTCGGGTGTTAGTTTCTGGCGCAAATCGCTGTTTATCGGGCTTGCACATATCTTTGGACGTCCCGTGATCTTTCATCTGCACGGCGGTGAGTTTCGGGCGTTTGTCGATCAGCGCCTCCCGAACTGGCAAAGAGGGCTGGCGCTGGCGCTCATTCGACGCTCAGCCTGCGGATTCGCCCTGACCGGGGATGCCGCAGAGTGGCTGAAACGGCGGGTGGGCATGCCGCAGGTTGAAGTTTTCCCGAATCCGATTGCTGTCAGGCCGGCGCCACGGGAAGCGTCCCTGGATGTCTTATTCCTGGGGCGAATCGAAGAGAAAAAGGGCGTGTTCGACCTCATCCGGGGATTCGCATGGGTGCATAAACAGTTGCCTGCCGCGCGGCTGGTTCTCGCTGGTGAGGGGGCAGTAGGTGAAGCAGAGGCGCTGGCTACGGCGCTCAAGATTGGGGATGCCGTTATTTTTCCCGGCTGGGTGGGTGAGGAGGCGCGTGCGCACTGGCTTTCCAGGGCGGCTGTGTTCGTGCTGCCTTCGCACTATGAACAGATGCCGATGGCCGTGCTGGAGGCGATGGCTGCGGGAGTGCCGGTCGTCGCGACTCGCGTCGGTGCGGTGGAAGATATGCTAGAGAAAGGGCGCTGTGGTGTGGTTTTGGAGGTCGGTGATGTTACCGGCCTAGGAGCAGCAATATTAAAAATTCTGACAGACGAGCAGAACGCAAGCGCCCTAGCAGATAGGGCGTCAGACAGGGTCTGCTCAGTATATTCGGCCATGATGGTGATCGCGCGACTGAAACAACATTACAGGGAGTTGTCAGCATGAAAGGTTGGCTACGTGCGTTGCTATTTATTTGTAGTTTTGGATTTGGTGTTGCGGGCCTAGCTGATCAATCCAGCAGGCGATCTGATGCGGAATTATTCTCTGTGGCTGTTAGTGCGGTGAAGAATGCGCCAAAAATAGGGCACCCACGACTTTTGAAGGGGCAGCAAGATTTTGCTGGAATTATTGCGGCAATTTCCTCGGAGCGCGCCTTGGGCTTCAAAGCCATGGCTGACTATTTGCGGCGTAACCCAATAAACAATGTCAATTTACGCGTATCTGGGAGTGCTGGTCAAACAATGGGGCTGGAGGATCTAACAAACTGGTTCAAAGAAGAACGTATGTTGGAAGGGATGGCAGAAGCTGGGTTTGCTTGGTATGCAACAAAGGACAGTTGGTATGTCGACGAACTTCGGGCACGTCTGAAATACTTTGGGGCCCGTGTTCTTGATAATCAGTGCCAAGGTGATTTAATACAGTCAAGGGCATATGCTTGGTACTTTGCGCTTGCGTACGATTTTGCATTCCAGGTGTTGGAGCCTCATGAAATTAGCCTGGTGCATGATGTGATCAGAGCCTGTGCAAAAAAATCTTTGATTGCCACATCGGGGAAAATAACAAAAAATCCACGGGATGGGGTCACATATCATGCATTAGGTAAGTTTGTGGGCTCACTATTGATAATGCTTGATGATATGCCTGAAGCACGTGAATGGCTGTTTCCAGCATTGCAGGCTTATCTTGTTAACTTGAGCCCTTGGGGTGGTGAGGACGGGGGGTACGCCAATGGTACTAGTTATGCATTATGGGATGTTGGAGAGTCTTTGTTGGTCTGGGATTTGATTGATCGAGTTGTTGGTGTGCCAGTTTATGCCAAACCTTGGGTTGCTGAACTGCCAAAATTCATTACCTATACTTTGCCACCTGGTGCGCCTGCTGGGTTGTTTGGTGATGGTGCTGAGGTGAATAGAAAAGAAGAGTGGGCGCGGATAGGCAAGTCCATTATGAATCGCGTCGAATATCCTATTGCGCGTTGGTATCTTAAACAGTTATCTGGAGAGGATTTTGCAAGATTGCATATCTTACTCAGCCCCCGTGAATTTTCAGGTAGTGCTGAATGGCCAGTCAATGTGAATAATTCAGCCACATTTGAATCCGTGGGCTGGGCTGCCATGCATAGTGACTTGACTGATCGGAACCGCGTGTCCGTATATTTCAAAAGTAGCCCATATGGATCGCTTAATCACTCCCACGCGGATCAGAATAGCTTTGTCATTTATGCCCATGACAAGGTGATCGCCATGGACAGTGGTATCTACGACTATTACAACTCGCCCCATTGGCGCCAGTGGTACAAGCAAACGCGTGCTCACAATGCGATTACTTACGATGGCGGCAAAGGGCAGTTCCTCGGAGGCCAGGGGCTCGGAAGCAAACACCATAACGGGAAAATTACAGAGTCTATTAGCACACCCGAGTATGACCTTGTGCAAGGCGATGCGACCATGGCCTATGCGGGGGATATTAAATCAGCAAAGCGCTGGGTGGCTTTCATCCGCCCAAAGACCATTGTCGTCATCGACAAGCTACGAGCAGGCAAAGAAAAATCGTGGGAGTGGAATTTACATACGACAGCGCCGGCCACGGAGAAGAATGAGCTGCTTGATTTTTCGATCCAGGGAACGCGCACTTGTGTGCACGTTAAATCCCCATCGGACATTACTTACAGTGTTAGTGAGGGTTACCAGCCTCCTCCGAACAGCCGTAACATAGCCAGTGAACACTATTGGCATCGGTTTGTCTACAACCAACCCAATGTTGAGGGAGTTTTTGTTTCGGTCATCGAAATCGATTGTGATCGCGACGATCCAGACGTGCGGTGGAATGGGAAGGATTGGAGTGTCTCAGTCGGTGGAACCCAGATATCACTAACTGATTCAGGCGTCTTCATACACTGATTTTCCAGAATAGCTTAATGGTATGAATAATCTCTTGATTTACCTCGTTGCCGGCGCCCGCCCAAACTTCATGAAGATCGCGCCGATTGTCCGCGCTATCCAGGCACACGGTGGTTTTGCCTACAAGATCATCCACACCGGCCAGCACTATGACCGGGAAATGAATGATGTGTTTTTCGAGGAGCTGGGCATACCCGCGCCGGATGTGTTCATGGCGGCGGGGGGGGGCAGTCATGCCCAGCAGACTGGGAAGATCATGGTGGCCTTCGAGGAGTACTGCCAAGCGCAGCGGCCCGATGCGGTGCTGGTAGTGGGGGATGTGAATTCGACCCTGGCCTGTTCGATTGTGGCAAAGAAGCTCTGTATTCCCGTGGCGCATGTGGAGGCGGGCTTGCGCAGTGGGGACATGGCGATGCCTGAAGAAATCAACCGCCTTGTCACCGACAGCATTTCCGACTGGTTTTTCGTGACCGAGCCCAGCGGCGTGGAGCATTTGCGCAGGGAGGGGAGGGCGGATTCTGCGATCCATTACGTCGGCCACGTCATGGTGGATAACCTTTTGTACCAGGCTGACAAACTCGCTCATGTCGATACCTCGGGGTTCGAGACCGCCGGGTTCAAGGCGGCTCGCAAGGGTACGGGGTACGGCGTGATTACCTTGCACAGGCCGAGCAACGTGGACAATGCCGAGACGATGTCGGGCATTGCGGGGGCCTTGAGGGAGATTGCCCAGGAATTGCCGTTGATCTTTCCGGTGCACCCCCGTACGCGCAAGAACCTTGAGACGTTTGGTATCGACCTGGGGCCGAATATCACGCTGGTTGGCCCGCAGGCCTACATGCCGTTTCTGAATCTCTGGAAAGACGCGAAAGTCGTGTTGACTGACAGCGGTGGGCTGCAAGAGGAAACCACGGCGCTTGGGGTGCCCTGCATCACCATTCGCGAAAACACCGAGCGGCCGGTTACGGTGGATGAAGGGACGAACGTGCTGGCTGGCACCGATCCGGTTCGCATCGTGGCCGAGGCTCGCAGGGTTCTGCGCGGCGAGGGGAAGCAGGGGAGAAGGCCGCACTTGTGGGATGGCAGGGCGGCGGAACGCATTGTCGATGTGCTGGCGAGGGAGTTGTCGTGACACAACGGATTGAAATGATGGGTTGTCAGATCGACAACCTGTCCATGGAAGAAACGCTGCAAACCATCGAGGGCTTCATCAAGACCGGTCAGCCGCACCAGCACGTAGTGGTGAATGTGGACAAGCTGGTGAAGGCGAGCCGCGACCCGGAATTGCGCCGCATCATCAACGAGTGCGCGTTGATCAACGTGGACGGCATGCCGGTGGTGTGGGCTTCCCGCCTGTTGGGCAAGGGTTTGAAGGAGCGGGTGGCGGGCGTGGATTTGTTCGAGGCCCTGATGCGGCGTTCCGCCGAGCGGGGCTGGCGGGTGTTCTTGCTTGGGGCGCGGGAAGAGGTGGTTTCCGGGGTCAAGCGGCTCTACGAGATGAAATATCCCGGACTTACCGTGGCGGGCTATCGCAACGGCTACTGGAAGCCGGAGGAAGAAGCGGGGGTGGTGGAGCAGGTCAAGCAGGCGCGGGCCGATCTGCTGTTCGTGGCGATCAGTTCGCCCAAGAAGGAGCATTTCCTGGGCAGGTATCAGGCGGAGATGAAGATTCCGTTTGCCATGGGGGTGGGCGGCACGTTCGACGTGGCGGTGGGCAAGGTCAAGCGGGCGCCAGTGTGGATGCAGAAGGTCGGGCTGGAGTGGTTTTACCGGTTCTTGCAAGAACCGACACGCATGTTCAAGCGCTACTTCGTGGATGACATGGCGTTTTTCTGGTTGCTGGCCAAGGAGATGATGCGGCGCTGATTGCCACGGCGATTCGTTGCGGGGGCGTGTTTCCGATGGGGCATCACGTATGGGTTGTGGGGTGCGGCTTGGCTGGCCTGACGGCTCCCTGGATTGCTTCGCGTTGCTCGCAATGACGGGGGTTGGGGGGGGGTGACGGGGTTGTGGCGGTGTGGTGCCGGCGGTGGCGAGGCGCGGTGACGGGGGGTGTGGTCGTCATTGCTAGGAGTAGCGGAGCCGACCCCCTGAATTGTCATTGCGAGGAGGCGGAGCCGACGTGGCAATCCAGAGGTTTACCGCTGTGCCTGGCCAGGCCGCCCA
>WBZL01003197.1_pt2 | contig 14287 bp, 15 predicted proteins | sample 5204291 | NCBI WGS metagenome assembly WBZL01 (sample SAMN12344345, study PRJNA552823) | activated sludge metagenome | biome: Activated sludge suspended growth; feature: Nitrification reactor; material: Wastewater; isolation source: activated sludge from nitrification reactor of wastewater...
GACCATCGTCACGGGCGAGTTTCACGACGTGGTAAACATCGGCTGACTCTGTGCCCCTGGGGGAATCGGTGGCCTCGAGGGCGATCGAGCGCGAACTCGATGCACTCGAGCACGGTGCCGTGCCGCAGGGCATGGAGACTCCCGTCGTCGAGCACCCGCACGGGCACCAGCACTGACCCGGACGAACCACACGCATGGAACTGCACCCCGCACTGAGGTCGGCGATCGATGCCGGCGTCCACGGCCATCTCGTCACGCTCAACCGTGACGGGTCGGCCCAGGTCACGGTGATCTGGGTCGGCCGCGACGGCGACGAGTTGTTGGTCGCCCACCTCGGTGCGGGGCAGAAGATGCGCAACATCGAACGTGACCCGCGGGTCACCGTGTCCTTCGAGATGGAGGGCACGAGTGGCCCCGGTTTGCGCAATTACGCTGTGTTGCACGGGCGCGCCAGGCTCACCGAGGGGGGAGCGCCGGAGTTGCTCCAGGCGCTCGCACCCCGGTTCCTGGGTGAAGGGGTCAAATTCCCGCCGATGGACGATCCGCCCCCAGGGCGCATCGTCCACATCACGGTCGATCGGGTGACGGGGAACGGCCCGTGGGTGTCCTAGACGGTGCTACACCGGCTGGGCCGCGTCGGCCAGCCAGTGGGTGAACTCCGGTTGCGCGGCGAGGCGCTCGCAGTTGCCGAGGCGGTCGTCGGCATAGGTGACGAAGTCGGTGTCGAGGGTGCTGATCGCCTGTTGCACCACTGCCCACATGCCCTCGCGGAACTCGCTCATCATCTTCATCAGCTGGAGGCGCGCCCATCGTGAGGTGGTGACTTCGCCGAAGTAGAGGCTCAGCAGCCGTTCCTCTGCCGCCGTGTCGAGCCCACAGTTCACGCTGAGGTTGGCCAGGTCGAAGAACACCTCGTTCATCCCTGCGTACTCGTAGTCGAGCAGCCAGGCCCGCTCGGACCCCTCCTCGAAGAGCACATTGCCGGGCAGCAGGTCGTTGTGGCAGGGCACGAGCGGTGTCGGCGCGGCGGCGAAGGCCGACTCGATGGCGGCGCTCCGGTCGTGGAGGCGCTCGTACGCGTCGGGTACGGTGGCCCCGTGGATCGTGGCGTCGCGGGCGTGCCACTCGACGACGCGGTGGATCGGGAAGCCGCCGGCGAGCGGGCCGCTGCGGTGGAACACGCGCAACAGCCCCACGACATCCGCGAGGCGGGCGATGAACGGCGCGCCATCGAGATGGTGGCCGGGCACGAGCCGCGTGATGAGCGTGCCCACCCCCGGCAGCTCGCCGAGCACCTGGGGTCCGATCCCCAGCTCGGCAGCGCGAACGGCCGCCTCGGCCTCGTTGGCCCGGTCGATGCCGAGCAGCTCGGTTCGCTCACCCGGAATCCGCACCACCCACCGCTCGCCCTCGGGAGCGCCGGCCACGGTGGCGACGAAGTTCGTGTTGGTGATCCCCCCGTGCAGCGGCGTCGTCGTAACCTCGGCGCCCTTCCACTGCGGCACCTGCCGCACCAGCTCCTCCACACTCCCCATGCGCCCTAGGTGTAGCACGGTCGAGGGGGACTCTCCGACGGGGGCCGGACGGCCCATTCATCTCGGTTCATCTCTTTCCGACAACGGAAGTCGGTCGCGCCAGTGGAGGCAACGCCAGCGCGTCGAGCGACTCATGCTGTTGCTGATCACGACGTAGACGCCCCGGCGAACCCTGCGCACCTTTCCGATGCGCGCCTGGTGGGCGAGCAGGTCGGCGATCACACGATGCGGCTCCTTCTTGAGGTGCGGGAGCGTGGTGACGCCCTGCCGGTGGAGTTCCGCGACGACCTCCTGTGGCGTCATCGGAGCATGAGCTGCGAGAAGGATGCCCAGCACCGCCCGACGGAGGGTGATGCCGGCGATCGCGACGTGTTCCATACCGCTACTGGGTACAGCGAGTCCGCTCGACCGGAAGCCCCACTCCAGGTTGTCGTAAAGAGGTGAACTGTGGCCGAAGGTCAGCTGGAGGTCGGCCCGGCTCCGTCACGGCGCCCTGGCACCGCACCATTTGTGATGCCCTTCACGTGGCGTAGTAGCGTCCTGCCCGATGTCTGACTTCCTGCGCGACTACCTCAACGTGGTGTGGTTCGCGGCCACGGCGCTCGTGCTGGCCGGCCTGCTGCTCGGGCTTTCGGCACTCCTACGGCCGTACAAGCCCAACTCGGAGAAGCTGATCGCCTACGAGAGCGGTGTGAACCCGGTGGGCGACGGCTGGTCGCACAGCCAGGTTCGGTACTACATCTTCGCCTTGCTCTTCGTGGTGTTCGACGTGGAAGCGGTGTTCATCTTCCCGTGGGCCACTCGCCTCGAGACCTATGCCGGTTTCGGCCTGGTCGAGATGGGTATTTTCGTGTTCGTCCTGCTCCTTGGCCTCGTGTACGCGTGGCGCAAGGGCGTTCTGCGCTGGGTGTAACCACATGGGTCTCGTCGACAAAGGGCGCTTGCCCAAACCGCTCACGTCCCTGTTCAACATGGGCCGTTCCTACAGCCTGTGGGTGTACCAGTGGGGTCTCGCCTGCTGCGCCATCGAGATGGGCGCCGCCTTCGCGTCGCCGCGCTACGACGTGATGCGCCTCGGCGTCATCCCCCTCCCGGCCAGCCCCCGCCAGGCCGACCTCGTGGTCGTGTCCGGCACCGTCACCGACAAGATGGCGCCCAGCATCAAGCGGCTCTACGAGCAGATGCCCGAGCCGAAGTACGTGATCAGCATGGGTTCGTGCGCCAACTGCGGCGGTCCGTACTGGGACAGCTACTCGGTCACCAAGGGTGTCGACCAGATCATCCCGGTCGACATCTATGTGCCCGGCTGCCCGCCGCGGCCCGAAGCCCTCCTGGAGGGTGTGGTGCTGCTGCAGCAGCGCATCAAGAACGAAGACATGGGTGCCCGCTGGCGCGGCGAGGGCTACAAGCCCATCGTGCGCGAACCGATCGTGGTGGGTGGTGGCGAAATTGAGTGACGACACCCTCTCGCTTCCCGGCGATGCCCTGCGCGAAGGCGTGGTGGCTGCCCTGCGCGACGCCCTCGGCGCCGACCTGCTCGACAGCGTCATCAAGCCCAACGACGACGTGTGGGTGCGAGTCAGCACCTCGGCCTGGCAGCAGGCCGGCCGCGTGCTGCGCGACACCGTCGGCTGCGACTACTTCTGCTTCCTCTCCGGCCTCGACTGGCTGCCCAGCCCGTACGGCAAGGGTGAGGACGACCCCACCGCGCTGGCCCCCGAGCGCGACACCGAGATCAAGCAGGGCTACACCGGCGGCGACACCCGCCTGCAGGTGTTCGCCCGGGTCACCAACCTCGCCAAGCACTTCGGTGTCACGATCAAGGCCGACGTGCCCGACGCCGCCCCGGCGATCGACAGCTGGGTGTCGGTGTACGCCGGCGCCAACTGGCACGAGCGCGAGTGTCACGAGATGTTCGGCATCGGTTTCCACGGCCACCCCGACCTGCGCAACATGTACCTGCCCACCGGGTTCGAGGGGCACCCGCTGCGCAAGGACTTCCCCCTGCTGGCGCGCATGATCAAGCCGTGGCCGGGAATCGCCGACGTGGAACCCCTCCCCGGCGACGATTCCGACGAGAGTGGTGAATGACATGACCGACCTCGCTGATCGTCAGAAGCTCAGCTACATCGCCGCCCAGGCCGCCGATGCGCGCCTCAACGTCGAGCTCGAGACCGAGGGCATGACCCTCAACATCGGCCCGCAGCACCCGGCCACCCACGGCACCCTGCGCATCATCGTCCGCCTCGACGGCGAGCAGGTGGTGTGGGCCGAGCCCAGCGCCGGCTACATGCACCGCGGCTACGAGAAGCTCACCGAGGTGCGCACGTTCCCGCAGGTCACCGCGCTGGTGAACCGCATCGACTGGCTGGGCAGCTTCGCCAACGAGGTGCCGTTCATCCTCGCCGCCGAGAAGCTGATGGACATCGAGGCCCCGGCCCGTGCCCAGCACATCCGTACGATCCTGTTCGAACTCAGCCGCATCGCCAACGTGTCGCTGTTCCTCGGCGACCTCGGCGTCCAGCTCGGCGCGGTCACGCCGGTGTTCTTCGCCTTCCGCGACCGCGAGCACGTGCTCAACCTCATCGAATCGGTCACCGGTGGTCGCTTCCACCCCAACTTCGACCGCATCGGCGGCCTGAAGGACGATCTGCCCGCCGGCTTCATCACCGAGTGCAAGCAGGTGATGAAGAAGCTGCGCAACTTCTGCGACGAGATGGAAGACCTGCTGTTCGGCAACGAGATCTTCCAGAGCCGTCTGCGCGGCATCGGTGTGATCCCGGCCGAGGTGGCCAAGCAGTACGGCCTGTCCGGAGCGAACCTGCGTGCCAGCGGTGTCGATTGGGATCTCCGCCGCGACCAAGCCCTGCCGCTCGCCTACGACAAGGTCGACTGGAAGGTGTGGACCCATCCCGACGGCGACAGCTTCGCCCGTTGCTGGATCCGTCTGCAGGAAACCCGCGAAGCCACCAAGATCGTCGACCAGCTGCTCGACACGCTGCCCGCCGGCCCGGTGATGGCCAAGGTGCCGCGCATCATCAAGGTGCCCGAGGGCGAGGCCTGGGTCAGCACGGAGAATCCGCTCGGCGAGATGGGCTACTACGTGGTCAGCAAGGGCGATCTCGGCCCGTTCCGCGTGAAGATCCGCTCGGCCAGCTTCAACAATGTCTCCATCGTGCCGTGGGTGCTGAGGGGCGTGTACGTGCCCGACGTGATCTCGATCCTGGCCTCGCTGTACTTCATCCTGGGAGACATCGACCGATGAGCCTCGCAGTTTCCATCCCGTACTGGGGCCAGTCGGTCCTGCGCATCCTCGGTGGCGCGGCCGCCGTGCTGCTGCCTGCCGGTTCGATCGTCTACCTGTTCCTTTTCAAGATGATGAGCTTCATGCAGAGCCGTCTCGGCCCGATGGAGGCCGGGCCCTACGGCTCGATGCAGCTCTTCGCCGAGGTCGGCAAGTGGATGCAGAAGGAAGACATCTCGCCGGCCAAGGCCGACAAGCGTGTCTTCCGGGCGGCCCCGCTGATCGTGCTCGTCAGCACGTTCCTGCTCGTGGCCGTCGTGCCCTTCGGCCCTGATGCGTACTTCACCCAGTTCGACGCCGGTGTGTTCTACATGCTCGCGGTCAGCAGCATCAGCACGCTCGGCATCCTCATGGCCGGCTGGAGCAGCGCCAACAAGTACTCGCTGCTCGGTGGTCTGCGTGCCGCCGGCCAGCTCATCGCCTACGAACTGCCGATGGTGCTGTCCGTGCTCGGCGTGGTCATCCAGGCCGGTTCGATGAACCTGCAGACGATCGTGCTGAAGCAGAACAGCGACTCGATCTTCGGGTGGGACGGCCTCGGCTTCCCGTACCTGCTCACCCAGTTCGTCGGCTTCCTGGTGTTCATGATCTCGGTGCAGGCCGAGCTGACCCAGACCCCGTTCGACATGCCGATCGCCGAATCCGAGCTGGTGTCGGGTTACATGACCGAGTACTCCGGCTTCCGCTTCCTGATCTTCTTCATCGCCGAGTTCGCCACGGCCGGTGTGTTCGCCCTCATCGCCAGCGTGCTGTTCCTCGGCGGCTGGGGCGTGCCCTTCGCCTGGTTCGACTGGACCACCGTCGATTCGATCGACGACTGGATGAACATCGCCGGCCCGCTGGTGATGTTCACCAAGATGATGGTGCTCGCGGGCATCATCATGTGGGTGCGGTTCAGCTACCCACGCTTCCGTGAGGATCAGCTGCAACGGTTCGCGTGGAAGGTGCTCATCCCGGTGTCGCTGCTGAACATCATGGTCACGGCTGTTTGCAAGGTGGTGTGGTGATGCCCCCCAAGCCGCAAGTCCCCGGCCTGCTGAAGGGTCTCGGTGTCACGGCCCGCACCCTGGCCGAGACGCTCAAGCCCAAGAAGCTCGGCGGTGGCGCTGCCACGGTGCAGTACCCGCACGAGAAAGAAGCGCCGCCGCTGCGTGCCCGCGGTGTCATCGCCCTGCGCGAGGACAACTGCACGGCGTGCATGCTCTGCGCGCGTAGCTGCCCCGACTGGTGCATCTACATCGAGGGCCACAAGGAACTCGCCCCGCCGCGCCGCGCCGGCGGGGCCCCGCGCAAGGTGAACAAGCTCGACCGATTCGACATCGACTACGCCCTGTGCATGTACTGCGGCATCTGTGTCGAGGTGTGCCCGTTCGATGCGCTCTTCTGGAGCCCCGAGTACGAGTACAGCGAGCCCAAGATCGCCGACCTGCTGCACGACAAGACCAAGCTCGGCGAGTGGATGGAAACCGTGCCCGAGGCGCCCGCGCTCGAGGCTGGCGCCGAGAAGAAGAAGGGGAAGTGATGGTGCTCGCTTCCGACATCGAGCCAAGCATTGAGGTGGCCCAGAACATCGGGTTCGGCATCATCGCCGCCGTGATGGTGGTGGCCGCCCTGCGCGTGGTCACCAGCAAGAACGTTGTCCACGCCGCTCTCTCGCTCGTGGCAGTGATGGCCGGTGCTGCTGCGCAGTACCTGCTGCTCGCCGCCGAGTTCGTGGCCGTCACCCAGGTGCTGGTGTACATCGGCGCCGTGATGGTGCTGTTCCTGTTCGGTGTGATGCTCACCCGCGCCAAGCTGGGCAAGGACACCGACCTCGACACCGCCAAGGCCTGGAGGTACGGCGCTCCGGTGGCCCTGCTGCTGCTGGGCGTGATGGGCTATGTGCTCATCGACGGCTTCGACACCGAGAAGATCGGGGCCAGCGGCGACCAGATGGTGACCGGCCGCACCTCCAACATCAGCGACCAGATCTTCTCCTCCTACGCACTGCCGTTCTGGGCGCTCTCGTTCGTACTGCTCGCCGCCGTCATCGGCGCCATCGTCCTGGCCCGAAAGGATTAGAGCGCGATGCTGATCAACAACTTCCTCCTCCTCGGCGCGGTGCTGTTCTGCATCGGCGTGTACGGCGTGATCGTGCGCAAGAACGCCGTACTCGTGCTGATGAGCATCGAGCTGATCCTCAACTCGGTGAACCTCAACCTGCTCGCGTTCGACCGTCTGCACGGTGGCAACGACGGCAATGTGTTCGCGCTGTACATCATCGCCGTTGCCGCTGCCGAGGTCGGCGTGGGCCTGGCGATGGTGATGCTGATCTTCCGCAACCGCAAGACGATTGCGCTCGACGACCTGTCGGAAATGAAGGGCTGACGAATGCTGTTCGCATCCGAAACCGAACCCGCATCGGGCGAGCACGTCGTCCAGGCCGCAGGCTGGTTCCTCGAACATGCCTGGCTGATTCCGCTGATCCCGGCGATCGCGTTCTTCCTCATCATCTTCTTCGGCAAGAAGATGCCCCGTGGCGGCAGCGAGATCGGCATCGCCTCGATGCTCGGTGCGCTGGTGATCGCCGCCGGAACCGCCTACCAGTGGATCCAGTACACCGACTCCACCGAGCACGCCGAAGCTGCGATCCACAAGGTGCGGTGGTTCTCCATCGGCGACTTCGAGGTGGGCATCGGCTCGCACATCGACGGTCTGGCGATGATGCTGCTCATCCTCGTGGCGTTCATCTCCACCCTGGTGCAGATCTACTCCACCGAGTACGTGCGCGGCGATCGCCGCTACACCCACTTCTTCGCCAGCCTCACCCTGTTCTCCGCGGGCATGCTCACGATGGTGCTGGCCCCCAACATGGTGCAGTTGATCCTCGGCTGGGAGATCATGGGCCTCTGCTCGTTCCTCCTCATCGGCCACTGGTGGGAGGAGCGGGCCAACAGCGAGGCCGCGCTGAAGGCGTTCTGGACGGTGCGTGTCGGCGACATGGGCCTGCTCGTGGGCACCGGTGTGCTGCTGGCCCTGTTCGGCAACCTCGACATCGCCCACATCAACGAGAAGGCCGTGGAGGTCGGTGGCGAGCACAAGAGCCTGCTCATGTTCGCCGCCATCGCCCTGTTCGTCGCGTGCATCGGCAAGAGCGGCCAGTTCCCACTGCACACCTGGTTGCCCGATGCCATGGCCGGCCCCACGCCGGTGTCGTCGCTGCTGCACTCCAGCACGATGGTGGTGGCAGGCGTGTTCCTCGTAGCCCGCCTGTACCCGGTGTTCCACACCGGGCTCGACATCAACGTGGCCGGCCACCACTACAACTTCATCGCGATCATCGGTGGCATCACCGTGCTCATCGCCGCAGCCCTGGCGTTCGTGCAGAACGACATCAAGAAGGTGCTGGCCTACTCCACCGTCAGCCAGCTCGGCTACATGATGATGGGCCTCGGCGTGGGTGCCTGGATCCCGGCCGTGTTCCACATCTTCACCCACGCCTTCTTCAAGTGCTGCTTGTTCCTGTGCGCCGGCTCGGTGGCCCACACCGGCAGCCACCACAGCTTCGACATGAAGAAGGACATGGGCGGCCTGCGCAAGAAGATGCCGATCACGTTCGTCACCTGGATGGTCAGCACGCTCGCGCTGTGCGGTGTGCCGTTCGTCAGCGGCTTCTTCTCCAAGGACGAGATCATCGACTCGGCCAAGGCCAACGACTACAAGGTGTTCTTCATCGTCGGTCTCATCGGTGCCTTCATGACCACCGCCTACATGACCCGGGCCACTTACCTCACCTTCTTCGGCACCCCCCGCGGTGGCGCCGCCCACTTCATGGGCCACCACGAGGACCACAGCCACGAGCCCGCCCACGACGAGGGCCATGCGGAGGCGGCCGACGACCACGGCACCGGCCACGGTCACGACGATCACCACGCCCCGATCACCCACGGCAAGCCGCTTCCTTTTGCGCCGGACGACAGTCCGTGGCAGATCACCGTGCCGCTCCTGATCCTCGGCCTGCTGGCGCTCGTGTCGGGCTACCTCAACGCGGCGCCGCTCAAGTGGCACAGCTTCGAGCACTGGCTGCACAGCAGCATGGGCCTGCCCTTCGGTGAGGAAGCCGGCACGATCCCCGAACCCCCGGTGTTCGAGTGGATCAACGCGGTGCCCAGCATCGTGCTCGTCCTCGCCGGCTTCGCCGTCAGCCTGCTCATCTGCAAGGCAGTGTTCGGCCCCGGCAACTCGCCGCTGAAGGGCCTCACCCAGCGCAACAAGGTGCTCGGCGCGGGCCACAGGTTCCTGGTCAACAAGTACTACCTCGACGCCCTCTACGAGAAGGTCATCGTTCGGGGTATCGCCCACCCGATCAGCGCCGCGGCGTACTGGACCAACCAGCACCTCCTCGACGGCATCGTCAACGGTGTCGGCAAGGGTGGCAAGAAGACCGGTGATCTGGTCTACAAGTACATCGACCAGGCGTTGGTCGACGGAGTGGTGAACGGCAGCGGCACCACCGCCACCCATGCGGGTGGCGCGCTGCAGCCGGTGCAATCAGGCAAGGTCAACCTGTACGGAGCGTTGCTGTTCGGTGCCGCAGCAGTCGGTGCGCTCGTACTCGTACTCGTCAACAGCTAGTCAGCTCGTCAAAGGGACATGCGATGATCAAAGAACAACAGTGGCTGCTCAGCCTCGGCACCTTCCTGCCGCTGGCAGGTGTGCTGGTGATGCTGTTCGTCCCCAAGAAGGACGAGGCGACAGCGAAGGGCATCGGCCTGCTCACCGCGGCCGCCACCCTCGTCGTCGGCATCATCACGATGGTGCAGTTCGACTACGGCCAGGCCGAGAAGCTGCAGTTCGCCGTCAGCGACAAGATGTGGATCGAGCCGATCAAGGCCACGTACACCATCGGCCTCGATGGCATCAGCCTGCCGCTCTACATCCTGTCGATGGTGATCACCCTGCTGGTGATGATCTACTCGTGGGACCACATCCCCTCGCCGGGTAACGCGAAGGCGTTCTTCATGCTGATGCTCGTGCTGCAGACGGGCATGGCAGGCACGTTCATCGCCCAGGACCTCATCCTGTTCTTCGTGTTCTTCGAACTCGTGCTGCTGCCGATGTACTTCATGATCGGCGTGTGGGGCGGCGAGAACCGCCAGTACGCGTCGCTGAAGTTCTTCCTCTACACGATGTTCGGTTCGGCGCTCATGCTCGTGGCCTTCATCGCGATGTTCATCATCGTCTCGCGCGACCACGCGGATGCCACCTTCAGCTTCCAGTCGCTGCAGCAGTACGCGCCGGAGATCTCGCGCAACACTGCGATCTGGATCTTCGGCGGCATGTTCGTGGGGTTCGCCGTCAAGGTGCCGATGTTCCCGTTCCACACCTGGTTGCCCGACGCCCACACCCAGGCGCCCACCCAGGGCTCGGTGATCCTGGCCGCGATCCTGCTGAAGTTGGGTACCTACGGCTTCGTGCGCATCGCCATCCCGTTCCTGCCCCAGGCAGCCAAGACGTGGGCGCCGATCATCGCCGTGCTCGCCGTCGTCGGCATCGTCTACGGTGCGCTCGGCTGCCTCGCGCAGACCGACATGAAGCGCCTCATCGCGTTCTCCTCGGTGGCCCACATGGGCTTCGTGATGCTCGGCATCAGCACGCTCACGCCGCTGGGCATCAACGCGGCGATGTTCGGCATGGTGGCGCACGGCCTCATCACCGGCATGCTCTTCTTCCTCGCCGGTTCCGTGAAGGAGCGCTACCACACGCTGGAGATCAAGCGCCTCAGCGGCATGCTGAAGCAGATGCCGCGCCTCGGCTGGATCCTCGGCTTCTGCGCCATGGCCTCCCTCGGCCTCCCCGGCCTTGCCGGCTTCTGGGGCGAGTTCCCGGCGATCCTCGCCTCGTGGAACCCGGCCGAGATCCTGTCGGGTTCGGCATACGGCGATCACGAGTTGCTCTACCGGGTGCTCACGATCATCGCCGCCTTCGGCACCGTGCTCGCCGCCGCCTACCTGCTGTGGCTCTACCAGCGCACGGCGTTCGGTGAGCCCTCCGCCGAGTTCTCCGGTCACGGCGACCACGGCCATGGCGACCACGGCCACGGCGACGACCATGGCCACAGCGACATCCACGACGTCACCGTGTTCGAGTGGGTGTCGTGGACGCCGCTGCTCATCGCCATCGTGGTGTTCGGTGTCGTGCCGGCACTGATGTTCGACGTGATGGACCCGGCCGTCCAGCAACTCACCTCGGTCTTCGGGAAGTGATGACGTGATCGCCTTCAGCGCACCCATCGTCGACTACCACGCGCTCGCACCCGAGTTGGTGCTCGCCGCCGGCATCTGCGTGGTGCTGCTCGTCGACCTGTTCGTGCCCGACCACCGCAAGTGGCTCAACGGCACGATCAGCGGGTTCGTTCTGCTGGGCGCGTTGCTGCCGGTGGTGACGCTGGCGGTGTGGGGCGGCGACGTACGCGACGCGCTCTCGGGCGAGACCGTCAGCGGCCGCTACGTGATCGACAACTTCGCACTCGTGTTGAAGGCGCTGTTCCTCCTCGCCGGCTATGTCGTGGTTCTGCTCAGCACCAACGAGGTGGAAGAGGGCGGATACCACCAGGGCGAGTACTACGTGCTGTTGCTCTCCAGCGTGCTGGGCATGGTGATGATGGCCAGCTCGCGCGACCTCGTCAGCGTGTTCGTGGCCCTCGAGTTCCTCTCCATCCCTGCCTACATGCTCGCCGCGTGGAAGAAGCGGGACCGCAAGAGCAACGAGGCCGGCGTGAAGTACTACCTGCTCGGCGTGTTCGCCAGCGCGGTGATGCTCTACGGCATGAGCCTGCTCTACGGCATCGCCGGCAGCACCAAGCTCACCGACATCGGCCAGGAGGTCACGCTCTCGGGCGAGCGGGTGGGCGTGCAGGTGCTCGGCGTGGTGTTCGTGATCGTCGGCTTCGCGTTCAAGGTGAGCGCGGTGCCGTTCCACACCTGGGCGCCCGACACCTACGAGGGTGCCCCCACCCCGATCACCGCGTTCCTCAGCGTCGCCTCCAAGGCGGCCGGCTTCGTGGGCCTGGTGTTGATGGTGTTCCTCGCCTTCCCCCAGGCGCTTGACGTGTACCGCCCGTTCATGTGGGTGATGGCTGCGCTCACGATGACTGTGGGCAACCTCGTCGCGCTGAAGCAGAAGAACCTCGTGCGCATGCTCGCCTACTCCAGTGTCAGCCAGGGCGGGTTCATCCTCATGGCGCTGGCCATGGCGTTCACGAACGGAGCGGAGGGCCCAGCTCTGCGGGCCGTCGTGGTGTACCTCGTGATCTACGCGGCCACCAACCTCGGTGCCTTCGCGGTGATCATCGCCGTCGCTCGTCGCACCCGGAGTGCAGAGATCGCCAGCTATGGCGGCCTGTTCACCTACGCCCCCGGCCTCACGGTGATGATGACGATCTTCCTCGCCTCCCTCGCCGGTATCCCGCCGCTCGGTGGCTGGTATGCGAAGTTCGGCGCGTTCAAGGCCGTCGTCGATGCCGGCGGCGGCTGGGGCTACACGATCGCGATCATCGGCGCGGCCAACGCAGTGGTGGCCACGGCCTACTACATCCAGGTGATGCGCGAGATGTGGATGAAGCCGGTGCCCGAGGGTCAGGACGTGGCCGCCGTCAAGGTGCCGTTCTCGCTGCAAGCGGCGCTCGTGCTGTGCGGCCTCGGCACGCTGGCGTTCGGTGTCATCCCGGGCCTGGTGGCCAAGGCGGGCCAACTCTCCGATCTCTACGGTGCCCTCGGCCGCTGACGAACTGATCGAGGCGCAGCGGTCGCTCGGGCGGCCGCTGAGGTTCGACGAATACCTCTCCGTCGCGCTCTACGGCTCGTCGGGCTTCTACAACGCCGACGGTGTCGCTGGGCGGCGGGGCGACTTCCTCACCTCGCCCGAGGTGGGGCCCCTGTTCGGCGCGGTCGTCGCCCGCTGGATCGATGCGGAGTACGGCCGGCTGGGCGAGCCCGACGACTTCCGTGTGATCGAGTGTGGTGCCGGGCCGGGCACGCTCGCCCGCAGCGTCCTGCTCGCCGCTCCGCAGTGGCGCGACCGCTATGTGGCGGTGGAAGTGTCGGCGACCCAGCGCGAGCGCCACCCCGAAGGGGTGCACTCGGTGGCCGAGTTGCCCGAGGGGCCGCTCACCGGCGTGATCATCGCCAACGAGTTGCTCGACAACCTTCCCTTCCGGCTGGCGGTTTTCGACGGCGGGTGGCGTGAGGCGGTCGTGCAGATCGACGGTGCCGGCGGCATCAGCGAGTGTCTGGTGGCAGCGCCGCTCGAGTGGGGTTGGCTGCCGAGCCGGGCAACCCACGGCGCCCGTGTACCGGTGCAGGAGGCCGCGGCCCGTTGGGTGAGCGACGCCGCCGCCTACCTCGCTGCGGGCACCGTGATCGCCTTCGACTACTGCACCGCCCGCACGGGCGCGCTCGCCCTGCGGCCGTGGCGCGACTGGCTGCGCACCTACCGCGGACATGAGCGGGGCAGCCACTACCTCAAGGATGCCGGCGTGCAGGACATCACCGCCGAGGTGTGCCTCGACCAGCTGCCCGAACCCGATGCCGTCCGTACCCAGGCCCAGTTCCTCCAGCGCTGGGACATCCACGATCTGGTGGACGAGGGGCGCCGGGTGTGGGAGGAGTCGGCGGGGAGGCCCGGCTTGGAGGCCCTGCGCATGCGGAGCAGGGTGCGCGAAGCCGAGAGCCTGCTCGACCCCGCCGGGCTCGGTGGCTTCACCGTGCTGGAATGGCAGCGCTGAGGGCAACCGTCACGATTCCGTCTGGACGGCAACTGTCCGTGGCACGAGTCTGACGCCGTGTGTAGTGTGCCTAACAGAGAGTTCAACGGGAGGAGAAAGAAATGATCAGCAAGCGAACCATGGGTTTCGGCCTTGCCGCAGCGGGCGTCTGCATGGCCATCGGCGGCCTCACCGTGGGGCAGGCATCGGCAATCGTCACCCCCACGCAACAGGTCAACCTGCACAACGACACCGCAGATGAGGGCAGTGACTGCCCCGATCAGACCGATGACTACTGGCACTTCATCATCGCACCGAACGACGGCACGTTCTCGTTCGTCTCGATGCACCTGGTGATCGATGGCAGCGGGTACGACTTCACGGCGTTCACGTCCATCATCAAGAACGGCAGCCAAGAGGACAATGTGTTCGTGAAGGTACCCGCCGGCAAGGCATTGAGCGACCTCGAGCAGGCAGGCTCGTACGCGATGATCACGCCGGATGACCCTGCCCCGAGCCAGTTCACCCTGTCGCACCTGTGCGACGGCACGCCGGTCGACACGACGGCCGCAGAGACATCGGCCCCGGAGACAACGGCTCCCGACACCACCACGGGGGACACCGGTGGTGAGGGCAACGACACCACGCCCACGACTGACCAGGGCAGCGGTGGCGGTCTGCCCGAGGCCGGCTCGGACAACACCT
>WBZL01003509.1_pt1 | contig 14284 bp, 10 predicted proteins | sample 5204291 | NCBI WGS metagenome assembly WBZL01 (sample SAMN12344345, study PRJNA552823) | activated sludge metagenome | biome: Activated sludge suspended growth; feature: Nitrification reactor; material: Wastewater; isolation source: activated sludge from nitrification reactor of wastewater...
CCTTTGCTGTTGTTGTTTTTTTTTTTTTTTTTTCGTGTCTTTCTTTTTTGTTCCCCCAACGCCCTCTCAAATAGTCATGAGGTCACTAACCGCGTAACCGTTTCCGGACCAATCCCTGCACTAATTAACTGGTCGACAAATTAATTAAGCTGCAACCTCAAAAGGACGTCTCCCGCACACGTAAACACTCTACGCTTATGAACCTGCTAACGATAGCACCACGACCTTCGCAAACAGACAACAACGTACCCATCATACCCAAAGAGATGCAGAAGCTACCAGACTACGGTTGCAAGTGTCCCCACTATCAGAACGAGACAAAGTGTCTGATGCATTCCCAGTGGCAAAAGATGCCCATGTGTCCTCCGGACTTTACCTTCCATTGCTGCACCAAGCGTCGCATACCTTGCCTCAGGCACGGCGTACCGGCTGCCACCATAGAGGTCGAGCACCAGATAGAGAGGGACCGTCTCAGGAACTCGCGAGGAGGTTTCATTCCACCGTCCGATGAGAAAGACATGGTGGACCAATGCCACTACTGCGACAAGGTTTTGGGCTGCTACATGATGACCAAGATCGATCCACCGTTTCTGGACGTCGCCGTTCACGAGAACAAGACGCACTGGGCCTGTCGCGGCTGCTACAAGGAGCACCATTCCCAAGTCGAGACCATAGACCCGAAGGTCCTGAAGCTTGCGTGGCCACCCAAACCCAACCAAGGAAGCAAGAGGGGAGAGCTGCAGTTCAAAACATTGGCCAACAGGAAGAAGAAGGCCAACATCAAAAAATACAAACCGGTCAGGATCTTTGGCGAGCAGGCCCTACGCGTTCCCGAGCTAGTGAACAACACGGACAAACTGATGCCCAGGGATAGCGGAAAGGAGAAGGAGAGGTTCCAGTGTCATAACTGCACCCTGCTCTACCCGGCGAGGTGCATAAGCGGCGACGTATCCGTGGGGAGGCTATCCGAGCCCTCGCTGCAAAAGTTTGTGAGCGCGTACGAGTGCTGGAACTGCTACTACCTGCGCATGTCGGCCGTGGAGTTCAAGGAGGTACAGAAATTGCGCAAGGCCGAAGCGTTGCTTCGCTTGGCAGACCAGTGCGAGATCATCGTCCAGTCCTCCGCCGCCAAGGAGCTCAGGGAGAGAGCCAACAAGACCCTCGTTACCATCCTAGAAGAAGAGGAAGAGGAAGGCGAGAAGGAACCGCCCGAACCTGTCGGCCGACCTCCGAGCCCCATGCCCGCACCCGCCTCCTCGCTGATGGAGGAGGACCTGCGCAAGCTCTGGGACAACTCGGTCTTTGGCGAGATGCTGGAGACTACGACGCCCACCGAGGACCTCACGGAATGGTTGGACAGCTTGGTAGTGGAAGGTAGTTTGGATTCTTCTTCCGGTTCAGGAGCCGAGCAAGATGTCGGACAGTTCATGTTCGAGTAGAGTGAAAAATAAAACAAACAAAGAGTTAAGAGCGCTGCCGTTTATTCCCTTCTCTATGTCCGGCTCCTCATCCACCGAGATCCTAGATATTCCGCACTTGCAGTGTTCCTCCCACTTCAGGGAGAAGGGATCGTATCTCTCTATAGACTCGGCATCCCCTCCAACGTCGAGGTAAAGCTTCCAACCCTTAGCCGTTTCCACGTGGACAACGAATTCGAATTTGTAGTACCACACAACCTTGGGAATCTTGGTGATGATGTCAAACTTGTCCTGAAGAACGGTGGCGTCCTCCAAGTCGATGGGCTCCATGCTGCCGTCCTGTCTCTTCATACGAGCGGTAAACAAAAAAAGTGAATGATTTCCGGGTGACTTCACCCCACCCCCGGTGGAAAGGTTTATTTATAACAATTTTCTTAATGAAATCAGGCTCACTCCGATTCGGCAACCGGAAGGTCGTCCGACATGAGGTACTCCTCTATCAGGGCTTCCGTCTCTGCAGCTTTGCCAAGGTCGGCCTGCATCTCCGCGGCCGGAGCTTCTTCGGTGGTCGTGAGCATGGATTGTACGGCAGAATCGTCTCTGACCCACTGGGCAAGGTCTTGAATGGCCAACCTCTTGATCCTATCCTCGGCCTGCTGCATGTCGTCCTTGAGCGAAGAAGCGTCCCACTCTGGATGAAGGGTAGGGTCCTCCTCCAGCATGAGGCACATCTGGTTCTTCCACTCCTTGATAAAGGAGTGGCCGTAGCGCATGACGGTCGAGGCATCGAACCAGAAGGACTTGTCGTCGTTGCCGGAAATGCCAACCTTGTACTCCTGGAGCGTTCGGAGGGCCAGGTCCTTGGTCCTGCCTATCTTTACGAAGCCGACCTTCTGGACCTCAGCGCCAAAGTAGGTGTCGCGGTACTGCTGATGGGCTATGTTGACGCGCATCGGGATACCCTTCTTGCGGCAGATCTCGCTGACCTTCTCCTTCTTGCCCATGGCAGCCTTCTTGACATTGTGGTGCTTGGTAACGAGCTCCCCCCAAAGCTCCAGCGAGTACATCTTTGGACGAAGGCAGATCAGCTGCTTGATGAAGACGCCCTTCATCTCGTCCTTGAAGCAGCCCAGGCGCTTGGCGTTGTCGTTTCGGCTAGCGAATAGGGTGGGCTTGCCTTCCTCCCAAACGGTGTTCAGGAACTGGTTGGTCTCCGGGCTCTGGATCTCGGAAAGGTCGAAGAAGTCGTGGTCCCTCTGCAGCTCGTAGAGGTCCCTGAGGACCGACTGACCCGGCTTGCCTTGGAGGTGCAGCTGGAAGGAGTCGGTGTCGCCATACTTTAGCGTCATTCGGGGGTTGGCCGGGTCGTTGTTGAACTGGGGAACCAGCTTCTCGTAGTAGGCCTTGTACATGATCACCTTTGACAGATCCAAAATGGCCTGTCCGACTATGATGGGCTTGTCAAGAACGACCTTTTGCCTCTTCTTCTCCATTACCATGAGCTCGTCGGGTATCACGGCAGACCAACTGGCCAGCCAAGGATGGCAGCCCCACTTCACCGCCCTAGCCCAACCGGTCCGAGTGAGGAGGTGTATGGAGCGGCGACTCTCCACGTCCTCCATCTGCTTACCAAAGACGGCGTTGTTCAGCAGCTTGTAGAGGTCCTTGTCGACGGCGTTCTTGGCCAGCTTGCGTTTCTCGGTATTGTACTCGATGTACGGCTTCAGGAAGGGGGCCTGCTTGAACTCCATCACGTGGTGGACGGCCTTGAGTTTCAGACCGTGGGCGAGAGCCAACTTTAGCATCTCATAGTGTACAACGTAGCGCTCCTTGTCGTTCAGGTCGAGTATGAGCTTTTGGCAGCGAAAGGAAGCGGCAGCGGCGGAGGCGCCGGCGGCGGCGAATTGTTGCCGCGTGTAAGGCGAAGGGTCCGGAGGCGCCTTCTTCTCGGGAAGAAAAGGTAGGTCGTTGTGTAGGTCGTGAAGGCTCTCCGGATACTCCACATCCACACAGAGTAGGTAACCGTACTTGGAGTCCTCGGGATGGTTGCGTATAACTTCGGCAATGGCCGCCATGTCGTCACCCTGCATTACGATCGAGTTTCGCGCCAACTCGAAAGCGGAGCCGTCCTGTCCCGCCCAAACGCAGTTGCCGTCCTGCTGCTGCACGACCTTCTCCAGCGCAGCGCTGACCCAGTCGGATGGTTTGTACAGCTGACCGGGCTTCTTGATCCAACGGTAACCGCCGTAGGGCAACGGTTTTAGCATGGCCGTCCCGTAGAGATTGTTGCAATCTATGTACAGGACCTTCTGATCCAACTCGGTGGCTTCCACAAGTCCAGCTGCAAAGTCGGAAACGTCGTACGGGGTGCCCTCTGCGAAAGGATGCATCACCTGACAGAACCCTCCACGGATTCCCTGCTTGGCCATGCGGTAGCCGTCTATACCCACGTTGGCCTCGGAGAAGCACTCTATGACAAAGTTTTGCTCCAAGTTCCTCAGCAGCATAGCGCTCTGCGCCATAGACGGCGCGGTTAGGAAGTGTGCCGGGTCGAGACGGTAGCCGCTGGGATCTATGGCAGCCCTTCGGAAGGCGTCGAAAACGGATGCCAGCAGCAGCACGTCCAGCTCGCAGTAGCGTTGGGTAAAGTCGGCGAGGTTCTGACAGCTGAAGGTCTTCCAAGCCCACTGTGCGCGGCGGTACTCGCCGTCCGATATTCCGCTGCCTCGCAACTTGGAGTCAAACTGCTCCTTGGCGGGTAGCTCAGTGTAGGCGTAGAGGTCCTCCACAGACCGGGCAAGCTCGTAAGGGTACACACCCTTCTTGACGTAGTTGGTGCTGCCTCCTTCAGCGAGACTGTAGTAGCCCCAGGTGGTCACCGGCTCGAAGACCTTTGTAGTCTGATCGTTCCACTTGGCTCCATTCCCGTTCCAAGCATTACGAACCAGGGTGTCGAGGGAACCCTGCATGAACTGCAGCGTGTCGGCGAAGCGCATCTTCTTGTTGACGGAGACTGAGGTGAAGGTCTGGGTAGACTTTGCGATCACCTCCAAATCGCAGTGGCCCAGGACGTCGCTGACGGTGGCTGCCGAACGAACCAGGTGGTAGAAATCGTAGCCCTTGCCGTTGTGGAAGAATATCGGGACCTTGTAGTTCTTGCTCAGAGTGGCGGCCGTGTTGCACCCTCCGTGGGCCACGCAGCGAAACTTTCCCGTGAGGTGGTCGTGATCCATAACCCTCTTGAGGAAGTAGAGGGTGGTAGGCAACTCCTCGCCCTCGTCGTCCAGCGGAGCAAACTTTTGCTTGCACATGCCGCAGTGGGTGGCCTCCCGGTAGATCTTCTCGTAGGCTGGGTCGCCGTCCTCCCAGTCCGGAGGCTGGTTTCCCTTGGGGCCACAGACTATGGACCTTATGTATTCGACGTCGGTACCCAAGGCGCGCCAGAAACGCTCCATAGCGCCTTTGCCTACGTAGCTCCGGATCTGCGTGAAAGGCATTCCGAGGTAGCCCTGGAAATCGGAGAAGAGCGGTTTGTACTCATCCTCCACGGAGATGTAGTAGGCCCAACCGCAGACCTCGTGATTGGATATGTCGTGTCGAGCCATGTTGAGGGCCTCCAAGTCTGCGGTTTGGTCCTTCACGGGCACGTTGACTGCTTCGAAATCAGCGTATATCACGAAGGGGTGCTTGACGAGGTACTTGAACTGCTTAAACTGGAGGAATCGCTTTTCCGGAGAAGGAAGGACCAACTGCGTGGGCTTGTTGAAGATGCAGGCCTCCATGTGCCCTTCAAGACCGTGCTGACCCCGGCGACGCTGGAAACGATTGAGACAGTTGTCGCAGTAGTGGATGCCCGATCGCTTCTTCCCGTTCTTCTTCACCTTGCACTTTGCCCAGCCCACGCTGCCCTTTGCTCCCACCGCGGTGTAGGCCACTCGCATGATGTCGTCGAAGCGGTCCAGCAGGACAAAGTGGTGCTCGTACGAGTTGGTGTCCAAGTAGCCTACGGCGGACTTTGGTATCCTGATGGGCTTGTGGGCCTGAACGACTCCAAGGCGAACGTGGGTTCTACCAGGCTCCAAGCGGCGACGGCTCGCGTAGAAGGGAGTGATCTCGCCCTTACCCCTGCCGAGGCAGAAGACGGAAATGGAGACCGAGGGGTTGAGCTCCTCTATCTGGTTAAAGACCTCCTCGTCCAACGGAACCGGGTAGCCTATCCCCTCGGGAAGGCGAACGTGATGGAGGTCGCCGTCCTCTATTGCGTGGAAGAGGTAAGCAACGTTGCCCATGCTTATGTATCCCCTAGCCCAGCGAAGCTTGTCGGCCGTCTGGTTGTATATCTCAAGGTGCCTCTCGTACTTGCCGTTGACATCCTTAGGGTGCAGCGCAGCTAGCACGCACCACGAGAAGCACATGTTTGCCTCGGGGGATGTAGGTTTGGGTTTCGGGTTGAATACCGGAAAGGCGTCGGGTTCGCCCAGGACCGTTACCTCCTTGAGCCACTTGGGAATGTCCAGCCACTTGCCACCCGTGTGGGTACTCTCGCCTTCGTCTTCGGGGCACTTTTCCTTCTCCGCCGCAGCAACGTGGGCAGCCCTTTCCGCAACAGCCGATTCCTTGTCGACCAGCTTCTCTATCCGCTTCTCGCCTGACTCGCCGGCAACCGGGACCATCGGGAACACGCGGTTGAGACTCACCACCATGGAGACCGATCGTATCCAAACCCAGCCGGAACCCTCCTCCTTCATGTTGTCGTAGTTCTCCCGGATGTTGGAGAGGCACTTGGCCACGTGCCTGCTGGCCTTGGCAAGAGGCGTCACGGTGTTTATCTCCTTACCGTTCGATGCAGAGTTGATGGTCACGCAGTCCTCCTCCTCGGAAGCGACCAGGAATCCCTTGGAGTCCACGATAGCTCCCCTGCCCTGTATCATAGAGTACTCCATGTACATCTTGAAAGGCTTACCGTTGTACGGAGACTTGCTGCGGATGTTGGTCAGCCACTTGGTAAGCACCTTCTCGGCCGTGGCAAGGTCGTCGTGCATGGTCTTACCGTTGCCGAAGAACTTGGGATCGTTCATCTTGAGGCAATACTTGTTGAACAGACCGTGGAATTCCTCCAGCTTGTGCGGCTCGATGTCGTCGTCCGAGGAACCGCTGCTGACAGCGTCCGAAGAGAGCTGAGCCAGCTGCTCCGGGGTCAGACCGTTCTTCTTCCGAGCCTCGGCTTGAACGTCCTGCGGTATCCAAGACTCGTCAAAGTGGGTCAGCCCCTTCCTCTGGCACTGGGCCACCACGTCGACGACATGCCCCCTCTCGGGAGAACCTCGCTTCCAACCGGACTTGTGGGCTGCCTTTACGATGTTCTTGAAGGCTCGGTTCCGTTTCCCGTTGCCCGCTTCTCCGCCAACCGTGATCCGTTGGCCCGTCTTGGGGTTGATGACCTTGACAGGCTTCACCGTGACTATGGATATGGCCTTCATACGCTTCTGCCTTTTCGAGGAAGAGCTCTTACTCTTATGCTTCTTGCTTTTGGATGAGGGAGGGGCCTTCCTCTTGGAACCAACCACCTCGGAAATGCTTGAGGGTAGGTCCAGGCCGATAGTGCCGGCAAGCGAAGAGTTTAGCTTCTCAAGCTCCTTGCTGGCTGTCAGCATCTTCTTGAGGACGTTGATGTGGTCGGCCTTGAGCCTCATCAGCTCCTCCTGTATCTCCAACTCACGCAGAGTCGAGTCGACGTTTTGGTTCATGTGCGGCTTGTTGTTAAGCGGTTGTGCGTTACTTATTAACCAAGGTCGCAGCCTTCGCCGCATTTTAAGGCAAAGGTCGCGTCCTTCCGGATTGGTTCGCAAGAGCAGTGGCTGCGGATTGGTCGCATACGAACCCTTGCAAACGTTACCTTTTTCGAGCGACCGCGGTAATACGCAAAAGGAAAGCCACGTCGGTTAAGCGGTTATAGTTGGACAGCCTCGAAAAAGGAAAACTTTCCAAATTCGGATTTATCTTGAGCAACCGCGGGCAACCCAGGGTCACCCCGTGTCAACCCAGGGCAACCCAGGGCTACCGGGGGCAACCCAGGGCAACCCAGGGCAACCCAGCGCTACCGGTGTCAACCCCGGTCGACCCGTGTCAACCCCTACGACCTTCGCCAGCTGCATCCATTATTTTACATACCAAGGTTCAAGACAAGCCACAGCTCCCACCATGAGAAGACTCTTTACACGCAACCCATCCGCTACAAGCATCACCATGAAGGCATCGGACTTTGAACTCGGGGACGAGGTCGAGACCTGGTCCGACGACGAGCACAAGTGGGTCCGAGTCAGGGTCAACAAGCCGCAGGAGGACCCTATCGGAGAAGCTCCCGACGATATCTCCGATACCGAATTTCCCGATCTTGATTCGGAGATAGATTGGCACGCGAAGAAGCCTTCCTTGGAGTTAAACGACGACGATATCGTGATACCCGAGACTCCGATGACTCCGACTCAGAAGGTCCGAAAGATCCATCTCCGAGGGACTCCGATCCAGAAGAGGCAAGCCCGTCGCCGAACCCAGAGGCTGGTGAACAGGCGCTTGATAAACGATGCGTTGGACAAGATCGAGGCCAAGGTAGACAAACTCAAGAAATTCAACGCCCGCCTGGTTTTGGACAACCACGACCTTAGAGTTGAGTTAGTAAAGACGAGGAGGGAGCTCGATAGGCTTAGGGACTACACCAACGAGCTCAAGATCAACTACTCCCAGACGCTTTCGAGGAACAACGAGCTTCGCCGTAAGATGGTTCTGGCCGGCAAGGGTTTGTGCGCCGTCAAGACCCATCCAGACGTTTGGAAGTTTGGACAAAAAGGCAGAGACTTTTAACAGTTTTAATAAAAAAAAACTCGCACTTTATTTTTTTTCTTTTTTTTAATTTTCCTTATGCGGAAAGTTGTACCCTCAAGCGACCTGCGCCTCCGTCGTTCTGAGAGCTGATGGATAGGATTCCGGAGGTGAAGCAGATGATGTCCAGGTAGAAGGTGTTGCCGGAGGTTATACCTCGGATACCTGCCTGAGTCACTGCGGTGGTAAGACCGAGGGAACGGGTGGCGTTGAACATGCAACCCACGGAGTTTAGAGTGAAGCCCCTTGCGTAGAGGGGTCTGTTTCCGTAGTTGCCGCCAAAGGTGAAGGTGACTGAGCCACCTGCAGAGAAGGCCTGATTCACGGTCACGGTGCCTTCAAAGTTGGTGAGGGCTTCCAGTGCGGCTTTGATGGTTGCGGCAGAGGCGTTGTGGGCGAGGGGTGTGGTGGTCTGGGAGATGCCGTACTCGTCGGTCCAAACGAGGGCGTAGGTGCCGCCGGTGGCGGCGGTGGTGTCAGAGGTTGTCAGCGTCAATATCTCGTTCTGACCGGCTACCGCTGTGGTAAGCTGAAGCTGCTCGTTACCGGAGAATCCGTAGGCTCCGTTCTTTCGACCGGTTGCGAGGAACTCTGGGAGCGCAGAATCCTTGGAGGCGAAGTTCCAACCATAGTACCTACGGTCCTGCATCCAGGTACCAAGGCACCACTGGGTAAGCTGCCCCCACCTGTTCTCGTTCTCCACAACCAAGTTGGCTCCGGAGATGGGAATGCCTTCCTGATTGAGGAACGAGAAGCTTTGTATCGGTACACCGTGGAACTGATCGACGCCGGTTAAGGCTGTACGCATTAGGAAGAAGGCGAAAACCACGTCTCCCGTTATACCCGATAGCTGGAAAGTGTACTGCGAGTTTGCGTTGAATGTCTGGGTCCACGACATCTGCCTGACGTAGGGATACACAAAGTCGTGTCTGTACATGCGGTAGTCCTGATCGATCGAAGCGATGAGCTCAGAGTCCAACTGCTGCATGTCCATGACTATGGACAGAGCGTTGACCTGAATGTTGGCAGCGGAACCGGATAGCACGGTGTAGGTCGGTGTCTGGAAGTTGATCACAGCCTGGCAATCTCCCTGAATGACTCTGGTAGGTATTTCACCCGCGCTCCAAACGTTACCGTAGATAGGCATCCAGCACTCAAAGGTGGAAGATCTTGTGATGAGCTGACCGGCCTCGTAGTTATTGCTGGCCATCACAAAGTCAGACAATGATTGCCACTCGGAATAGTCCACCGAGGAGATCATCTGGAACCACAGTGACAGACCGGTGAAGGTCTGGATGATGTCACCTCCGGGTGTTTGGAACTGGAGCTGGTTGATAAGGAAGGGTACTGGAACCAGAAGCACGTCCGCACCGGCGTTGGTATTCTGCAAAACCATTCTCAGCCATACCCTACCGTTGACCTTACCGGAGCCAGATCCCCTGTCGATCTTGATGTTCTGGATGCCTCCGGTCTGTATGACTTGCTGGTAGTTTCCATTCGCCTGGTAGAACCATGGGTTCCTGATGATCGAGTTGGCAGCAACGTCAGGAATCTGATACTCGGGTAGATTGAGAGACTGTCCTCGGAGCGTCTTAACCTGCGCGATTTTGGAAATGGGGGGCGCCACGTCCAAGGACACCGACTTGGCGTTCTGTTCGATGCGAGAGTAAAGGTCGGAACTCATGCTGCTGCTCTTTTATTCCGTCCGCGAGATTTTAGCAAAAAGAAAAAAACTCTTCCCAAATTTCACTCATGGGCGCTCAGAATATTGAAAATGCCACCACCCGGTCTCCTAGCGCCACCCAGGGTAGCCAGTTCAGTAGCCCTTTTCATACTCTTCCACAAAGCCGTTCTAGGTCCTTTGTAAGCATAGCGCTCGTTTATAGGTTTCTGTTTCTTTGCCTTCTTGCTCTGATAGTCCTGGTACGCCTGCGCGTATCCCTCATCATCCGTCTCGCTGTCGTCATCGGATGAGTCCGAGTCATCCTCCGACTCGAATGTCACTTTTCTCTTTCCTCTATCCCCTCCGTTATGTCCACCCCTAACGCCACCGTTACCAGTGCGGCCAGTCTTGGGTGGTTCAACATCATCGATTGCAAGCTCTGTGACCTTTTGGCGACCTGTACGGCTGTCTGCGTAAGCATCCTCTGCGGATTCTTCTTGGCCTCCATCAGGCTCTTCCCTAGCGACTGGAGGGGCTCGTTTTGGTTCTGGGGCCTGCCTAGACCTCTTGGTCTGCCTCTCTGGCTCTGCTTCTGGATAGGGGGTTCTACCGGGATCTGCTTCGGGGGCGGCAGGCTTTTGCTGCTGCCCTTCCCCCTCCCTCTTCCTCTTCCTCGGTTCGGGCCTGTTCGCCCTCTCCTCCCTCCTTTTCATCGTGCGATAATGGTTAAGGCAATACTTTTGGCCGTTGAGGGGATACAAACCCCCTCTGCCACATCTCTTCCCAGCGTTTTGGTTCCTGGAGACTATGTACTCGCACTTTGGTCCTCCGTTTTTCGGCATCTTCTTCCAATCAGCGGTTCCTTCTTCCTCCACCTCATCCTCATGCTCTTCAACCGTAGGAGCTGCAGCCTTGTCTTCTTCCATCGCGCGAAAACTCTGAATGAAGTTTTTTTCTTCTAACTCTATCCCAAGCCAAGATGAACATGACAGCTCATGAGATGCACCAACAGGAACTAAAGTTCCACCCTCACCCTCCGAACAAGGTAGAAACGATAAAGGCGGAGCTTAAGGGGCTGCCAAGGTCGTCGGCCGAGAAGTTCATGAGGCAGAAGCTTGGTGAGATCGAGGGCGTGTTCATAGTAGATTTTAAAGACTACACATACACCTGCAGGATAACGACCAACACCGAGATCTACAGAGTTAAAACCAGGATGAGGCCCGAGAACCTGACCAACGATCTGAAACTGTACGACCCTTGGTCAACCCGTTGGATGGTTCACGTACCCTACATGTGCGACATTGAGACCGTAAAGGCTACAGTCGATCCCGGAGACCTTCTGCATGCTCACATGCTCATACAGTTTCGCAAAATGGCTATCATGGAAAAGCCCGAAGACTACAAGAAATCAGAATCTGACCTCTACAGTTACGAGGATATAGCCGGAGGCGACTCTATGATGGAGGAAGAAGAAGGTGCCACTCAATTGTACGACTGTAACGGTTTTACTACCAAGTGGAGTTGAGCTAAAATAAAAACAAACCCAGCGTTCAATCTTCAGCCTCGCCGGAATCGTCCTCCTCCATATCCTCTAACTCCTCGTCGTCGTAGGTCTCCTTCTCCTTACCCTTACGGCTTTGCCTCTTCGGGGGCTCGTATACAGGAACCCTGTTGTTCTCTTCGAGGAGACCCTTCTTGCGCTTGACGTCCTCGGCGTACTCGTCCAAGGCCTCCCACATGCTGCTCAAGGTCTTCTGCACAAGGCCGCCGTCCTTCTTGAACTCTGCGATCAGCTTGTCGTTACCGTCCTGCACCTTGGAAAGACCCTTGGCGCGCATGGTCTCAGCATCCAAGTGGAAGCACACCAACCAACTAGCGGTATAACCGGCGTAGAATCCCTGGTACTCCTCTTCATCGCTTCCGAGAGGTTTCTTCCAGTCCTGCATAACGTAGGCTCCGTTGATAACATAGGTACCGAAGAGGCCAGCTCCGTCGCCGATGACGTTAGGGGAGATCATAGGCGGCTGCTTCATCTTGCGGTTCTTGTCAGACAGGTCGTAGCAAACGTAGTTGGGCTGCTTGGTGTAGTTGTTGTGATCGAACTTTATCCTCAAGTCCCAACGGTCCTTGTCGTCTCCCCAGTTGCTGATAGGATACTTCCAATACTGCATGTCCACCTCGAAGAACTGCTTCGTAAGATCCGAACCGAGCGGGCCGAAAAGCTCTATCCTATCCTCCACCGGAAGCGAAAGGAAATAATCCGTCAAGCGTTCGTGGAGCTTCTGGTGCGTATCCATTACGACATGGTCCTCGCTGTTGGGATCGATAAAGTCTAGCGGAAGACTGGAGGTAAACGGCTTAAGAAGCATGTCGTTCTTCTTGGGAACAGGTTTGGGCTGACCCTCCACCTGCTGCACCTCGAACTGCTTGGGCTTGTTGAGAAGCTGATGGGGTCTTTTGACCTGGAAGCGCAGGGGCAATGCAACTCGGTCGGCGAGCGGGTGTATGCCCTCAGGCTTTTCTCCCAGCTTGTCCTTGAACACACGCAGGTCAAAGCGGCCTCCCCTAGACTTGGCGCTACCCTTCTTACGGTGGATCAGAAGGTTGTTACCGATCCAATCCTCAACGTCCGAGCGGTCGTTCAATTCGATCGAGGACTCGTTGAGAGATCTCTCCTCTGACTTGGCGTCTATCCAAAGACGTTTTCCGGCGGCAATCTTCTGCGCAATGGCGACTTCGCTGCTTTTAGCCTCTCCGTTGGCAGCCTTGGTCCTCTTTACGGCAGGTCCTCTGGGTACCGTTTTGGGTTTCTGGGTTAGGACCTCTCCAGACAGAGACTCCCCCTCTTCAGTAGCCTCGCTAGCCTTGCGCTTGCTTGTAGTAGAGCCTTTCTTGTTGTTGCGTGACATGTTGCTTGTTGTGCGGTTGTGCTGTTAGTGAATGAGTTACGCAAATGCGCGGCAGGTTAAATAGTTGTAAGTGTAATTACGCTTAATTAAAGTTCGACCTATCGCATCGCCAAGGTCTTAATAAAGAAGCCAAGGTTGCGCTTTTTTCTGCCAAGGTCGTTGCTCCCGTTTGCGGGCAACCGGTGAATTAACCGCGTAACCGTAACCCGTCAATTAATTAAACCCCGCAACAGTGCAACCGTTAATTAATTTTATTTCAGTTACCTAACTATTAACAACGTAACGGTTAAGCCCTAGTCAACACAACCAACCCGACAACCCCGACGGCTAACCAGGTGAACGGAGAGCTAAGCGCCGAACTGAAACCCTCCGCAGTCTTCTGCAACGTATCCTGCCCCTGCTTTATTCTGTCGCCTATGAAGCCCACTACACCCTTTGCATCAGTGTACGCGGTCTCGGCGACCTTCTTGCCCGCATCCACAACCGTTGTAGCCACCTTCCTGCTAGCCTCGACCACCTTCTTCCCAACCTGCTTAGCCTTGTCCCAAGCCGTGTTGGCTGCTCCCTTTACCGTGCTGACAACATTCTTGGACTTGTCAACGACCCAGTTGTAGGCCTTGTTGAAGAAATCGTTGATACCCATCTGCTTCCGAGTTTGCTCGCTTTTATTTTTTCTCGCAAATAAGAATTTTATGCCTAAGGAGGAAGTTCACCGTTCTCGCTTCCAAGTCCTTCGCCTGCGCCTCTAGCTCACCCGCCTTAGCCATTTCCTCCAGAAGTTGTGCTTGCAGGGAACTCATCCTTTCCGTTTCCTCCTTCTGTGTGCTAACGATCTCCCCTATTAACTTGTCTATGTTTGTCCTAGCTCTTAGGGTAGCCGTCTGCCAGTTTGACTCGATAGTTGCCAATTCGTACACCTCCATTATTACGCTTAATAAGGGTGCGTTAATTTGCAAACCGAGCTGAGGCCTCTCTTCCATCTTTCTTTTTCTCTTCTTTTACGCTAAACAACATGAACCCCACAACAGCCGAAAGCTCCTTTGGTCCAACCACCGTTCCTTGCTTCTTTTGTGGAAAACCTACGGACATTGTAGTACAAGACTATGTAAGACGGGTTGGTTATCAATACGAGCACCTTGCGTGCACACAAGCTTATAGTCACACTAGCCGACGCAATAAGCAGTACGAGTGGAAGAGGATGTGCAAACCTGTAGATTACTGAATAAATGTATTACCCTTAGGGTTAGCGTTAGGGTTAGGGTTAGGGTTAGGGTTAGGGTTAGGGTTACGCCCTAGGTTTAGGGTTAGGGGACCGGACGGCCACGACCTTGGCGCTTTTTCCGCGACCTTGGCGGCCCCGGCGACCTTGGCTGGCAGTCTTAGGGTAAGCTTAAGTCGCCCGTATCCTCACTTCT